>Ga0172379_10002509_pt1 | contig 32053 bp, 34 predicted proteins | sample GrowelOW334metaG_FD_119756 | JGI IMG/M metagenome (GOLD analysis project Ga0172379, IMG submission 119756) | Groundwater microbial communities from an aquifer near a municipal landfill in Southern Ontario, Canada - Groundwater well OW334 metaG | ecosystem: Environmental > Aquatic > Deep...
AAGTATTCCTTGCCAGGATTTAAGATTGGTTGTTCTGAAATAATTGAAAATCAAACCGGCTATAACTACCACAACAATACCACCCATCAGAGTGCTTATTGTGTTCTCGTTAAGCTTGAAAAATTTTAGGATATTTTTAATCCATAACTCTGAGCTCTGTCCTTTCTTCATATCCCCATCTTATATAAACTTTTATGGTTGTCAATAGGCTGTTGGGTTATAATAACCATCAATTCAAACGCACATTTATTCAAAGGAGGTTGCTAATGTCACAAGATACGATTGCCGGATATGTCCTAAGATCCAAAGAAGGTAAGTACCTAACACATGATTTCTTCTGGACCGAGGTAGATTATTTGGATGATGCCAGTGCTTTTTCTCCCGAAGATACGATCTGTCTAATCAAGAAGTCATTGGTCGATGATTGGAATGTCAAGATATACACAATCATCCCGGTTGTTAAGGTTGACGGAGAAGTCGTCGCCATGTTGAACCTCATGTACGTAAGCTCACTGATCCAGATCAACCTTCGTTCTTCCGACTAGTATTTCCAAAGACTGGTTCACCCTTGTCTTTTTTGCACCGGAGTAGGGATCTGTAGAGAGGTGGATAAAATCTAGAGAAACTGCTTCAACAGAATCAGAATCGCACATTTCAGTACAGGAGGATGATATGACAGACGGACCAGGAGATTATTCTGGACAGATTGCGAATCAGGAATCCATGAGAGAAGGCGCTTCTCAAGAACGTCAATCCGAAATCGACAACATTATTGGTGGATTGGAATACGAACAGCAAAGTGAAATTGCAGCTGACCTAGGCGAGGAGTTGAACGACTAAGAAATAATATGTGCCGGGCTGGGTAACCAGCCCTTTTTTTGTGGCTGTATAATTAAATCATGGACAAAGAGCGAATCGCTGATGTAAGTTTGTTTATTACAGATATGAGGATGATTGGGGAAATATTTGTTAATTGCTTGGGATTTCAGGGAGAGTTGTCTGACAAACCCACATCAAGATTTACAATGTCCAATGGCACACAGATTAGAGCTTACGGACCAAAAGATATTTATACAAAAGGAAGTACGCAATTGCGATTGATAGTTGATGATGAAAAAATAAGTAAAGTAAAAGACTACCTGGAGAGCAAGGGTGAGGAACACATCGTTTATAGAGAATATCCAGAAGGGAGATTAAAAAGAACAATTCTGTGGATGATGGAGAACGGTTCGCAGCTGAACTTGGATAGCGAAAGGTAGATATCCCTTGCTACAGCTCCGCCATGTCCTCGTCCCGAACCTCAGGAAAAATAAAAAATTCCCCACAAGGGGGAATCTTTTACTTTTGCGGGGCTGACGGGACTCGGACCCGCGACCTTCCGCGTGACAGGCGGACGCGCTAACCAACTGCGCTACAGCCCCATTTCTGGGTGCCTCATTTGAAGCAACTCGTATTTTACCATTTTACGCAGATTTCTCCAGTGGATTAGTGTAAGAGTAGACAGATACCCTGATATCTGTGCCCAGAACGAATAGCATTCGCATTATTGTCTTGATATAATATATTAGTTAAATCATCTTAACTTCTTTATAGGTATGTTCCAAGGGATGATATCTTTGGAGTTCAGAAAGGAGCCAGCAATGGCTATGCGTTTGTACGTAGGGAATCTACCCTACTCAATTACTAAATCCAGACTTGAGGAGGTCTTCTCCCCATTTGGAGCTATTCTCGACGTCACCGTCGTTTCCGACAAATTTTCCGGAAGAAGCAAAGGCTTCGGATTTGTCGAATACGAGTCAGATGATGCCGGTCGCCAGGCAATCGAAAAACTAAATGGCACTGATCTTGACGGACGAAACATCGTCGTCAACGAAGCTCGCCCTAAGGAAGATCGACCCGCCGGTGGTGGCTATGATCGCCGCGATAGATAAGTAATTTGTTAAACTGGTTACATGACCAGAAACACGAAAGCCGCCTCGCTTCTCGAAAGAGTAGGGGCGGTTTTTCGTGTTCTGGAGGGTGATTCTTTCAGGTCAAAAGCCTATTACAACGCCGCCGTAGTCATAGCCAATCTCTCCGAACCAATCGACGATCTTTATCAGCGCAACCAATTGGAGGGTATCCCCGGAATTGGTCCGGGCTTGCGGAAATACTTGAGTGAATACGTCCGGAAAGGAAAGGTGAGACATTTTGACGCACTGCTAAAGAAAGTCCCCGCAGGCATGTTCCCCCTCATGGAAATCCGTGGTATTGGACCCATAACGGCTTACAAACTAGCCAAAAAATTCAAATTAAATGACGAAGAAGCAGCTCTAAAAGAGTTAAAGGCTATTGCCAAGGATAATCGGCTCACGGAAATATCCGGTTTCAAGGAAAAAACCTCAAACAGAATCAAAAAATCACTCAAGTACAAAGCAAGAGGTAAGCCGCGCCTTCTTCTCGCCGACGCACTACCTATTGCCGAGAAATTTATTTCCTTCCTAAAGTTATCCCCACTCATCAAAGATGCTGAGCCCCTAGGGAGCCTGAGAAGGAAGTTATCCACAATAGGGGATATAGACCTCGGGATTAGCTCCAAAAACCCAACCATGGCTATGGAGTACGCCATCAGCTATCCGGAAATATCAACCGTAGTCACTAGAGGAGAAAGAGTCAGTCATGTCAGATTGAGATCTGGTTTCGAGGTAGATATCAAATGCTCTACTCCGCAGCAATGGGGGAGTCTGCTTCAGCACTACACCGGTTCCAAGTTGCACAATATCAAATTGCGTACCCGCACTCTTACCAAAGGGATGTCACTTTCGGAATATGGCATCAAAAAGGGCAAGAAATTGCATGACTTCACAGACGAAAAAGCCTTTTACAAATTTTTAGGATTGGAATACATCCCTCCGGAGCTGCGAGAAGACAAAGGAGAAATTGAAAAAGCTCTCAAAAACAAAATACCTAGTTTAATTGAAGCATCCGACATAAAAGGCGACCTTCATATCCATAGTGACTTTGATTTTCCCAGTTCACATGATGTTGGCAGCTCAAAAATTGGAGATATTATTTCGGTCGCTGGGGAACTTGGCTACGAATATATCGGCTTTTCGGATCACAATCCAAAATACCTAGGGTTATTGGAGCGAGAGAAAGAAAAGATTCTCTTGGCCAGGAAAGAGTATTTAAATTCTCAGTTTCATGCCTATGAAAATAGAGTGAAAAATAGAACAACAAAATTACTCATTGGTATGGAGGTGGATATTAGGCCGGATGGCACCAGAGCCATCTCAGATAATCTCTTGGATACTCTCGATTACGCCATTGTGTCTATCCATTCAGGTTTTGATCTTAGCTCCCGAGAAAATACAAATAGAATACTAGACGGATTGGATCATCCCAAGGCCGTTATTCTCGGTCACCCCACAGGTAGGAAGCTCAACTATCGCGATTCTATCTTGGTCGACTGGGACAGAGTATTTGATTTCTGTCGTAAAAAGGGGAAAATCCTCGAGATCAATTCCGACCCGAGTAGATTAGATCTTCCCGACGATCTAATCATGGAGGCGCTCAAATATGGAGTGAAATTTATTATCAACACCGACATCCATCATGTTTCCGAGATGGCGCACATGAAGTACGGAGTTTGGCAAGCCAAGAGGGGGTGGATCACCAAGAAAGATGTAATCAATACACTTTCTTACAAGGACTTGCGTCAAGTGCTAAAATTGTAAGTGTTAATTTAATTATCACAAAAAATGTTCGGATATATTCTTCTCGCCGTCGTTATATTTGCCGCTTTCTACGCTGTTTCTCTCTACAACTGGTTTCAAACCACTCTCACCAGAATCAAAGCCTCTATTCAAGAAATTGGTAATCAGCTGAAGCGTCAAGCCGATCTCATCCCCAATTTGGAATCATCCGCCAAAGGATATCTAAAACACGAAAAAGATATTTTCAAAGACATCACTACAGCCAGAAAAGCAGTTGATCAGGCAGTCGGCTCTCAGGACATGAGTAAAATCGGCAAAGCTTCAGATCAAATCAGTGCTCTTCTTCCCAAACTTCAAGTCTTGGTCGAAAGCAATCCGGAGATCAAAGGTTCTGAGGTAGTTGTCAAACTCATGGACGAGCTCCGTGATACTTCCGACAAACTCATGTACTCTCGCCGAGTAGTCATCGATCTTTCCGCAGACTTCAACCAAAGATTGGTAGTCTTCCCCTCAAATATTGTCGGTAACCTGTTTGGTTTCCAACCCCAGAAAGGCCTCGACACTCCCATGAGTGGGGCTCACATCGAGGTTTCATCCGATGAAACCCATTCACCAAAGATTTCTCTCTAAGATAGCTCAATATGAAAAACATCTACGAACAAGTAGATGCCAACAAATTTAGAAGTGGCATCGTCATAGTCTCTTTTGTTGTCTTCATTTCTGCGGCGACTTATCTGATTTCCTATGTGCTGGGATTTGACGCCAGCGCTGTAGGTATTGCCATGATCATTTCGGGATTCATCAGCTTCCTCAGCTACTATTATTCCGACCAAATAATTCTCTCCATTTCCGGTGCCAAAGAAGCCAACAGGAGTGAGCACTTCGATTTCTATACTGTCACCGAAAACCTGTCTCTAGTGGCTCAAATCCCTATGCCCAAGCTCTATGTTTTGGATGACACGGCCATAAATGCTTTTGCCACAGGCAGAGATCCTCAGCATGGAGTAGTCTGCGCCACTACAGGACTGTTGTCGCGGCTCAGCAGAACCGAACTGGAGGGAGTCATTGCCCACGAGATTACTCATATCCGTTTCTACGACACACGTCTCATGAGCATAGTCACGATCCTGGTTGGGCTTCTAACCCTTTTATCCGATATCCTACTGAGAACCAGAATTAGGGGTAGATCTAACAAGAATGATGGCAATATCGGTGTAATTCTCTTTTTGGCCGGCATTGTCATGGCGATTCTATCTCCTATCATCGCCAAACTAATCCAGCTGGCAATTTCCCGACGCCGAGAATATCTGGCCGATGCAGGAGGGGCACAGCTCACCAGATTCCCCGAAGGACTCGCCTCAGCTCTGGAGAAAATCAACGCTGATGTAGAGCCGCTTGAGGCAGCCAACAAAGCTACTGCTCATCTCTATATTTCCAACCCTCTTAAAAATCACCACGACTCAATTGGTTCGTTTGCGGGGCTCTTCAACACTCACCCTCCTGTGTCGGAGCGGATTAAAGCCCTAAGAGGTGAATAAGATAAAAGAAAAAACTTTTTTGAGCGATGAGCTCAAAGGAGTTACTTTTGAAGATACCAAGTTTGTTGATTGTAAGTTTGATAAAAGCGAATTCAAATTTACCGACATTGTCGATTGCATCTTTCAAAACTGCGATTTTTCCAACGCTCTGCTATCTTCATCATCTTTCTCCAAGTGTGTCTTCACCGACTGCAAACTAAGCTGGATTAGTTTCAAGGAGGCTTCACTGTCGGACTGTATCTTTCAAAACTGTCTCCTGGAGGGCTGCTCCTTCGAGAAACAAAAGCTTCCCAAAGTTACCTTTCCCGAATCTGACTTATCCTCTGTCTACTTCGCCAACTGTGACCTATCGGGGAGTGATCTAACCCATGTGAATTTTGAAAAAGCTGTTTTTGATTACTGCAAGCTAAAAAATACCGATTTCTCAAATTCCATGATAGCCGGAGCCTCTTTCCAAAACTGCAAAATAGAAAAAACCAAACTCGATATGCAAGGGTTCATCAACTTTGGACTCTCCAAAGGATTTATTCTGTCAGAAGGTTCGCTATAGCCACAGTTGCAGAGAGGTCCACAAAAGGCTTGTCAATAATCTTTCTATCAAAGAGATACAAATATATGTTTTGATCACCGGAATTACCGTAATAATTTCCATAAATAGTAGAAAAATTTTCAGGTGTTGCCATACTAGGATTTAAATAAATCATCTCTTCAAATTCAGTCCTCACAAAACAGGCTAGATACTCACGTAGGTTTGCATCAAAAAAATCATCAGAAATTGACCTTGTCAAAAAGAACTCGCTTTTAATTGCTGATTTCTCTCCTTGATATCTGTTTTTAGTCACCTTCCCATTTTCTTCACTGTCTACTACATGAGACAGCTCGTGGATAAGCATGGCGATCTTCTGATTATGACTACTATTGGGAATTGTAATTTTGTACTTGTCAGTTTCAGGTGAGTAGTTGTACATGGCTTTTTCGCCTTCCACAACCAGGCCGATCCGACCAATAAGTTCAGGCGAAATTTTATTTACAAAGAGAGCGTAAACTCCATTTGGGAACTCTATATCTACAGATTCGAGTTGTTTTAGAAAATGTGGATAGCTTTTTGGATCTGATTGACTAATATGAACCTCTATCTTTGGTTTGTGTGTTAAGTAGGAACTCCAATCCTTATCAGGCACTCCGTTTCTCTGAATCTGCATTTCCAAGTAATTTGCAAATCCATTTTCTCGAGCCAATTCATTCCTCAGTTCTACTGTCTGTACAAACAGCCCTGAAGATGTCTCAATATCACCTTCATTCATCTCACTATAGAGTTCTGTAAGATTAGTCTTTAATCGAGAAAGTATATTAGTCATAAAATGTGCTACCACAGCACATTGTCCTTCAGCGAGAAATTATTTTACTCTTTGTCAGAGTTGTCGGGTACGTTATCGGCATCCTGGCCACAGTTACCGCCAGTGACATACTGTGCATTTACAGATTCAATCTGCAAGTTCGCTTCTACACACTCTTTAGCAGATGAGTGAGCCCAGCCTTCAGAGTCCGTGTATATATCTCCAGGTTTGTCAGACATATTGCCTCCTTTTTTAAGCGTCGGGTTGAGATTAGGTTGGTTCAAAGTGCTGTGGTAGCAACCCAGATTATATCAGTACATTTTCTGAGTTAGCTTTAGCACTCAACTTGACGGAGTGCCATTTTTCTTGTATTCTATTTCTCATGGAAGACTTTTTAAACCAAAAAGAACAAGGTAGTATCTTGGAAAAGTACACCATCAATCTCACCACCAAAGCCCGTGATCACAAACTGGATCCGGTAATCGGTCGTGATGTAGAAATCCGTCGGGTGATGCAAGTACTCTCCAGAAGGACAAAAAATAATCCGGTATTGATAGGCGATCCCGGAGTAGGGAAAACTGCTCTGGTCGAAGGATTGGCCAATCGCATTGCCGATGGCGATGTGCCGGAATCCATCAAAGATAAAGATGTTTTGATTTTGGACATGGCCACTATCCTCGCGGGAACCGCATTCCGAGGAGAGTTTGAAAAAAGAATGAAGGGTTTGGTAGACGAAGTCAAAAAAGCCGAAGGAAGATACATTTTATTTGTCGACGAATTGCACACTCTTGTCGGAGCAGGAGGAGCGGAGGGTGCGGTAGACGCAGCCAATATTCTCAAGCCCGCTCTCGCCAGGGGAGAACTTCACCTCATCGGAGCCACCACTATAGATGAATATCGCAAATACATCGAAAAAGATGCTGCCCTTGAGCGCAGGTTCCAGCCTGTACTGGTAGAAGAACCCACTCCTGAAGATGCTATCGCCATATTAAGAGGTATCAAAGAAAAATACGAAATCCATCATGGTCTACGTATTAGTGACGATGCTCTCATCGCCGCCGTCAATCTCTCCATCCGCTATCTTCCCGACCGTTTCCTCCCGGACAAAGCCATCGACCTCATCGACGAATCCGCCTCAGCCCTCAAGATAGAAATCGAATCCATGCCCTCGGAACTGGATTTGATCAAAAGAAAAACTACTCAGATAGAAATCGAACTCGCCGCTCTCAAAAAAGAATCTTCTGACACAGCCAAAGCCAGAAAAGAATTGTTGGAAAAAGACTTGATACAAAAGAAAGAAGAGTCAGTCAAAATTGAAACTGCTTGGAAACATCAAAAGGGGATTATTGAAGCAATCAATAAAATCCAAACCGAGATAGACCAAACAAAAATAAAACTTGACACAGCCGAAAAAGAAATCCGCCTCGAAGAAGCAGCTCAACTTAAATACGGCACCCTACCCAAGCTTCAGGAAGAGCTCAAAGAAAGACAAAAAGACTGGGCAGAAATAAAACCGGAAGATAAAGTGCTTCAGCTGGAAGTTGAGGAGGAAGATATTGCCAAAGTGATCTCCCGTTGGGCAGGAGTACCTGTCACCAGGCTACTTGGGTCGGAATCCGACAAACTCATCCATCTGGAAGCCAATATCGGTAAGAGAGTCATTGGTCAAGAGGCTGCCATAAAAGCAGTCGCCAACGCCATCAGAAGGTCCAGAGCCGGCATCGCCGATGAGAATCGACCCATATCATCTCTTCTATTCTTAGGACCCACAGGGGTGGGGAAAACAGAAACTGCCAAGGCTCTTGCGACAGAAATGTTTGGTGATGAAAAATCTCTCATTCGTATCGATATGACCGAGTACGGCGAAAGCCACTCGGTAGCCCGACTCATCGGCGCTCCTCCCGGATATGTTGGTTTTGAAGAAGGTGGGCAGCTCACCGAAGCAGTCAGACGCAGACCGTATTCGGTAATCCTTTTTGACGAGATAGAAAAAGCACATCCACAAATCTTCTCTGTCTTTCTCCAAATACTCGATGATGGTCGGCTGACAGATGGAAAGGGGAGAACAGTCAATTTCAAAAACACCGTCATCATCATGACCAGCAATCTCGGTTCGGAATTTATGACCGATGAAGATCTTAGCAAAGAAGATATCGAAGCCAAGGTTCATGAAGTGCTTCGTGCCAACTTCAGACCGGAATTCATCAATAGAATTGATCAGACAATTACCTTTGATAGGCTCAAAAAAGAGCAGGTAGAAAAAATTGTCGACCTCAGGCTAGGAGAGCTATCGGACAGGCTGCAGTCAAAAGGCTTCATCATCGAGTTTGACAAGAGCACCAGAAACTACATCTCCTCTTATGGATTCGACACTATTTTTGGTGCCAGACCCATAAACAGAGTCATCCAAAATAAAATCGAAGACGAACTAGCACTGCAAATCATCGAAGGAAAAATAAAGCCTGGAGAGCTGGTAAAAATCTCATTCGATAAAAGTGAAATCAGGATCGACTAATACTGGTTTATTTTGATTAACTGCTGATATCATCAAATTAATGCAATTTTTTGAAGAGATCAAATCGAGATCGGAGAAGAAAACAATCCAGCCGAAAGAATGGTTGGGTAAAGAAATAAAACCCTTAACAGCGAGTGATGTTCACACTCTCATGACCGACATGTATCACACTGTTTTGGAATTAAGCAGGTCTTCTTATACAACCACAAGAGGTGTTAGTTATCTGTTGGATAAAGACAGAGAAGATTATGCGAAGCTACCTGATCACGGAGGAAAAACTGCTCTAGAGATCATCGAATCACTACCTCCAAGGGCTTCTTGGCTTGACCTAGGGTGTGGTTCCGGTACATTTATCGAAGAACTCCTTCTAGATGTAAGGCCAGACATTCAAGCAGTGGGCTTTGACGCGCGTACTTGGAAAATTGAAGCCGATCAGGAGGATTATCCAGAAATTCCAAAATTAATTTTGGGAAACATTGACACTGTTAAACCGTCTGACTTCCCCGGACACGAAAACGGTTTTGACCTGATAACCTCAGCTGCGGTCTTTTATCATCTCCCCGATTTTTGGGGTGCACTTCTGCGAAGTTCAAGGCTATTAAAAAACAAAGGAAAGATTATCATTTCTACTATCAATAGACCCACAATAGCTTTTGGAAGGCCAATAGAAAATTCAGCGGGTGAATTTTCCGATAACCCACTAGACTGCAACGTTACATACTACAGAAACCGTAATATATTTGATATAGATGGCAATTTGATTCCCTTGGGAGAGGCGACTCGTCGTGTCAATTCATCAAATCCAGGGTTCAGTCTCGAATATCATCCCGGACCAATGAAAGACGCAGTGCAAGGAAGTCTTAGTTTTGGCGGTGGTTTCTCTGGCGAGAGAACTGGAGATGCAAATCTGAATCTGTCATGTATTTTTTATTGTTTTTATCCGGATTCGAAAAATCGACATAGGAAGAAAGAAATAGAAGAAACCGATATCTCTTTTATAGTTGCTAAATCCAAAGAGGAAATTGAAGCACTACATGCACAAGGATATGTGTCGGTACAAGATAGATACGATCAAGAAAACCCCCGATAAGTGCATATTTTTTGCTACAATACTCATATGTTGGTAATTATTCGTGCAGCTCAACAAAAAGTGCCAAGGGGTTAGTGTATCTACTCGTTATAGAACCTAACCCGCCACACAGCGGGTTTTTTGTGACTTAATTACCAAAATCAAAATGATCAATCTAAAAATTACCAAACTAGAAAAAAGCTACAACCAGCCACTACTAGACAACGTTTCTCTTACCCACTCGGGCAAGGGTGTGATTGCCCTAATAGGGGACAACGGTTCCGGCAAATCTACTCTACTCAAAATATTGGCCGGTCTTGAAGAACAAGAAGGAGGCAAGATAGAGTGGTCGTGGGCTCCTCGCATCGGTCACCTCACCCAAGAAATCGACTCCCTCCCTACCCTATCCGGCGGCCAAAAAAAGATCGCCCTGCTTGCTGATCTCATTTATTCCAATATCTATGATGTACTTCTTCTCGATGAGCCGGACAATCATCTGGACTTGGAAAACAAAGACTGGCTGGCCAAAGCCATCAAATCCTTCAATGGTTTGATCATCATGATCAGCCACGACAGACATCTTCTCAAAGAAGTCACCTCGCATACCTGGCTGGTGGAAGATAAAGAAGTCCGCACCTATCCCTTCGGATACGGCAAATTTGTCGAAGCCTACGCAGAAGAAAAGGACTCCATGGCCCACCTTTTTCATGTCCAGCAAAAAGAACATGGTCGTTTGAAAGAACTGGTCGAAGTCTTTCGTTCCCGAGCAGCTAGTGGTCCCAAGGCCGCCAGATATTTTCATGCCCTGGAGAAAAGACTGGCTCGTTTTGAAACCGGATTGATAAAAGACCCCCACGAAAAAGATGCCACCATCACTTTGCAGTCAAAAATCTCAGGCAAACAAATCAAAAACAAACTGGCCATCAATGTCCGTGGTCTGAATTTCTCATATCTTGACAATCCTGTTTTTGAAGACGCTGAGCTGTTTGTGGAAGTCAAAGAAAAGGTGGCTCTCCTGTCACCCAACGGTTCGGGTAAGTCCACCCTCATCAAACTAATCCTCGGTCAGCTCACACCGGACTCGGGTACAGCCAAAGTAGGAGAGAATCTCAAAGTAGGATATTACTCCCAAGAGCATTTGGAGTCTCTTCCTAAAGATTCCACTCCTCTAAAATGCATGACGGACAAATATCCCTTGCATGACTACCAAGCGCCCGAGGTATTAAGGAAATTCTATTTCTCCAAAAATCTGGCCAAGGCCAAGATCTGGACACTATCAGGTGGACAGAAATCCCGTTTGCAACTGGCTATCTTTCTCTACTCAAATCCTGATGTCTTGATATTGGACGAGCCTACCAACCATTTGGATATCAAAAGTGTCTCGGCACTGGAAAAATTCCTTCAGGAATACGAAGGAGCTATCTTGTTGATTTCCCACGATAGGGAGCTGCTGCAAAATGTGGCCGACATCACCTACGAAATCAAAAACAAAAAAATCATTATGGGCAATGTTGAATAGAAACGTCCTTGTCATTCCCGCGAGGGCATGCCCGAAGGCGGGAATCCATATAGATTCCTGCTTTCGCAGGAATGACATTGATTACAGAACTTATTCAATACCCATGTTATTATCGTCGTAGTAAAATCAACTCAAATGCATAAAGCTCAGGCAGTTACAAAAGATGAAGTCATCAAGATTTCCAAACTATCCAATTTGCGCCTGCAAGACCATCAAACTGCTCTTTTTGCCGATCAATTTACAAAAACCATTGAGGTGGTGAACCAGCTAAATGAGATTGACACAAACGATGTCAAGGGCACTTACCAAGTAAACAATCTCCATAATATAGGTAGGGAAGACGTTGTCGACCTGAAGAGAGTTTTACCTCTCGAGGTAGCCCTGAGAGAAGCCAAGCTCACTCACAACGGATTCTTTGTCGTCCCCAGAGTTATTGATTCCGAAGAAACGCTATGAAACAGCTACACGAACTCACTATCAAAGAAGTCCATAAGGGTTTTGCAAGCAAACAATTTACCTGTGTCGACCTGGTCAAACATTTTCTCGCTCGAATCGAAAGATACAACCCAAAATACAATATCTTCTTGAGTTTAAACGAGAAAGCGCTCTCTCAAGCAGAAATAGTCGACAAAGAAATAGCCGAAAAAGGCATCACCCGAGAATTACTGGGCATACCCTTCGCCATCAAAGACAACTTTCTCACTCTGGGAATAGAAACTACAGCCAGTTCGAACATCCTCAAAGGTTATATGCCCCAATACGAATCCTCCGTCACGGGTAAGCTACTGGACGCAGGGGCAATCTTTTTGGGCAAGACCAATATGGACTCTTTTGCTCACGGCTCCAGTACCGAAACCAGTGATTTTGGACCAACACTCAATCCCTGGAACCCCGATCACCTTCCTGGTGGGTCATCGGGAGGCTCTGCCGCTGCTGTCTCCGCCCAACTGGCCACCGCCGCTCTTGGCTCTGAGACGGCCGGGTCTATTCGCCAGCCAGCCGCTTGGTGTGGCGTGACAGGTTTCAAGCCCACCTATGGCCGCGCCGGTCGCTACGGTTGCATTGCCATGGCCAGCTCCACCGATTCTCCCGGCCCGCTCGCAAAAACCATAGCCGACGCAGCTCTCATCACCCAAGTCATTTCAGGCCAGGATCCTCGCGATGCCACTACCAGCCCTGCACCGGTAGAGGACTATCCATCACTGATAAATAAAAAAGACCTAAAGGGAATAAAAATCGCTCTAGTCAAAGAATACATGCTCTCCAACATGAGAGAGGATGTCAAACAGCTAATTCTGGACTCTGCCGAAAAACTCAGATCGCTTGGCGCGACAGTAGACGAGATCTCACTCATGGATCCCAAATACGCCATTGGTGTTTACACCGTCATTCAGCGCTCCGAAGTATCCAGCAACCTCGCCCGCTTTGATGGGATTAGATTCGGTCACGAAAGAGATTTATTCAACGAAGAAAGCAAAAGAAGAATTATGTTGGGTACCTACACACTCTCTGCCGGATACTACGACGCTTTCTATAAAAAAGCCTTAGCTGTCCGTACCCAAATAATTGAAGAGTTCAATCGCGTCTTCAGCAACTACGACGCCATCATCGGTGCAGTTTCACCTGGTCCCGCTCTCAAAGTAGGTGCTTCCAAAAATCAACCCATGTTTGGAGAAATGGAAGATATTCTTTTGGAACAAAGCTCCATAGCCGGACTCACCGGATCCAGTGTCCCTTGCGGTTTTGTCGACGGTCTACCTATCGGCCTACAGATTACCTGCAATCGTATGGAAGAAACCAAAGCTCTGTATATTGCCGATTGTTACCAGCAGAATACCAATTTCAATTTGTTTCCCGATTTAGATAAATCCCTATGAAATACTCACCCCTTATCGGCCTTGAAGTCCATGTAGAGCTAAGCACCAAATCAAAAATGTTCTGTGGTTGCCCGGCCGACCATTTTGGCAAAGAACCCAATACCCAAACCTGTCCTGTGTGTTTGGGTCTCCCCGGGGCACTCCCGGTACCCAATTTGCGCGCCATTGATCGCTGTGTCATGTTGGGTCTGGCTCTAAATTGTTCTATCAATCACCTCAGCAAATTTGACCGCAAACAATATTTCTATCCAGATCTTCCCAAAGGGTATCAGATCAGTCAGTACGACCAGCCTTTTTGCTCCGAAGGTTTTGTAATCCTTGACTCGGGTAAAAAAATAGGTATCGAGAGAGTGCATCAAGAAGAAGATACAGGCAAACTTCAGCACATCACTCTGAATGGTGAAAAAGTTACTCTGGTGGACTACAACCGTTCCGGTGTCCCACTGGTGGAGATAGTCTCCAAACCGGACATGGAATCCAGTACAGAAGCCAAAGAATATCTCAAGAAAATTCACGAACTTGTCCGTGCTCTAAATATCTCGGACGCCGACATGGAAAAAGGTCAGATGAGATTGGAGCCTACTATAAATGTAAAAATAGAAACCGAGACAGGTGTTCACTATACTCCACTGGTAGAAGTCAAAAACATCAACTCGTTTAGTTTTGCCTCAGCTGCCATCGATTACGAAATCAAACGTCAGCTGGAAGAATTTGAAAAGACAGGTATAGAGAAGAGCGACACCAACAAAACCACTCGAGGTTACGACTCCGTCAAAAAGATTACCTTCCTACAAAGGACCAAAGAAGAAGCCAAAGACTACCGATATTTTCCTGAACCCGATATTCCCCCCTTTATTCTCGAAGACGATTACATCAAGAAAATCCGCCAATCACTTCCTCAGTTACCCGACCAAGCAATCTCATCCCTGTTATCCGAAGGTGTAGAAGCGCGCTACGCCAAAATTCTCTTTGGGAACAAAGAAGCTCTGGATGCTTACAACAACAATAAAAACAAAGAGGGGATAGACAAATCCAAACTAGCCAGCCTCATCTCCAATAAAAAAATTGACATCTCCCAGGATATTCTGTCTCAATACCAAAAGCTAAACCTGGTCGGCATTACCGACAAAAACGAGCTTGAGCTTGTGGTTCAGAAAATTCTAGACGCCAATCCGGGTGTAGTCGCTGATTACAAAAACGGCAAGACAACAGTGATGGGCTTTTTTATAGGTCAGGCGATGAAAGTGACAGCAGGCAAGGCCGATCCTCGCACCCTGGCGCAGGTTGTCTCGAGCCTTCTTGGCTCCACAAACTAGACAAACCTATAGTGTCGTGATACACTCTCAAAGTTCACTAACATTCCCAAAATACGGAGGATAATATGATCCCTGCTGTCTATGAATTCGTGGCAATTTTCACCCCTTTGTCCGATGATACCAGCTTAGAGTCATTGGAGAAGAAACTCTTCCCATTCCTGTCCTATGTCAATTTGAAAACCCGTCGAGCTGGCACATTTGCCATTTCACCTCTTACTAATGGCATGTATTGTCTTCGTGCCACCAGACAGGAACACTTCGACGATTTCAATCTCTTCAAGGCATCGCAGATCCTTGGCAATAATTCCGAGGAGCTGTTCTTTGTCTGGGATAACAACCAGGAAGTAAATCCGGGCTACTTCCACATCATTTCTCTTCGCACGGACATTATGCACGGGGGAAGAAATGTAATGAGGGAGAATCTTCAATCCACGATTGACGAAGCTGCGTCGCGCGCAGGGATGAAGACTCTCGAATCAGAGTCTGGCTATTGTAATCGGATCATGACAGTGGTTCTCCGATCCGAGAAGCCAATCACACAGAAACAGACCAAGGCTGTGATTGACGGGATCGAAACCGTAAAAGATTGCAGAGGCAAACCCTGTCCAGTCATCTTAGGGTACAATCCACCCCATAAAATGACACTGTTTGAGCGTCTGTCCGACTGGCTTCGTTGGAAGTTGCGAGGCTACTAAGCTCCACACCCGAGGGTCACACCTCGGGTCTTTTATTGGCAAAAATACCGACACTAGACGTCAGACACATCCCATAGTACAATATATACATCGTAAGAACTCTAAAAATCAGAATTGGCTTAGGAGGCTAATATGGGAGATGCATTCGTTCTAGTTAAACTCAAGGAGACCGTAAGTTTCCCAGATTTTGAACGGTTCATGGGAGAATTCCTGACAGGTTATTCTAACCTGAAGGCCGCATATTCCCTAATGCAGGGGAACAAGGTCCTTATCGAGCTTAGTTCTTCAGACCCCATACGAACGCAGCCTATTTTTGAAAGATTGCTGAAAGTTGCAGCAGTTTTAGGAATGTACGACAATTTGTGGGGACACTACACAGAACCTGTATATTCCTATGTCCTCGATTTGACGAGGGTAAGGGGCTATCACAAAAAAGAAGCTCTGACAAATGCAATCGTGTCCCAAGTAGAAAAGCTTTCGGGGTACATCGACATCATGGTTTTCTTCTCTGGGAGTGGTTTTCACACTATCCAGATCTGGACCAAAAATGCTTTATCCTCTGAAGATCGCGCAGCTCACCAGGTTTCACTTAGCCCTATCTTCCAAGAGATGGGTGTACAAGTCGTTTACGAATACCCCTCCTTGAAGTAAATGATCACCACACCACCCCCTCACCCGGGGTGGTTTTTTGTGTCATAATCCCACTTGCACAATGAGACGTTAGCCTACAAGATATAGATGTAATGCCCAAGTTTACTCATCTTCATGTTCACACAGAATTCTCTCTTTTGGATGGTTTGAGCAAAATCGCCAAGCTGGTAGCCAAAACCAAAGAGCTGGGTCAGACACACCTGGCCATCACAGATCACGGTAACATGTACGGAGCCATCGATTTATATAAAAAGGCTACAAAAGAAGAAATCAAACCCATTTTGGGTTGTGAATTATATATAGCCAAAAACTCCAGATTTGATCGGATGAAGTCCGATGCCAATCATTTGATACTTTTGTCCGAAACCTACGAGGGGTATCAAAACCTTATGCGACTTGTCACCATTGGTCAGACGGAAGGTTTTTATTACAAACCCCGTATCGACAAAGAAGTGCTGGCCAAATATTCAAAAGGTCTCATTGCTACAACGGCTTGTCCTGCGGGGCGGATACAAAAATTACTGGTGGAAGAAGGGTATGAAGCAGCCAAAAAAGAACTCAAAGAATACGAACAGATCTTCGGACCAAACAATTTATATTTGGAAATCCAGCGCCATCACTATGACACATTTGCTCAAAACTTAGCTGTTCCGGAATCCATCCGCCCCAAACTCATGGAAATGCACGAGAATCAGCAAAAAGGGGAGCAGGGTTTACTGCAACTTAGCAAAGAACTTGGACTGCCTCTGGTCGCTACCAATGATTCACACTATGTAAACAAAGAAGATGCCGCAGCTCAAGACGCACTAGTCTGTGTCCAATCGGGAAAAATGCTCGAGGATACAAATCGCATGCGCTATATCGACACACCCGACTTCTATCTCAAGACCCCGGACGAAATGGAAAAAGAATTCCTCGATATTCCTGAGGCTCTGGAAAATACTCAAAAGATTGCTGACCGCTGTGATGTGCAGATTACCCTTGGTCAATGGTATTTCCCAAAACTCGATCTACCTGAAGGAAAAACACCCGGAGAAGTACTGAGAGAAAAAGCCTACGCCGGATGCAAAGAAATCTTTGGGGAAGTTACGGCAGAACACGAAGAGCGACTCAACTACGAACTGGACGTCATCGACAAAAAAGGCTACTCTCCATATTTCCTCCTCGAATCGGGTATCGTCAATTTTGCCGACAACAACGGCATCTATACCAACACCAGAGGTTCTGCAGCCGGTTCTCTTGTTTCATACTGTATGGGTATCACGACAGTTGATCCTCTCAGGTTCAGACTACCTTTTGAGCGCTTCCTGAATCCTTTCAGGCCTTCTCCCCCTGATATCGATTTGGATGTTTCCGATGTTCACCGTGACGAACTCATTCATTACCTGGCAGATACCTACGGCAGAGAAAAAGTGGCCCAGATCTGCACCTTCGGAACTATGATGGCCAGAGCCGCCGTCCGCGATATTGGCCGTGTCATGGGTATGCCCTACTCCAAAGTAGACATGATTAGTAAGACTATACCTATCGGCTCTCAAGGATCCAAAATGACTCTGAAAAAAGCCATGGATACTACACCGGAGCTAAAAAAAATGTACGACGATGATCCGGAAGTGAAAAAACTTCTAGACATGGCTCAAAAGGTGGAAGGAAATGCCAGACACATCTCAGTGCATGCTGCTGCTGTTATAGTCGCCCCGGATGATTTAGTGAAATTTACACCACTCCAACAAGAAACAGGCGGTGGTGACAGAGTCATTACGCAATATGAAATGCACGCTGCCGAAGATGTTGGCATGATCAAGCTGGATATTTTGGGTATTTCCAATCTCACCATCCTGGCCAACGCGGTAAAAATAGTGGAAGCGCTTCACGATATAAAAATAGATATCAAAAAAGTTCCTCTGGACGATAAGGAAACATTTGAATTGCTTGCCCGTGGGGAAACCATGGGAGTATTCCAGCTGTCTTCGGGTGGTATGACCAAATATCTAGTCGATCTTCATCCTGAGCGTATCGAAGACGTCATGGCCATGGTAGCTCTTTATCGCCCCGGTCCGATGAGTTCCATCCCTGAATATATCGCCCGCAAACATGACCCCAGCAAAATTAGTTTTTTTGTTCCCGGATTGGAAAAAATACTCGACATGTCTTACGGCATCATCACCTATCAAGATGATGTTTTATTCATGGCGCTGCAACTAGCCGGTTACAACTGGGAAGAAGCGGACAAATTTAGAAAAGCCATTGGTAAAAAAATTCCTGCCGAAATGGAAGCCCAACATGCAAAGTTTGTCGACGGTTGTGTTAATGTATCGGGTATCCCGAGGGAAAAAGCAGAAGAATTGTTTAAACAAATCGAAACATTTGCCGCTTACGGGTTCAACAAAGCTCACGCCGCCTCCTATGGCATCGTCGCTTATTGGACGGCCTACGTCAAAGCTCACTATCCTGTCGAGTACATGACCGCTCTCATGTCTGTCGAAGCAGGGGACAAAGACAAAGTCACCATCGCCATTGGTGAATGCGAGAAGCTGGGTATCAAAGTCTTACCACCTGACGTAAATCAATCACTTACCGACTTCACTGTCATCGATATCCCTGAAGAGGACTGGCTACCCGAAGGTCGCGCCAGAGACACTGGCAAGGCCATCCGCTTCGGTCTCCAAGCTATAAAAAATGTGGGTTCAGCTGCCATCACCGCCATTCTGGAAGCCAGAGACAATGGTGATTTCAAGTCTTTTACCGATTTCCTCAATCGTGTCGATCTGCAAAAAGTAAACAAGAAAGTCACCGAATCCCTCATCAAAGCCGGTGCTTTTGATCGCTATGGAAACAGGGCACAACTTATGGCCGCTCTCCCTATTATCCGAGACAGTGCCGTAAAAATTGCCAAAGGCAAGGACTCTAAGCAGGAGAGTCTTTTTTCCTCATCTGGGGAGCTGGACACGACAGACAGACTGCCGGATATTCCCGAATACCCTTTGGATGAAAAGCTCAAACTTGAAAAAGAACTCTTGGGTATCTATCTCACCGACAATCCGGTCAAAAAGATTGTCCGCATCGCTGCCAATCACATCACCCACAAAATCAGTCAGCTCGACGCTACCCTTCACCTAAACCAAATGGTGTCTCTGGCAGGCGTCATTTCCAGGGTCAAATTAGTCAATACCAAGAAAAACAACTCAAAAATGGCTTTCATCACCCTCGAAGACGATACCAAAACCATTGATTGTGTGGTTTTCCCCAAACTATACGCCGAGCAACCACTACTTTGGATTGAGGACCAGGCAATAATCATCAAGGGAAAAGTGGACAACAGAGAAGACAAACTACAAATAATTGTCGAGTCTGGCACTCCCATAGATACAAAAGCCACCCCTGTAGATATGATTCACGAGATCTTTATCAAAAGTGGCACCCCCAAGGAAATCATGCAAAAAATCAGTGAATTGCTCAAATCAGCGCCTGGAGAGCACCAAATCAACATCGCCATCGAATCGGGGAACAACCTCAAAAAGATCACTCTACCGTACAAAGTAGATTATAATAGCGACCTAGAGAAGGCTGTGGCAAAATTGCTCCATGCCTGGTAAAATCAACGTACTCGTTGTCCTCGCGAAAGTGGGGAACTATATAAAAAACCAAACATAATATGGCAAATCAAATCAAATGGCAAACCGTCGAGTTCTCTACCGGAGATACGATCAAGGTGCTACAAACCGTCAAAGAGGGTGAAAAAACCCGTTCTCAAGCCTTCCAAGGTATAGTTATCGCTATTCGTGGCGATGGTGAACGCAAAAATTTCATCGTACGCAAACAAGCCGTCGGTGGCGTTGGTGTAGAGAAAATTTTCCCCATCAACACTCCTATCATCACCGGTATCGAAGTGATCAAAAAAGGTAAAGTCCGTAAAGCCAAGCTTTATTACCTCAGAGGTCTCATTGGCAAAAAAGCCACCAAGATCAAAGATATGTTTGTCAAGAAAGGTCAATCAGCCGAAATCGCAGCTCCTATCTCTTCCGCTCCCAAGTCTGAACCAAAAGTCAGAGCCGAAGGTGACGAGCCGGTCAAGGTCAAAAACGCTCCCAAGGCTGATGCTCCTGTCAAAGAGAAAAAAGTCAAAAAAGGACCCAAGAAAATCGTCCGCAAGGAACGCAAATTCGTCCGCTAAGCTATTTTTCGCTCAATACCCGCCGGTAAATATCCTCTATCTCAGACGCTCCTTTTCTGATGTCGTACTTGAGCGAGTGTTGTCTGGCTCTCATCCCCAGTTGTTTACGCAGAGTAGGGTTTAGAATCAGTTTCTTGAGAGCCTCGCTAATAGAATAAAAGTCACCTGGATTGGCCATCAGCGCCGCGTCTTCCACATTTTCCGGAATCCCACCACTATATGTAGTCACAATCGGCAAACCACTGGCTTGTGCTTCCAGCAACACGGTGGAAAATTGCTCCTGATAAGTAGGTGTCGCCCTGCTTGGCGCTACGTACATATCGGCCGCATCATAAAAAGATGTCATTTTGGAATAGTCTGCCGCCTTTATACTCACATTTTTCCTAATTCCCAGATCGTCAATCAATTTGAGTAGCTTCTTCTTCATACTCCCATCTCCCACCAAAACAAATTTAATCTTGTAACTTTTAAGTTCGGGATCGCTTAACAATCGCTTTGCGCTGTATATTATCTCCAACACACCTTTGTAAAACTCCAGTCTCCCTGTAAACAATATGGTAACCTCTCGGCTCGAAAAAGACCGTCTCACCGGTCTAAATCTCTGCGTATCTATCCTCTGTCCTATCACCGTTATCCGCTTCTCAGGCACTCCCTCAAGCATCAAGACTGCTTTGGATCGCTCAGAGATGGCGATAAAATGGTCGATATTCTCAAGCGCATCTTTCTTAAATCTCTTCCTTCCCCAGATACCCTCATTGTTAAAGGGGATATTCTCAAATACAGTTGCCACCACTTTTTTCACTTGTCCCTCCTGTTTTGCCCTCACGCACTGATGGGTAAAGTGATAAAAAGTATCAGCACAATGGGCAATATCAAATCCCTCAATCTTATTTTCCATACCAATCAGCCAATGTGCATCCACGAACAACCGATTCAATATCGGCATTTTTAACCTCGAGAAAATTCCAAAATTCACATCCATAGGGGATAAAAATTTCTCTACGGGGAAAGGGAATTTATCGTGAATGGGATGCTTTGAGCAAAATCCTGTGATCTGGTGCTTCTTGATCAGGGGGTAATACAGCTGAGCCTCGTATTGGTTCAAAAAAGCCCCACGCACTAAAGCAATTTTCATAATTGCTATTGTATCAACACCAAGCCTCATAAAATATCACATCACCCTGATAGGGGATGAAACTCACTTGATGATATGTTTATCTTTGTGGTAAAAGAACAGCAAAGCATACAGTCGGAGTATCAGTGTAAAACTGGTGAATTTATCAAAAAGAATTGGCCAATCGCTCTTGTGATCGCCGGATCAGCCGGAGCTATTGGAGCCGCTGTTTGGCTTACAGCCAGGTATCTAAGAGAAAAAGAAAAACGTAATGATTTAGACGACCAAGCACTACGCCTGATCGAGTCTGAAGTAGAGGTAACTTCAGACCCCACCGTGGTACTCCTGGAGACAGGCACATACCTTGGTCAAATCACAGGCCATGAGGCCAATCAGGCAGCTCTGGAGCTAGCCATGATAAGCGACGACCCGGAAGCCAAAGAAGCCTTCTCTATCCTGGGCAAAGTAAACATGATAGACTCAAACTTACGCACAAAGTAGCCATTTTCCAGTTATTTCATAATAATATCCTATAGGTGTATAATAGCTTATGCCTCAAGTAGCATCAGTGTTACACGATGATTACATACAGGAGATTGGGCCGGCAATCCAAAAACTGTCAATTGACTGTAGTGTTATTGCCGGCGGATCATACTCCTACAAATATTCGCTTATCAGCTCCCTAACTGAAATACGTGACCTGGACCTTCTAATTTTTGTCTCCACCAGAGAGAACATCACCGACTTACTCACTGTCCACCAAAAAGATCTCGATCAAATTCTCCATCTAGAAACTGTCGAAAAACACTTTTCCAGAGAGGACCTAATACCAATCACACAAGGGTACGCCGACGCGATAAGGTACTCCGGGATCAACGATCTGGGACAAAGGATCTCAGCCAAAATCATTGCCTATGACCAAATCTGTTCACCAGTCAAACCGCAAAGCAGAATCAATGTTCTTTCCAAGAAGGATAAGCGCTTCTATCAAAACAAAACCACTTCCGGAAAACCCATCAGTATAGGTGTAGTCAACCAAATGTGCGGCAGTGAACTTTGTATTCTGGGAGATCCTGACTTATTCGTTCTTGGTAATGAATACTCTCTGGGAGTCATCTCCGATGTTTGTCTTTCAGGTAAGATAATCCACAATTCGCCAAACACAGACATCACTACTCTAAAAAGACATCTGATTGACAAGATTGTAAATATATGTCAATTAAACGAATTCCCACGCAAATGGAGTGATATCCTGGTTAGGAGTGACAGGCTACCTCCTGAATTTGAAGCAAATTTCAACAATCAATTCCCCCAGATCACAGTAGCGCACAATGAAACCAGATCACAAAAGACTTTTATTCCACAATATGCCGTTTCGGTCACCAGCCCCATCATCGGAGGAAGATTCAATCAAATGGTGTTTAAGAAGAAGATTCAAGACGGTATTAGAGAAAAAAGATATATCCGGTCTTCTGGCCCGTTCTCTTCGAACTCAAATTACGGCCTAGCTGTATACAACAATGGTGAAAAAGCTTTCTTCAAAGAGATGCTGGACCAAAATCGATTCCAAGGAGAGCTTTTGGGTCTGAAAACAGCATCTTCTTATTTCAGCAAAATCCGTACCCCAATCTACACCGAACCTGACAAGTTCCTCATTTCTTATGACTGGTATCCAGGTGATATTCTCTCCAGGCAAAGATTGGACGAGGTAACCGATATTCAATTCAAAAAAATCATGGAGATAGAGTTGAGAAAAGCCGAAGACCATCTCAACGCTTATATCCGCTCCGCTGCTGACTTCTTGGATTATCGAAGAAGAGATGGAGCTGGCATCTATTACTCCAGGATCAATGATCTTTACTACGGCAGGCTCATTGGATCAAGGCTAGACGATTATTATCAAAACTCTTCTCTCACTATCGATGGTGAGACCATTCCCTTTGAAATGCTAAAATCCATGGATTTTGTAATCAATGGTCGAGAATACCCATCAATAGAAAAAACAATTGAGTTGGGAACCCAGTACCTTAACCCCGATTACCTCAAAGAATCAGATCACGTCTGTGGACTGGGAGACGCCCACTCAGGAAATATCATCTGTCCGAACAATCTTGATACTTATGAGTATATCGACTACGAATTTGCAGGATTTCACTCCCCATATTTGGATATTGCCAAGCAGCTCTACAACGACACCGCGTTCAATCTGTTTTACTCTGATTTACTCTCACCCATAAAAAGAGATATCACAGTGAAGGTTATCGATGGCAAGGTCGTAATCGACCATAACTACATTCCCGACAAACTTAGCTCCTACCTGTACGCCACCAAGATACAGGGGATCATCAATCCATATCAAAACTATTGTCGGACTCATTCTATGGATATTGCTGAAGATTGGAAAAAAATACTTGGCCATGCACTATTCTGTTGTGGTTTCCTTACCAGGAATATCTCCAAATTCAACCAAGACGATTTCCTTCTCAACCTGGCCAATTCAATCGAAGCTACTGACTTTGATCAATATTCATTAAAATTCACCACTTAATATGAGTCCAGAGTATCCAATCCATGTCATGATTAAGCCTGAAGGTCTTGATCTCTTTCCCGACTATCTTAGATCTCAGGTTGAAGCTCTTGAGGCTGTGTGCGGTAAAGGCAGTTTTCGTAGGGTGTTAATCACCCTCACCCCCGATGAAGTTGAGATGATCTATCCAGGGGACGCTGCACCAGAAATATTCAAGCAATACATTAGCTCACATCCTACGGAGCATTACTTTTTTCAAGGGGAAGAAGGCGTCTATTTGCAGGCAAAAGCCATGAAGGGTAAATATGGCCAACCCACCGGAATTAGAACAGCAGTATCAAAAGGGGCAGAAAAGGCTGGAGTCAAACTAGAAAGATGGCAGAACTTCATTCACTCATCTGATGATGTATTCGAAGCCCATAGAATATGCAAACACCTATCTTCAGACAATACTCCATGCAAAAACTGTCAGGGGAAGTCTCTCTGTAAAGAGGATTAATTAAAACATTTAGTCACCAAGGTTTTGTCGTCTTCCCATTTCAGCTTCTCAATCGCTTCTTCCTTGGAAAACCACTCTCCTTTGAAATTCTCATCCGACATTTGCGTATTTTCCTGGCGGGACCCTGTTGTAAGATCGCTTCTAAACCAGAAAATTACCTTACTCTTTGAAGGATCTACAATATCTGGCCTGACTTGCACAGACAATAACTTCTTGATGGTATTTTGGAAACCTGTTTCTTCAAATATTTCTCTATTAGCAGCCTCCTCGATAGTCTCACCCTCCTCCATATGTCCTTTTGGCAATAGCCACTCTCCCGTCTTTTGCTTATATACCAGTAGTACTTTTTCTCCCTGCATGTCTACCAACACACCACCAGCGGAAAAAATTGCTTCACCGGAAAAATAACTTATATTCATATCGCAATTCAGTTATAACAAAAATATCTTATCACGCTCTTCAAAACACATCGACAAGCAATATCAGATCTTTGTCAATTTCCTGTCTTTTACCCTCTGATAGCAATATACAATAAACAGTTGTGTACAAAAATCAACTTATTGAATTAATTCAAAATCAAAAGGATTTAAGTGTATTGATTGTAGATCTTGACGGAACTCTAGTGGATACTATGGCTGTTCATAAAAAGGGTTATATGTTACTTTTTCGTCAGCATGGCTGGAATTTTGATAATAAAATCTGGGAAGAAAAAGGATCTATGGGAGGTACTGAATGGTTGCAAGAAATATTAATGGCAAACAATGTAGCAGATCCGATTAAGGTAGCAAATAAGCTTAAGAGATTGAAGACCAAGTGGTTCATAGAAAATATTAACCAGGTGAACATAATCAACCCTGTATTGGATCTTATTAAATGGACCAGGCAAAACACTAATCTCAAAATTGTTTGTGCAACAACAGCACTTCAAGAAATTGTAGATAAGATATTAGATAAATACGATCTAAATGGTTACTTCGACCTCGTCCTTACCGCAAAAGACGTTCCAGAAGGAAGACTTAAGCCGGATCCATATATTTATAATGAAGTTTTGAAAAAGCTAAAAGTTAATGCCGAAAATAGCTTAGTCATAGAAGACTCTGTTGTTGGATGTCATTCTGCCATGTCAGCAAACATTTCTTGTTTCAATATTACGACGAATATTTTTCAAAAGCCTGTCGAACAATCGGCTCGCTAATGTCCCTTTGTATCCTAAATTTACCAATCTTCTCAAGTATAATTAAGTCCACAGTACCCGTTAAGGAAAGCTTGTCTTGTTTCAACAATTGAATGATTTTATCTAGATCTATCTTAAATGGGATTTCCTTTATTAAGCGAAAAGAATCAAAGAGGTTATTTTGCCTTTCCAAATCATTCTTCGATAGAATTCCAAGATTCATGCTGATTTCCCCGGATATTCTCATGCCTAAAGTGATAGCTTCGCCATGGTGAATATGAAAAAGGCTAGTAGCTTCTAATGCGTTTGCGATTGTATGTCCATAACTTAGTCCTTTTTGAAACCCTAAAATATCATACTGATCCTTCTCAACAAGATCTCGTTTAATACGGAGAGACTCGTAAATAATATTAATCCAAGGTAGGTTGTCGATATTTTCATCCTCAAATCTCCCAAGATTTTCAAGATAATGTGTAAAGTCATGGGAAGCAACCAATGCACTCTTTATTGCTTCTGACAAACCTATTCTCACAGCATCCTCGTTCTGAGATTTTATGAAACTAATGTCACAATATGTTAATGACGGAGAATAAAAACTTCCCAAAAGATTTTTTATCACTTTATGTCCAACCCCGACCTTACCGATAACCGAATCACATTGAGACATAGTAGTGGTTGGATAGTAAACATAGTCTATTCCTCGCATATAAATTGACGATATGAAACCAGCCAAGTCTCCAGTGATTCCACCACCTATTCCCAGAATACAGCTCTTCCTGTTCAATCCGCTGTCATAAAGAGTTTCAAGCAAGGCGATAATTTTTCCTATACTTTTACTGGATTCTACTGGAGATATTTCAATTACGTTATTTATCTGAAGCTCGTCAAATATTCTACGCAGTTTTTCTTTGTAGATTATTGACACATTTTTATCTACGATCGGAAAAACTATACTGTAATTTTTCAGCTTGATATCCCGTATCAGTAGATCTTCGAGATTGTTACCAATAAAGATGTTTTGGTTAAAACGATCAAATTTAACAACAATCCTTTTTATGGGATTCCTTTTAAAGCTATTTAATACATTCATAATTCCAAAATGTAAGGGCTGTTTAATCACCTAAAATATTCTAACATCTACCTACCAATAGGCAGATATCCACTTTAGAGAATGTTATGGGTATAAAATATTATATGGACTCAAAATCACTGGCTCTGGCCAAAGAGCTGCTAAACAAAAGGGTAAAAATCAAGATCGACAGACAGCTGGGGAGCAAACACCCAAAGTGGGGATTTGAGTATATGGTCAACTATGGCTACATCGAAGGTATCATTGCTCCAGACGGTGAAGAACTAGACGCGTACCTGCTCAAAGTAAACGAGCCCGTCGAAGAATACGAAGGAGAAGTGGTTGCCATCGTCCATCGCACAGATAACGACGATGACAAGCTGGTAGTAATCCCGGTAGGGGAGACCGTAACAAACGATGAAATTGAAGACTCAACGCAATTCCAAGAGAAATTCTTCAAACACGAAATCATCAGAGAGTAGAGACAGCTCACAAAACCTATATCTAGAACAATCCCCAGGGGAGATAATTCAATACTATTTGTTATCCAGCTCAGTTAGTTGGTCTTTCATAATTTTAATTTCCAACTCCTGATTCTTTATGATGTCTTGACAGAGTTTCTTGATAGCGGGATCAGTAATTTTGGCCTTTTGACACATTAAGATAGCCCCGGAATGGTGGGGAATCATGGAGCGTAGAAATTCCTCGTTGTTGATAGCGGTCTGACTCCTAATTCCGATAAAAAATAAAATAAAGATGGCAGTCCCAATAATAAGACCATTCTTAATTGCGTCCTTGGTATACATCGACCGCATGATTATTACTTCCAATATGATCATCGGAGCGGTCATGAGACCAGCCATGTAAATTTGGTTCAAGTTTGGTAGTACATGTTCCATTCTGTCTACCATCGAATACATCAAAATATACATCGCGAAAAAGTGTAATACACTCATGCCCAAGAGCATTTTAAGATCCATTTTGTGCATTGACATGGGCATAGATTTGTTATCTTTCATACAACTATAGTACCATTGTTAATTTGTCCAGGTCAAATATCGATAATGAGTCGGATCGATTGAGCGGATCATATTCTGAGCGATGTAAAATGAAACAACATGAAACAAGTCGTATACGTTACAGGGAACCCTCTCAAATTTAATGTTGCTCAAAAAGCTCTGGAAAATTCAAATATCGAATTGATCCAAGAGAAATTGGACACTCCGGAAATACAGAGCGAAAACGGAGAAGAAGTGGCTGCGTATTCGGCCGAGTGGGCAAGTGAGAAACTAGGGAGGCCGGTAATCGTTTCTGATTTTGGAGTATACATTGAAGCTCTCAACGGGTTTCCTGGACCTTTTATCAAATATATCAACCACTGGCTTTCCTCTGAAGACATCATAAGACTCATGAGCGGCAAAGAGAACAGAAAGATTATCGAGAGAGATTATCTAGCCTACTGTGAGCCAGGAGCTGAGCCGGTTGTCTTTATCGGAGAAAACTTTGGCACAATTACCACAGAATTGGGTCAGAAAAAATATCGTGGTTACACGCTAGATCAGATTTTCACCCCCGAAGGCTTTGACAAAGTACAATCCGAAATTCCTGAGGAGCAGATGATAGAGTTTTGGAACAGGGGCAAGGTTTGGGAAAAGTTGTCACAATATCTAACTAAAATTTGATGGTCTTAAGATATCCGGTAGAAAATACAGAAATATCCCAAGTATTTGGCCATGATGTGTCCGGCGATCCTATCTATGGCAAATTCTACGAGATATTTGATAACAAACATTGTGGAGTCGATTTTCCAGTACCGGAAGGTACGACAGTCAAAACATCCTTCCCCGGAATTGTTGTTCGGTCTGAGTATCATGATGGTATGGGTAATGTGGCAGGTATCAGAAATGGAAATATTGTGGCTCTTTATGCCCATCTGGATAAGATATCTCTTAGTCTGGGAGATATCTTAGAAGCAGGTGATATCGTCGGTGTATCCGGCAATACAGGAAAGGCCTGTGTCAAACCACATCTACATTTTGAACTAAGAGACCTGACCAAACCGTCACTCAAAGAGATGGTATTCGATCCTCCTTTTGGCAAAGAGATAAATCAATACCGGGAAAGATTTGAATACATAGTCAACAACAAAAATACCCAGAAGACCCTGAAGAAACTCTCGCATATGTACTTTGGTACCGAAGATAAATGGGATTTGATAAAACAAACCAACAATCTCAATATTGACGGAGATACTCAGCTAGATGATGGAGCAAAAGTAGTCATTCCAAACTTCACGGAGCACGACAGACTTAGATACTTACCGTAAAACAAAACCTCGCGGTTCGCCAACCCCGCCTGCTGTCGGGGTATACCGGTCGCGCGACCCACCTCCAACTGCGGTTGTCGGTGAGGAATACAAATTCAGTATCCCGACCTCGCCGTCATTGCGAGTTTCGATACTTCGAACCGAAGCAATCTCACTCCATTCGGATTCGGTCGGGATGACTTGCCTCATCTCTCGTCATTGCGAATCTCGTACTCGAGCTGTGGCAATCTCACTCCACAAATATGTTCGCCACAACTTCACATCTAGTGATTGTGGCGAAGCCGTCTCAAAATATGGCTCAAACTATCGATTTCGCCATAAAATATCAGATAGTTAGGAAAAGATTTTACTATCTGATATTTAAGAATTGAGACAGCATTGGCCTGTCGGCCAAAGTACACATCTCAGGCGCAAAAATACTAAAACTGTTACATGATAGTAACAAAAATGATATATTCATCATAGATGAAGACCAGCAAGACAAGCAAAAAATCTAAATTGGAATCCATCTTGAGTAAGATAATAATTCCAAAAAAATCCGCAGGAAAAGGAAACGCAAGTAAAGCACTTTATAAAATGCGGTATGGTTCTGATTGGAAAAAATATTATCCTACGGTTTAGCCGTGAAATATATTGTCGAAGATTCTTCCTTTGTTGTAGCTCTTCTTGATCAAACTGATAGTTTGCATGGCTTTGCGCTTGACTCTTTCCGGTTGTTATTATCTCAAAAAAATAATGTTCGGGTGATTATTCCCTCCACGGTATTTTATGAAACCTTGTTTGTATTACTAAAAAATGAAGTATCGTATTATTCTGCAAAATCAAAACTAGTGAATTTAATGATGATCGATAGTGTTGTCAATTTAGCTATAACAGAAACTTATATACTAAAACTTGCTAAGCACACCGAGATATTGATTAAAAATAAGAAAAACAAAACAAGAGTCAGGTCTAATGATCTACTTATAACTTCTATCGCTTGTGATCAAGAAAGTTCTTGTCTCTTAACTTCGGATGTTGGAATGAAAGAATATGATAATATTTATCCAAATATTTTTCTGTATAACTCTCCTGAAGGAATAGAATCCTTAAAAAATTTTATTTCAAAATAACCATTTTTATGGCCAAGAAATCCCACAACACACATGACGACGATATCTTTGATCTTGTATCCGTCACGACCAAGGCAGGTCAGATAGGAAATCGTTTTAGATACTATGTCCTATTCACTACAATCAACGACAAAAAACTGACTGATCGTGACAAAGAAATTATTGAGTATACGATCAAACAAGTTGATAAAAAATATAAGAGCAAGGTTGAATCTACCTCATTTGGAGACGGCACATACGTCCATCTACACTGGCTAATTCCAGACAACGTTTCTCCACAGTCCGTTTATGATAAGTTTCTAGATGTTGCCTCCTCAAAATTTAACATCGTGAACTATCACGTCAATACATCTAATATCGACGATTTTACAAAACAAGACATCATTGATTACAAAAAATTTTTGAGAACCATTAAGAACGAAAGAGACGACTAATTCTTTCCTGCATTCCCTGAGAGTAGATAGCCAAATCTCAACCTTTTGAGATAAGTTCACAGGCGATATCCCAGAAATCTGGGCGAAACTTCTTTGAGGTGAGCCCACTGGGTTCAGGGTGGAACACCTACTCGAGAGCATTTTAAAGACTTACGAACGATTAAAAGAACTTGGTTTCACTTATTATAACGGCAAAATTGTGGTGATTGATACCGAGGAGGTAAACCATGAATAGCTTTACCACTTCACTTTATGACGAAAAAATGTTTCTTTAAGCTTATTATCAATTATATGTAGCAGTGAGATATTTAACATTATAAGGCCAATATCAAAGGGTCTTAGGCAAATGTTATACTCTCATTAAGTATGAATACAAAGAAATTAATATTAACTATTATTGTAATAGTGCCTGCTGTTTTGTTGTTTTTTGTTTTACAAAACAAGACAAAAAGTACGGATACGGCAAAAACATCGTCACCGCCCACCAAAGAACAACCAACTTTTATAGTCGATGGATATCCAATTGATAAAATTCCTCTATACAAACTAAGCAAAGTCAGCTCCAATAAGATATTTGTAAATACTGATCCAAAGAATGTATCAGAGTTTGATGAAAATAATTTTGCCTATTTTAATGTCGTATTCGATACTGAGGCCAACCAAGAAGATTTTTTTGATTATTATAAGAAATTGTTTGACAACCTGATAGCGGACGATTCCGAAAATAGGCAAATGGTTACAGGACAGATTGGTGAGTACAAAGTTTCAGCTGCCCATTATGGATCGGGAAACACTGGCTACATCCAAGTTCACTTGCCAAAATATAACGATGAGAAAAATGATAAATATTTTATCGACTTTCCCAAGATTTTAGGGTTGAATTCAAATCTCGTCGAACATGAGAAATCTTATGGTTTACTCAATCAAAAAGGTGGTGAAGTTGAATACACAAAATACTTTACTGTGATAGATAGCGGAGACCAAAACAAGGATGGCAAGGATGATATCGACGAGTTTTTAATTTTGGAAGAAGAATATCAAAAACAATATAAAGACAAACCGGAATACTTATTTGACCAAAAAACTGGCAAAATGAGCTGGAAAGATGGCGACTTTGAATCCACGCTCTCAATTTCGCGAGATCATGGTCGGATATATTTAATGTTAAGGAAAAAAATATAAAACAATGAAAAAAATTGTAATTCTTTTTGTGTTGTTATTAACCTTGGGTGGTGGCGCGTTTTTCCTTCTATCATTAAAGAATGACTCAAGTGACAGTGAACAAGTTGTTTTAAAACAAACCATAGACATTTCAAAAAGATACCTTTCATTGCGCAATCGCACTGATAACCTCCTGGTAAAAGCAGAGGAATACTCTGACTACTCATCTTGGGACAAGAACATGACAAGCT
>Ga0172379_10002510_pt1 | contig 32051 bp, 31 predicted proteins | sample GrowelOW334metaG_FD_119756 | JGI IMG/M metagenome (GOLD analysis project Ga0172379, IMG submission 119756) | Groundwater microbial communities from an aquifer near a municipal landfill in Southern Ontario, Canada - Groundwater well OW334 metaG | ecosystem: Environmental > Aquatic > Deep...
AAATTTCGGTAGTAATACCACTATGCTTTATCCCTGTTCCATCTTAGCCGGTGAGGGTGCTAGCGCCGATCATCTCGGTGTCGCCTTTGCTAACCAAGGTCAGACCCAAGACACTGGCGCCAAAGTTATTCACATCGCTCCCAACACCAGTTCTAATATTGTGATGAAGAGTGTTAGTAAGGGTGGGGGACGCGCTATCTATCGCGGTTTGATTGAGATTGGCCCTCAGGCTAGCAATGCTATCAGTGCGGTGCAATGTGATGCCTTAATCCTCGATGATCAATCTGCTTCCGATACTATTCCAGTGATGAAAATAAATAACGATAGCGCCACCATCGCACATGAAGCCAGCGCTGGTAAGATTAACGCCGAAGACCTGTTCTATCTGCGTAGTCGCGGTTTGAAGGAGGCTGAAGCGTCTGCTATGATTGTTAACGGTTTTATCGAGCCGATTGCTAAGGAATTACCCCTGGAATATTCGGTGGAAATGAATCGAATGGTTAGCTTAGAAATGGAAAATAGTGTTGGATAATTTTATGACTACCAGACTTGAATTGACTAGTGAAGCTCAGATCAACATCGCCGTCAACAGCGATATTTTGTATTGGGATCAGATTTTAAACTCGGACACAGCTCGTCAGCGTCGTTTCGTGGTAGAGGCAGGCGCCCAAGTGACTTATGTGCTCGTCGCCAGACAGGGCTTCGAAACATTGGCGATGAATCGTCATTGGGACATTGGTCCGGGCGCTTCGGTCAGATTGTATTATTTATTCATCGGCGAGGCGTTGGCCGATTGGCGCTTAACTCATAATTTGGCGGACAATGCTCAGATAAAGAGTCGGACCATGATCATTGGTCGCGCTCAACAAAATCTAAAATTGTTGGCTGATTATAATTTTCAGGGTCATGACAGTTATGGACGAATTGAGATTGACGGCGCACTAAGTGAGCAAGCTAAATGCTGGGTAGATGCCGGTGTCAAGGTTGAAGCTAGCGCTCAGCAGAGTGATACTCGAGTCGATATGCGTTTATATTTGGATGGCGCTGAGGCTCGAGCTCAATTAATTCCTCGACTAGAAATTGATGCTAATGACATTAAGGCCGGTCACAGCGCCAGCACTTTCAAATTAGCCGTAGATGATCTATTCTATCTACAGAGCCGTGGCTTGTCACTGGCGGATATTAAGACCTTACAATTGGCATCACTCGGTAGAACCTTTACCCGTGAGCTGGATCAAGGTTCGGCAGATGAATTGTTAATGATAATTAATCAAAAATATGAATAATTTCCGAGATGATTTTCCGTTATTAACCAGACGCTATCATGATCAAGCTTTGATCTATTTTGATAATGCTGCCACTGCACCTAAGCCGGCTGTGGTCATTAACGCGGTCAACGATTTCTACTCTCAACACAATGCTAATGTCCATCGTGGCCAGAATTTCCTAGCCCAAGAAGCTACAGACTTATATGAAAATGCCAGACATGAAGTGGCTAAATTTATCGGAGCTGATCCCAAGGAAATAATTTTCACCGCCGGCACCACCATGAGTTTGAATCTGGTAGCGCGGACTTGGGGATTAGCCAATCTTCAACGCGGTGATGTTATTGCAGTAACCGGCGCTGAACATCATTCTAATCTCTTACCTTGGATGGCTCTACGGGATGAATTGGGACTCACTTTACAATATTTAGAAATTAATGATGACGGTACTTGGAATGAAGCCAGTCTGCAAGCTTTGTGGGCTGAACCAAAATTGAAATTATTAGCCATTACCCAAGCGTCTAATGTGCTTGGCTCTTACTATGATCTGAAGCCTATTTTAGCTGAGGCTCGAGCTAGGAAAATAATTACAGTAGTTGATTCCGCTCAGAGCATTGTTCATCAACCGCTTAAGGTTAAGGACTTGGCTTGCGATTTCCTCGCCTTTGGCTCTCATAAACTGTTCGGGCCATCTGGAGTTGGTGTCTTGTATGGTCGCTCAGAATTGCTAACAACTATGCCGACTTTCTTAGTCGGTGGCGGAATGATTGATGAAGTAACTCGTGATTCCTTTACTACGGCCGAGGCGCCTGATAAATTTGAAGCCGGAACGCCCAACATCGAAGGTGCTATCGGTCTAGGTGAGGCTTGTCGTTATTTAACTCAAATCACTTGGCCAGTCATTACGAAACGAGAATCAGAGCTAAGCAAATATTTCACTCAAGCTTTGGCGCCATTGGATTTCGTTAAGTTGTTAGGCACTTCGACCAATCGTCTACCACTTTTCGCCATGTCTTTCACTGATATGCATCCGCACGATGTGGCAGATTTACTCGGTGAGCGAGGCATCATCACTCGTGCTGGCCAGCATTGTGCTGCTCCACTGCATGATCAATTGAAATTACGAGCTACTTTGCGCGCCAGCTTGGCTTTCTATAATACTGAAGCGGAGATTGACACATTTATTATTGCGCTGAAGGAGATTCATCAACTTTTAAATTCATAATATAGTATTCAGGCGCGTTGTTTACATTTTAATAAAATATAGCACTGCTTTAGCTAAGACAATCCTTAAGAAATCGTTTCTATTTTGCAGATAAATTGAGCTAGCTCGCGTCGTCTGTCTGAAGCCAAAATAATATGTCCTATAAAGAATTGATAATTATTTTGGCTGAGTTACGACGCGTGGCGAAAATTTATCTAGCAAAATTGCCAGATTGTCTTCGGTATTGTCGTGCTGAAGCAAAAAAAGAACGTTTGATAACAAGAAATATTTGAGAATAAAAAACTACCACCGCTTCAGCGGGGTCCCGCCTCTTTTAAAACACATGGAGCGGGATAAACAACCCTCTAGATTCTAACATCTAAATTTTAAAATTATCAGTATGGACATCTACGCCGAAAATATTTTGGACCATTACAAACGACCGCGTCATTTCGGAGCCATGGCTGACGCCACTAATTCTTATCACCAGCAAAATCGCAGTTGCGGTGATGAGATGACTTTCTATACCAAGATTGAGAATAATCGTGTCGTGGACATTTCCTTCGAAGGTGGTGGTTGTGCTATCTCCATGGCGGCAGCCTCAATCCTCAGTGAGGCACTAATCGGAAAGTCGACCGCAGAAATTGAAGCGCTAGGCTTGGAAGATGTCAAAGCTCTCTTGGGTGTGGAAATAACCGGAAGACGAGAAAACTGCGCCTTGGTGGGACTGAAAGCGGTACAATCAGCCATAACTAAAATGTCAAATATCTAATTTCCAATATCTAATAAATGACTAAACATCAAAATTAATTTAGTATTGGTCATGGTGATTTGGAATTTTTTTGGTAGATTTGTCATATTGTGCTATAATTTTACCATATGAAATATTTAAAAATGTTACTATCGATTGCCATTTGCTATTCAGCAGGTGCTATCGGCTCTATCTTTACGGTTCAGGCTATACCGACTTGGTACTCCACTCTTAATAAACCAAGTTTTAACCCGCCGAGTTGGGTCTTCGCTCCGGTTTGGACCTTGCTGTATATTATGATGGGTCTTAGCGCTTATCGCATCTGGGAACAGGGCTGGCATCAGAAAAAAATTAAAATAGCTCTAATATTTTTCGCCGTTCAACTAGTTCTTAATGCGTCTTGGTCGGTCATTTTTTTCGGCTGGCACAATCCTGGTTTGGCTTTGATTAACATCATCTTACTGTGGTTGGGAATTGTTATTTGCGTAGTTCGATTTTATCGAATTGATAAGTGGGCTTCGTATTTGTTGCTACCGTATTTAGTCTGGGTCAGCTTTGCTACTTTACTCAATTATAATATTTGGATATTAAATTAAATATAACCATATGCCTAAGAAAGCAGAATACAAGGTTAGTGGCGCCGATCTAGTCACCAAGATCAAGTCTTTGATCAAAGAGGGTAATGCGCGTCGCATCATCATTAAAGATGTTAAAGGAAAAGTAATCATGGAAATTCCCTTGACAGTCGGTGTGGTTGGCGCGGTATTAGCCCCCATCCTGGCGGCAATTGGCGCCATGGCCGCCTTGATTAAGGAATGTACTATTGAGGTTATTAAAGGGAAATAACCAAGCCTCAGGTTGCCAGTATTTTACTTATTTGCTATAATGTGACTATGAGCATAGTAATCAGCCTAAGGCCGAAGGCCTTAACTCTCTCTCTCTCTCTCTCTCTCTCTCGTAGCGAGCGTCAGGCTTTTGGCTACTTGATTTTTAAGATAACCGATCCGCCCAATTAGGGTGATCGGTTTTTTATTATAACTAATTGGGATTGTGTAAATATATGCGTCGAGCCTTCACGTTAATTGAATTGCTAGTAGTAATTGTCATTATTGGTATCTTGGCGACTTTAGCGACAGTGGCCATGAATAGTTCTCGAGCTAATGCCCGTGATGCTAAGCGAGTGAGCGATCTCAAACAAATCGCTACGGCTTTGGAGATGTATTATGCTGACTACAATAGTTATCCTAATATCATCACTCCGGGTCTTGCTTTAGCTTCCCAAGACGGCACAAAGACTTACATGAAGAAGATTCCTAGTAATCCCACGCCTTGGGCCGAAGGTGCCTGTACTTCTGGTTCCGATTATGTTTACAATCCAGTTGGTGGTCTCACTAATCCCACTAGTTTTAATGTCAGTGGCTGTCTAGCCAAAGCGACTGGCGATGTCAGCGCTGGTGAAGTGGCTATGACGCCTAGTGGCCTCAACTCTGTCACTTGTCCAGCTAGAATTTGCGGTGACTGCAGTACTACCGGCTGTGGTGGTACCTGTGTTACTAACATTACTAATACCGGAACTACAACTGCTGAAACTTATCCCACAGTGCAAATTGGCACTCAATGTTGGATGACTAAGAGTATTACTAACGTTGGGACAATGACCACAGGTGTGGTTTATGGCGATGACAGTTTGGTGGAGCGCGCTTGTTATAGCAACTCTCAAGCTATTTGCAATACCGATGGCGCACTGTATGCCTGGAACGAAGCAATGTATTTACCAGCTTCGGCCGCGACTACGCAATTCACCGCCTATACTGGTTCTGGAGCCAATGCTAAACGACAAGGTATTTGCCCGGTTGGTTGGCATATTCCGAGTGACAAAGAGTTAGCTACTCTGGAAAATTATATTGATTCAACCATTAATGACGTCACTAATTATTTTGCCGACCAAATGGGTACCGGGGGCACCACTGGTTATCGAGGTATTGATGTCGGCACTAAATTGAAAAGCGGTGGTAGTTCCAGCTTTGAAGGTATTTTAGCTGGCTACGGGCTAGCAGGAGCGTTTGATGGTCGTGGCACGAACGCTAACTTTTGGTCGTCGTCTCAGCTCTCAGCCACTGATACGTGGCGCCGTCTCTTGGGTTCGGCCAGTGCTCAGTCACTCCGCAACAATGTCACTAAGGCGTACGGCTTTTCTGTCCGCTGTCTTAAGGACTAATCTAAATACTCGACTATTGTGACTATTTAACTATTCAATTATTATCCGACCCGTCGCGTTAGCGCGGGGAGGATTTGTTGTTATCAACTAACACTACTATGGCTATTTATTTAAACTTGCCGGTCTATAAGGCTAGCTATGATTTGTTATTGAAAATATTTCGACTAACCAAAGAATTACCACGGGAATACAAATATAGTCTCGGTCAAGATTTGCGACATACTGCCACTGATTTGATCAAATATATTTTTGTCGCCAATTCAACTCATGATAAAATAATAGCTTTGAGTGAGTGTCGGGCTAGGGTGGAGACGATTAGGCTGTATCTTCGTTTGTTGTTTGATTTGAAAGTGATTGGTTTAGATATGTTCGTGGCGACAGCCGAAATTAATGAATCTGTTTCCAAGCAATTAAATAATTGGCAAAAATATTATCAACGGCCAGAATTATCTACGGTTAAGACCTAGATGGGTGAGCCGAGATTAGTCCAATAACTCTCCATAAAATTATGGGAAAAATTAAAATAGCCTTTTATATTTATCAGGCTAGGGAATGCTGTCTAAGCAGTTATTTGGTAAGCTGGCAACGGGCTAGCAGGAGCGTTTAATAATCGTGGCACGAACGCTAACTTTTGGTCGTCGTCTCAGAACTCAGCCACTAATACGTGGCGCCGTAACTTGAATTCGGCCAGTGCTCAGTCAAACCGCAACAATAACACTAAGGCGAACGGCTTTTCTGTCCGCTGTCTCCAGGACTAGTTCGACAAGCTCACTACGAGCTAAAATCTCTCCGATGTTAAATGTCGGAGAGATTTTGTTAAAACTTATTTTTTATGGATCAAATAGACAATTTAACTAAGCGACTGTTTTTGGCGTATTATAGTGCCAGACGGCACAAAAGAAACACTAAAAGCGCTTTGCAATTTGAATTAAATTTGGAAGCTAATATTTTTAAGCTCAGAGCGGAAATAATGGCGAATAGCTACCGGCCATTGCCACCAATTTGTTTTATTGTTAATAAGCCAGTGAAAAGAGAGGTCTTTGCTGCTGATTTTAGAGATCGGGTGGTGCATCATCTGATTTTTGATTATATCAACCCGTTGTTTGAAAGGTTATTTATTGCTGATGCTTATTCTTGTAGAATTGGTAAGGGTACGAGTTATGGTGTGGCACGAGTGGAAAAGTTTTTACGTCAAGCGACGGCTGGTAATCAGACGGCCTATGTTTTGAAGCTGGATATCTCTGGGTATTTTATGGGTATCAATCACCAAACGCTATATCAAATAATAGAGAGAGAAATTGATCGGCATAAAAATGAATTTGATAAATTATTGCCAATTATTTTAAACTTAATTAAATTGATTATCTTTCAAAATCAAACTCTAAACTGTCGTCTGAAAGGTGACAGAAAAGATTGGTTGGGCTTGCCGAGAGACAAAAGTTTGTTTGGTGCTAAAGCTGGCACAGGTTTGCCGATCGGTAATTTGACCAGTCAGCTGTTTGCCAATGTGTATTTGAATGATTTTGATCAGTTTGTTAAAAGAACATTAAAAATCAAGTGTTATGGCCGGTATGTGGATGATATGGTTTTTGTTGATAGCGACCGCTCACGCTTACAAGAATTAATACCAGTCGTCAGAGAGTATTTACAAGCTGAGTTAGACTTAAAGCTACATCCCAAAAAAATTAAATTAGTGCCAGCTAGCGGTGGCTTGTTGTTTTTGGGTGTTTATATTAAGCCGACTGTTAAATTAATCGGTTGTCGTACCAAGAGTAATTTTTATCAACTGGTTAGGGATATTAATGCTCGGCTGAAAAATAAAAATTTCAGCTCGGAGCGGATAAATAAAGCTAGGTTGCAGATTAATTCCTATTTGGGGGTGTTGGGGCAGGTTTGCGCTGGACAATTAAAACGGAAAATAATAGACGGGTTTGATAAGGGGTTTTATGAGTATTTTTGGGTGGCTAAGAATATAAGGAAAGCTGGGATTAAAAAGACGCAAAAACTGAGAATTGGTTATAAATGTCACAAAAAACCCGAGTCTAGCTCCAGTCGGCAAGTAACTAGTTTGTAAAAGGGACATTTTAACTTAGCCTTTACACACTTTAGATATTAGTTTGCGAGAATATCTTTTTGCTGATATAATAAAAGATATGTCAAATATTAGCGATTTGGCTTATCATTTTGCCAAAAAGAATAAAAAGAAGATTATTGAACAATTTATAGCTAAGAATATAATCGGAAATAAAAATCCTGAATTTATTTTTATGGCTGGCGCTCCAGGTGCTGGTAAAACTGAATACTCTAAAAACTTAATGAAAACCTTACAGGAAAAAGTTGAAACTAATGGTATTGTAAGAATTGATGCTGATGAAATCCGAAAAATTTTTAAGGACATGGGATACGATGGTAAAAATTCAGATGATTACAAGAGGGGTTGTATTAAGGGAATTGAAATTTTATTTGACCAGTGTATAAAAAATAAGTACCACACAATTATTGACAGCACGTTTTCTTCATTTAACGTAGTCTCAAAAAATATTCAAGCAGCTATTAAAATCAAGGCAACTGTTACTTTAATTTATCTTTATCAAGATCCGACAGTTGCCTGGGGCTTTACAAAGTTAAGAGAAAAAGAAGAGGGTAGAAGTATTAGTAAAGAATTTTTTATTAGTTCACTATTTCAGTCTATTGCTAATGTTGATCGGATAAAGAAAGAATACGGTGACAAAATAACGGTTTGGTTGGTGGAAAAGAATATTAAAAATCAAGATGAAAACGTCACGATTAATATCGATAAACTTGACAATTATATTAAAATAAAGCAAGATAGCGAATCCTTAAATAAAATACTTATATGAAAAAAGATATTAATAAAAATAGCTTTTTTGGCTTAAATACTTCTGATAAAGCCAAGGTGGCGAAGAAGGCTGCTCGTTTAGCTAATAAAGAACAGTTAGAATTGGTGAATCGACACGGAGGGATTGAGATGATTAAGAACTATGTAAAGGTTGGTGGTTAAACATTGGCTTGAATAAAGTTTAATCGAAGTATATATTATAAAAAGTCACGTCAACGTGGCTTTTTATTGACTAGAGTCGCAAAAAAGAGCACAATGAACCAATGCAAACATTTTTTAAACAGCGAAACGCCAAGGCAGTTTCCAAATTCACTGATAAGAACGCTCGTATTCGCGCTAAACAAGTAATTGTTAAACACGGTGTCGGTATTAAGCGTAGCGATCAACGTCTAATCAAGACTTCTAAGCCAGCCGTTACTCTTAACGATGAAAGTCGAGCTATTTTAGACTTGCTAGAAAACACAGATACTAATGTAATCTTGACAGGGCGCGCTGGCACTGGCAAATCAACCTTGATTCAATATTTCCGCGCTACTACCAACAAGAAATTGGCGGTTTTAGCTCCCACCGGGGTAGCAGCTGTCAATATCCAAGGTCAAACCATACATTCATTTTGCAAATTTCGTCCCGGTATTACAGTGGCTCAGGTCAAGCGACTGGGTTCTCAAGAAACAGCCTTGATACGGGATTTGGAAACGATCATCATTGATGAAATTTCCATGGTTCGCGCTGATTTATTTGATTGCTTTGAGCGATTTATGCGCTTGCATGGCCCTGACTCCAGTCAGCCTTTTGGTGGAGTGCAGATTATCGCTGTAGGGGATCTGTATCAATTACCGCCAATAGTGACTCGTGATGAAATGGAGATATTCAGCGAAACCTATCCTAGTCCATTTTTCTTTGACGCTCACTGTTTTGAGTCGGCTGGTTTTCATAAGATAACTTTGTCTCAAGTCTATCGTCAGAACGATCCGGAATTCGTTGAACTGCTAGATGCCATCAGAATTGGGCAGATTGAAGACAGGCATTTGGAATTGATTAATAGACAATATCGAAGCGATTATCAAGAAGAGAGCATGGTGGTTAATTTGGTTTCTACTAATGCCATGGCAGATCGAATTAATCAGGCGAAATTAGATTTATTGCCCGGTTCAGCGCGCCAATATCAAGGCGCCTTGTCGGGGGATTTTAATGAACAGAGTTTGCCTACCCATGGCATATTGAAATTGAAGGTCGGTGCTCAAGTGATGTTATTAAATAATGATAGTTCTGGTCGTTGGATTAATGGAGATTTGGCGCAGGTAATAGCCATGGACGGCGCATCGATTCGAGTTGCTTTCAGTGATGGCACTTACGATGACATCATGCCTTACACTTGGGAACGGGTGCGTTTTGTTCGTGATGATGATGGTGCCATTGGTTCGCAGGTGGTTGGATCATTTACCCAACTGCCAATTCGCTTAGCTTGGGCTGTTACTATTCATAAGGGTCAAGGCCAGACCTTTGACAAGGCTGTCATCGATTTCGGAGATCGCACTTTCGCGGCTGGTCAGGCTTATGTGGCCTTGAGTCGATGTAAAACTTTATCAGGTTTGATTTTGAAATGTCCTCTGGAACGTCGTCATGTTTTCATTGACCAACGGATTAAATTTTTCTTGGAACAAAATAGTTAAAATTAATTGTAATACTCAAGAGCGTTATTTACGCTTTAATAAATAATATATCCCTGCTTTAGCTAAGACAATCCTTAAGAAATCGTTTCTATTTTACAGATAAATTGAGCCAGCTCGCGTCGTCTGTCTGAAGCCAAAATAATATGTCCTAAACACACCCCGCCTTTCAGGCACCCCTCTCCAGAGGGGAATATACTTTATTTTGGCTGAGTTACGACGCGTGGCGAAAATTTATCTAGTCACCGCTTTGCGGGATCCCGCCTCAATTACTTTAATATAGAGCGGGATAAAATAGCCAGATTGTCTTCGGTATTGCCGTGCTGAAGCAAAAAAAAGAAATACCGGATAATCAGATATTATCTGATCACTAAAGACTGCAAACAACACTAATAATTCTTACAAATTAATTATTATATTTCATTATAGATTAGTGGGGGATTTAGAGATAATGACAACGACGCTTAAATTTGCTATGCTTAATTTATGTTAAGCGTAAATCAATAATATGTTTAAAGCATTTTTATTCTCAATTATCGCCATTATCGTCATCGTAGTTGCTGTCGCTTTCTTTGTCGCTCGTCCAGGAGCTAATGACCTGGCTCTCAAGGGATTACAGAAGAAGGGCTACGACAACAGCGCTCTGCCACAATCCGGTGAAGTAGTTAATGTGACACCGCGTGACGAGATGATTAAACTGGCTGAGCCGATTGAAGATACGGTGATTACTAGTCCGCTGACCATTAAGGGTCAAGCGCGAGGAGCCATGTTTTTTGAAGCGGTTTTTCCTGTGGAGTTAGTGGCTGAAGACGGCCAAGTATTGGTCAGAGGACAGGCCCAAGCCAGCTCTGATTGGATGACTGAGGATTTTGTACCCTTCGAAGTTAAGTTGGAATTCAATCCACTTGAACACAGCGGGGCTAAACTGATTGTGAGAAAAGATAACCCCAGCGCCAATCCACTCTTTGATCGTCAGTTTGAATGGCAGTTTAGATTGAAATAAATGATGGACGAGGATTCGTCAGCACTGTTCTCATATCAAGAAATATGTTATAATGAAAGCGATAAATATTTATAATTTTATGACAATTAAAAGGAAGGGGAAAAGAGCCAAGACTTGGTATGAAGACATTTTCATAGCAGATGAAGAGAAAGACTATGACTACGCACTGGGAACTTATATCGCTTCAGGCTTCAGTGGTTTCATCGCTGGACTGCTGGTCGCTTCAATTGTTTTCATTGTAATTATTCAAGCGATGTTTGGTAAATAAGATTTTTTCACTAGGTTCAATAAATATTTAATTCGAAGCGACAGATTCGGTTGCTTCTTTTTTTTCATGTTCAAGTCCAAACGGAAAATATATTTGGAGCACAAAGAGTTTGCTAGACGATTAGTCTTATCACGTCTGGCTTTTTTTAATGAACACTATCAATTGCAATTTAATCGTGTGGCCATCAGGGACACTCGTCGTAACTGGGGGAGTTGCTCGTCCAAACAAAATCTTAATTTCAATTATCGTATTATTTTCTTACCACCAGAATTAGCTGATTATTTAATAGTCCATGAGTTGTGTCATTTAGCCGAAATGAATCATGGTCATCAGTTTTGGCGCTTGGTCAGTCAGACTCTGCCGGATTGGCGAGTTAGTCGTCGTCTGCTAAAAAAAGTTATCATTAAATAGATTAAATTAAGTCGAAAATAGCCCAAAAGAAGTATTTTGGGCTATTTTTGAAATGATGTTGACAATTTACTGAATTTATGCCAAAATTAAAGATTAATTATAAATAATAATAATCACAGTAGTGAATTAAGGGAATTTATGTCGGAAATGTCAATATTTTATCTAATAAAAGCCAAAAAAGGACTAATAGTATTAGTGACCTTGGCTTTTATTGTAGCCGGATTAGGGTTGACCTTAAGTCAATCATTGAAGTATACTTCAAGTCTAAGGCTCTTGGTCGTTCAGACGGCCGGAGTCAGCACGGACGCTTATGCTCTAAGTAAAGCTAACGAATACTTGGGCCAAGTCTTAGCGAAAGTGTCCTACTCAAATATCTTTTTCGCTAAAGTGTTGACGAGTGATAATACTATCAATTCAAATTATTTTGGTGTCAGCGCTAAGGAGCGAATTAAGAAATGGAACAAGAGCATTGAAGCGAAAGGTGTCAAAGAAACTGGCATCATCTCTATCAAGGCTTATCATACCGACCGAGATCAGGCTGAACGTTTGGCGAAGGCGGTAGCTCTAACCATTATGACACAGCATGGTAATTATCATGGTCAAGGTGATCGTGTGGCCATTCGTCTCTTGGATGAACCTATCACTTCAACTTACCCTGATCAACCGAATGTCTTGGTCAATTTCTTAATCTCACTGGTAGCTGGCTTAATCTTCGCAGTAGCTTATGTCTATCTCAAATTTTACGATTTAGCTAATCAGACGCAACAGGCTGAGTATCATGAAGAAACACCTAGCCAAGAATATCAGGAGCCGACATATCAGACCGAAGAATTGATACCTGAACCAGATCCAATAATGCCTGGACAACTAAGTCGGTTTCCTTGGCAAGACCATTAATTAAATTAATGGCTTGAGTTCCGATGATAATCGAAGTTCAAGTTAGTAATTTAAGTACATTGAAAATTGAAAATTATATTTCATTAATAACAGGAGAATCTGTGATGAAAAGTATCACAATAATTATTTTGTTATGGCTCTTGGCCATGGCAAATCTGTCGGCTCAAGGCTTCTACGATAACGAAGAAGCCGTCGCTGAAGAAACTACTACAGTTAATAAGTGGCGTATACTTATTGGTTATAGTGTGGTTGATGATCCGAAGTTCGGATCAGACGCCTTGGATCTGGAGGCTGGATGGTATCTCTTAGATAACATGGATATCAGCTTTCCTGAATTGTTCCCACAAGCCTCACTGAGCCTTGGGCCTAGTGTCGCGGTACGTGTTAATTCAGGCCTCCTGAATAACCAGCGCTACGCAGAGCAGATAATGCTCTGGACCGTCGGTATCACTAGTAGAATGGATTTTCCAGAATCATTTCTTAGAGTTGATCTTAACGCTGGAGAATTGACAGGCTACTTTACTCAAAAAAGTGGTTATGAAGAAAGGAAGAAATCCACGATACTGTCGGGGTTAATTGATTATCGTCTCTTTTCTGGCAGAATCAATGAAGAATGGTTGTTTACAACCTGGAATGTTACCTTAGCCTGGGGCTTGCCCTGGAGTGACCAGAAATTCTTTGACTGGGGTTACAATCAGTTGGAGCACCGTCAGACTACTGGAGGACAAGATGTCTCCAGTATCCATGCTACCGCCGAATTAGGTTTGTTAGACTTAGCAATGTCTGATGAGTTTATCTTCGGATTAACTGTTAGAGGTCTGGGCGGTAAATATAACTCCAATGTCAAATATTTTGGCCTTGGTGGTGGACTTGACTTCGTATTGTCCAATATTCCGATAATATCTGTTAACGCAGATTATATTTGGGGCTGGGACAACAGTACCTTCAAAAACTGGAATTTTTCAGTTAGGGTTAGGTATGATCGCTTTGCCAATTTTTACGAAAATCAATAACAAAAGGAGAGAGAAATGAATAAGCATCTATGCTATTATTTAGTCCTAATATTAACCCTGACACTGATTGCATCATCTTGTAAGACTGGTGACGGGCTTAGCGCCTCTAAGAAAGGTACTAACCTAGTGGTTTCTGGGATTAAACAAAACATCGACGGCTACGATAAAAATAAAAAAGTCTTAGCCACTGATTCTATATGGTTCACTCCGCCAACTGAAGGCAGAATGGGAGCCATGACACTCGCTACTAACAAGAAAGACTATTTACTTAGGGTTCCTAAGAACATGCCTCTTTACCTATTTCAGGTTAAAAGTGGTACTCATGATATAACAGATTATCTGTGGATGGCGAAAGTCGTTCAAGATGGTGCTGATTATAAAATTGAGACTCCGATTGAAGAATTCGTCAATGCGAAGGATTCTAAAAAGAAGTCAAGTAAAAAGTCTGGCTTTAATAGAGCAGTTACCGGTGAGTCTAACACCTTCGACCTGTACGGTACGGAGATTAAGGCTTATGTAACGGGTGACACCACCGTTGCAAATTACGAACCTGCTATAATCTCAATCTTTGCTAGTAGTGATGAACCGTTAACGTTTATTCACTATAGCGGTAATAACAGAGGTTATGTAAGTTATGAACTAGATAACCCGGAAGAGTTTAAATCTTTGGGTAACAGGATCTATACTAGAGAGATTAATCTCAAGTATGGTGATAAATTTAGTTTACACACTGCAGATGGATTAACACCAAATGTTAGTCCGAGAATGGTAGCAGACGGCATCATTAAGTTGAGTGGAGTATCACTCGCTATTAACAAAGCTCCGACTAATGATTATTACGTCTTCATAGTTGATAGACCGTCTGACTCTAAAGTTAATACTGACAGCAGAGAAACCGGTGTTGATAATGATGACGAAGAGATAACCGTCACCGGTAAAAAGCTCTACTTCAAACGTTCGCACAATGCGGACCTTAGTAAATACCCTAATGGTTATATCAGTCTTAATGTAGATACTCTGGCCTGCGAAGATCACGTGTTCTATGGTTTATTGCTAATGAATGGAGCTATTGGCGTTAATAGCAACAATAAAGTGCAAAAAACTGTCGTCGTCGGTCCTAATTACTTGCGTGCTAATAATCCGGTCTTGTATCAGAAATACAAGCACAAGATTAAGATGCCGGCTAAAGCAACTCGAATAATTACCAGACAGCCTAATTATATGCTCAGAGCGGTTCCGGCGGACGATATTGATCCTCAGGATGAATGTGGGGTCATCTACCCATATATGAAATAAATTTCCGTACATTATTATAAAGGTAAGCATTGCGCTTGCCTTTTTTTATTACTACAAACACTACGAATACATCGAATTCTTGCTACGAATACTACGAACGAGAGTGTATAACAAATTGTGTCTGATACAATATTCCCTCTCCTTTTCAAGCATGTCCGCCTATGGAGGAGAGAGGGTTAGCCCGCCTCCCCGCCTAGAATCGCTAGTCGAGGCTGGGACTCGCCCACCTAGACTAGCTGGCGAGGCTGGCTGAGCTTGTCGACGCGAGGCGGGGGTGAGGTTTTAATATTACAGACTACCAGCTACTTTGACTAAGTGTAAAAAATATGGTTAAATTAAGCTAATAATTATGACTAAAAATAGACCATTTAATATTGAGATCATCAGCGCTTGGTTCCTGGCCTTGCTGTTTAGCGTCTTGGTGACTAGCAATCTAATCTTTGGTTTCAACCTAGCTCTCTATGGCTTAACGGCAGTGATTGGTTTGCTAGTTACTTTAGTCTGGCCCAGGAGCGGACTCTTGGCCATGTTTTTTCTAACCTTGGTTTTCGCTAAGCAATTCAGTCTCAGTAACGTCATCATTAATCAAGAAGAATATAAATTTTATTTAATAGACATCTTTTTACTGGCGGTATATTTCCGAGTCGTTTTAGACTGGTTGAAAATCAATCGTCCCGCCATCAAGGGGGTTGATTGGCTCTTGATCGCCTTTATGATTTGGACGGCTCTGTCATATGCAGTCAGCGTTGCCTATGGTGACGCGATTACACCAGTCGCCTTTAGCAGTTTGAAGAATTATATTTTCTATCCGGCGCTTTATTTCGCCGTGTGGTTTCTATTTCGCAGTCGTGACGACTGGCGTCAATTATTTAACTTCTTTATCGCTGGCGTCGTGGTCTCCTTGGGCTTCCTAGTCTATGGATTGGTGACTGGCGTCGGCCTGTGGACCGAATTAACTCCCTTGACTACTTCGGGTGCTAGGCTAATTGATTTCGACCACGCTTTCTATTTAGCCTTGGCTATTATCGTAGCCTTGCCAATTATTATTTACGGCCATAGCCGATATAAACAAGTCTTGGCCTGGTTGGTGCCTTTGTTTTTACTCGGTGTCTTGGGCTCATTAATGAGACATCTCTGGCTAGCCTTGTTAGTCTATCTGGCTTGGTTTATCTACTCCATCGGCAATCAGCGACGAATTTTTAAATATTGGTTAACACGATATTTGGCACTGGGTACCATCATCTTGTCATTATTGGCCTTTGTGGTAGCGGTGATACCACAATCATCGCTCAGTAATCAAGCCAATGTTCAAAGGGGTTATCTAGTTACTAGAGCGATGTCATTCTTCGACAGTGAAGATTCCAGTTTCGCTTGGCGCTCTAGTCTGTGGCGCGGTGTTTGGTCGGAGTTAGCCGTCAACCCGCTCTTCGGTCTGGGCTTAGGTCAGCGCATCTACTTGGACATGGGTTCGTATAAAGATTATGTTGAGTTACGAAATATTCATAATTCATTTTTGGCGATTACCACTCAGTTGGGCTTGGTCGGTATTATTCTCTTGGCCACTTTGGTACTAAACCTCTTCATCCGAGTTTGGCGTATTAGTCTGTCGGATCATTATCTTCAGATGAAGAAATTAATCCTCTTGGGAGTTTTAGTCTTCTGTAGCGTCGCCTTCTTATTCCAGCCCTACCTGGAAGCAAATTGGTTCAGTATCTGGTGGTGGCTTGCTTTAGGACTCTCACGAAGTTTATATGAAAATAGTACAAGTTAATAAATACAATTTCATCAAAGGAGGCGCCGATAAGTATTTTATTGACTTATCTGATTTGTTGTCTCGACAAGCTGATTGGCAGGTGGCTAAATTCTGCATGGATCATCCTCAGAATCTGCCTGATAGATTTAGTAAATATTTCGTCAGCCATCTGGATTTTGACCATTTTCACTGGTCGGACATTTTAAAATATTTAAGTAGAGTTTTTTATAGTCGAGAAGCCAAGCGTCAATTCCAAGCTCTGTTAGAGGAATTTCAGCCGGATTTGATTCATATTCATAATATCTATCATCAGATTTCACCTTCGATCTTGGATGTAGCGAAAGCCAAGGGGATTCCGGTGCTGATGCATGTTCATGATTACAAACTGGTTTGTCCCAATTACAAAATGTTTAGTCATGGTCGCATTGACGAAAGCACTAAGGGCGGACGATACTATCGTTGTCTATTTAACCGTTGTTTCAAAGGGTCATTGGCTAAGAGTCTCTTGGTAACATTGGAAATGTATTGGCATCACCGCATCTTGAAAATATATGAAAAAAATATCGATCTCTATATCGCGCCTTCACAATTTGTCAAAAATAAGTTGATTGAATGGGGGATTGAGGCCGACAAGATTAAGTTGTTATATCATTATGTGATTAGCGAGGGGATTAAGCCTGACTATCGATTGGGCGATTATCTGTTGTATTTTGGACGTTTGGATCAGGAGAAAGGAGTAGATGTTTTGATTCGAGCGATGGCTATTCTGAAATCACAAGTGAAATTAAAGATTGTCGGCTTCGGTCCGCAATACAAGACTTTGAAAAATTTAACGGCAGAATTGGGTTTAGTTGACAGAGTTGAGTTCCTGGGACCCAAATTCGGCCCTGAGCTAAGAGATATTATCGCAGGTTCATATTTGGTGGTAGTACCTTCGGTCTGGTATGAAGTCTTCGGCTTGGTTATCCTGGAATCTGCTGTTTTGGGTAAGTTCGTGGTGGCTAGTGATATTGGTGGCATCAAAGAAACGGTACAGTCAAGTCGCACCGCCATCTTATTTCAGCCAGGAAATTATCAGGATTTGGCTACGAAGCTGGATTGGAGCTTGGCTAATCCTTCAGCCATTGAGGGATTTGCCCATGAAGCTCGCAATTTCGTCACTAATAAATTTACTGTCGAAGCGCATTTAAAGGGTTTGTTGGATTTATATCGTAGTGTCTTGAAGTGAAATCTCTCCCCCTTGCCAAGGGGGAGATTAAGAGGGGGTGTGTCTACTTATGTCATTGTTGATAAAAAATCATCTCTACGCCTTAGCTCTAACTCTCATCTTAGTCGTTAGTGCCTTAGTTTACAGCCCTGTTTATCAGGCTGGTTTTTTAATCACTCATGATGATGGCGAACAGATTGTCATGAATGATCGTTTAGCTGACTTGTCACCCGCTGGGCTGATTAGAATATTTCGAGGTATTAGCCTGGGTATGTATCAACCTTTGGCAACTCTTAGTTACGCCATCGAATATCAGATTGTAGCCCTGGATCAGGTTTGGGTCTATCACAATACCAATTTAGTGCTCCATTTAATAAATATTTTATTAGTAGCTTGGTTGACCAGATTATTGTGGCGTCGGGACCAAGTGGCAGTGCTCAGCGCAGTGCTTTTCGCTCTATGGCCGACCCAAGTTGAGCCAGTGGTTTGGCTGTCGTGTCGCTCCACACTCTTAGCTTCGGCACTGATGCTTGGTGCCTTAATCGCTTATCTGAAAATGGTGACCAGTGCTTATTTCTGGCGTTATTATCCAGTAGTGATTATTTGCGCTTTATTGGCTATGTTATCCAAATCTTCTGCTGTGGCTCTAGTGCCACTGCTAGTTGGTATTAGTTATTATTATCATTTTTGGAACAAGCGTTTCCTCGTCGTTATCGCGCCGGTTACTATCTTAGCGCTGATCACGGGAGTGATTTCTATTCTGGCGAGACGAGTGATGTACCTTGAGGGTCCACCGGCTGAATTTGGCATTCTTAACATAATAATTCTAAGCAGTTCGGCCTTCGCCTGGCAATTGTTAATAATGGTCATGCCTTGGTCGCTGAGCCCCACTTATCCTCGATTGGCTGATGTCTTGCAAAAAATGCCATTAATGCTGTATTTTTCGGCACTGAGTCCGCTCTTGGTACTGCTACTGGCTTGGCTCAAAAGGCGCAATCGACATCTGGTAGGCGCTAGTATCTGGTTACTATCTAATTTAATATTTTCCATTTCTATAGTACCTTACACTTATCAGGCTGGCTCTGACCGCTATAATTATTTGGCAGTCTTGGCGCTCATCTGGCCCTTAAGTTTCTTGATTATGCGTCAGTGGCGTTTCCATTATTGGGTCAAGTTAGTCGCTCTCATATTCATTTTGTCCTGCTCTTATGTGAATTATGTTTACGCCCAAGCCTGGCAGAGCGACCTTAAATTGTGGAATTACGCTGTGATTCAATCGCCAGGTTCGGCGCCAGTCTGGAATAATTTGGCCATAGCTAGAATGAACGCCGGTGATGCCATCGGAGCGCTAATGGCTATTGAGACTGGCTTAAGTTTCGAATGGGGGCGTTATGAATTTATTATCAATCGAGGCTATCTGAAACTGGTTCTGGCGCGGGGCCGTCAGGATATTCTAATGGAAGCCAAGGCTGATTTAGTATTAGCCGAGTCCAAGTTGCCAAATAATGCTACCGCCAAGTATTATCTGGGTCTCTGTGAGTTTCAGCTGGGTCAATTGACTGAATCTTTAACTCATTTTCAAGAAGCTTTAAGCTTGGCCAAATCCATTTTCTTTGAGGCAGAGATTAATTTCCAAAAAGGAGAAGTCTATGCTAAGCTCGGTGAGAGGGTTCTGGCCTGCCAGTCATGGACTCTGGCCAGCACCCATCATCAAGTAGCTCGGGAGCGACTTAACGACTGTCAGGTCAAATAATTAATATGAAAGCCAATCTAAAAAAAATATGTCTCATTCTGGTGCTGGTGTTATTACCGGTAATGGTTAGTGCTAGCGAGAACTACCCCAAAGTCGCTAATTATTACCTGAATTGGTTTGACCAACGGCAATACGCTAAATTAGCGCGTTATGATTTATTAATCCTGCAACCTGAGATGCTGACTCGTAATCGTCGCTTCTTTAATTACTATCATTGGACTCATGATGGCGGTCGGATTTTAGCTTACCTCTATCCAGCTAGCTTTTATCGCTCGACATTATTTTACGATGATTGGTCAGCTAGAGCTGAGGTCTTGAAAACAATTAATGATTCAGATTGGTGGTTACGAGATTCACGGACCGCTATCGTTAGTCCTTGGACTCAAATCAGCGCTGTTAATATTACTCTACCGGCTTGGCAGGATTATAACCTCGCTTATTTAAATAAAACTTACCAATTATCAAAATATTGGGATGGCGTTTTCTGGGACCTGGTTGACGCCGAGCCTAGTCGTTATTCCACCTATCCCTTAGACGTCAATGCCGACGGTCAGACTGAAGAGGCGAGTGTCAGCAACCAGTTGTGGCAAGATGGTTTGGCTACATATTTTCATAAGGCCCGACGCGCCCAGCCCGATAAGGTTATGATCATTAATGGTAGCTCTGTGCCAGGATTGCAAGGCGATATTAATGGTCGAATGTTTGAGCATTTTCCCACACCTTGGGAGGGTGACGGCTCCTGGTCAGCTACTATGAATCAATACTTATATGCCTTACCAGTCAAAAATGTTTCTCCTGCGACCTATGTCATTAACGCTCGTTATGATAATAAATCAGACAAGTCTATTTACCAACAGATGAGATTCGCTTTAGCCAGCACCTTACTTGGTGATGGATATTTCAGTTTCGATGCCGGCGCTAACAGCCATAGTCAAATGTGGTGGTTCGATGAGTATGATTTTGATCTGGGTCGCGCCACTAGTCAGCCTATAAATAGAACCGGGACGACCGCCCAAGCCCAACCTGGCCTCTGGTCCAGAGATTTTGAAAAAGGCTTAGTCTTGGTTAATTCAGCTCAGCACCGATTGTCGTTGAAATTACCAGCAGGGCAATATCGCTACTTCAAGGGAGTAGAGGACGAACAGGTGAATTCTGCTTGCCCGGTTGATTATATAATCTTGGAACCGCAAGACGGCGTACTGTTGAGTAAAATTAATGGTGAATAAACTCATAACTCATAACTCATAACTCATAACTCATAACATTACCCATTAGTCCCGCTCCATATGTTTTAATCGAGGCGGGATCCCGCTTTGCGGTGATAGTATTCGTAGCAATTTTCGTAGACCCGCCCGAACGACTGAAGTCTTTCAGTCGGGCAGGTTAGTATGTTTGTAGTATTAGTAGCAAATAAGGCTTTTACCATTAATTAAATCGTGTTATAATGCCAATATGAAGACAGCTTATCAGACTATCGGTATTGACGCACGATTTTATGGTCCGGTCGGCAAGGGTTTGGGTCGTTATACTCAAGAAATAGTCGATCGAATCATTAAATTGGACCAAACTAATCACTATGTGATTTTTTTGAGTAAGCACAATTTTAAAAATTTTCACTGTGACGGTCGTCGAGTTCGTAAGGTTCTGGCCGACATACAATGGTATTCGCTTCAGGAGCAGTTAATGATGCCCTGGTTAATCAAGCGTGCTGGAGTTGAGCTGATGCATTTTCCTCATTTCAATGTGCCCCTGTTCTGTCCTGTCAAATTCGTGGTGACTATACATGATTTGATTTTGACCAAATATCCCACTGTGCGCGCTTCGAGGCTTAGTCCGCTGGTTTATCGTCTGAAAAATTTGGCCTATAAACTTGTTATTTGGCAGGCAATTAAGCGATCCAGTCGCATTATCACTGTTTCCGAATTTACCAAGCAAGATATTATTAACAATTTTAAAATAGCTAGTTCTAAAGTAGTGGTAACTTATGAGGGAGTGGCCGTTTTAACGGAGCATCAACAGACCCGTTTAGATTCAGATGGCGCTTGGCAGGACTTGGCGTCTCGGAAGGCAATTAGCAAACCTTATTTACTGTATGTCGGCAATGCTTATCCGCACAAGAATTTGGAGGGCTTGATAACTATTTTTAAGAAATTGATTAAACGACATAAACTGCAGTTGGTGTTGGTTGGTAAGATGGATTATTTCTATCAACGTTTGCAAGACTTAGTTACTACCAATGGATTTAATCAAGGACCTGAGCCAGAAATTATCTTCGCTGGATTTGTGCCAGACAATGACTTAGATTTACTGTATCGCCATGCCATGCTCTATGTTTTTCCGTCCTTTTACGAGGGTTTCGGTTTGCCACCTCTGGAGGCTATGGCCAGGTCTTGTCCTGTGGCTAGTTCTGATCAAGGCAGTTTGCCAGAGATTTTGGGAGAGGCAGTCTATTATTTTAATCCTCATCAGAAATCACAAATGTTATCACAATTAGAAACGATTATTAGCAATCAAAGCCTTAGAGCTGATTTGGTAATTAAGGGTCTGACTCGGATTAAGTTATTCGATTGGCAGACTTGCGCTCGAGAAACTCTAGTTGTTTATCAGCAAATATGATGAAATATATTCTGCGACAATTAACAGTAGTGAGACTGATCATAAGTATCGGTCGTTTACTGATGGTCGTGGGCAAATGGGAATCAAAGATTTTTAGAAATATTTTTCGTCGGTCATCAGTCGGTTTTAGTTTCCAATTGTTATGGCGATCCTGGCGTTGGATTACCAGCGTCTTAATGATTCCGCTTCGAATCTACTGGGCCAGTTCAGCTTATTTGAGTAAAAGGAGTCGGGCGCGTCAGCAGAGATTAGATAATCAACGACAGCAGAAAGCTCTTAGAATCGAACTCGCGCCTCGTCAGAGTCAAGAACCAGGTCCGAAACAACGAGCCATGAGGACTTTGGCTGTTGGCAGTTTTCTAAAACCGGCCATCGCCTTTGCCGTCTTGATAATGATTATTGTTTTACCGCTTAAGTTTTATGATGCTTATCGATTCTTCAGTAGGCTAGAGGCTAAAGTAATGAATTTCTCGCAAGCAGCGATAGGTAATTTAGATTCGGCCAAAGATTCCGCCTTAAACAATAATTTAGATCAAGCTCAGCTTAATCTCAGCCAAGCCAGTCAGGATTTCATGATGCTTAGTCAGGAATTAGCTGGAGTAGATGGACTGGTCTTTAAATTGGCTAGTCTGGCACCTAGTAAGAAATTGAAATTAGCCTCCAGTGGTCAACAATTGGCTCAATTGGGTCAATTGGGTAGCGAATTAGCCTTAGAATTAACCAGCGCCGCTGACGCTTTAATGAACGATAGAGCTGGCAAAAATTTCTCACAAGTTCTAAGCGGATTTCAAGCTCCCGCCGTTAGAGCCTTAGCGAAATTAAACGATTTGGAGTTAGTTTGGGCTCAAATAGATGTTTCGGCTTTACCTGAAGAATATCGAGCCAGTTTTCTATTGTTGAAGGATAAATCATCATTGTTAAAATCCAGCTTGAGCGAATTAGTTCAGACAGTAGATTATTTGCAAATCTTCTTGGGTCAGGACATTGATAAGCGTTACTTGCTAGTTTTTCAAAATAATACCGAAGTCAGAGCGACCGGTGGATTCATGGGTTCTTTCGCGTTGATTGATTTCAAACAAGGTCAGATCAAGAGTTTGAAATCTCCAGGCGGAGGCACTTACGATACTGAGGGTGGTTTGCGACGTCTAGTTCAGGCTCCTAAGCCGATGTGGTTAGTTAATCCCTTGTGGCATTTCTGGGATTGTAATTGGTGGCCGGATTGGCCCAAGAGCGCTAGTAAGGTGATGTGGTTCTATGAAAAAAGTGATGGACCAAGTGTCGATGGAGTGATTAGTTTGACGCCAAACGTAGTCATTCGACTGCTGGAAATAATCGGTCCAATCGATTTGAGACAGAAACATGGGGTGATCGTCAACGCTGATAATTTCATGGAGACAGTTCAATCCGTAGCCGAACAAGAGAACGAAGAGACCAAGGAACCCAAGCAGATAATTGGTGATATGCTAGCCGTGATGATGGAACGCTTGTCTCAGAATCTGAGTCGCGAAGATTGGGTCAAGATTATCAAATCACTGGAAATTAGTTTAAGTGAGAAGGACATCTTAATCTATTTAACGGATACTAAATTGCAAGGCAAAATTGCTGACTTGGGTTGGGATGGCGCTCTCAAGAGTGCTGAAGGTGATTATTTATCGGTCATTAATACTAATATTGGTGGCGCCAAAAGTGACAAGAAGATTATTCAAACCATCACCCATCAGGCCAGTCTGACAGCTGACGGTTCTATTATTGATACTGTGACTATCGTTAGGGATCATCAGGCTATTAGAGGCGAACCTTTCAGTGGTGTGCGCAATGTTAATTGGCTCAGGGTCTATGTCCCCTTGGGTAGTCGTTTGATTTCCAGTGAAGGCTGGCGCAGTCCTGATGTGCCGATAGAGAGCCCTGATCCTGCCTGGGATTTCGACCTTGACCTCAAGAACGAAGCCGAAGCGCAGATGGATCCAAGCACGGGCACCCTGATCTACCGTGAGGCTGATAAAACAGTCTTCGCTAACTGGTCCATGATGGATCCTGGAGAAATGGCGGTAATCAAATTGGTTTACAAATTGCCATTCAAAGCTAAATTACAATCTGAAACTGATGGTCAAACCGAGCTGTGGAAATATAGTCTCCTGGCACAGAAGCAGGCTGGTGCTCACAATAGTGAGATTAGCTCACGACTTAGTTTGCCAGAAGGATTGATAACGATTTGGAAGTATCCAGAACTTAATACGGACAGCTTCTATCAACAGAATACAGATCGAGCTTGGGGCTATTTGATAAGACAAAGATAATAAATATATGCAAAACAAAACTATAGACACTATTAGTCAGCAAGTAGCTCAAGACAAGCGAGAGCAGGCAATCAGCGACGGGCTGTCAGAGATTTATCACAATGACGACGGACAATTAATAGATGTTCGTAAATTAACCATCAAGAAAAAAAGAAGTTGGTTCTTCTGGATCTTAAATTTTTTAATGTATTTGGCTGTGGCCCTAGCCTTATTATGGGGCGCTAATAGATTGTTACAACAGGGTGTCAGTACTGATGCTCTGTCGCTAGCTATGTCTGTTGAGCAGGTTAGTAAGGCCGGTGAAGAATTTTTCATCATCGTTAATTATCGTAATGATAATCCGGTTAATTTAGCTGATCTGGAATTGCATTTGACTCTGCCTGACAATTTGATTTATCTGGACAGTTTACCCCAGGCTGACAGTAATAATAATACCTGGTTGATACCCAGTTTGCCGGTTGGTGCTAGCGGTCAGATTAAACTAAAAGGTAAATTAATTAGTCCAATTAATATTAGTAATGTCTTGCAGGCCGAACTTCGTTATCGTAGCGAAGGTTTATCTCTGGAATTCAAGAAATCAGCCACTTTGGATCTGATGGTCAATGATGTTGGATTGGATTTTGACATCATTCACAGTGATAGCGTTTTGGTCGGAGACAAACAGAAATTGGTTATCAAGTATCGGGCGCGTCATAAATTCCTCGATAATTTTCGATTACAAATAGTTCCTTCTGACGTCAATAATGTAGAATTTATTACTGATGTTCAGAAGCCGGCCGGTATTGAATTGATTAAACCTTGGGTCTGGCAAGTCAACACTCTCACTGATCAAGCGCAAGAATTGGTAGTTTATTATAAAGTGATTGATAAATTGTCAGACAAACAGAAATTCGACCTGAATTTCAGCTATCGCTTGATTGCTTATGATGGCGCAGTGGCCGAGGCTAGTAACAGTGTCAGTTCCACCATTCAGCTGGAAACGGTCGCCACTAATACTACTAGTAGCCTAGCTACAGTTGAGGTCAGTAAGCCAATTGAGAAGTTCTATGATATCTACCATCAGTCATTTGAATTGGAATTAGTTAAGAATAATATCAATCTGCAATTAACTATCAATGGTACGGACCAGGATCAGGCCGTGGACTTCGGTCAAACCTTGAACTATGTCCTGACCTTTAGTAATAAAGGCGATAATAATCTGGAAAATCTGTCCATCACCGCTTTATTGGATAGTGATTTGATAGACTGGTCAACGCTCAAGGATAAATATCGCGGTGTCGTCAAAAACAATACCATTACCTGGTCTCGAGATCAGATTCCAGAACTAGGAGTCTTAACTAGAGGCTCGACTAACATGATTGAATTCAGTGTTAGGTTGAAAGAATTGGGCGCCAAGTCAAAGACGGATCAGATCAAAAGTTTTGCGCAATTTCAGATTCAAAGTGGCACCGATTTAGAATCTCTTATCAAGACTATTAAGGCCAGAGAGGCTGATAGCGTTGAGGTCAAGACTGCACAAGAGATTGGTCAAGCGCTCGAGCCAGCTCTGATGGAATTGACTCAAACAAATAGAAGTAATACTATCATCAGTAAGGTCAATAGTGATTTCAAACTTGGACAAAGCTTGCGCTATTTCAATGATGATAATATCCCAGTGGGAGCTGGACCGCTACCGTTGGAAGTAGGGCGCGATACCAGTCTGCGTGTTTATTGGAATCTTAGTAATAGTTTTCACGATTTGGATAATCTCCAAGTGTTCGTCAAGTTGCCGGACTATGTCTCTTGGCAGGACAAGAGTAGTTTGTCAGCTGGTATGATGCGTTTTGACGAAGCTAGTAGGACTGTTTTCTGGGAATTGCAGAATATGCCTAAGACTATGCCTGAGCTAACAGCGGAGTTTAGTATCAATATTAATCCTATCTCCCAACAAAGGAATCAAATAATTGTGCTATTGCCGACTGCCGAGGCACATGCTAATGACACGATTACTAAATCAATTATCCGTCGCCTCGCCAGCGTCAAAACTTCCAAATTAGAAGACGATGAAATAGTTCAAGCGATGAATCCCGTCGCTAGCGGAGGATTGGTCAAGTAACTAGAAACTAGCAACTAGCAACTAGCAACTCTTATTAGTAGTATTCGTAGTGACTTTCGTAGTATTCGTAGTCATTGGTAGCATTCATATCAATTCTTATGTTTAAAATAACCAAGAGATTAAATCAGGCTCGATTGGGCGTCTTGACTACCAAGCACGCTAAATTAGCGACGCCTTTGTTCATGCCGGTGGCTACTCGTGGTGTCGCCAAGTTTATTTCTAGCGCTGATATTCAGAAATTGCCGACTAAGATCGTCTTGTCCAACACCTATCATCTCATGTTACGACCTGGCGAAACTCTGATTAAGAAGCATGGTGGCTTACACGGCTTCATGGGTTGGGAGCAGGCAATACTGACTGATTCTGGCGGTTTTCAGGTTTTTTCCTTGGCCAAAGGACGAAATGCTAACGGTGAGAGTCTGGTCAAATTAAGCGAAAAGGGCGTCGAATTCAAATCCTATGTGGATGGCTCCAAGCATTTTTTGACTCCGGAGCGCTCCTTGGATATTCAGCGCGCCTTGGGAGTGGACATCGCTGTTTGTTTGGATGAGTGTGTGGCTCTGCCGGCTGAGCGTTCTTATATTGAAGCTTCGGTTGATTTGACTAGTCGTTGGGCGAATCGAACTAAACAGCATTGGTTGAAACTGAAAGGGGATAAGCCATTGTTGTTCGCTGTTATCCAAGGTGGTCTGGATCGTGATTTGCGATTGCGCAGTTTGGCGGATTTAGCTCAGGCCGATTTTGACGGATATAATATCGGAGGCTTAAGTGTCGGTGAAACTGCCAGTGAAATGTATAGTGTGCTGGATTACCTGGCACCAGCCATGCCGGAGCAGAAACCGCGTTATCTGATGGGAGTCGGTTATCCAGAGAATATTGTGGAAGCGGTCAAGCGCGGTGTGGATATGTTTGATTGTGTTATTCCCACCCGAGAAGGTCGTCATGGTCGTCTCTTCTTTTTCAAAGATTCTAGTGCTGTCAAAATTATTCAAGCCTTAAAATCGAAATCAGCGGTCAAAACTGATTTCTATGATTTAGCTAATTTCAACAATGCCAAATGGGCTAATGATAAAAAGGCTATCAATGAGGCGTCGGTTTATCCGGAACTGCGTCAACTCAGTCGAGCCTATCTGGCCTATTTGTTTAAGATCAATGAACCTCTAGCTCAGAGATTAGCCAGTTTGAATAATTTGGAATTTTATTTGCGCCTAATGGAGTTAATTAGAAGAGCGATAAAATAACTTTAACCTCACCCCCGCCCGAACGTATCGTTCGATACGGGCAGGCTTAATCCCTCTCCTTAAAAATGAGAGGGACAATAAAAGGTAGTCAAAAATTAATTTATGAAAAATATTATTGCTTTTATTCTACCCTTAGTCGTCTTTATTATTTTCGCTAATTTATTTGTGGCCATCAAGTACAAACCCTTACTGCAAGATGTTTGTAATTATCGCTACTCGCTCGATCTCTTGGTTCAAGCTGATGGAGCAGAACCGAAGATTAATCAATGGCAATATTCCACTTGTCTCTATCGTGAAGCTTTCAGTAAATTAACCACTCTCCAGCGCTATTGTCAGCGAATTGCCAAACCGAATTGTCAGATAGAGGACAATGATACCTTGCTCTGCCAGGGCATGATTCGCAATAAAATGACTGACAAGAGTCAGGAGGATTGTGAATTAGACTTCGCTTGTCCTGATTTAATCGCCGACTATCAGGCCCTGATGCAAAAATGTCAAAAATAAAATCACCCTGGTGGGTGATTTTGAATATTAGGTCAGAAAGTCAATAGCAATTAATGCCTTCTGGTTTGTTCATAACATACCAACGTAACTTCAAGATCTGGCTGGTAGTGCTGAAATTATCAATCTCTTCGCTAGATTGTATGATTGTTAAAAGCTCTAGATGACCGTTGAGATAGCCGGCTACTAGACACGAGCCTTGATTGGGTTGATACTTATCAGAACTGCTAAGGCGGCGCAAATTTTCCTTCTTAACCTCATCATTGATACCGAAGCTAATCATAATTACTCCTTAATTGAAAGAACTGGCTTTATTTTAGCCAAAAAAGTATTTTTGTCAAGTACTTGCTTTTTGTCAAAAAAAGTATATGATACTAGCCAAGCAGATTGATTTATTATAAATTGGGAGGATTTGAGATGTTTTATAGCACTTTGATAATCTTATTATTAGCTACTGCTTCATGGGCGCAAGATTTCACTTGGGAGAACGCCGTAGATCCAGATGACTACGACGAAGAAATGGTATTTTATATTGAAAAAATTAATGGCGTCGGTAGGAAGTTTTTTGCAGGCAAGAAACTCAAGATTCCTGCCAGTTTGGAAATCGCCAGAGCCTATCGCCCCATGTCCGAATTCCGTTTTGATTTAATGAGTTATGATAGTGTCATCGCTGTCAACAGGGTTGATAATATCTTGGGAGTCTATCACCGAGGTTTGTTGATTTATTGGGCGCCTATTACCAGGGCTAGAAATATGAAATACACCACGGCTGGTTCGCATCAGGTGCGCTCCAAAGCCAGATTAATGTATTCCAAAAAGTATGGCAATGTACCGATGCCGTATTCGTTAGTCGTGGTTGGCAATGTTTGCATTCACCAAGGACCGATGGTGGGCTATCCGGCTAGCCATGGTTGTATTAGATTGCTTAAGCCAGACGCCATCTGGTTATTTAAATGGGCTAGGGTAGGCACGGCTGTAATAATTGAATAATAATAGGGGCGGGCTCAGGCTCGTCCTTTTTTAACAGGCTAATTTGTAAGATTTAATAGTGTTGTTTACATTTTAATAAATAATGTAGTCCTGCTTTAGCTAAGACAATCCTTAAGAAATCGTTTCTATTTTACAGATAAATTAAGCCAGCTCGCGTCGTCTGTCTGAAGTCAAAATAATATGTCCATTAAAGAATTAATAATTATTTTGACTGAGTTACGACGCGTGGCGAAAATTTATCTAGTAAAATAGCCAGATTGTCTTCGGTATTGTCGTGCTGAAGCAAAAAAAAGAACGTTTGATAACAAGAAGTATTTGAGAATTAAAAACTATAGACAACACTCTAGATTCTAACAGTTAATCAAGCTAAATTGAAAAGACCGTCTATGATTAGACGGCCTTTCGATGATTATAGATAACTAGCTAGCCGTAGCGACAGTCAAACTATTCAATAATTTTGATAGTTCCGCAGCGCATGCTTGGTAGCTTGTTTTTTGGATAAAAGATGAGTGACTGACGGTAGTGTCAGGAATAGCCTTTGGATTATTGCTGTAAATGATAATGTGTTTCGGAGCTTCATGCTCTTGTGCAATTAAAAATTCCACAGCCTTATCCAAATGTTCTAGTTCGCCATTCCTATCGCCATATTCAATAATGACGATGGGAATTTGGTAACCTCTTGTTAACCAGCGTTTTAGTTTGCTAGTTTCAAAATACCAATTAAATTGCCCTATGCAATTTAAAATCACGTGCTGGTTCATTAATTGAAACAGTTCTTTGCTCAAATCAGACACGGCCTGTGACCTATCAGTCTCTAATTCTAGGACTAATAAGGCTATTTTGTTACTTTTTCCTTTAGAACTCATCTTGTCTCTTGCCCCCAAGTGTAAATTAGTAAACGTATAATGTATTATAATAAAAAGAACCTTTTCAAGTATACAGTAATATCGTTATTTTGTCAACATTTTGGGCTTAGGTCTCGCTAATTAGCTTGACATTCGGTTTATGTTCGGGTATGATTGGAGTGGGAATGAGAATGGACATAACATCATCTTATGTTAGAGAAAATAAATGAATCAATTGAGATTATTGTTAAGTTTGCTCCAGGCAAGGTTTCACCGGTTAGATTTCTGTGGCGTCATCAAGTCTATCAATTGAGCCAGATTAATTTAATACATCAGGCCGGCGCCGGTGCAGACAAGGTTATTTATTTCAGCGCTTCTGATAATGTTAATTTTTTTCGTTTAGCCTTTCACAACAATGATTTGAGTTGGACACTGGAGGAGCTTTATTACGACGGATAAATAATTTAAGCGTGAATTATGTCAGACATCATTATGCATCTCGATATGAATTCATATTTCGCCAGCGTAGAGCAACAGGCGAATCCTTTTCTGCGTCATCGAAGTGTGGCAGTTTGCGCTTATTTATCTCCCGGTGGCTGTATCATCGCCTCCTCCCTTGAGGCTAAGGCCAAGGGGATTAAGACCGGTTGCCGAATCTCCGATGCCTTGAAACTTGATCCTAAGCTAATCTTGATTGAGAATGAACCTGACAAATATCGCTCAGTCACCGCCAGAATTTTTCGAATTATGCGAGATTACAGCGAGTTAGTTGAACCTTATAGTATCGATGAAGCTTTTATTGATTTGACCGGTTATGTGCCTGATTTCGCTTCAGCCAATAATCTGGCACAATTAATCAAAAGCCGAATCAAGTCCGAGGTCGGCGACTGGCTAGAATGTTCGGTCGGCATCGCCTGGACTCGCTTCTTGGCTAAATTGGCCGGTGACTTGGCGCCCAAGCGAGGCATCTTGATAATTGACAATGAGAACACCTTGGATCAATTAATCAAACAAAGGCCCCTGACAGAAGCCTGGGGTATTGGTGAGGGCTGGAACAGGCGCTTGAACGAGCTAGGCATCACTACCCTGGATGAGCTAAAGAGCTACGACGGACATCGTTTGAGAGCGTTGTTCGGTCGCTCTGGTTATTACCTCTGGGCTAATCTTAACGGCTTGGAGCTTGAGGCTATTCGTGGCGAAGCGAGTTTGCCTAAGTCAATCGGTCATTCCTATTGTTTGCCGAAACACAGTCGAGATCGTGATTATCTGGATAAAGTTCTTTACAAATTAGCCGAGAAGACTGGACGACGTTTGCGCGCCTTGTCTCAAGAAGCTGGTAGTATCAGTCTCTGTTTAGCTTACAAATCCGGTGGCGCCATCTCTGGCACTTTCAAGACCAAGGAAGCCATCTTCACTACCGCCGAGATCTGGCGAGAAGTGGCGTCATTTTTATCAAGTCACCGCATCATGCTTCCTGTCTCTATGGTGGCGCTGAGCGTCTCCAATCTCAAGGCCGTGTCCGGTCAGTTGGATTTTTTCGGATTGCGGTCAGCTTCACGCAATCTCAGTCAAGCCATGGATAGTATCAATGATCGCTACGGCGATTACACGGTCATTTCTGGTTCCATGTGGGACACGACCAGCATAGCTCGTGATCGTATCGGTTTTCGCAAGAGTGTTACGATCTGATTTATTAACCACTCGACTCCATTTTTCATTTTATAAAATACGTGATATGGTTAGCTTGGGAAATTAGAGTGTTATTTATTAGTTTTTATTTTTTGCTTCAGCACGGCAATGCCGGAGACAATCTTGGCTATTTTGTAAGATAAATTTTCGCCACGCATCGTAACTCAGTCAAAATAATTATTGATTTTTTATTGGACATATTATTTTG
>Ga0172379_10002511_pt1 | contig 32044 bp, 27 predicted proteins | sample GrowelOW334metaG_FD_119756 | JGI IMG/M metagenome (GOLD analysis project Ga0172379, IMG submission 119756) | Groundwater microbial communities from an aquifer near a municipal landfill in Southern Ontario, Canada - Groundwater well OW334 metaG | ecosystem: Environmental > Aquatic > Deep...
CGGGATGATCCTTATATTTCTTGATAAATGACACCGCTCGCGCCACGAGGTCTTTCACATTCGCCTTTGGATCCCAAAGATATGCGAAATCCATCTGCGGAACCACGGCGATATGATGTTTTTCACACAAGTCCAGCAAATGGCCCCATAATGGCGTATCACTCGTTCCACCTACATACAAGTAGTTGAAACCACGCCTGGCCATTTCCTCTATTGCGTCATCCAGATCATGCGCCTCGGCATCCGTACGCTGTTTCCAATTGTAGACATAGATGTAGAATCCGATCGGCAATTTGCCATTGAGGAATCGCTCCATCTTCGTCTCCTGCCGCAACCCAGGGGATTTGACGCTTTCCTTCTGTGTCACGGGTTCCGCATCTACGAAATTCGCAAGAATAACAAGCGACAATAACAAGCCGACAAACTTCAATCTCGATACTGTTATACTCATATGAATTCGATGTTTGATGTTCAAAGTTAGATGTTGGATGTTCATATATTTGTTTCATCCCTGAAAGTATGTTGGGCTTTAGCCCGACACTCTTCGTCTTTCAATTTATTGTGCTCATTTTTAATTCAATGTCGGGCTGAAGCCCAATATACTTATGTCGTAAAAAACCTTTTTAGCCTCAAGATGTCAAGATTGACGGTTGCCTCATTTAATGAACCCAGTACGGTGGATCTGCCGGATATAAAACACGCGTTGGGTAGTTCTGATGAGTATTCAAGCTGGTGACCGGCACCCACTCTCCATGGGCGTCAGAATAGACAACGTTGGAGCCGACAAGCTTGAAAAGGCCGGGGTTGTGCCCGTTCCATGTGGGATCTATCCAGCCTGTCGCCGGTGCCGCAGTAATCTGCGCGGTAAAGTCCATGTAGAGGGCTCGTGGACTTGGACAATCGGATTCGCGCTCAAGATTTCTACCGTTATATGTGAAATATTTCTGTCCGCGCAATGAGTTGTAGCCAATAGAGGTAGATGATGAAAAATGGGGATTGTTCGTGCAGGCCAATACCTGCCAGTTCGAGATGTAGTCAGGGTAAAGCAATGCGCGATTTCCGTTTGTATAAGAAAAAAAATCGGTTGACCATGGATCAATAGCGCCGGCGGAAATCACATGAGATGGGTATGTCCCGTTAAAATCTGAGGCGTACATGGCTGCGGCCAGTCCAATTTGCTTCAGATTGCCGAGGCAGCTGCTTCTTTTCGCTACGTCCTTTGCGTTCTTCAATGCCGGCAGCAGCATTGAGGCGAGGATTGCGATAATCGCAATCACCACCAGCAATTCAATAATTGTGAATCTCGCCCGCATACGGGAAGATACCGCATTGAAGTCTGTGTCGCGGTGAGACGGGAAAAATCTTAACGAGTGATGCAGCATAATGTGCCTCCTTTTTATATCATTGCCGTGTTTCTTTATAACTCCATGATTCTGTGAAGGTTTTTCCCTCCGTCGCGTTTTCCTTATGTTCGCGCAATGTGAAATCAAACTCTACCGGGGATACTTGCCGTCCTGACAACTGGTTCTCGATAATTTTAATCAGTCCCGCTGCGACATCGCCGACACTGTTTTCAATCAGAAAGGCCGGAACAGGGCAGAGCAAAGGCAATTCCTTGTTATGATGAGTCACGAGTTTGAGATTCTTTGGAACATCAATCCTGTTTTTCATGATTCCCATAAGTGCTCCCGGCAGAAGATCGTCCGTGTAGATGAAGAGTCCGTCAGGTTTGTCTTTCCGATTCCAGATAGCGTCTATCCCGTTGTAGGCGAAAACGTTGAAATCGGGAATATCCCAGCTGTGGGCGGAGACTGTCAACTCCGGCGGCATCTCGATTCCGGAGGATTCGGCAAGCGCCAGTAAATCCCTGAAGAAATCGCGGGCGCCACCCCTGTTGTCCGATGATTTTTCTTTTCGGGCAACGGATGCCAGTACGCCCACCCTGCGGCATCCCGCCTGAAGGAGCCCGTCAATTGCAAGTTTAACTAGGGATTTCTGGTGGGGACAGACACGGTTGATGATTTTTGCGCTTGTAACGGCCGCCCATGGAACCCGGATCATTTTTTTTGCTTTTTCCAAAATCTTCGAATCAAGCGCAGGGAAAATGACACCTTGGATACTCCTGTCCTCGGCCAATCTGCACAAGCGGTGAAATGCCCCGTTGCGAAGGTTGTCCTGAAGCAAATGTATGACTATGCCCCTGTTTTTAAGTTGCTCCTCAAGCATTTTCATGAGGAGACACATATAATTTGCCATCGGGCGGCTGAAATCCGATTTTATGTAAACGGCAATATCACTAGCAGGACGTTGCCGTTTATTCACTGAAGTCCCAATCCCTACACCGCGTGCGAGAAGCCCCTCCTTCACGAGAATGGACATGGCCGCATGGATATTCGCCACCTGCGTCCCGTATTGCTCCGAAAGCGATTTTGTCGAGGGCAGTTTTTGCCCAGGAGCAAAATCCCCTTTGAGGATAGCCTGTCGCAAATGCTCGCAGATCTGCTGGCGAATGGATATGGGCCTTTCGATCCGCATGTTTTTCATTATTTCATCAATCACTGCATTCTCCTAACGAATTTAGTGAATCTCTTTTTAATTTTATATCAAAACAGGCATTATGTCAAGAGTTTTGAGAAAAAGACTTAGAATATTTTTTCAACGGCAGTCAGTATGATGATTGACGCAAGGAGTTTGAGTGATTTTTTCAAAGTTACGAGGGGAGCGCGAGGCGGCGGATGTGTGCAGTATATAAGGAATCAGATCGGGGCATTCAATAAAATGATTTCACCGGAATAGAGGTCCTGAACTCACAATCCTGTGGGGATATCGATGAATTCGCAGTCTATCGCGAATTTCCCCCTTATCTTGTCCATTACGGCAACCACTCCCGGCGTTTCCGTGGCGTAATGCCCGGCAATGATCACACTGATATTCTCTTCTTTGATAAAATGATAGGATGTATGGTTTGTCTCGCCGGTTATGAAACACTCCATGCCCTGTCTTGCAGCTTCGACAATACCTTCAGGACGACCTCCGCCGCCTGAAATTATTCCTATTTTTCGCACAGGTTTATCAGGGTTTCCGAAGATGACGCATTTTGTCCGAAGTTCCTTTTCAAGGGTTTCTGCAATTTTCGCAGGGCTTCGTCCTTCCGGAATTTCTCCCGCAATGCCAAGTTCCCCGCCGTGATATTTCACGAAGTTCCTGCAGCTCTGCAAATTGAGTGTTTTTGCCAGAAGTATGTTGTGTCCGAGTTCAGGGTGCATGTCGAGCGGGAGATGACACGCATATAGAGATATGTCATTTTTAAAAAGAGGGCTGATTCTTCTGGCATTCGGCCCGATAAGTCTCTTAAGATTGTCATTCCAACTGAGTCCGTGATGAACAAAGACAAAATCGGCCTTTTTCCCAATGGCTTTTTCAAACAGTTCGTTGCAGGCGTCAACACTGAAAACGGCTTTTTGCACCTCTGGCTTTCCCTGAACCTGAAGTCCGTTGTTTGAGTCGTCCTGAAGATTCGGATTTGTCAGGAAAACACCGTCAAGAAAACCAACTATTTCCTTTAACTTTGCCATGATTGCCCCCTGTGTTTGATGAATTTCATGGATTGTTTTTTTCATTCAAATAAAAACTGTTTGGATGAAAAAATCAACCTGCGAAAAATCTGAACTCCATCACTTTCCATCTCAATTCGGATTCGGATTTGCCGTTCAGCCATTTTTTCAGCTCATCGGGATTCTTCAATTCCGATATTTCTTCCAACTCTTTTTTTGAACACCTGAAAAGAACCGGCAGAGGCCTGGCGGAACACGCTTTTTCAAGGTTTCTTTTCGCTTTGAAAAAAATATTCCTGTTGAAATGATTTCTTGCAAGCAGGAAGAGGGGATAGACAGCCGCAATAATCCAGAAAGGCCATATCGGAATTTTCCTTTCAAGATTGAAAAACAGCCTGGACACCTGGACTGCAAGCAGAAGAAAAACAGGAACAATGAAAAGGACGGCGTCATAATCGTGCCTGAAACAGTTACCCATGTATCTTCTCAAACGGCTTGGCGAGAGACGGTATGCGAAAAGCTCTTCGAAGGTTCTGTCCTTTACAGGCATTCTTGCGACGTGACAGAGCTCATGTGCGAGAAGTTCATCCCTCCTGTAAGACAGCCAGCGTTTTTTCTCTGCGAAATTCGCACGGATTATGAACACGGAAACCTGGTTTTCCGGGAATGAAATCGCACATCCGCCCCAGAGGAAGCCAAGGCTTTTTGAAATGAAAAATCCGGGCACCCAGTTTATGCTGAAACCATAATATTTCCTGGTGAGTTCTGCAGCCTCGTCCAATATTCCGGTATTGATGCGTTTTTCCGTGTTAAGGACAAATTCCCCGAAAATATTATACTCCTTTGTGTTTAGGATGTCATTTTCAATCTTACTGTAGGAATCCTCCATTTCCAGAAGGCGTTTCTTGTAACCGGAAATATCCTCTCCGGGCGCCATCAGCAAACCGTTGGAATCGGCTTCCGCCAGAAGATGAAGATTGTCCTCGGAAAGGGAGTTGATAAGTCTTTTGTCAGGAAAAGGCATCTTAATCCCCGAGATGTCTGCCAGAGACGAGATAATTCCTGACATAATCTTTCACGCTGTCCTTCAGCGATGTGAGTTGCTGCGAATGAAGGCGGCGGAGTTTCCACATTTCAGCTTTTGTGTAGTACTGATAACCGGGTTTCAGGCATTCAGGCATTTCAATGTATTCAATGTTCGGTTTCCTGTTCAACGCTGCGAATATCGCAGTCACCAGAGACTTCCAGGTCTCGGCGTGTCCGCTTCCGATATTGAAAAGTCCGCTTTCTTTCCGGTCGAGAAAGAAAAGAACCATATCAACTGCGTCCTTGACATACAGGAAGTCCCGTTTCTGTTCGCCGTCTTTGTAATCGGGGTGGCACGATTTGAAAAGCTGGACTTTTCCGGTGGAGACAATTTGTCCATAAGCTTTGCAGACTACGCTGCGCATATCGTCCTTGTGCCATTCGTTCGGCCCGTAGATATTTGTAAATTTGAAACCTGCGATGCGGTCTAAAAGCCCGTTGTTTCTCGCCCACAGGTCAAACATGTGCTTGGAATATCCGTACATGTTCAGAGGACGCAGCGAGTCAAGAGAAGACTCGTCGTCAATATATCCCCTTGAACCGTCTCCGTAAGTGGCCGCGCTCGAAGCGTAGAGGAAACGGATTTTATTTGAAACTGCGAAACTCGCAAGCTCCCTGCTGTAATTATAGTTGTTGTCAATGAGATAGCCGGCATCCCGTTCGGTTGTTTTCGAACACGCGCCCATATGGATTACGGCTTTGACTCCCTTGGGTTTTATCTTGTTTTCGGAAATGGATTTCCTGAAAACATCCTTCTCCATGTAATCCTGGAATTTAAGCGCCCGCAGATTGCGCCATTTGTCGGAATGGCCAAGATGATCAACGATAAGAATATCCTTGAAACCCCTGTTGTTGAGTTCCCATACAATTGCGCTTCCGATCAGACCCGCCCCGCCGGTGACTACGTACATAAAAATTTCTCCAAAAATTTTAAATCACATTCCCTGAAGCTTTTTCTGAAGTTCAACCTGGAATTCCTTGATGTCTTCGGGAGTCGGCTTTCCTGTTGTTTTTTCAAGGCCAAGCCTTCCCGCCTGGTCAAGCACCCAGTCGGCTTTTACGCCTGATGCAAATTGCACGCTTCCGCTTAATGCGGCTCCTGGTCTTACAAGTTTGCTGACCTCGACAAGCGTAGCTCCGGACCATTCGCCCTTATCAGCCGAGATCTCGTCTGTCTGCTTGCCTGCCGATTCATCCGCGCCCGCTTCCTTCTTTTTGGAAGCTGCGTCTTCTTTTTTCTGAGCCTCATCTTCGGCGCCGAGTTTTTTCCAGTCGAGATTTTCAAGTTCGGAAGCAAGAAGCCTCAGATCGAGAAAAGTGATTATCTCCCCCTTTTCATGAAGTATTTTTTGAATTTCGGAAAGGGAAAGCCCTTTTTGAAGGTTTTCGAGAACTGTTTTTTTTATTTCATTGCGGTTCATTCGTATTTTCCTTCGGAATTTATCTGGGTTTTTACATTAAAAATACTGTGTTGAAAAATAACAGGAATAAATGGAATTTCAAATTATGGCATAGAAAATGCTCGAAAAACAACTTGAAGTTGAATTATGGCAGAATATATTCGGGGAGGAGAAAAAATGGATTTTCACATATTTACACCCAGGAATAGCGGGGAACCCGATTTTACCGCAGGAATACACGAGGAGAAAACCCGGTATATTCATCGCAAGCCTGATCCTAAAGGTCTGGAGCAGGGGGTTATCATATGTGAAAACTGTGAATGCAAAGTACTTATCAACAGCAATCCAGGCCTCGGTATGGCAAAATGCCCCGCATGTTCAACTTCAAATTTCATTCCCATGCTTATCAAAGACTACTGGCTGTATGAACCTCTGGGCGGCGGCGGGATGGGATGCGTTTATCATGCTTTTCACAGATGCGATTCAAACCTTGAATTTGCAGTCAAAGTCCTTAACCGTGAAATGAGGAATGACAAGTTTCTGATTGACTCTCTTGTCGACGAGGCGAAAATAGGATGCAGGTTCGGGAATCACCCTCATCTGACAAAGGTTTACGAATACGGCATCTGGAAAGAGGAATATTATGCAGTTTATGAGTTCATTGACGGAATACGGCTTGACCAGATTATTGAATCACCCGTAAAACGGACTGACAAGCAGATTATTCTCTGGACACTCCAGATGCTCTCGGCTGAACAGCACATTTTCGATTGCGGCTACCTTTTCAGGGATCTGAAGCCCCAGAATGTTATCATTGACAGGAACGGAAATGTCAAAATGATTGACTACGGACTTGCCATCTCAATTGAAGAAGCGATAAACGGGGATAAATCAGACCAGATTGTTGGTTCCCCGCACTACATTCCCCCTGAGAGAATAGAGGGAGCTCCGGAATCCCAGTACAGCGAAATTTACAGCTTGGGCATGTTGCTGTACCATCTTATTTCAAGAACGACCTATTATTCGTCCGAAGATGTCAGGAAACTTGTCGAAAAACATGTCAGTTCCCTCCGGATGGCCGATTTTTTCAGTAAACTTCCCCCGAAAACTAATCCTGAAGTCGCCCGGATTCTCATGAAAATGATTAAACGCGATCCGTCATCAAGATATCAGTCTTACAAGGAGCTTGGTGCCGAGCTTTTCAGGGAATTTAAGAATTGCGCGTAGGCAATTGCGGCTTCTTATAAATAATCCGTCCGGATTATTTATCTTTCGGCAGGGCTTGGTCTTCCTTTTTCAATGCTTTCTGCTCTTCAAGGGCGCTGCGCAGGCTTTCTGAAACAGGTTTCGGGAAATTGGCGAGACAGTTGTCCAGTATTTTCTGTTTTATTTCCGAATAGGGAGGCAGTCCGACTCTGCCCCAGCTTTCATTCTGCGACTGTTTGTAATGCAAATAAATTCCCTGCGCAAGTTTTTCATGGGAGGCGGCGGTATCCGTATCACCGTAGGACAGGAAATAGAGGCTCCTGAAGATCAGTCCGCCGATTATGTCCATGACCTGCTTCATTGATCCTTCTTTTGCGTCTTCAAGCCATTCCTTGAGCACAAATTCATCAACACCAACCCTGTAACGGGGATTTCCAGGAAACATTTTCCTGAGTTCCTCCAGATATTTTCTGGCTTTCGTGTAATTCCCGTAGTTATAGAGGATGACAACAGCGTCAACCATGAAATTCTCAAACCCCGCCAAGAATGATTTGCTTTTCTGTCTGTCGTATACGTCCTGGAAGGTTTTCTTTACGGCATCAGCAACATTAAGATTAGGCGCAGACATGAAACTCTTAAAATTATTTTTATCAAACATGAGAAGCCTGCCTCCCTTAAATGCATCTGCCAGTGACTGTGTAATCATTCGATCACAGCTGATATCGGGTTCATTGGCGTTCTGGCGTTCAAGACCGAGAGTCGCCCAGTAAATTGCGTGGGCTTCAGGAAGCCGCCAGTCAAGCCTCCCGTATCTGTTGTTGATTTCAAGAATCTTCGCCGGATCAAGCTTGTATTTCTGCTTAAGCCATCTTTTGCGCAAGTAGCTTTCAATGAGTTTTACCTCATCGGCATTCTTGAGCAAGGCAGTGAATTTTTCAGGGAGCTTCCGATTGGCCCTGAATTCCTTCTCCAGCGCATCAGGAGAATTATATTCTGAATCCTTGAGCGCTTTCCATACCGGATTTTTTTCGGTGCAACGCTTCTTGAACTGTTCCTCGTCGTCAGGAGCCGACGCCAGAGTTTTCCAGTCAGGCTCCGGGGCGCCGAAAACATCCATAAGCTCCAATGCGATCTGGTTTTTGTAATAAATATTTGCATCATCCATTATGTTCCCAATCTTATGCTGGTAAATCCAGCCAAGTTCTTTATAGAGAACCGGATCCGCAGGGTTATAGACAAGCGCCTCGTCTCTGATGAGCTCGATCCCCCGTTTTATCCAGCGCCATCTGTCCTCAGCGGAAGAGAAAGTGACCGAAATATTGTATGCCATATTCCAGGCGAGATAAGCCGTGGCGCCTGTAAACCTGGGCTGAAGTTTCGTTATCCATGAGGCCAGTTGCACCATTTCAAAATACTGCCCCTTATCCTGCAGCGAGATAGTCCTGAGCCAGAGAAGATCGGCAACAAGCCCCCTGAAACTTCCAAGCGCAACAGTTGTAAACGCAACTATGGGGGGGGCGTTTTCAACCGGATCGGTATCGGTCAGTTTTTCAATGACTTTTATCCTGTTTATTTTTTTCTGTATGGAATTTGTGCAAATCACGAAAACCCCCGTGATAAACACAAAAAACAGAAGAGGCAGAATTATTTTTCTCATCATGATCATTTTTGGATAATCGTCCCCATTTCCCTTCTCCTGTACAGCCATACGCCGACAAGGAATATCGGGAGCCCCCTTAGTATGAAAAACTCAAAAAAAGTTCTTACAATAAACTGCGCTCCAATAAGTTCCCCGTTCGCCACTTCGTCCGTAACTTCGAATTTATGCATCGGGATTATTCCCCACAGCAAAGTATGACTTACTACCCGGCCGACGGTTTCATGCCATTCTTCGAGCTGTCCCGGCTCGTCACTGTCGGGAAACTGCGATTCTATGTCAACTACAAATGTCGCGAAAATTCCAAGGAGCAGATAGGAGAGGACAACGAAGACGGCAGTGGGCATCGAAAGGAGGCCTCCGGCCGCACATGCGAGGCCTGCAAGGAAAAGCAGTTTCAGGAATATCATGAAAACCGCCCTGAGATAATTTTCCAGGAACGACCCCGTCTTTATTAAAAGCTTGGGGCCGTCTGCGGCCTGAAAGAAAACAGGCTTGCCTTCAAGGTCAAAATTAGCGAATGCAACTGTGACTGTACCTTCCCTGTCAACCGTTTCGGGAGAGAGCGCGATCTCATGGAAAACTCCGCACATAAGCCTTTCCGGATATTGGCTTTTAGGAATAAATATCTCTTTCATGGCGACTTCCTCCGCAGGTTTCCGGTCTTTTGCGTTTTCCTCTGCGGGAACGAGCAGTCTCACGCTCCATATTCCTGCAGTTTCCCTCTGATCTTTAGAGGATATTTTCCCGACATACGTGCGGTAGCGGAAGTAAAGCGGTGTTTTTATGTCCGTGCCCAGCCCTTTGAAATCCCATTTTCTGGTATTCGACGGTCCCGGTTTAACTTCCCCGTATTGCGCTATAATCTGCTTGCGAAGTTCGCGGAGCATTTTTCTCTTTTCATCGCCTGATGGCTTCTGGAAGTTCTCTGCCTGGACGGACTTGAGATATTTAACCCTCTTCCCGTATTCCAGGCGAACCTTCGAATCCAAGTCCGGAAGCTCCGGCAGAAAAACCTTTCTTCCCACAAGCACCTCATTTTCAATTCTTGATTTCTCTTCAGCTGTAAAAGGCTTCCTGTAGAACTGCCATAAAATCAGTGAATAGACAATCAATGATGCAACAAGAAGCAGGATTGCGTGAACAAGAACAACTCCCAGCCATTTGCCGGCCCACACCTTGGCTCTGGAAACAGGTTTCGTGAAAACCATGTGAACCTGATAGGTTTCAAGATCGTTCGACAATATGAAGCAGCCGACCCATATGGTCGAAAGGGATAGGATAAACCCGATTGCGCCAAGACAGTATTTTAAAGAAACCTGGATGTATCCTGAAGCTGTTCCGTCGCCGAGGACGGTATTCGGAAGTATTGCAATAGTGACAAGCAGGACAAGCAGAAGGACATGGAAAATGTGCGATCTGACCGACGCTCTGCATGTGAGCTTGGTAATTGCCCATAATGAAATCATTGTTTATCACCAGAACAAAATGAAGATTTATTTTCCGTCCGAATCTTTTTTCGAAACAAGATGGGAGAGTTTTTTGTTTATGAGCTCGTGTTCCTCGGTTTTCTTTCCGCTTTCGGGCTTTTTCTGTTCCGCCTGCCCGGGTTCTTTAACTGAGACAAACCTGTCAAGCGTTTCCCTGGCTTTCTCCGAAGAATCTTTTACTTCAACGGTTTTCGTTGCCTCTTCAGGTTTCCTGTCAACACTATTCGGGGATGAAAGGATTTTAAGTATGTCTTGACGCCTGTCTTCGTGTTTCAGGTAACCCGCAATCTCGCCTCCGCCTTCTGCCCCGTATGTCTTTACGCTTTCGCTTCTTGCCTTGTTTATCACGCTGAGGAAGAAATCCTCGAGCGAACGTCTCGGATGGTCAATCACAAATTCTTCGCCTTTGAGGTTTTCCCTGAGTATTTTCAACAATCTCTCGGTAACATCCGCCTCAAGCATCGGAGTCGTTATGCGGCTGGCCGTGGGAATAGTGAGAAGCTCATCCAGGGTTCCGACCGCCCTGATATTCCCCCCGTAGAGTATCAGCACTCTGTTGCATATGTCCTCGACATCGCCGAGGAGATGGCTGCTGACAATAACAGTCTTGCCGCGTTTCTGCAGAAAGGTTATAAGATCTTTTATCTCACGGCAGCCGATCGGATCCAGCCCCGAAGTCGGTTCATCAAGGATAAGAAGATCGGGATCGTTTATCATTGCCTGGGCAAGACCTATTCTGCGCGCCATGCCTTTTGAAAATTCGCCTACCGGACGGTTCCTCACGTGGCTGAGCCCCACCATTTCAAGGAGCTGTTCGCTTCTGTTCCTCCGTTCAACCGTTGAAAGATTGAAGAGGGCTCCGAAGAAGTCAAGTGTTTCCAATGCGGTCAGATATTTATACAGGTATGATTCCTCGGGAAGATATCCTATGCGCATTTTTGTATGCACACTGCGGGGTGATTCCCCGAAAACAGTAACATTCCCGGAAGTCGGATAAAGAAGTCCCAGGAGCATTTTTATCGTGGTTGATTTACCGGAGCCGTTGGGGCCGAGAAGACCAAGAACCTCTCCCTCGTAAACTTCAAAATCAATGTCATTTACAGCTTTCGCTTTGGGGCGGTTCCAGAAATCGCGGAATTCCTTGGAAAGCCCGACGGATTTCACTACACTCTCTTTGCTGTTGACAATGTTCTGCAAGTTCGGTCTCTCCCTCTTTAAATAATTGCACGTTATTATTTATCAGCAAGGAATAAGAATTCAAGCATGAATCTGAAATAAAAAGACACCTCTGATAAGTTTTCTCAGCCGAGGCGACTTTTTTTCAACTGATGCGAAAAGATACGGTTGAAAATCTGATTTTCAAGTTTCCCGCGCTTAGGAGCCGTAAAGAAATAACTTTGACATTTGCTGGCGAAGATTTTGGATTGATTATCATGGTGTTTGTGAGGCGCATATCTTATGTGCTGGACATGGTACTGTTGAAAAATATAAGTGAAACGGAAAAGACCTTGAGAATTTTTAACCGTAGAGTTTATTAAATAAAATAATATTAAATTCACTTGCATATTTTATTTACAGGAGATAGTTTTTGGGCTGTCTCGTCTTTTTAACACAAAATGAGGTGAAAAATCCATGAATGAAATTCGTCATATTGCCCTCTTTGTATGTCTTGCCGGTTTCTTTTCCGCTTTTGCCCCGGACGCATGTTCGCAAGGCGCGGGAAGACAGGCGCTTATAAGTGATGTTAAAGTCGAATCCGAACTTGTCGACACTCCGATATGGAAGGTCATGAATGTCCCGGAAAAACCGTGGAAACAGAAGAAATGGATTCAGATTGATGTTGATTTCACAACCGCAGCCTCCAGAAAGGAGAATGAAAACCTTGAGAATGTAACCGTTGAATATGAGCTTCTGCTTCCGACCGAAGACCCCAAAAGTCCGTTTGCCCTTCTTTCCGGTAAGGCTTTATACTGGGCGTTTGCACTTGACGGCGGAGCGCACCACCTTGTTGCTTTTGTTCCTCCCAGAATAATTGAAAAGTTTGCGACAGGGAAAAAATTCAACAATTCGGATGCGAAGAAATTCGATGTCAAAGTCGAGTTCAAAATGAACGATACTCTCATTGGTGCAGGATTTTCCCAGCCTAAAGGTACAACTGTTCAGGCGACGAACAAGAAGTTTTCGGATACTAAGACAAGCCTGTCGCTCCAGCGACAGAAGGATGGAATTCTCGGACAGGATAAGACTCCCTGGGCCAATCTGAACTACGATCATTATGAGCAGGTAAAACCAGATTCTTCAAAGTGAAACAATAACTGCGGATCATAAGATACAAGGCAATATGGCAAAAACTGATACAGTTCTGGCGATTGATATAGGGGCAGACAGTATAAAACTGGCGGAATTCAGTTATCCGCCAGGCGGAAAGTTTGTGCTGGAAAAGTTTGCTTTTGCCGAATACGGCGGGGACTTGAAGGAAGAGGAGCTTCTTACGGCTCTCACGGAGAAGCTTTCTGCGGCTTTTATTGAAAATGATTTTAAAGCGAAGAAAGTACAGATTTCCATATCGGGACAGTCCACATTCATCCGTTTTGTAAAACTTCCCCCCATGGGCGAGAAAGAGGACAGGGTTCGCCAGGTTGTGGAATATGAGGCAAAGCAGAATGTCCCTTTCCCAATTGAAGAGGTGGTGTGGGATTATCAGCTTATCAGCACCGGTGTCGAGAATGAAATTGAAGTGATGTTTATAGTTGTCAAAGACACGGTTGTGGAAGAGCTGACTAATGCAATTGAAAAATTAGGCAAGGAAATTTCCGTCGTTGACGTTGCTCCTGTCGCCTGTTACAACTCCGCAAGGGCTAATGAGGTTGGCGGCAGCGACTGTGTCATGATACTCAATATAGGATCCAAGTGTTCCAGTCTTGTTTTCATTGACAGCGGCCGTTTCTTTGTAAGGACAATCCCTATTGCCGGATATTCCATAACCCAGCAGATTAGCAAAGAGTTTGGCATTCCATATAAGGATGCGGAGGAACTTAAGAGGAAACATGGATTCGTGGCGCTGGGCGGTGCGTATGAAGAACCCGATTCTGAAGTTGCAGCGACAATTTCAAAGATTGTCAGGAATGTGATGACTCGTCTTCACGGGGAAATAAACAGATCCATAAACGTCTACAGATCCCAGGAGAAAGGGAACAAGCCTGTGAAGCTGTATCTCTCCGGCGGGAGTTCGGTGATGGCCTTCACCCCGAGATTCTTTTCGGAAAAACTTAAAATACCTGTCGAGTATTTCAATCCGTTCCAGGTGGTTTCCCTCCCAGATCACATCAACAGGGAACAGCTTGCCGAAGTTGCGCATATGTTCTCGGAGGTTATTGGGCTTGGCCTCAGACATATAACTTCATGCCCCATTGAAATCTCCCTTATTCCTGAAAAAATTAAAAAGGCGCAGGCGATCAAGCATAAGACCCCGTATTTCTATGCGAGTGCCGCTTCTTTTGTACTCTGCCTGACGTTGATTTACTTCTCTCTCTCCAAGCAGGAAAAGATTGACAGCAACAAGGTTCTTCTTGCAGAGAAAATAGTTGCGTCCACCAAGGCGTTGAATGATGAGGTTAAAAGCGCTGAGAAGAAGAAAGATTCTCTTGTGAGTGAATTTAAGGACGCACAGAACGTACTGTCGGAAAGATGCAACTGGATTGATATTTTTAATGAGCTTCAATTGAAGATCCCGGATAAAATGTGGCTGGTGAGTCTTATTCCGGGAAAAGATCCCACCGGGGGTGCAACTGCAGCGGCAGGTGATGGCGGAGATGAAAACAGGTCGGTTGTAATGCCTATTTTTGCGAGGAGAGGCGTTGCAAGGACTGCTCCAAGCGCAGATGCCGGCAAATTGGAATGGCTTGAAGTCGAAGGCCATTTTTTTGGAGCCCCCTCCGAAATCGACAATTTCAAGCAGGAGCTTGCGAAAACATCTGTCTTTACGGATAAACCTGCTGAAATTGTCACTCTGAGTTTTGTGCCGGCGAGAGATGAAAAAAATTATTTTTCCAGTTTTAAGATGATGATAAAATTAAAAACACCGTTTATCAGATAAGAGTAACTATGGAACTTGTAAAGAAGAATATTGTGCTTTTCGTGGTGCTGGGAGTCGCTTTTCTGGTTTCAGTGGTTTTTGTTTTTTTTGTTTTCCAGGTTTCAATGAAAATGAAGACGCACCGTGAGGCTCTGCTGGTCCAGAGGGATAAGATTAAGAAGCTTATCGAGGAAAAGCCCGCACCTCTGAGAGGTAATCTGGATGCAATAAATTTGGATGTCGGCCAGTTTCAGATGAAGGTTCAGGAAATTCATCAGATTTTCGGTAGACCCTACCGTTCTGCGATACAGGCGTTTGCCGCAGTACTCGAGGTAAGCGAGTATACTCTTTATTCAAAATGGCGGTCGGCCTATGAAAAAGAGAAGAGAACCGGAACGGCGGAACAGATTTTTTTAAAATTTACCGGTGAATATGATGGACAGAAGATTGACAGTGCAATCAGTGCGTTTAAAACAACCATTGAAAAGAGGACGCTGGAGGATTTAAATAATAATGCAGTTGTTGATCAGCTTATAATGGAAGGACTTGGCCTTCCCAGGAAAATGAGTGCGGAGGCATGCAAGACTTATATGTCCAATATGGATCTCAGCCTCAATAATCTGCTTGGCGCAAAGGATGTCGGGCTGGGACGGCTCATAACAGTTTCCGAAAAAAACTCAATCTTCAACATATACGGGGACAATATGCCTCTTCCGGAACATATTGGGCTTATCCCGAAACATTACAGTATGCTTGAAGATCTTGTATACAGGATGAAGGCTACCGGGATAAAAGGCATTAATTCCCTTGCAAAAGTCAATCTCGAGGGAACTGAAAGCAGGGGATTCCTGAGACTTTCATACAAAATGCAGATTGTGGGTTCAATGGATTCCATCAGGGATTTAATAAACAATTTTCAGGATGCCTATAAGGATAACAGAATTTATATTGTCAGGGATCTTGCCCTGAAAAAGGCGGTTGATGAAACAAAGTCGGTTGTCGGACCTGTTCCAATTGTTGAAAAAAAATCTCCGACGAGTGAAAAAGGCAGGAAAGAAAAAGGAGATGATTCCTATGGCGCTGCCGTGATTGGAAGTTCAACGGACGTATTTGCTGACATAAAGATAGACTATGTTATATATGTGGCGGACGAAATAAGGAGAAAATGATTTTGGGATTCCTGAAGAAATATTATGAAAAAATTATACTTGCAGTATTCCTGCTTGTCTTCATTGCTTCTCTGATTCTTCTTATTCTGGCGCTGAGCAAATCCCAGGAGATCAAAGAGGAAGACCTTCAATTTCCGATAAAACAGCCTGAATACAAGAGGCTTGGCCAGGAGGCGTTCAATATTCAGAAAAATTTTATGTCTGAAAAAAGGTGGGGCAGGGTTAGTGCAAGAACCGAGGGCGCCAGGGATTTTTCAGATATGCTGGCTCCCTATCAGATCGCAAGATGTCCGAATCCGGAATGTCAGAAACTGATTCCGCGTTCGTCCTTTGTGCAGGATGGAACCTGCCCTGTTTGTAAATATGCCCTTAGGGAGGCAGGAGAGTCGAAAAGAGGCACGGCTCAATCCGACAGCGATGAAGATGGAATACCGGACAAGGATGAAATAGCTGCCGGTTTGAATCCAAATGATCCCGAGGATGCGGTAAAGGATATTGATAACGACGGTTTTTCCAATCTTGAAGAGTATAAGGCAAAGACAAAAATCAATGATCCCAAATCCCATCCTCCTTACGCAAAAAGGCTTTATATCGAAAGTATAAAACGCAACAAGCTGCCGATGGTTCTCACAAAAGTCACCGCCCACGGTAACGACAAGAACACCTGGAGCATTCAAGTCGAACAGCTTATTGACGGTAAATCGAGGACTAAATTCTATAAAATTAATTCTGTTATGGTGTTGAACGATAGAAAATATGACATAAAAGATATTACATCGGAAACCGTTGAGGAGCGTATTGATAATAAAAACACGCGGAAACGTAATGTTTTTACCGTTATTATCCAGGAGGAAGGCGATAAGCCGATTAAAGCAAGAGAAAAGGAAGCTGTCTGGGAAAACAATGAAAGTGTGAAAATCATAGATGCCTTCACGGAAAAAGAGTATACTGTCGCCGCCAATGAGACATTCTCTGTCGGTGACGATAGGACTGGAGAGGAAAAATACACTGTTAAGAGCGTGGACAGCTCTAAGAAAACCGCTATCATAAAGAAAAATGACGATGGTGCTGAATATGAACTCACTCAGAAGGTGTTGGAGTATAATAGGGGGGGCGCACATACAGTGGAAAATCCTGCCGTCAAGCCTCCTGCTATGCCTCTTGGCCCTGATGAATTGCCGTTGCGGAAATAAAATTCTTTAATATGGGGAGTATTTTCATGATAAGATTGAAGTTGGTTTTGTTTATATCATCTTTTTCATTGCTGATCTTTTTTACGAATGCCCAAAATGAAAATGCGCAGATTCCAGTTCAGCCAAAGATAATGGCCGCCCAGAATGATGTAAACGAAATCAATCCGGCAACTGCTAGAGAGGAAATGCTTTCCGGCGCTCTTGCAAAAGCGCTTCCGCTTTTCAGCGGATTTGTCGCCTGCGTGAAAAGAACTTCTTTAAATATCACCCTGTATCTTTCCGATGAGGACAGGGATAATGGTGCAAATCCGCTTGTCGTTTTTAACAGGGATGGCATCGGATATAAAGCCCTTGTAGACAACAACGGGTACGGGGCAAAGACATTTGTCAGCGGTACGACAGGTGAAGATGTTGATTACAGGAGTGTCAATGCGAAAATAGTTACGTTATGTAAGTTGCTTGTCGATGAACAGAGGTTTGACGAGGCGAATCAGCTCATTGACAGATTTCTTAACGAATACAGGAAAAACGTTAAGGATATTGAGAGCAATTACAAAACGGAATTTGAAAGTGTCAAGGTTTACATCGCTGTCTCCGGACTGAAGAAGAGAACCGTAAGTTTTATTGAAGACAATGCGAGACAGGCTTACGCGGAAAAAAAATACGACAAAGCGATAGTTCTGACAAATGCCGCTCAGAAAATCAATATAAGCGCAATTGACCAGGCCAGGAAATTCAGAGCAGAATGCAAGACGGATCCGCTCGGTACAAAAAAGCTTGACGGCTTGGTTAATGAGGGATTGAGAAAAACGGAAACACTCGAGGGTTTTGAGAAAGACTGTAAAACCCGCATCGGCTCTGATAAAATTGAAAAGGATACTGATTTCCCTGCCTTTGATCCCGAAAGGCCTCTCAGACAGTCGGAGATAGGGGTGTCGCTAGCTCAGTCAAAAGTTCTGATTGACAATGAAGACTATATTCGAGCAAGAGATGCTCTCGAAAAGGTGCTTGTACGAGACCCCTACAACGAAAAGGCGACCAGGCTTCTGCAGATTGTCTATGACAAGCTGTATCAGGCGGGGAAACTGAGACGGATCAATGAAGAAAGGGAAATAATCGCAGAAAACAGATGGAGCTGGAATCAGGCTGTTCTTCCCACTCCTGCCATTAAGCCTGCGCAGGGCAATGCCGTTGCCGTTGAAAAGTCGGAACTTTCAGAGAAGCTTACAGAAATTATAATTGACCAGATTGATTTTGAGGAGGCGACAATTTCTTCCGTGGTTTCATTGCTGATACAGAGGAGCAAGGAACTTGATCCCTCTCCAAACAAGACAGGAGTAAATATCCTTCTCAGGCTTACGCCGGAACAGGTGATTAACACTCCCAGGATAACAATGAGCCTTGATGGAATCCCGCTGGGAGAAGTGATAAGATACATATGCCAGACATGCGTCCTGAAGTACCGGATTGAAGAGAGGGCGGTAATCATAAGCTCTGAAATTACCGATATAATGGAAACAAGATTTTTCAAAGTCCGCGCCGCCATGATCAACAACATCGCCCCGTCTGCCATTACAGATGAGAAGGACGGCGGTTTTGCCACTGGTGCTGGCGGTGGAACCACAATTGATCTTGCTACGACATTGTCCGACAAGGGTGCCGCCGGTGGTGCCGCCGCAGGGAAAACTCCGCTTTCCAGCCAGGCGCTTAAGGACTATTTCAGCCAGAGAGGTGTTAATTTTACAGATGCCAGTACTGCCATCGCGTATGACAGGCGCGGCGGAAAACTTGTTGTTAAAAATTCGCCTGAAAATCTGAGAAGGCTTGAAGCCCTTTTGAGGGATCTTGATATCGAGACGCCGTTAGTCCTTATTGAAGCCAAATTTGTCGAGCTCACCCAGACCGACACGGAGGAGATGGGATTTGAATGGATGCTGAATAAAACAACAGACGCTAACGTCACCGCCGGAGATTGGACGACTTTCAGTTCCGGCGGGGTTATTCCAGGTGTGCCTGGCCCGGTGCCTGCGAGTGCGCCTGCAAATACAATGATGAGAACATTTACCGATGATAAGATTGTAAACAATCTTATGCGCACCGACACTGCCGGTCTTCCTGTCCCTTTCCCCGGATTCGGAAAGAACGGCAAGATGTATTTTGATGTTATCATTCATGCCATGGATCGGAGCGGGAAAGCCGAAATACTTTCAGCTCCGAAGGTAATAGCCACAAGCGGACAACCCGCTGTCATAAGAATGGTTCGTGCAGAGTATTTCCCGACATCATGGACTGCGGCTGAAGTGACTGTCGGAGATAATCTTGTTCAGATTACGCCCTCCTATCCTGAACTGGGAGAAGCCACGGATCTTGGAGTAAGGCTTGAAGTCACTGCCACTGTCAGTCCCAATAATTATACAATTTCCCTTAACCTCCATCCTCAGATAAGGGAACATGTTGATTGGACGAATTACAGTTATACTATTTCAGTCACCAATACTATTCTCGGTGGCGGACTGCCCATGTTAATACCTGCAACCCTTAAAATGCCTGTTTTGTCGCTTAGGGATGTTACTACGAATGTCAAGGTTTATGACGGCGAGACACTTATTCTCGGAGGAATGATCAGGGATGATGTTCAAAAAATAGATGACAGGCTTTCCGGCGTTGGCGATGTTCCTCTTGTCGGACGTCTCTTTAGAACACAAAATGATAGAAGTGTAAAGCAAAATCTCCTGATTTTCGTAACTGCAAGGCTTGTTAATCCCGATGGAATACCTGTCAGGATGGGTGAAACAAGAGGACTGCCTGATTTCCGCAGATAAGGTAAATTCATAAAATTTAATTTATATATCATTACGGAGGATATAATGTTCAAGGGAAAATATACTGAAATCACGTCGGGGCTTCTCGCCCTGGCCTTGATTTTCTGTTTTTCAGGAAAACTTTTCACGCAGGTAGGTTCTGCGGAGGAAGGCAGAAATGACATGGCAAAGGAAAATGCGGTTAAAAATGAATCCGAACTGAGATCCGATTTGATAGCTGAACAGGCAAGGGTCGCCTTTGAAAACGATGATTATCAGAATGCAGGGGATTTATATCTTCAGGCCAAAGAAATAATGGTCAAAAATCTGGGGCCAGGCGAATACAATAATAAAAGAGTCCAAAGCATAAATGAAGCACTTGCCGCTGTTTACCGGTACTGGGCGGAAGCTCTTGTGGCAAGAGCCGAAAAAGTTGAAAAAACGGGCAAGGATCCGCAGGGCGATTACAATGAGGCCGTAGAAAAGTGCGATATGGCGATTAAGGAGTGCGATGACGCAATTAAAACTCTTTCCGCCACCCCGAAAACGGGAAATCTCATGGAAAGATTTAACGCCATCAGGAAAAGGCTTCTTGCCATGAGGGACAGATTGGCTGTCGGGAAGGATTCGCTTAAGTACAAGTATGAAACTTCTGAAAAATTTATCGATCCCAAGCGCGATGACAAACTCTACAATATAGATGTCCTGTTTGAACAGGGCAGGAAGTTTTATGATGACAGGCAGTATGACAAGGCGAGAGACAAGTTTGAGGAAATACTTGTAATAAATCCCTATCATGTAAAAGCGATCCAGTATATAAAACAGATAAGCGGAGAGCTGTACAAAGAGGGGAATCTCAGATATGAACTTACGCGCCGCGAAAGAATTACGGAAGTGGAGTGGAAATATGCGCCGCCGATTATTCCGCGAACTCTTTCCGGAAACAAGGAAATCACTGGAAAGGATCCTATTCTCAAAGATGAGGGAACGAGTTCAATTCAGAAAAAACTCAATGATATTTTGATTGACCACATAGAATTTGAAGATGTGACCATCCCAACTGTTGTCAAATATTTGAAGAACCGCAGCAGGGAACTCGATCCTGAAAAACAGGGAGTGAACATACTCCTGCGTTTAAACACCGGTGAAAAGACGGCATCTGCGCCTGCAGCCGCACCGGTTCCGGTTGATGAAGGAGCTGCTCCGGCGGAAGGAGCTGCTCCTCCTGCATCTCCCTCAGGCGAAATGCCCACCATTACAATGCTTGTTGATGATATTCCGCTCGGAGACGCCATCAGGTATATATGCAGAGGGGCAAATCTCAAATACAGAATTGAAAGATTTGCCGTGGTCATTGCAGCTCAGGATATCCCTCTTGATGAACTGGAAACACGTATTTATCCTGTTGAAAAAGAAGCGTTTTCAGAGCTTGGAGTGGCTCCTGCCGCAGGTGGCGGAGGAGCTGCAGCCGGAGCCGCAGCTGGAGCTGGGGCCGCAGCCGGAGCCGCCGGAACTGAAATAGAAACTTATTTCCGTACGAGGGGTATCTCTTTCCCTGAAGGAGCCAAGATTGTATTTGACAGCCGGATAAGCCGTCTTATCGCCACAAACACCCCGGATAATCTGACAAAAATAGAGGACATCATCCATGAACTTAATGTTGTTGATCCGCAAGTCCTCATAGAGGCTAAGTTCGTTGAAATTTCCCAGCGTGATATTGATTCACTTGGCGTTGAATGGCTTGTAAGCAAGACGAATGTTGGTACAAATTACAGCAAGAGCAAAATGACTTTTGATCAGAATGATCCTATTAACCGTTTTGGCGTCGCAAGTGTTACAGCTCAGGATGATACTCTTTTCAATATTACGCATCATACCAGCAAGGGGGTCACATATAAAGCTCTTATCCATGCCCTTAACAAGTGCGCGACAGCCGACGTACTTTCAACTCCCCGTGTAACTACGCAGAATGGACAGGAAGCTGTCATAAGAATGGTTCGCGAAGAATATTATCCGACCAGCTGGACTGAGGCGACATTTACGCAATCCGGGTCATACAGTGTTTTTACCCCGTCCACCCCCGAGCTTGCAGAGCCTACGGAACTTGGTGTAAAACTTACCGTTACCCCTACAGTTGATTCGGACCGTTATACGATTTCCCTTGATATGGTTCCGATTGTCCAGTCCTTTCTTGGGTGGACGGATTACAGTTACACGTTTACCCCCCTTGGAGGTGGTGTTCCACTCACAAACGTAATAAGAATGCCTATTTTTGAGGTGAGAACTGTTCAGACCAAACTTGTTGTATATGATGGGGAGACGATAGTGATGGGTGGGGCAATCAAAGATACCAGCGATTTTAACGATGACAGGATTCCAATACTTGGCGACATCCCGCTTGTTGGAGCGCTTTTCAGATCCCAGGCTCAAAACCGCGAGAAAAGAAATCTTCTCATATTCGTGACCGCCAGACTTGTCAATCCGGACGGTTCGCCATTGCGTGAACGTGAAATAAGAGGGTTGCCACCGTTCAGAAGGTAGAGGCGGCGGTAAGAAGCCGTAAAGAAATAACTTTGACATTTGCTGGCGAAGATTTTGGATTGATTATCATGGTGTTTGCGAGGAGCATATCTGAAGATATGTAAACGAGCAAACAGCGTGATAAGAGCGGCCAAAAGAACGTCAGCCCTTCGGGGCGGAATTCCATGTATTTGTCTTCTTCGTTGCTTCACCCCTTACGTATGTACCATACGCGCGGGACTCGTGCCTCGAATCCAAACACCTGTAATTTTCCGCCAATGTCAAATTTATCTCTTTACGACTCTTACAGCGCAAGAAATACTGTATTTCAAAAGAAAACTCAAGCCGTAAAAAGCCTGGTTTTTTTATTTATTGTCAATTACGGCAAATGTAATTTCAGATTTTGAAACAATCTTGTCCTCAACGTAAATAAAACCTTCACCGCGTCCGAATCTGGAACTGCCCTCAGGTACGTCCACTTCAATTCTCAGCTGGTCTCCAGGTGTGACGGGATGGAAGTATTCGGCATTGTCAATTGCCATGAAATATGCGATCTTCCCTCTGTTTTCAGGTCTTGCAAGAACCATTACACACCCGCTCTGCGCTATTATCTCGGCGTGAACAGCACCGGGAAGCACGGAATAATCAGGAGAATAACCATGGAAGAAGGGCTCAGTCCCCGTAACATTTTTTATTGCGATGACATGAGCTCCGGTTACTGATACAATATAGTCAACAAGGAGAAACGGATATCTGTGAGGAATTATAGACATGATTTTTCCGGAATCCATGGCAATTTCAGCGTTTTTATCATATTTGGTGAAAAGCTTGGGCATTGAATCATCGATCTTCTTGGATCTCACTGAAAGTATGAGATTTGCCTGGCATGCAAGCCCTGAATTTGTATAGTTCGCAGCACTTATGTCAGCTTCATTGCCGTTTATGTTTTTGATTTCTATTTCAATCCTCAGACGATCTCCGGGGACTGCCGGTTTTCTGAATTTTACCTTTTTCATCCCCTTTATATATATTTCCTCATCTGATTTCGGGTTAAACACTTTTCTAACCGCGATTTCCGCAACTTGTTCCATCGCTTCCACATGTAAAATGCCTGGGAGTATCGGATGCCCTGGGAAGTGCCCTTGGAATACGGCCTCGTTCATGGAAAGGTTTTTCAGGCCGATATATTTCTTTTCGCTTTCAATAAACACCCTGTCAACGAAAAGCAACGGATGTCGATAAGGAAGAAACTCCTTTATTTTTTCAGGACACAGTATTTGTTCAGACATATGATATTACCTCTTTCTTTTAAACAGTTTATAACTATAATATAATCCCAGTTATTGAAAACGTAAAATAACAGAGTTTAAAAGTAAACTCAAATCTGGAAAATTCCTTGAGAGAAAAGAAAAAAATTAAAATAATTGTCGTTCTCGGCCCGACCGCGACAGGGAAGACCAAGCTTGCCGTCCGCCTTGCACGGAAATTCAACGGTGAAATAATAAGTGCTGATTCAAGACAGGTTTACCGTGGTTTGAACATAGGCAGCGGTAAAGATATTGATGAATATGGAAACGTACCCTATCATCTGATTGATATTGTCAGCCCTTCCGAAGACTACAACCTTATGCGGTTCCGCAGTGATGTCCCCGGGATTATACTTGAAATTGACTCTAGGAGACATGTCCCTGTAATGGCGGGAGGGAGCGCGTTGTATGTTAACGCAATACTTTCAGAGTACAGCCTCAGAGGCGCTGCTCCTGCTCCGGATTTCAGGGAATCCTTGAAGTGTCTGAGTACAAAAGAGATTCTGGAAACGCTTAAAGGCGAATCTGAAGATGCTTATAAAAGTGTCAACGGGCAAAATAACAGGAACAGAATCATAAGATATTTGGAAAAAAATAAAAACAACACCAGTCAGGCGGAACCCTTGCCTTTCGCTCCTGAATACCTTCTCATAGGGGTGTTTTTCGGCAGGAAAGAGGTTCATTCAAGGATAGAGGAGAGACTTGATCTCCGTATTAAGAATGGCATGGTTGCAGAAGTCGAAAATCTTCATAACCAGGGAATACCCTGGGAAAGGCTGGAGTTCTTCGGACTCGAATACAGATATGTAGCCTGTTATCTGCAGGGGAAGCTGTCATTTATTGAAATGAGAAAAAAACTTCTTGAAAAAATCAGGCAATTTGCAAAAAGACAGGATGTCTGGTTCAGAAAAATGGAAAGAGAGGGAAAGCGCATATACTGGGTTAAAGAGGGGAATGCCGGACAGGCCGAGGCGCTTGTTGACGCATTCCTGAAAAATCAGGAAATACCATGTCCTGAAATAAGGATTTCAGAAATTTACTACGGGAAGAGATCTTCCTGATTGAAGCATATGAGCAGATAATTTGTCCTATTACATTTGAATTAGAATTGTTTTCGCTTATGTTATCCTCATTAAAGAGGGTTGATAAATATGGGTTCCGATAAAAAAACTGATGCGAAACCTACCATTCTTATAGTGGATGACGATGATCTGCTCAGGAATTTTTATTCCCGTGTGCTTACTGCGGAGGGATATAATCCTGTCTGTGCAACCAATGGCGACGAGGCTATAAATGTCCTTGAAAAAGGCGACGAGGATATCAAGCTCAGCATAATAGATCTTCTGATGCCTGTCAGGACGGGCTGGGAACTGATTCAGTACATGAAAAAGAACGACAGGTACAGGGAGGTTCCCATAATTGCAATTACCGGGCTTGCCGCATCTTTCGATGAATTCGAAAAGGTGAAGAGCACGTGTCAGGCGGTGATGCACAAAGGTGATTTTGATTTGAATAAGTTTAAAGACACAATAAAACTTCATCTGAAAAAATAATCCCCAAAATGTCTTCGTATACTCATCCTACAATTGAAACCACGGCTTTCCTTTTAATCGACATGCAGGAAAAGCTTCTTGCCGCAATGAATCCATTGGATACGGAAAAAATTCTCGTCAGGCAGAAAATAATGCTGAATGCTGCTAAAGAACTCGATATGCCGGTAATAATTACAGAACAATACACTAAGGGGCTTGGTAAGACGGTTTCCGGGCTTTCTGTACTTTTCAAAGAAGAATGGCCGGTTTTTGATAAAACTTCCTTCTCCTGTTTTGGAGATATTAATTTTCGCAGGGAAATTGAGAGGAGACCTTTCAAATCGCTGGTCTTAATGGGAGTTGAAACCCATGTCTGTATTCAGCAGACGGCAATTGATGCGCTGGCAAGGGGGTTTCAGGTCTTTCTTATTGCGGACGCGGTAAATTCAAAAAGACGGGATGATGCGGCGATTTCAATTGATTTCATGAGGGGCGCTGATGTTTGTGTGACGAGTTCTGAATCTTTAATCTTTTCCCTGCTCAAGGACGCCTCGCATCCTTCATTCAAGAAAGTCGTGAGTTTTCTTAAATAAAAATCCTTTGCCCTCTTTGTTTTCATGTTTCACAATGACAAACCTTGACTTTTAATTAAAGATAAGTATTATAAGCGCCGTTTGTCATAAAAAGCGTCCCCATCGTCTAGAGGCCTAGGACACCAGGTTTTCATCCTGGCGACACCGGTTCGAATCCGGTTGGGGACGCCATCTTTACCATCAACAGCTTACAGTAATTTCACAAACCCCCATTTTAGCCATAATTGCTACGGTGTTGCTACGGTAAAATTATTATTCAGCCTGCGCTGGCATTCGGGATTCATCCAGAGACATTCTATGCGAGCCTGTTTTGATTTCGCCATGCCTACGCCCTGCAGACCGGAAACCCTTGTACGGCCTGCGGCATTGCAGACAACCTCTATCTCCTGAAAATTCCATCCGGCCGCAATCAATGGGGAATAAAGCTGGCTGTTATAACCGCTGAGGATTACGGCACCATCGTAATCAATCAGGCATTTAACCAGTTCCTCGTGATCTTGGTTCTTGAGTTCGTGATCGTATCCGCCCGCCTTGCGGCATCCCAGGACATACGGTGGATCACAGTATGCGAGCCAATCCCGGCCGCAATACATCTTCAGGCAGTCCCGCCAGTCGCAGCATTCGATCTGGACACGCTGCATCCGGGAATGAACCTGCGGCAGCTGGTCAAGTGATGAAAGGAAACTCGCTATGTTCTGGGAAACGCCCGCAGTATGGGAATTCACCGTTACTGCAAACGACTTGCCGAAACAACCGCTGAAACTCAGTCTTGCGACGTAATACCAGCGAACAGCCTGTTCTATTGAATCATGGATTCCCGGCCAGACCCTTACGCTTTCTTCGAACAATTCTCGAGAAACCGGCAATTTGGATGCTTTGGCCATGAACTTGCCAAACAACTCCTCATCGGCTATTACCCGAAAAAAATTGACCAGGCCTCTGTTCACGTCATTGTAAACCTCAACCTTTGCCGGAGTCTTTCCCAGGAGGATGCTTGCGCCCCCTCCAAAAGGTTCGACATAATATTCATGAGGTGGAAGATTCCTTAAAATCACATTTCTGATTTTTGCAGACCCTTTTCCTCCAAACCACGGAAACGGACTTCTTAGCTTCTTTGACATAAAAACTCCTTAATTTTAATTTTAGAATAAAAAAAGCGATGGTGTAAACAAAACCATAATCCGGAGTAAATTATGCGGTTCGAACGCAACGGAAAATGGTCTCGATGTTAACACCATCGCTGATCAGGGGGGCGAATGTTAGTTGCATTCGCTTCCCCCGTTGCCCTTAAGATTGTTTATTTTCGGTTACCTCCTTGGATTTCCCTTTTTTATCCAAATCAAAATATTTTGTATTCTTAAAACGTTCCTGCTGGCCTTTATTCCAGTTTTTCACCGGACGATGATAACCGCAGACCCTGCTGAAAATCTCGCAGGGCTGTCCGCACTTGTTGGCTGGGCGGGTGATGCATATGTCACAGGCCTTGGACTGACAGCGCAGACAGGGATTAATGTCAGGCACTGGAATTCTCCATGGGTTGTCAACAGCACACTGTCGGGATTGCGGATCTGATTTTGGAGCAATATTTGACTGGTTTCTTTGGCCGGATATTCGACACGCTGCCGGTCTCGCTGTGGATCCGTTTTCGCATGGCCGCTATCGCGATACGATCCATCTTCCGGATTAGCTTGTCTTCGCGGCTCATATTATCACCTTCACCGTTACATATCTCCGCGCTTCCATAACACTCTTTGCCGTATGTGTCCGATAGGTTGCCCATCCAAATTTATCAACGGACTGCCAAAATACGGCTTTAGTAAAACCGCTTGCATCGGGCATTCCGGCAATGAGAATAAAATCATTGAACCATTTAGGAAATATTTCAGCGGCGTAAATACCGTCATGGGGAAAAGATCCGTTATTGTATTGGGAATCCCACGCATCATAAAGCCAGTGTAATGGTTTCGGAATCGAAGCGCCGTCCACTAAAAAACCGGGATGAATTGTAACCTCATATTGGTTTACACGGAACGTGTAATGCTTGTTGACGCGCCAGATCTGTTTACGGAATATCAGCCAGCTACCCTCGGTATGATCCGGGGAAACATCTATCCTGTCATAGAAATCTATTAAATCAACCTTAGTGCCGGCCGGAATGTCAATCAACGGACGCTTGACTACCGGGACTGGAATATAACTCATTGCCTTCATTGTCAGTTCTCCATATATGATTCACAAAACTTGTGTTTGCCGTTCGGCTTGTGATTCCTGAATTTTCGGCGTTTCTTTTTCGCATTATCGGAATCCTCAACGCTGGTTTTCCTCTCTGTCTTCAATTGATTTTGCGTCCTGTGCCCTACGCTTACGAGATAGGCGTTGTACTGTTCATTTGACCATCTTGCTGATTTCATTATCAACATCCTTATTTGTCTTTTACGCCGATTAGGATTTTCATTTTTGCGTGGTACCGGAGTTAACGCTTGACGGCGTAAGGCTCACGTCTTTACAGGATGTCGCTAAAATCATCTTTGACAGTGCGTCGGAGTTCATCTTGCTTAAGTCGCAATCTTTCGGAATAGACAAATGCCCCATCCTCGCATTGAAGTAATAAACTTTTGCTGTGCCTGTAGGATTTTCTTTTGAGGGCGGTTCCACTTTTATTCCGGCATCTACACCGTCAAGATAATCAAATACAATTTTATCTTTGAGATCGTATACCACGGCAGTAGATAAGTCGCCGGAAAATTCTTCCGTGGCCACAACCTCGCCCGTCTTAGGATCTATGACGTTTCGTTTCATTGTTCCGCATCCGGCAACCATTAACATCATTGCCGCCATTAAAACCATTACGATCGTCTTCATTTCTAGCCTCCGTTATTTTATAAAATTCCAAAATACTCCTTGCAACACACCACGAATACGATAAGCAGAATTCCTATCATCAGAATGTCCACCAGTTTTATATCTTTCACCCAGTCTTTCAGGGTCGGTTTTCTCATACGGAACCTCCTGTTTTTCATGGAATATTTTTCTGAATCCCTTTTAAGTTTGCGACATTGTAGGACTCTTGAGCCGATGCGGCTCTATCTATTTTTTTAGATGAATACTCGATTATGCAAATCACAGTCCCGAATATGCCGGTCATGATTATAATGACCGCCGCCATAAGTTCGATCCGCATCGTCCGCCATTTTAACGATTCAAGCATTTTGCAATGACCAACGTATATCTGGGGATCTACCCTGTGTAACGGGACTTGCTGTTCATATTCACCGATAACCTCCTTTACAAGGTTTTTTATTCTCGGACTGTTTTCTTTTTGCATTTCTCAACTCGCTTTCATATTATCATGTGCGTATTTCAGATTCCGTTTTGCCGTTACAAGATCTGTTCTTGCGCTCATATTTCACCTGATTATGTCAGTGTCTGAACTGTAGTAGTGCATCGCGGCGCAAAAAAGACCACCGAGCTATTGGCTGTCTGGACCGCAGCTGTTTCCGGGAGGGTTAGCATTGTGCCCCTCTGGTACGTCAGAGACCCCGCAACATCCGCTGTGGCCGCAGAGATGAATGCGAGGAGCTGTGAACTCATCTTTTTAAAATGACACTGGAGCGCGCCAGCTGGCAGGAAGAAAGGCATGTGCTTATCGGCACTTGGAACCAGGGAGGGAAGCATCACACCTTGTCCTGAACCACCAACGCCTGCATATTCTCCCACCACCATTTCAGCAGTTCCAGAGGCATCACTGAGAATCACCGCCCCTTCATAGACCACCGCGTTTGTGTTGACTGCCGCGTTTGTACCGACAGAAAATCCATCTGTATCAAATGATTCAATTCCTCCAGAAGCAATATCAGCCGTGGCTATTACGAAATAACTGCAAGTTGTTCCTGTATGGGCTGTAGTGCGGAACACGGCAGACTGAGCTCCAGCTCCCTTGATTATTACAACTGCATGAGTGGCGGCAGTCAGATCAGCTCCTAAGCCTGTCAATGTCCTTGCAGCACCGTTACCGGTGTACGAGAAAGGAATTACCCGAGCTTTTGTCTTACTTCCATCGTGGCAGGACAATGCAAAATATCTATAAGTGGCGGCATTGGTATTAATGGCTGCGTTTGTTCCAAGGTACAGCGTGTCTGCGGCACCACCGCCATACGACACGCCACCAGTAATATTAGCAAGTGCCGATGATTTATTTCCACCCAGACACGTCCATATATTCCCTATGACTGCTGTGATGGACTTACTGACAAATACATGGGGAGTTATCCCAGCAGCTGGAGTCAATGTCTGTCCAGCACTTTGTCCCGTATACGATCCAGTGGTGACATTCAACCAACCTACTACACTGCCACTGTCATATCTGGCTCCGTTGCCTGCATCATTATTACAGACATCCATCCATTTGGTATTGAAGTCAGTTCCATCTATCTTTGCCAGTACTTGATTTGCAGTACCACCGGCAACCAATCCCGCCGTAGTCGTTGCGTTCAAGGTAGTGCCGGCAAGGGTCAAGCCTGAACCGAGTGTGATTTCCTCCATTACACCAGTTCCAGCCGTACCCCTGCCAATGAGTTTGTTCGTTGCCATTGAAGTTGTCAACGTGCGGTCGCTTGTCAGATCACCGCCGCCTGACAATGGCGCAGTCGTCGAAATAGTCAGAGAAGTTGGAACGCCTCCAAGTCCTGATAAGGTCGGAGCTGCCGGCATGGCGTGCTTGTGGTCTCGTCTGGCAGCAACGGTTGCAGTTCCTACCACGGCGGTATCCGCAAACGCCTGTGTGGCAGGATAAGTCGCATCAAAAACTAAAATTGTGTCATCTCTGCGAAGGAAGTTAGTTGAAACTCCAGCAGTATTTACAGTGCCCAACGTAAGTGCAGGAGTTCCGCCCGTCTGATCGCCTGTGTTCGTTCCGGATATGTTTGCCGTGGCAGTACATACGAGCGAGGCGTAATTAGCAATAGTCAGGGTGGCGGCATTGGCCGGGGCTGTGATGGTTACTTTGTTCACGGTCGTCACATGAGCATTACCAAGAGTTGGATTGGTCATTGTGGCATTATCAGCAAATACAGGAATTCCAGTTCCGGTCGCAGTAGTCCATATAGGCGCAAATGGGGTGGTCTGGGTGACCAAAGTCTGATATCTGGCTGTTCCATTCCCTACAAACCCTACCCCTGCCGTAATTGCATGACTGTGAGTGTTGGTCGAAACGGTATTGGTGGAAGTGGAGGTAATAGTGTTCGGGGTTCCCATGTACAATACCTGTCCTGCTGTTACAACTAATCCGGAATTCGCTGACAATGTAACATCGCCCGTATTTGTTCCAGATACGCCTGCCGTCGCAGAACAGGTCAATGTTGCACCGTTCGCAATAGTCAGAGTTGCAGTCGCCGCCGGGGCTGTGATGATTACTTTGTTTATTGACGAGGCCGTTGCAGCTCCAAGAACAGGGGCGGTTAACGTTGGGAAACTGATAGTGGGACTTGTTGCCAATACCACAGAACCAGAACCGGTCACCCCTGATAACTCATGCGTGTGCGTTCCAGATGAAACCAGGTTAGTTGTAACCCCTGAAATCGAGGACGGAGTTCCCATAGCCAGCGTCTGATTTGTCAAACTTAATCCATGGTTGGGAGATGCTAGAACAATATCACCGGTATTTTGGCCGGATGTGGTTCCAGAGAAAGTGTTTTCACCTGGACCGATTGTAAGATGGGAAGGAGTTACCGCGTCACCTGAGAGCGTAACTGTGCCAGTATCGGTGTAAAGCGGAGTGGTGAAATGGGCGAAAGGATTATCTCCTTTGGCAACCACTTTCAGCCACCATGTTTCAGATCCGGCTTCACCTGGAGTATGTCCTATATTTGAGCCTTGCAAGGAGGAATAGAATTCATCACTGTAAGTGACCCCTGCAAGATTGTCATAGGTAGTTCCAGCGTTGTACACTCCCTGAAATGTGATATTACTTCCATTTGCACCATCTGCGCCGGGATCGCCTGGCAAGCCTTTGTTATTGCAAATTATCGAGTAAGTGCCAGCACTTCTTAAATAAACATCGCTTGTTGTGTCCCTGAAATAGAAATCACCGTCGGTTCCGACTCCATTATCGGGAACTGCCGATCCGCTTCTCCATGTTGCCCCATCAACACCATCGGCGCCTGCCGTCCCGCGCATCAGACCGCAATCTTCCCAGGTTGCCCCGTTCCATCCGTATCCGTGACCGTCAGCAATCACAATGTATAGATCTCCAACAGAGGCTCCCCCTGGTAATGATTCAACAGTGGCCACAGATCCCTTGACAAGCACGGAAGCACCGATATCGCCTTGGTCACCTTTCGCACCCTTCGACACGATCAGAAGCCAATATGCGGGATCGGTTACAGGATGGTTTGTGCCGCTCTGTACGCATGCATATACGTTTCCAGAGTCGGTCACAACATCAATATAGGTTGCATCATTGA
>Ga0172379_10002512_pt1 | contig 32039 bp, 28 predicted proteins | sample GrowelOW334metaG_FD_119756 | JGI IMG/M metagenome (GOLD analysis project Ga0172379, IMG submission 119756) | Groundwater microbial communities from an aquifer near a municipal landfill in Southern Ontario, Canada - Groundwater well OW334 metaG | ecosystem: Environmental > Aquatic > Deep...
ATCGTTGCAGCTGATGACTTGTCGGAAAATTCAATGTACGCTTCATCCACAACAACAATCGAATCCGTTTCATTCAAGATTCGCTCAACATCCGAGATCAAACTCGATTGCCCTGTTGGACTGTTGGGCGAATTAAGAATAATCAGCGCAGGTTTCTCTCTCTGCGCAGTTCGGATGATCGTTTCAACATCAAACGACAGATCCTGTTTCATCGCTACTTCAATCAGTTCACCGTCAAGTACACGAACGATCTTTTCATAAAGGAAAAATGTCGGCGTGGGGATCAATACTTTCGTTCCCTTGCCAATAATCGCCATTCCTATGGTGTACATCAACTCATTTGACCCATTTGCAGCAATAACACTCTCGATCGGTACATTCAGATACTTCGACAGCGATTCAAGAAGATGCGTGGGAAATACTTCAGGATAACGATTCCATGGCTGATGATAAAAATCTTCGATCAATTCTCGTTTTAATTCATCGGGAAGATCAAACGGATTTTCGTTTTGATTAAGTTTGATCAGCTCAGGTGAAAGTGGTTTCCCCTTCACGTTATATGTTTCAAGTTTTTGAACTGATGGCTTTATATGTTTTAAAAAGGTCATATTTTTTATTGTCATTCCAGCGAAAACCGGAATCCATCTTGCTGGATGCCAGCTTTCGCTGGCATGACAAATATTTGGATTTGAAAAATTATTTTTTCTTTCGTATTCGTAATGACAACGCGTGGGCCATTAACCCTTCGTGCTCAGCAAAGATTGTTGCTCGCTCAGCCACTGATTCTATTCTACTCCCCGAATAACGGATAACGCTGGATTTTTTTATAAAATCATCAACGGACAGCGGCGATGAGAATCGTGCAGTCCGTTCTGTCGGCAGCACATGATTCGGTCCCGCAAAATAATCACCGATAGCAACCGGAGAATAATTGCCGAGAAAAATCGAACCGGCGTGTTGAATTTGTTTAAGAACAGATTCATCTTTCGTCGTAATAATTTCCAAATGCTCAGGAGCAAGTTCGTTTGTTACGGCAATTCCCTGCTGCAGTGAAGCAACAAGGTAAATCCTTCCCCGATTTGTCAGGGAAGCAGTGATAATATTTTTCCGCGGAAGCTCCTGCAGCATTCGTTTCACTTCGCTGTTCACCTTCAACGCAAAAGATCTGCTAGGTGTTACTAACAATGGAACTGCACGTTCGTCATGCTCCGCCTGCGCAAGAAGATCGGAAGCAACGAACGATGCGTCGGCAGAATTATCGGCAAGGATCACAACTTCACTTGGTCCGGCAAAACTGTCGATCCCGACGGTTCCATACACCATTCGTTTTGCCGTTGCAACAAAAATATTTCCGGGTCCGACAATCTTGTCAACTGCAGGGATTGTTTCCGTTCCATACGCAAGTGCAGCGATGGCTTGCGCTCCTCCGACTTTATAAATATTTTTTATTCCCAGCAGTGATGCCGCAAGCAGAACATCGGGATGAATGTTCCCATTCTTATCGGGCGGCGAAACAAGATGAATTTCTTTCACTCCTGCAACCTGAGCAGGAATCACATTCATCAACACAGTAGAAGGATACACCGCTTTCCCTCCCGGAACATAGACGCCAACTTTTTCAATCGGACGATACAACTGCCGAAGTTCGGAATTGTCCTTCACCTTTAAAGAGAACGGCTTACGAATCTGTGCTTTATGAAATGTTCGAATATTCGAAGCCGATTCTTTGAGAATTGAAATGAACGAAGGATCGGCGTTCTTTACTAACAATGAAATCTCTTGCGGATTCACCTTAATAAAGTCAACAGTCGCACCGTCGAATTTTTTGGAATAGTAGCGGAGTGCCTTGTCACCATCGTTTTGTACGCGGCGAATAATCTCTGCAACCGCTTTTTCAACCGAAGCATTCTTCGTTTGTTCATTTGCAGTGCGAAAGGAAAACTGTTTCTTTTTTCTTAGATCGATAATTTTCAGCATTTTCAAGCCAATGTAATACTTTATCGTTATTCCTAACCTATTTTGGAATCCGCATACGATGCTGAACCAAGTTCAGAAAGGCATTTTCTTTACGTAATATAATAAAAAAGGAAACCGTTTTCTCGGTTTCCTTTCAATTTGTTTCTCAAAAATATCTAATCAATGTCATTCCGATCCGCCTCAGGCGGAGAGGAATCTTGTTCTTCATTCAAATTGTAAAACGAGATTTCTCACTTGTCCCTTCGGGACTTAGTTCGAAATGACAATAAAATTACTTTTGAGCAACCAGCTCGTCAATCTTTGCAATAATCTCTTTTTCGTCCGGTTTCATTTTTGCTTTGAATCGCGCAACAACATTGCCGTTTTTATCAACAAGGAATTTTGCAAAATTCCAATCGATATCCCCTTTGAATCCAGTCTCGGTGGTTAAATATTTATAGAGCGGATGAATGTCATCTCCTTTAACGCTGATTTTGGAGAACATATCGAATGTAACGCCGTAATTCTTTTCACAGAATGTTTTGATATCACCGTCGCTTCCCGGTTCCTGCTTACCGAAATTGTTCGCCGGAAATCCAATGATAGTAAAATCTTTCCCTTTATATTTTTCATAGATTTCTTGGAGCTGTTTATATTGCGGCGTGTTTCCGCAAAACGAAGCAGTATTTACAATCATAAAAGTTTTGCCTTTATAATCGGCAAGGGATTTGTCTTTCCCCTCAATGGTTTTCATTGTAAAATTATAAATTGGTGTGTCCATTTTCTTTTTTGTCTCCTGTGCTGAAAGTGCTCCTAACGCAAATAGTGCGATAAGTGTTACAGAAACGAGTTTGTTCATTGCGATTCCTTTAGATTTGTGGTGCTACTATAACACAAAGATGGAGATAAATGTTTCATTTGGCAAGAAGGTTTTGCACAATTTTGTTAAAAAATTTTAACTGTTCCTTCGAATAATATTTCGTACATTTAATCAACAGGTTTGCACAAACGCCTTTGCCCTAAAAGAAAACTTCATTGTGCACAATTCGAACGACCATATATTCTAAAACTCTTCTATCACCGAGGGCAAACGATAGAACAACGGGAGTTTGTATGAATATATTCCTTTTGCTGATCCATATCCTTTTTTCTCAGTGCTGTTTGATAGTTACCGTTATTTTAAAAATATTGAAATGGTGCGTTCAGTTTATATCGCTTACTGAAACGTAATTAATATTCTTTTCAATCATATCAATTTTTTGTACATTAATACAGGTTTGCACAGATGCCTACGCCCTAAAAGAAAACTTCACTGTGCACAATTCGACCAAACATATATTCTAAAACTTCTCTATCAAATCGAGGGCAAACGATAGAACACAAGGAGTTTGTATGAATATATTTCACACACACTACGAATTTCTCAAGAACGAAGCGGATCTGTTGTTAAAACATGTGCACCAGTACGATACAAAGGCTGTTGCCCGGTTTCAACAGTTATCATCGTTCACAACTCTTTCCGCAGATGATAACGATGCGTTGAATGACCTGCAGTTGAAACATGCATTCAGCGTTATTGCTGTGGAAAACGGATACGGATCGTGGAATGAATTGAAATCTGCACTCGATCACGCTGCGGAAACTTCTCCGCTAGCAGAGATCAAGGAACAATTCTACCCGAAAGGATTCACGACGTACTGGAACATCTGGTTTGCAAAATATTCACAGGCAAAGAAAGTATTGAATGAAGGGAAAGGGTATCTTCTTCCTTTTAAAAATCAATACTTCATTGTTGAAGAGCATTTTGTGGACAGCATCGGTCTTCCGCATACACTGCCCGAATGGAATGAGATTGGCAATGATTGGGTCCATCCGAAAAATGTGAAAGCGTGGCTGAGATTGAATGAGATGTACGTGAAGGCAATGAAAGAGCGATAATCTTGTTATGTCATTCCTGCAAAAACGGGAATGACATAATTTAAAGTCTTTGAAATGTCTTTAGTTATTTCTGGAGATCTGACAGAGAGTTAACATTTGCTGCTTTGGAATGGTCGGAAATTTCGATTGCAAAAGTTTTTCCTGTTTCCAGAACATGCTTCATGCTCCGTTTTCCGAATGAGGTATTTTCAATTTCGGAAAGAACCCGTTTTATTCCTTCGCTTCTATAGATACCGGCTAACGGTTCATATTTTCCGGCATTTGTATAGACATAAAAATCATGCTGTGTCGAAAATTTTTTATATGATTCAGAAAGCGCTTTCATCATTTCCACATCCATATTCACCATATCACACGCCAATAAAAAAATATCGCACTCCGGCATTCGTTTATGCACACTTAATAAACCTGTTAATGGTCCCATGCTTTCAACAGAATCTATAATAAGTCTATCCGGTAAAAAGATCTTTCCATATTCCGCAGCTTGACGAGCATTAATAGAGACGTATACTTCCGATGTCAGCTGCTGTAGTTTTTGAAATGCCTGTTCAGCCCACGAAATATTCCTTTGACGGATTAATCCTTTATCTCTACCCATACGGGTGCTGTCTCCGCCGCATAACACTACACCGATTAAAGAATTGTTCATCATTATTGGAGATTTATATCAAAAAAAATTAAATTTGTTCCTGCGACGATCAACACAATCGCAAGAATTTTTTTAGCAATGACCGGAGAAAAACGCTGGCTTCCATAAAATGATCCGATTGATCCGCCAACAACTGCCGAAACGGCAAGCGGCAGAACAAAAAACGGAAGATTCTTTGTACTGGTCATATTCCCGGCTAATCCGGAAATTGAATTCACCAAAATGAAGGACGCTGAAATTGCCGATGCGGTTTTGGTCCGCGCCCACTTCATGACAATAACTATCGGAGTTAAAAAAATTCCACCTCCAACTCCGGTCAATCCGGAAAAAAATCCAATTCCCGCTCCCACAGAAAATGCACTCTCTTTTTTTGGGGAATGGGGTTCTTCAACATCATTCGGTTTAATAAAAAATCGTCCGGCGGAATATAATAATATCAGACCGATAATAATTTTAAATACGGAGATCGGCAAATTGATATAACCGCCAAGAAATGCAAACGGAACCGATGCAGCGGCAAATGGCAAAAAGAGCTTCAAGGAAAAATGACCTGCTTTCCAAAATTGCCAAGAAGCAATACTTGCTACAAGAATATTCAGCATTAGCGCCGCCGGTTTAATCATTGATGAATCAAGATTGAATAACGTCATCACCGCAATGTATCCAGACGCACCGGCATGCCCAACACATGAATACAATAATGCTACGACAAAAACTGTCACCGAAAGGTAAAATAATAATTCGATTGTCATAGATAATAGTAATTGCTGCTTTACGTAAAAAGAGTTATTGGTCAGTAAATTTTTCCCACGGATAAAAATCTACAAGATCATCCTGCATTAAATCATTGGCGGCAGATGGATGATGAACTATGCCATGGGAATGTACAATAGCAGTAATATCACCTGAGCCGTTAAAAACTATCGGGCTTATCTCAAGGGCTCCTTCATGGGCATATTTCGCAGGAAAAAATTCATCAATACTAACTTTCTTTTTTCTCGTGACATTGATTGGAAGCCGAAATGGCGTTACTGGCGGAAGGTGAAAACATGATCGGAGGTACGGTTCAATAAATATGTTGCTCGCAACTTGAACCGAGAAAGGATTGCCGGGTAATGCAAATACGGTCAACCCATTGGTATGATGTCCAAACCATATCGGTTTTCCCGGTTTTATTTTCACTTTGTGAAAAAGCGCTTGTACTCCGCAGCGTTCTAACGCGTCAGGCACAAAATCAGCATCCCCTGCCGAAACTCCTCCTGACAGGATAAGAATATCGCAATCCTTTACCGCTTCAATATTCGAAATAAGGCTTTCAACATCATCTTGAATTATTTTTTTTATTACCGGTGTGATAGAGTAGTGCTGCAAAAAACCGGCGATAAAAAAACTATTTGAGTCTCTAATTTGATGTTTAGTGATTGGCACATCCACAGAGGTAATTTCATTGCCCGTTGAAAGAATTGCCACCCGTGGCAGCCGAAAGACACGAATGTTACTTCTGCCTAATGAAGCAAGAGCAGACAATGCGCCGGCATTGATTTGTCGGTTTTTCGTAATTGACAAACCATTTTTTAATACATCTCCCCCCTTTCGCGCAATATGTTGATACGGCAAACATTGTTCTACGGTAAAAGAAACAACGTTGCCGCTCTGCACCGCATCTTCTTTTTTGATGACTGCATTTGCATCATCCGGTACTGCAGCACCGGTCATAATTTTTACGGCTTCACCGGATCGCAGCTTAAAAGTTTTATTGTCCCCCGCAAATATTTCCCCGATAATTGTGAACGAAACAATTCGATTCGTAATAATATCTTCCCAACGGATTGCATAACCATCCATTGCTGAACGGTTAAACGGCGGATAATCTCTATCGGCAAAAATATCTTCGGCAAGAACACGGCGCAGTGATTGATCAAGCGGAATGGTTTCTATTCCCCAATCGCTTCGAAATGCAGCAACTGCTTGAATGGCTTCTTTTAGCGAGACCATTGTGTACCACTTAAGAAATGGAAGAAAATGTTAATGCCCGCCCCCTTTTAACATTTTACGAGAGTGGAATATTGCGGGAAGAATAGCTTCAAGAGATTCCCTTGCTCCGTTAGAACTTCCGGGAAGTGTGATAATCGTGGTAAAGCGTATTGAACCGGCAACTGCTCTGCTCATCATTGCAAGAGGCGTTCGCATCTGCCCGTGTGCGCGTATCGCTTCGGTAATGCCGTCGGCATCCCGTTCTAAAATTTCTTTTACCGCTTCAACCGTATAATCCTTCGGACCCAAACCGGTTCCGCCGGTTGTAAAAATAAAATGAATATCCCTTTCAACCCATTCACGTATTTGTTTTTGAATCATATTCTTTTCATCAGGCACGATCATGTATTCTATAACGTCTGCGTTTTGTTCCTGGAGCATCTGTTGAATCAGCTTTCCGGATGTATCTTCTCTTTTTCCCTGTGAAGTGGAATCGGAACAGACCAAGATTGCGCATGTGGGAGGAGTATTGAAATATTTCCGATCTGATTTACCGCCGGTTTTTTCTAATACCTTGACGTGAGAAATTTCAAGAGAGTCGTCTATCGGTTTGAGAATATCATAGATCGTTAACGCTGCGATTGATGCCCCGGTAATTGCTTCAATTTCAATGCCGGTTCTGCCAATACACTTTGCTTCACTTAGTATAACGATACCTGAACGAAAAGGAGATGAGGACACGAATTGTTTGAAGTTCTCTTCCGTTAAAAACTCGAAATCAAATTTAAAAGAATCAATGCTGATTGGATGACAATGCGGAATGAGGTTTGCGGTATTTTTTGCGCCAAGGTAACCGGCGGCGCGGGCAAATTCTAAAACATCTCCCTTGGGAATTTTTTGGGCTATAATGTGTTCAACGGTTTCCCGTTTACAAAACACTATTGCCTGAGCTTTTGCCGTACGAAGCGTTGTCGTTTTGTTTGTTATATCGCGCATCATAAATTTAATAGAGAACTACACACCGATATAAACAAAATCATTTTCTATTTTCACCGGGTAGGTTTTAATTGCATACTGTTCACCGTTCAGGTTACATCCGGTTTGTAATGAAAAAGTTTTTTTATGGAACGGACAGGCAACCTTCGGCTCTCCATTCAAATCCCCAATGATCCCTCGCGATAATGCCATTTGCATTTTATGCGGGCACAAATTTTGAACGGCGTACCACTCTCCTCGCGAGACAAAATAAAACAGTGCAATCTGTTCATTATTATGGAGCATACATGCACCGCCGTCTTCAGGAACGTCTTTTACCGTGCACGCCTTAATCCAGCGCGTCGAATCGTTCACTTCAAGTTCTGTATCTATACTGCTCAATTCTGTTGGGAGAGTATTCACGAATTTAATCTCTGTTTGCAAATAAAATCATTAATGGCAATAACGAACGGAACTAATTTTGGCGGTTTCGCTTCTATGTCAATTTTTAACCCGGCTTTTTTTAGCGCAGCGGTGCATACAGGACCAATCGACGCAATGGTGGCATGATTTAGATGTTTTTGCAATAAGTGATGCTCTCCCGTCAACTTTGCCAATACGAACAAGTTATTCACCTGCGAAGCGCTGGTAAATGCGATAACATCAATCTCATTTCGCTTGATGGCATTAATAAGTCTCACAAGCGGTTCAATATTTACCGGAAGCCCCCAGCGATACGTTGCAATTTCCGTAACGCGTGCTCCTTTCTTTTTAAGAATTGCCTGTAATTCTATATTGGATTCTCCGTACCGCTGAATAACAATCCGTTTTCCTGAAAGCGACTTCATTTTTAGTTCATTAAGTACTTCGGTTGTCGTAAACGGTTCTTTTGCAATAGAATCGATCCGAACGCCATGCGAGCGCAGCACCGCCATTGGTTTAGGGCCCCGCACAACAACCTGCGCATTTTTTAATTTTTCCAATAATGTGCCGGTTAAGCCTAATAGTTTTGCCGCGGCAAATAATGCCTTTGCACCAACCCCTGTTTGAAAAATAAAAATATGCGGCGGATAGATATTCCATCGTTTCATCAGTTTCGCAATAAGCGGTACATCGATATCCGGAATTTCGGCAAGCGCCGGCGCGCTGAATGGTATTCCATGATATTTCCCCACAAGTTCCGCCATCTGTTCACCCACGCGGCTTTCTAATATCGCAATAACTTTATCTCTCATGAATCTTCCCTAAATAACTTACAGTGTTTTACATTGAACTGGTTACTATTGTTTGCGTATTTCCCCACACCACTGGAATTTGCTGTCCTCGCTCTTCTTTGAATTGCAGTGTGCTGTCTCGCTCATCCGAATTGACAAAGTGTTTAAATCGTTTGCGAATTTCCGGAGTGTTGACAGCTTCTTTCCATTCACATTTATACGTATCGACAAATTGCTTCATTTCTTTTTCCAACTCTTCACAAATTCCGAGTGAATCGTTAATGATCACATCTTTAAGATAGTCTATTCCGCCTTCCATCTTGTTCAGCCACGATGCCGTTCTGGTTAAAGGATCTGCCGTGCGAATATAAAACATGAGGAAGCGGTCAATATATTTTACGCATGTTTCTTCATCAAGATCGGTGGCAAAGAGTACCGCATGCTGCGGTTTTGAACCACCATTACCGCACACAAAAAGATTCCATCCTTTTTCGGTAGCAATAATTCCAAAATCTTTTGCCTGCGCCTCCGCACATTCTCGAATGCAGCCTGACACTGCACTTTTTATTTTGTGCGGAGCACGCAAGCCTTTATACCGTTCTTCAACACGAATTGCAAAGGCCACGGAATCCTGAACGCCAAACCTGCACCATGCTGAACCCACGCAGCTTTTTACCGTGCGAAGCGCTTTTGCATACGCGTGACCGCTTTCAAAGCCTGCGGCAATAAGTTCTCCCCATATATTCGGAAGATCATTTAATTGTGCACCAAAAAGATCGATACGTTGACCTCCGGTAATTTTGCAATAGAGTTTATATTTTTTCGCAACTTGTCCCAGAATAATAAGTTTATCAGCAGTGATTTCCCCACCGGGTACGCGGGGAACAATTGAGTACGTTCCACCGCGCTGTATGTTCGCAAGAAATCTGTCGTTGGTGTCCTGAAGGACAACGTGCTTTCCATCCTGAACGTTTTCATTCCATATACTCGCAAGCATAGATGCGACAGCCGGTTTACATGTCTCACATCCATAACCTTTTCCAAACTGCTGGATCAACTCTTTATACGTTGTAATTTTATGGAATCGGATCAGGTCAAACAATTGCTGGCGTGAATAATCAAAATGTTCGCACAACACTTTTTTCTTGTACTTACCGATTTTCTTCATTGTCTCGTTCAGCAAGTCTGCCAGCATCGGTGAACATCCTCCGCATCCCGTCCCGGCTTTTGTGCATGCTTTAATGACATTGACCTCGCTGATATCTTTTTCGGTAATCAAACTGCAGATAAGTCCTTTTGACACACCTTCACACGAACAGATCAACGCATCATCCGGTAGAGAATTTATCCCTGTGTTAGCACTTCCCGCAGAACCGTTACGCGCACCAAGCAATAAATCTTCTGGATTCGGCGGCAACACCACATTGTTCTTGCACGTTTGCAGCAGCATATTATAATCTGTTGCTTCTCCGACAAGAATTCCACCAATCAAACGTTTACCATCTTTTGAAATATTAATTCTTTTATAAATTCCTTTGTTACTGTCTTTAAATACGATTGGTTGATGCACTTCCGACTCGCCAAACGCATCCCCAAAACTTGCTACGTCAACGCCGATAAGTTTTAATTTTGTTGACATATCGAACGCAGAAAATTCTTTTTTCCCATTGGTAAGTTGAGTCGCAACCACATCAGCCATTTCATAACCAGGAGCGATTAAACCATAGATCATGTTTTTGTACAATGCACATTCGCCAATTGCATAAATATTTGCATCAGAAGTTTGCAGAAGATCGTTTACAACAATTCCTCCCCGCGCACCAATTGTAAGTCCGGCTGCTTTTGCCAATTCATCTCGTGGACGAATTCCTGCCGAAATGACAAGCATATCAACTTCCAAAAAGGTATCATCGGCAAAAGAAATCTTTTCAATACTTCCATTCCCTTCGATGGCTTTGGTACTGGCATTGGTTTTAATCGATACGTTCAAATCTTGCATCTTTGCTTTTAGAATTTCTCCCCCTTCCGAATCAATTTGTCGGGGCATCAATCGCGGGGCAAATTCAATAACATGCGTCTCCAATCCTAAATCCAATAATGCCTTTGCTGCTTCCAATCCTAATAAGCCGCCTCCGAGCACGGCCCCTGTTTTTGAATTTTTTCCGAATGCAATAATTTTTTCTAGATCTTCAATGGTGCGATAGACGAACACGCCTTTCTTGTCCGTTCCGGGAATAGAAGGCACAAACGGAGCTGATCCTGTTGCAAGAATAAGTTTATCGTATTGAAGTTCAACTCCGCCTACCGAAATAATTTTTTGTGACGCTGTATCAATAGTTTTAACGGAATCACTTAAATGAAGCGCAATATTATTTTCTGCATACCACGTAACTGGTGCCAGCGTAAGTTTATCAGCATTTTGGTCAACAAAATATTCGGTGAGATGGACTCTATCGTACGCCGCACGCGGTTCTTCACCAAATACTGTAATATCAAAAGCATCCTTACCCGCTTTAGCGATAAGCTTCTCGCAAAACTTATATCCGACCATTCCATTGCCGATAACAACAATTCTTGTCTTATTATTTTCCATATACTACCAGCATATAATTGAAATTTTGGATTCGACTGCTAATGACAATTCTTTCCCCATACGTATGTTCCATCTGTATAATGTTCGCATTTCCAGATCGGCGCTTCATGTTTGATTCCATCAATGATGTATTGATTCGCTTCATACGCCTCTTTTCGATGACTGTGGGACGTTACAACAACCACTGCACTTTCAGAAATTTCTAACTTGCCTATCCGATGCACTGCGGCAGCATAATAAAGATCCCATTTTTGAATTGCCGCCTGCACAATTTCTTGAATTATTTTTTCAGCCATCGGCACATACGCCTCATACTCCAGATACAATACAGGTTTTCCACCGTTATGATTTCGTACCTCGCCGCTGAACAATACAATACCGCCCGCATTCGGATGATGTGCTTGTTGCAATAACAGTACTGTATCAATCGGCTGATCAGTAATAGTTTTACTATCATCCACCGCTGGATGGGGGAACGATAAAGACGGACGCATGCTCACTCACTATAGTGGAATCGTTGACAAAAATTTCATTCACTGCAAAACGACTGCTGTTCAACATTGCAGAAGCCGACGGGCTGATCTTGCAAAGTTCATTTTTCAATTCTGCAATTGTATAAATGTTATTCACTTCCAGTTCAAAACTAGACGGGAAGTGTTCTTTTAAAACTGCAAATGTATTAATCTCAATTTTCATAAAATCATGCATAGTTATGCTGCAACGTGATGCCCTGTTTCGATAAGATAGTGAACCAATTCTTTTCTCAAGTCAATGTATCGCGGATGTTCAATCACTGTTTCACGCGTACGGGGTCGTGGTAAATTTACGTCTACTATTTTTGCAATCGTTGCCATCGGTCCGTTGCTCATTAACACAATGCGATCGGAAAGAAAAATTGCTTCATCAACATCATGGGTAATCATCATTACAGTCTTGCGATCATTTTCCCAGATGTTTAAGAGTTCATCCTGCATGTTTCCCCGCGTCAGTGCATCCAATGCACCGAACGGTTCATCCATCAGCAGTACCATTGGATCTGTTGCAAACGCCCTTGCAATTCCTACACGTTGCTTCATTCCTCCCGAAATCTCTGACGGCTTTTTTGAAATATGTGCACCCATATGAACCATATTAATATAATGACGCGCCTTCTCGATGCGGAATGCTTTGCTTTCCTTTGGGTAAACACAATCCACCGCCAGACGCACGTTTTGCTCAACATTCAACCAGGGAAGCAATGAATGGGATTGAAAAACAACTGCCCGGTCCATTCCGGGTCCGACAACTTCTTTTTCATTCACGATAATGCCGCCGCTCGATGGCTTAATCAATCCGGCAACTAAATTTAACACCGTGGATTTTCCGCAGCCTGAATGCCCGATAAGCGTAACAAATTCACGTTCAGCGATTTTCAAATTAATATCGGCAAGAGCATAGTAACGCGATGTGCCGGACCCGAAAACTTTATGAACCTGTGAAATATCAACGAATTTTTTTCCTGTGGTCATAACATTCCTTTTACAAACATTGTTAATCAGTAATAGGGACTATTCGTTTGGAAAGCATTTCAACAAATTTGTCCAATGCAAATCCTACAAAACCGACATAGACAACTGAGATGACAATATCGGTCATGCGTGAAGAGTTCCATGAATCCCAAATAAAAAATCCGATTCCAACTCCGCCGGTTAACATTTCCGCTGCAACGATAGCAAGCCAAGCCATACCGATAGAAATGCGCAGCCCGGTGAAGATATACGGCGCGGCCGCAGGCAATAAAATCACCCAAAAATATTTTAGCCCTTTCAGTTGATAAATCTTTGCCACATTCTCATAATCTTTGGGAATCTGTTGTACACCCGTTGCCGTGTTAATTAAAATAGGCCAGAGAGCAGTAATAAAGATGACAAAGATAGCGGATGGCTGTGCTTCATTAAATGTTGCAAGCGAAATGGGCAGCCATGCCAGAGGCGGGATAGTACGCAATATCTGGAAAATAGGATCGACAGCTTTGTACATCAAAGCTGATTTTCCAATAATGATGCCGACACCAACGCCGAGAAACACGGCTAACAAATATCCCATTCCAACACGCTGCAACGAGTACAGGATATGCAAACCCAATCCTTTGTCGTTAGGACCGTTGTCAAAAAATGGGTGGGCGATGTATTCCCAGCTCTCGTCAATTGTTGCAAACGGTCCCGGCAGCGTTACACTCGGATTGCTGGAGTATAGTGCCCACAGCAAAACAAAAACAACTGTTCCGAAAATTGGAAGAAGTATGTTTAGAATTCTTTTTCGCTGTCGTTCTTTTTGATCTGAATTTTCTATCTCAGTAAACGTTAGCATACTGCTCTCTTTAGGAAGCATATGTATGCCATATTGTTTTTCTTGTTGTTCAGGCTTTTCGAAATCTGGGATTTTTAGCATTCTGCTCTCTTTGGTCAGCGTGTGCATATTATTTTGCTACCTTTATTGAAGTTTTTTTTCCGTCTATATTTTTAATTTTCAATTTTGCCAGATATGCTTCAGGGTTTTTCGGGTCAAATGTAATCCCGTCAAAAAATGTTTCCACTCCACGGGAATCAGAAGGAGGAATCATGGCTGATTGACCAATTGCCTTTGCACAAATTTTCCACAAGTCTGCGCGATTTACTTCGTTCACCACCTTGTCGTAATCAATTCCGTTTGGCAAAAATCCCCAGCGGCGTGTTTCTGCCAGAAACCACTTATCGTGACTTTTAAAAGGAAACGAGGCATAACGCAGCCAATATGTCATTTTATATTTTTGATCAACTATTTTCCGACCATCACCATAATCCAAAACACCTTGTAACCTCGGCAGAACATCTTCAACTTTGCAATTGATCCATTCTTTTTTGGCAACGATTTGTGCAAGCTCTTCTTTGTTCTCTTCTTTATCACACCATATTTGCGCTTCCATAACTGCAGCCAATATTGCTTTGGCCGCATTGGGATGTTGTTCAACCCAATCTGCACGCATTCCCAAACATTTTTCAGGATGATCTTTCCAAATATCTTGTGTGGCACAGGCTGAATACCCGAGATTTTGATTGACTAATTGCTGATTCCACGGTTCTCCAACGCAAAAAGCATCCATCGTATTCACTCTCATATTCGCCACCATTTGTGGCGGAGGAACAACTATCGTAGCAACATCACCATCCGGATCAATTCCGCCGGCTGCAAGCCAATACCGGATCCAATAGTTGTGTGTTCCTGTTGGGAATGTCATAGCAAATGACAACGGGTCTCCTTTTTCTTTTGCTTCAATTGCTACTTTTTTAAGAACAGTAGCATCCAATCCCAGTTTTAATTCTTTAAATTTTGAATTGGCGGAAATGGCTTGTCCGTTAAGATTAAGCCTGCAAAGAATATTCATACGGACAGGAACATTTCCCTTGGTGATCAATCCCAGATGCATAGCATACGGCATTGGCGTTAAAATATGAGCACCGTCTATTCCTCCTTTATCAGAACCAAGTTCCAAATTATCCCGTGTTGCACCCCACGATGCCTGTTTTATTACTTCAACTTCTGTCATACCGTATTTATCATAAAAACCTTTAACCTTAGCAACCGCCAATGGTGAAAAATCTGTCAGCGCAATATAACCGAGTTTTGCTTTGTTCGTTTCAGGTGGATCCAATTTTTGCGCAGTAATCTTAAAGGAACAAAGAACAAGCAGCAGTAACAGAAAATGTCGTTTCATAATACACCTTTCTAAAAATTATTTTTGAAATATGGTATCAATGTAGAATCATTTTTATCTTAGCCGCCGATTGCAATCATTGTCATTGCACTTCCTTTAAATTTCAGCGGTTGTTTATGTGTAAGTGTTGTCTGTAATTTTTTTGCAAGAAGTTTCTCGTCAGTAATAATGTCGGCGATATATTCCCGTTTATCTTCACTCAAACAGCCATAGATGTTGCCGGCGTTGTCTAATCGAAGTCTGTCACAATCGGAACAGAATGGTTCAGATTCATTTGCAATAATACCAAATTCGTATCCATTATCGAGCGACCAACAATGTGCTGTTGCAGATGGTTCTCGATAAAAATCTTGTACCAAATGTTGAGTCCGAATAACATCTAAAATTTCTTTCATGGGGAAATAATATTGATCGAAATCTTTCGAATAAAAATGCCCCATTCTCATCAATTCCAGATAGCGTAATGAAATATTTTTCGTGATTGCAAAATTCAATAACGGAAGAATTTCTCCGTCATTAACACCGCGCATGATCACCGAATTTATTTTTACCGTCAAACCGTATTCAATAGCCGCATCAATTCCTTCAAGAACTTGCTGCAGGCAATCTCTTCTCGCCATCGCGGCAAATGTTTGAGGTGTCAACGCATCCAAAGAGATATTAATATGATTCAACCCAGACAATGCCAATATTTTTGCTTTTTGTTTTAACAAAAACCCATTTGTTGTCAGCTTAATATTTTCAATCCCCTTCACCGAAAGCAATTCGATAAATGGTATGATATAAGAATACAACAACGGCTCTCCGCCGGTTAAGCGAACAGAAGTAAAGTTCAACACCTTGTGAAGTCGAGAAACAATATTGGCAAGCTCAACATACGTCAGCACATTCGGGGTAACTATTTCTTTTTTGTCCTCTCCTGTCACACAATACGTACAACTGAAGTTACACGTATTGGTAAGACTCACTCTAAGAGTGCGAAATGTGCGTCCGTATGTGTCTTGAATGTTCATAGTCAATTATTTTAGAAACTTACCGACGTTGATAGATAAACATATGTTGCAACATCGCTTGCTTTGAAATCGTCGCGCATAACATCGCCCGGAAGAAAACCTGCTATGCCAAGTTCAAATCCGAGATTTTTCGAATATTTCCATTGGGAGATAATATCGACTTCCTGTCCTAATCCCGTTGAGGCATTTTTCAACGTTGCAGAGGTGTAATCATTTTGCAATGAAAAATTATGGAGAACGGTAAGAACCGATACATTATCCATCGGTTTTGAAATCAAACGAAGATAGATATCAGTGATACCACGGTCGTGCGAGTGTGCGGGGAATGCGATGAAATAATCCATAAACCCATAAAATTTATGAGCGGTTGGATAAGGAGGATTAAACGATTTGTAATCTTTGTCTCCCGATTTTCTTCCTGAAAGCATATCGACATGTCCGCTGACACTCGAAAGTATCGGCATTCCAAGTTCGTATCCAGCGCTGAGTGCAAGCATATATGCACTGATATCAACTCCGACAACAGTGCCAAGTTGATATGCTCCTTCTACATCTCCAAAGAAAGAGCCCATTTTTGTTTTTACTAATGCACCAACAGTTGTTCTCATAAGATCGACAGTATCTTTTTTTGTTTTATGTCCGTTACGATCGAGCAGCACGTATGCATCTCCGGAAAATTCAGGCGAAAATTTGTTGGAATAATATCCGCCAAGCGAAACCCATCCTGTATCGTATGTATACCGTGCAGCTCCAAATGTAGCTGCCGCTGGTGCTGTATTCCCTTCTCCGGTATTGAGAACAAAAAGATTAAGATTACCAAATCCCGCGGAAGAGTAGTTAATCACTAGTCCGTCGAATGAACGTCCGATATTATTCCAGCCTACAGAACCGATTATTCTTTCATTGCCATAGGAAAGTTCCATTCGTCCGAATTTGAATGACATTTCATCCATCAAAAATTTATCAACAGTAAGATATGCCTGGTGAATATCGAGATTTTTTGCGTTGTTAATCGTACTGAACGCTCCCGACGTTATTTCTTCACCGAGAGTTCTTGAATCTTGCATTTGTCCAAACAATGAGATCCCTTTCATCATATAGACTGAAACTCCAAGCCGGAAGCGTGAAAGGGTAAAAAGGTTGTACGGTGTTTTTGTTTTAAAATCTCGTCCATCAGATTCAGTGCGAAGTCGGATCTCACCGCTCCATTTTATTGAATCTTGCGATAATGCAAATTGCAATGGTATCAATCCGAAACAGTACACCGCAACCACAACAGAGAGTAATCTGAAACTTTTCATAAGATATTTCCTCTTTAATAATTTATTGATTGGTTTATTGATATCCGTCGGTAATTAAAACATTGCGCATTGTAATTTTTATTTCCCATCAAGATTGTTAGTTTCAAACAATTACTGGCATCAATTCCCTTGTCTCATTAACGCTTATTTCTTGTCGTAATATTTTTCGTACTTCCGGTCTGCAGCTTCCGCATCCAGTCCCCGCTCCTGTGGAACTGCACAACAGATCAAAATCTGAAATCCCATTTCGAATCTTGTTAGTAATATTTCCCATCCCCACATTGTTGCAGGAACATATTAACTGCCCTTCCACTGCTTCTGCCCGTTGAGAAGATCTCAGTAATTGAGATCGTTTTTCGGATAATTCTATCTTATTTTTAAGCAAAGTTTTAAATTCCAAAAACTCTGTCTTATCGCCTATAAGAATTGCACCAACCAATCTATCGTTATGCACGATACATTTTTTGTAAACACGTTTCGCTTTATCAGCGAAAACAATTTCTTCGTAATCAGAATTGTCGTCTGGAATTTTCACCATACCAATTGAGCAAACATCAATCCCTTTAATTTTCAAAATGTTCATTGGCACAGAACCTTCGTAATAAACATTCCCGTTTCCGCTGATATGCGTTGCCAAAATTTCTGCTTGATCTTCTGCTGCAGAAGTAATTCCACACAACGTTCCATTAAACTCTGCTATTTCACCAATAGCATAAATTGATTGATCACTTGTTTGAAGAAATTGATTTACGATTACTCCCGTATTACAGTCCAAACCCGCTTCATTTGCTAATCTGATATTGGGAACAGTACCAACCGCCGCAATCATTGCATCACACTCAAGATATTTACCGTTTGTCAGCGTAATACCACTGATGCATTCTTTTCCAAAAACCGTTTGTAATTGTTGACCATAAAGAATTTTTATTCCTATTTCGACAAGTTCTTCGTGCAGTAATTGGCTTCCAGTATTATCTAATTGTTTGTCCATCAAACGCACTCCGCGATGAATGACCGTAACATCAACTTCTTTTTCTCGTAATGCACCGGCAAGTTCCAGTCCTAATAATCCGCCCCCAATAATGATAATCCGATTCCCTTTTTTCGAATAAGGAATCAATCTTTCCGCATCTCCCCGGTTACGCATTGTAAATGTTCCGCGTAATTCGATTGGAACATTCTGGAGAGTAGCAGCATTACTACCTGTGCACATTATCAGTATATCGTAACTATATTCTTTTCCATTCGAATCAAAAATTATTTTCGAATCCTTATCGATGTTAACAATACTTGTTCCCTTGTGAAGATTGATGTTGAAAATATTTTCATCTTCGTGATCCATTTTAAGTAAATGACTCCATGCTCGTGAACCGGAAACATAATCTGGAAGCAACACTCTATTGTAAAATGAATGAGGTTCATCTGAAAAAACAGTAATTTCATCTACAGTATTATATTTTCGATAACTTGTTATGAATCCGTACGCACCAGCCCCAGCTCCGATAACCACGATTTTTTGATGAGGCTTTATATACTTTATAACTTCAACCGCAGAAAATTTTAGATCCGGCTGCTTTGATGTTGCATCAAATAATTCAGCGGTAATATTGTTTACTCGTCCTAAATCCAAGTGTAAATTTTTTCCCCAATGCATCGGCAGGAACACAACACCAGGTTTGATATCGTGAGAAATTTTTGCCTTAACTCGAACATTTCCACGTCTTCCGTTCACTTCTACAAGATCACCTTCATTGACATTTCTTACTGCGGCATCTTGGGGATGTAATTCCAAGAAAGGTTCAGAAATATGGTGCTGCAGCCGTTGGACTTTTCCCGTTTTTGTCATTGTGTGCCATTGATCGCGGATGCGTCCTGTTGTCAATATCAATGGATAATTTTCATTCACACTTTCAGACTCATTGACATCTGCAACGGTGCGAATTATTGCGCGTTTGCTGGAGGTATAGAATAAATGATCGGAGAAGAGTCTTTTAGTTCCTTTAGAATTTTCTGAAATAAACGGCCATTGTACCGATCCTTTCTCTTTAAGGATATCATAACTTAAGCCGGAAATATCTGCATAGGTACCTTTTGACAGCCTGCAATGTTCTGAAAAAACTTCGCTGTTGTTTTTGTAATTGAAAGCATTCCCGAATCCAAGTTTGTGTGCAAAGCGAATAAGAATTTCTGAATCCGGCAACGCTTCACCCGGAGGAGACACAACCGGAGCGAGATAAGAAATTCTTCTTTCAGAATTTGTCATCGTTCCTTCCTTCTCGGCCCACGTTGCTGCCGGCAATATCACGTCGGCAAATTTCAATGTCTCGGAGCGATTTGAAATATCCTGAACAACAACAAATTCCGCGTTCAACAATGCTTTTTCAACTTTTCGTGAATTTGGCATGCTCACTATTGGATTTGTACAAATAATCCATATTGCTTTCAGTTTGCCATCTTCCAATGCATCAAACATTTCAGTTGCACTTAAACCCGCAGTTGATTGTATCTCGGCTCCACCCCAAAACTGCTGTACATATTTTCGGTGTTCAGGATTAGTCAAGTCTCGATGATTTGGCAGCAGGTTGCATAACCCGCCGACTTCTCTTCCTCCCATTGCATTTGGCTGACCAGTAAGTGAAAATGGACCGTTTCCTGGTTTTCCAATTTTTCCTGTGATCAATGAAAGATTGATAAGGCTTAAATTTTTATTAACACCTATGACGCTTTGATTGAGACCCATTGTCCACAATGAGACATAACCTTTTGCTTCACCGATGTATTCAGCAGCTTTAACAATATCATAAACAGCGACATCACAAATGGAAGCTGCTTCCTCAATGCTTCGCTTCATTACCATTGCTTTGTATTGCTCAAATCCTTCGGTATGATGTTCAATGAAATGTTTGTCAATGTGATTCATTTCTATTAAACAACGACCTAAAGCATGATTTAATACAACATCAGTACCGGGTTTTAATTGTAAATGAATATCAGCGAGATCACACGATTGGGTTCGACGCGGGTCAGCGATGATAATTTTTACATTAGGGTTTGCCAATTTGTGAGCTTCTATTCTTCGATATAAAATTGGATGACACCAGGCGGGATTTGCACCGGTAATGAAAAAACAATCTGCCAATTCAATATCTTCGTAACTATTTGGAACTGCATCTTCGCCAAGGGATAGTTTGTAACCTGCAACTGCGGAACTCATACAAAGTCTTGAGTTTGTATCAATATTGTTCGAACCAATAAATCCTTTCATCAATTTATTGGCCAAATAATATTCTTCCGTTAAACATTGACCGGACACATAAAACGCAACCGAGTCAGGACCATATTCATTAATAAATGACTTGAATTTAGCCGCTGTCATTTCCATCGCTCTGTTCCAGCTAACCTGCATCATTGAACTATTTCGAGACATTCTCATTTGGGGATGTAATAGTCTATCAGATTGATCCATTACTGTATAGTGCAGGTTAACACCTTTTGAACATAACATTCCCTTGTTAACAGGATGATCTGCATCTCCTTCAACCACAAGTTGGCTGTTACCATGTTTTTTAATCGTAACACCACATCCTACACCACAGTAACAACAGGTAGATTTATATGTTTTGTATTGTTTCAAATATTCAAGGTTTTAATGTATTAGTGTAATTGCCTTTGAAAATGTTCTTCATTACATTGGCACAGAGCAGGCTGAAAAAGACGATACCGGAAACGACATAGTGGTACACAAAGATCACTGTTTCGTATCAACTTGGTAACGAGTCATACTTCATAAGAACGCGCCACGTTCAAATCAAATGAAGTAAGACTTGGAAAAATCGTCCAGCCTGCTTTTTTATTTTAAGAAAATTGTATCACCGTTTGCTCTGAATAACACATCTTAATTAAATAAGGTTTTTACTATTTAATACCTTATTTAATTAGGAATTGCTATGTTTTTCTGTGTAAATATAAGAAAAAAAGCCGTATTAGTCAAGATTATTTATGTGGAGTTAAATAACAACAATGGAAGCAATTATAACTGTAGGATATAACGATGCAATGTCATTAAGATGTGTGCTCTGTGAGAAAGAAAATAAATCTTGTTTAAGGTAAGACTAACAAAAAAAATGATCTTAAAGGCAGGGTGTAAAATTATTGTATAAAATAGAATTCATTTTTATGGAAATCAGTAGTGGCATCGGTTCAAACATTCTGTTCCATCCAAGCGTCCAAACCGCCAACAAGATTCCTGACATTTTTAAATCCTTGTTGTTTTAAAAACTCGACAGCTTTAATACTTCGGATCCCATGTTGACAATAAATGATAATTTCGCGGGATAAATCTAATTCACTAACCCTGTCGGAAAGTTCATTGAGAGGAATTAAGTAGCCGCCAATATTGGCCATCTGATGCTCAAAAATCTCTCGGACATCGAGAAGAAATAAATTATTTTTTTGCTCCATTCGCGCTTTTAATTCTTCAACGGTAATTTGATTTTCATTTCTAGTATTCTGATTCACTACTAGTGACGGGGCACTACAAAATTTTTCATAATCAATCAATTCATGAATTGTTGGATGAACTCCGCAAATTGGACATTCAGAATTTTTCTGCAGCTTTATCTCGTTGAATTTGAGTTTCAACGCATCAAACATAAGAACTCTTCCAATCAATGATTCTCCCTGCCCAATGATGATCTTAATTACTTCAAGCGCTTGTAAACTACCAATGATTCCAGGAAGAACTCCGAGCACACCATTTTCGACACAATTTGGAATAAATTCCGGTAACGGTGGGGTTGGATACAAACAACGATAGCAAGGACCTTTGTTTGCATAAAACACACTCACTTGTCCTTCAAATCGAAAAATACTGGCATAAACATTTGGTTTGGCAAGAAGTACGCAAGCATCATTGATAAGATACCGTGTCGGAAAGTTATCAGAACAATCAACAACAAGATCGTATTGAGAAAATATTTGTAGAGCGTTTTCAGAGGTAAGCCGTGATTCGTGGATGTTTATTTGCAAATGGGGATTTAAATCAATTAATGTCTCGCGGGCTGCATCAAGTTTTTTTTTACCAATATCATCTGTTGAATAGATAATCTGTCTCTGCAGATTTGACAAATCGACCACATCGGGGTCTACAAGTCCTATGGTTCCCACACCGGCAGCTGCTAAATACATCGCAACAGGCGACCCAAGACCTCCTACTCCAACAATCAACACACGTCCATCGTTTAATTTTTTTTGACCTTCAATTCCAATTTCAGGGATTTCAATGTGGCGGGCGTAACGATGTAATTCTAAATTTGAAAAGTGTTTCTCCATAAAAAGCTAAATTGCTATGTTGTTATATTGGATGGAGTTCAATCACCGTCATGGTTAAACATTAAATAAATCACTCATTTCACCACGATAGATTCTTGAATAAGTTTTTGAGATGACAATTCGCTGCGCAAATAATTTACAGTTTCACCGATGATAATAATACCTGCAGATGAAGTATCAATCTGCTGCAATTTTTCTACGATATTTTGCAGTTGTCCTTCAATCACAATTTGTTTTGAAGTAGTTCCCCCAAACACGACCGCAACTGGTGTTGTCAATGGACGACCAGCCACAAGGAGTTTTGCAACAATCTCAGGCATTTTTTTTATTCCCATATAAACGACAATCGTGTCAACAGCCGAAATATGCTGCCAATCAGTATCTTTTTCTTTGTTGGAAACTTCCGTTCCCGTAACAAATACAACACTTGATGCGACACCGCGATGAGTTAAAGGAATACCCAGCATTGTTGGGATGCCAATTCCAGCGGTGATTCCCGGAATAATTTCAACATCAATTCCTTCGGAACGCAATGCTTGCAATTCTTCTCCGCCACGGCCGAAAACAAACGGATCGCCTCCTTTCAGACGAACTACCTTTTTCCCCTCCTTCGCTTTTGCAATCAATATTTTATTTGTTTCTTCCTGCAGAACGTAATGACCGCCGGAACATTTACCAACAAATATTTTTTCACAATGTGATGGTGCCGAAAAAAGCAGATCGGGACTAACAAGCGCATCGTACGCAATAACATCAGCAGACTGAATTGCACGGAGTCCTTTTACAGAAATTAATTCTGGATCTCCGGGACCGGCACCAACAAGAACCACTTTCCCGGACTCGTTTACTAAAGTCGGTGTACCCACAGAATGTAAAGGCGTTATTTGTCCATTAGAAAGAGAAATTGAACTCCCTTCTCTTTTCTTTAATTCGTCAGCAACAATTTTTTCCAGCGCTTCTTTACGTTTTTCTGGATCAGAATAGATCGAATGGATGGAAGGACGAATTTCGCCAAGGGTGTCGAGCAATTCGGGATACCCTTTGCCGAATTCAACTGCAATTCTATCGCGGATAATTTTCCCGAGTGCCGGACTTTTTCCATTCGTTGAAACTGCTACTTTCAGTTCCCCATTGTGGAAAATGGAGGCAAGGTAAAAATTGCAAAGATCCGGAACATCAACTACGTTCACAGGAATATTGCGCGAAGTCGCATCCGCGAAAATATCTTGGTGAACATTGGGGTTATTTGTCGCTGCAAACACTAAAAGAAATTTATCTACATCTCCTTGTTGATACTCTCTAAACTTAACTGCCAGTTTGTTTTCATAGGCATATGCTTCTATCCTCGGAGTAACATGGGGTGCGATAACCGTTACTTTTGCATTCACCTCAAGCAGGCCTTTGACCTTCTGTTCCGCAACTTTTCCGCCGCCGACCACAAGGACATGTTCATTCTCTAATTTTAAAAATATTGGATAAAGGGTGTTCATCTCATTGTGCCATTACAGGTTCATTTTTCTGTGTATTGATCTTTTTTATCGTTTCCAAAAATTGCTCCGCATCTTTCAAATATTGTTCTGCAAATTTTTTGGATGGTTCATTTTTATTGATACGCAAAACAAATTCTTTGAATCCTTCTGCATAATGAAAATCTTGGTCGGTTCCATATTGTTTTTCAAAATCACTTAAGATCCCATTTTGTGTGTTGACGATGATATCTTTCTTCAACAGCATTGCTTTTGCGCCGTTGACTAATACATTATAACTATGATAAATGGAATCTGCAAATCGTTTCATTTCAAAAGTTTCTTTCGCCCAGCTGAGTTTCTCTTCTGTCTCGTATAATAATGTTGAAACCAGATCGATGATCACTCCGGCACATTCGCCGACTTCCGTTTTTAGTTTAAATTGTTCATCATGTCCCCAATCAATATAATCGGAAGGAACGAGAGTTGTCAAATCAGCGAGCGGTTTCAACAGCGTATTAAAATATTCTCTCCCTTTGCGGCGGTAATAATTTTCGTAATATTCTCCTTCTAAACGATTCTCAGTGTAATCATTGAGAAGAGTGCGGAGACAGTCAGGTCCGCGCTTTGAAGGAATTTTAATAATTTTTTCTGATAATGCGCCCTCTCCGTTGCCAAGACTTGCACCGCCGAGAACAACTTGCAGCGCCGGCACAGAATTTTTTTCAACTCTGAACGAACTGCCGTGAAACCCAATGCTCGCAAGTCCATGCTGACCGCATGAATTTGGGCATCCGCTGATTTTGATTTTAATGTCGTTATTATAGATCAAGTCAGGATATTCCTGTGAAATAACTTTTTCCAATTCAAGTGAGATCGACGTGCTATCGGAAATTCCAAGATTACATGTATCAGTTCCGGGGCAGGCAGTAATATCGTTTAGGCTGTCAAAACCAGGTTCAGCAAGTGAAATTTCATTGAGAGAATGAAAAAGTGCAGGAAGATTTTCCGGACGAACATATTTCAGCAGATATCCTTGATTAACCGTAATACGAATATCGTCTGCCGCATAGATACGTGTAATATCCGCCAGAAGACGAGCTTTAGCTGAGTCGAAATTTCCAAGGGGGACCCGAACATATACTCCATAGAATCCTTTTTGCTTTTGCTCAAATACGTTTGTCTCCCGCCATCGTTTGAATTTTGCTCCGTCAAGATCAACTATTGCGTAAGTGGACTCCACCTTCGAGGTGGAGCCCACTTCTAAAATCACACTCTCTCTATCAACCAAAAATTCTTTTACACTCAATGCTTTCCACTCTTCATGAATCAACTCTTGCATTTTAACCAACCCAAATTGATCGAGCAGAAATTTCATTCGTGCTTTTTGGCGGTTCTTCCGTTCACCGTAACGGTCGAACACACGTAGAATAGCTTCTGCATATGGAAGAATAAATTGTTCTTCAAGAAATTCGTATGCCGTTTCTGCAAGCATAGGATACGATCCGAGTCCGCCGCCGATAACAACTTTAAAACCGCGAATTTCTTTCCCCTTCTCATTTTTTATCTTGGGAATGAATCCGATGTCATGAATGAAAGCAAATGCTGTATCATCATCACTTGAGGAAAATGCGATTTTAAATTTGCGTCCAAGTTCCTGGCAGATAGGATTGCGTAAAAAATATCGGAACAATTCAAATGCATAGGGCGAAACATCAAACGGTTCTTTCGGATCGATCCCCGCTGCTGCAGACGCAGTGATATTACGAACCGTATTTCCGCACGCTTCACGCAGTGTAATATCATCCTGCTCAAGTTTCGCCCACAATTCCGGCGTATGATCTAGAGACACATAATGAATCTGAATATCCTGCCGTGTTGTAGCGTGAAGATTTCCGCTTCCATATTCTTCAGCAATGTCTGCAATCGTGCGCAATTGATGAATTGTCATTTTCCCAAACGGAATTTTAATTCGAACCATCTGCACACCGGGCTGACGCTGGCCGTACACTCCCCGCGCCAAACGAAGACTGCGGAATTTGTCATCTCCAATTTTACCTTCGCGGAAAAGACGGATCTTTTTTTCGAGGTCGATGATATCCTGTTCAACGACGGGATTGTGAAGATCTTCAAGTTCATTTCTAAAACTTTGCACAATACTATTCCTTATATCAATACACCAACTGCAACGGTGTCATTCGTCGATTCATCGATAAGAATGAATGCACCGGTAGATTTATTTTTGTCATACGGATCGTAACATAATTCATTGGAAGTTGTTAGAATTACATCGCCAATGTCGTTCAGCAGCAGAGATTCCGAATCTTGCTTTTCTTGAAGCGATTCAGGATGAATAACCGATTTCACATTTTCTATCCGTGCCGGGATCCTTCGTATGCCATGTTGAAGCAGATATCGTGTGCGTAATTTTGAGGGACGTTCATTCAGCCAGCACACACGCGCTTCAATTGTTCTGGAAATTGTCGGAAGGTCATTTTCTTTTACGATCATATCGCCGCGGCTTAGATCGAGATCTTTTTCCAATCGGATTGAAACGGATTCTCCAGCCTCAGCAAATTCAATTTCTTTTCCGGCAAAATCAATGCCGGCGATTCTTGTTGTAAAATACGAGGGGAGTACGGTCACAGTATCACCAATCTGAATTGTTCCGCTGGATATTTTCCCTGCGTACCCTCGGTAATCATGATATTCTGGGAGCTTTGAACGAAGTACGTATTGTACTTGAAAACGGAACGGCTGCGCGTTTCGGCTGTTCTCCGGATCAAGTGTTTCCAATAATTCAAGCAGGGGTTTTCCGTTGTACCATGGCGTGTTGTCTGAAATTGTAGTAATATTGTCACCCAAACTTGCACTTAACGGAATGAAGATCAGTTTTTTCAGAGGAAATCCGATTCGCCGTGCAAATGAAGAAAGTGTCCTTACAATTTCATGGAATCGCTGTTCATTATAATCAACAAGGTCCATTTTGTTGATGCAGACAATAACAGTGGAAAGACGAAGAATGTTGGAAATAAAAAAATGTCGATATGTTTGAATCAAACTTCCGTTTCGCGCATCGATAAGAATCAAGGCAACAGTTGAAGTTGAAGCACCCGTGACCATATTTCGCGTGTATTGTTCATGTCCCGGTGTATCGGCAACAATAAATTTCCGTTTTGGTGTTTGGAAATAGACATGAGCAACATCAATCGTGATTCCTTGTTCCCGTTCAGCAAGTAATCCATCCGTCAATAATGAAAAATCCGGCGTATCAAATCCACGCCGCTTGCTTGCACGGATCAAATCTTCAATTTTATCGGTTGGAAGAGATTTGGTTTCGTACAATAATCTTCCAATCAATGTACTTTTTCCGTCGTCAACATTTCCGGTTGTTGCAATGCGAAGAACTTCTTTCATTTTAAAAATATCCCTGAACTTTTCTTAACTCCATTGCTGATTCAGACCATTTATCATCAATGCGGGCACCGCGCTCGGATGTTTGAGCATTGACTGTTTCATCAATAATTTGATCAAATGTTGAAGCGTTCGATTCGATCGCTGCCGTGCAGCTCATATCACCGACTGTGCGAAATCGAATTTGACGGTCAATCGCTTTCTCTCCCCCAATAAGCGGAACAAATTCCGACACAGGCCAGATAAAATTATCACGGACAAATGTAGAACGTTTGTGTGAATAATAGATACTTGGAATCCTAAGCTTTTCCTGTTTAAGATAATTCCAGACATCAAGTTCAGTCCAATTACTGATGGGAAACACCCGCACGTTTTCACCTTTGTGAATTCTTCCATTCAGCATATCAAACAATTCAGGACGCTGACGTTTCACATCCCATTGTCCGAAATCATTTCGAACGGAAAAGAACCGCTCCTTTGCACGCGCTTTTTCCTCATCGCGCCGTGCACCGCCGATACACGCATCAAATTTATTTTGTTCAATGGTTTTCAACAGAGCATGTGTTTGCAGCATATTTCTGCTCGCATATTTTCCGGTTTGCTCGATGATTTCCCCTTTATCAATCGCCTCCTGCACCGATCCGATAATTAATTGTACTCCAAGTTCTTTTACAAACGCATCGCGAAATTCCAGCACTTCCGGAAAATTATGCCCCGTATCGATGTGCACAAGCGGAAATGGAATTACTGCGGGAAAAAATGCTTTCCGCGCAAGATGAGCGATCGTAATGGAATCTTTTCCGCACGAAAAAAGAATTGCGGCATTTTCAAATTGTGCAGCAACTTCGCGAATGATATAAATTGCTTCGTATTCTAATTCTTTTAAGTAATTCATTGCGTATTAATATTTGGGAATATCTGGATCAATCTCATCCGACCACGCAAGAATTCCCCCTTCGAGGTTGTAGAGATTCGTAAAATTATGTTGATCCTGCAATTCTGCAATAATCCGCGCACTGCGCACGCCGCTTCTGCATTGCATAACTACAGGAATATCTTTTCTGATTTTTTCCACATTATCCAGTACTTCGCCCATCGGGATCAATTCTCCCCCGATATTACAAAATTCGTATTCGTCCGGTTCACGGCAGTCAATCAATTGAAACTGCCGTTGTTCGTCAATCATTTTTTTCAATTCATAGACATCGATCGATTGTACGCCCATTATTTTTTCATTTCCTTATATTATGATTGATGCAGTCCGCATTCTTTTTTTGATTCTTCCCACCACCATCGCCCAGCACGAAAATCTTCTCCCTTTTGAATTGCTCGTGTGCATGGCGCGCAACCGATACTGACAAATCCTTTATCATGAAGAAGGTTATATGGAATAAAATTCGAGTGGATATTGTTCATTACATCATCAAATGACCAATGGAGAAGTGGATTCACTTTTACAATTTTGAAACGCTCGTCCCATTCAAAGAAATTCATGTGAGAACGATTCTCCGATTGATCGGCGCGTAAACCGGTGATCCAAACACTGTAACCGTTCAATCCCCGCTGAAGCGGTTTTATTTTACGAATGGTGCAACATTCCTTACGCAATTCAACAGAGTCATGGAATCCATTGATGCCGTTCTTATCAACGTATGTTTCTACATCATGAGTGTCTGGAAAAAGAACTTTCACAATATTGCCGTATTTCTTTGTGGTCTTTTCGAATGTCTCAAGCGTTTCGTTAAACAATCTTCCGGTGTCAAGCGTAATGATGTTGATTGAAAGTTTATTTTTTGCAATGATATGAGTAATCACCTGATCTTCCGCACCAAATGATGTTGTAAACACTGCTTTTGGGGAAATAGTATCCATTGCCAAGGAAATAATCTCATCTACGGAAAGATTCTCTGCCAGAATATTAATTTTTTTAAGCTCAGTGTCATTCAAGAAATGTTTTCCCATATAGTTTCATGAACATAATAAAGAACAATTTTACCGATCAATTCCAATGCACCGATTGAAAGAGAAATACTTAACTCGTGTGTAAGAAAATATGAAATAAGAACCGTCGCCATTGATCCGAGAATACGGTAGCTTATTGCTTTATAGAGTGTTCTGATTTGTTTATTGTTTTCCGTAAAAATTCTTCTCATAAAATTTATAATTAAATTTATAGAATTTTGTTGAACTGATTGTTCTTTTAGTTCAACGGCTGTTGATGATATTTTAGGCATGAATTCTATCCCTGATAATAAATTTTTATTTGGTGTTATTGTTCGCGACAATTATTTTTGTTACAAATGGCTGTTTGTTTCACGGTGAAACAAATTACAATGCTGAGAAAAATAGGAAGCAACAACAGAGGTAATGACCGTTGAGGTAGGATGCGTCGTGCCATAACGCCGACCGGCTTGCATAGAAAAGATGTAGGTTTGAGATGTTTTTCACTTGGGTTTCAAAAGATTAACTACTACTAATATACTAATTCCATCAAATTAGTCAAGTAGATAAGAAAAAAATATATTATTTCTTTTTAAGGAAGTCCTGAAGAGTTGTTTTATTCATAATTGTCCTTGTTCCTTCGCGGATTTTGACAAATTCTCCCCGTAAGATGCATTTGCTTTCATCAGGGCAATCATCACATGGCTCATAAAAGTTCAGCGAGATGCAGGGCAACAGAGCAATTGGGCCGTCAAATAGACGGTAAATATCGGCGACGGTAATATCTTTCGGACTTTTTAATAAATAGTATCCCCCTTTATTTCCCTGCTTGCTGTTGACAAACTTGGCATGCTTCAACTCCAACAGAATCTGATCTAAAAATTTTTTGGGGATATTTTCTTTTTCTGCAATCTGTCCCGTTTGCAAATATCCCTTCTCGTAATTCTTTGCAAGACTGATCAGCGCTTTAAACGCATATTTACATCTCTTTGACATCATGGCAGAAATCCATTCATAAAAAAAGTCCCCGAGAATCTTTTTGTTGATCTCGGGGACTGATACTCAGATAGAAATTTGAGTGTGGTTCATTTTAGTATCGATAGTAATCCGGTTTGTACGGTCCTTCAACCGCAACACCGATATATTGGGCTTGATCTTCCGTAAGAACATCAAGTTCAACGCCGATCTTCTTCAAATGCAGACTTGCAACTTTTTCATCCAAATATTTCGGAAGTGTATACACTTTCTTTTCATACTTAGAGGAATTATTCCACAACTCAAGCTGTGCAAGTGTTTGGTTGCTAAAGGAGTTCGACATGACGAATGACGGATGTCCCATTGCGCAGCCAAGATTGACCAAGCGTCCTTCTGCAAGAACAATAATATCTTTTCCGTCAATCGTGTATTTATCAACCTGAGGTTTAATGGTATCTTTTGTTTTGCCGTAGTTTGCATTCAACCATGCCATATCAATCTCAATATCAAAGTGACCGATATTGCAGACGATCGCGTTGTGTTTCATCGCTTTAAAATGTTTCGCCGTGATGATATTTTTATTTCCGGTTGTCGTTACGATAATATCCGCTTCTTTCACCGCTTCATCCATTCGTTTTACTTCGTACCCTTCCATTGCGGCTTGAAGCGCACAGATCGGATCGATCTCGGTAACGATCACACGAACTTTTGCATCGCGTAATGAATCTGCTGAACCTTTCCCTACATCGCCGAAACCTGCAACAACTGCAACTTTACCTGCAAGCATCAGATCTGTTGCACGACGAATTGCATCAACCAATGACTCACGACAGCCGTATTTGTTATCGAATTTCGATTTTGTTACGGAGTCGTTCACATTGATCGCAGGCATCAATAAAGTTCCATTCTTCATTCGGTCATACAGACGATGAACACCGGTTGTTGTTTCTTCGGAGAGTCCTTTAATTCCTGCAGCGAGTTCGGGGTATTTATCGAACACCATATTGGTCAAATCGCCGCCGTCATCAAGAATCAAGTTCAGCGGTTTACCGTCTTTGAATGCGAACAATGTCTGCTCAATACACCAATCAAATTCTTCCGCAGACATTTCTTTCCACGCATACACGGGAATTCCTGCGGCTGCGATTGCTGCCGCTGCATGATCCTGCGTTGAAAAAATATTGCACGATGACCAGGAAACTTCTGCGCCAAGGTCGATCAATGTTTCGATCAACACAGCGGTCTGAATTGTCATGTGAAGACAGCCTGCAATGCGTGCACCTTTCAAAGGAAATTTTCCTTTAAATTCTTCGCGGATTGCCATCAAGCCGGGCATTTCAATTTCAGCCAACTTAATTTCTTTTCGTCCCCAAGTGGCAAGAGACATATCTTTTACTTTGTATGGAAGCGACGGTTTAGAAATTTTCTTTGCCGACACTTCATCCATTACTGCACTCATTGTAGCTCCTTTAATTGTGAATATAACCTTACGGGGTTAGTTGTTTAATCAGCAATTCATCATTGCGGAAAAATTTATTTTGCTGCTTTCTTCAACATTGAAACAAG
>Ga0172379_10002513_pt1 | contig 32037 bp, 10 predicted proteins | sample GrowelOW334metaG_FD_119756 | JGI IMG/M metagenome (GOLD analysis project Ga0172379, IMG submission 119756) | Groundwater microbial communities from an aquifer near a municipal landfill in Southern Ontario, Canada - Groundwater well OW334 metaG | ecosystem: Environmental > Aquatic > Deep...
ACATGGCATTCTAACAGAGACAATCAATGGGAAATATATTATGCTAACTCTGATACCAATTTTAGGAATACAAGAATAACTAACTATGATAGTAAATCTTTAAACCCGGATATAAGCGGGGACAATAATGGAAAACTATTTATAGTTTGGCATGATAACAGATTTGGTCCATGGGAAATAATGTCTGCTCAGTTTGAGGGATACAGAATACTTCCATTATTTCAGCAAAATGAATATCTTGCGTCTTTAAGGAACGAATATAATCATTCAATTAATTTTGTACCACTAACTATTTCAAATGTAACAGCATCTAGTTTCTGTTTTAATGATATCGTTGTGTATTTTTATGACAACAGAGACATGAATTCTCCTATTTTCCATATAAGAAAAAATGACTACCCATTTGCCTTTTCTGAATCAAATGACGGTAGTGGCTCTCAATATACACTTGTAGATGAATATTGTTTACAGCCTGGAGAGACAAAAGAATTTATACTTACATTGACTCCAGAAGTTTTTGTGAATCCTAAACTAACTGCTTCATCAGAACTTTCTATCGGACTAAAACAAAATAAAACATATTTTGTTTCCACAAGAGCAATTTTAACTACTGGCGAAACCAAAGATATGCCTCCTCAGTACCAGAGTGTGTCTTGTACTGATTGTACTGGTGTCCCGATGAAATATGATTATTCATCATGTTCTGTTTTGTTTGATATAACAAATAGTAATAGCTCCACAAAATACATAAATGTAAAACTCAATTTTTATACGGATCCTGAATTATTAAACAAGGTTGAAACAATTGATAGCACAATTGAAAACGATTTATCAAATTTTGCCATTGGAGAAAATTTAGCTACTGTTTTGTGGGATAGTGGGGGACTGAAACTTGAAACTGGCAAAACGGTTAATATTGCTTGTTATCCTGCTTTATCTTCTACGTCTGGACTTCTTTGTGGATATTCTTATTATATAGAAATAGAAGCCAGTTACTCAGATTCAAAAAATGTTTCATCAAGTGTTTATTCTGTGGTTGGTGATTCAGTTTTCTGGAGATGTAACTGTCAATCAGTGCGATGGAGCGATGAGCATTCGATTGCAATAAAAGACTTGCAAAGATGGCAAAGCAGTGGATATGGGTATTCTGACACAAGAGTAACTATATCTCCTGGAAACAGTCTTAACCCTGTGATAAAAATATGTCAAACAAACAGAGGAGTAATTTTATATCAAGATGATAGACTAGTTTCTGGTGAATACAGAATATATGGCTCTATATTTGTTTCCAGAATGAACCAAAATATGAGAGCAAGTGGGACAATGATGAGTTCCGACATAGCAGATGCAAGAAGTTTAATGTGGCCAGGAAGTGGAACTAGTTCTGAATTCATAAAAGGACAAAATTTATCATTTGATACTGATTTATACGGAAATGTTTTTCTGGCATATGAAAACTCTCAAACAAAAGACAAGTATGTTTTTAATGAGGATACTCAATCAACAATATCTGTACACAAGTGTGGTTTTAGTGATTCCGAAAATTTGTGTGCCACTCCTGCCAGTTTAAGATCTTATTATATATTAGGTAGTAATGCTCCATCTGATTTAATGGCAGGAATGACAAAACTTATCAGAGTAAAAAATGAATACGTGAAATATCACATAACCAGGAATTCTATTCCAACTCCAGTTGTGTCAAAAACTGATTTAGTTTTTCATGTAATTGGTTCTCCAGAAACAGTTGCCATCAGATTAAGAAACGAAGACACCAATGTGTGGTCTGAGTGGATAGCCTTTGAGCCACAAACAAGCAGTTACACAGCTGAAATTCCATGGTTATTAAGTTATGGAAGCGGATTAAAGAAAACCTATTTCCAATTTGCAACTCAGCAGGGCACAACAACTTCTTATTATATAGAAATAGTCGCAGATTATGATGAGGTTAAATATGAATTGTACATCTATAATAATCAGGCCAGGACAGAAGAGGTAATGTTGCCTTCATTTAAACAAATACCTGTTGCATCTATAGTTTCGCAAAACAAAGAAGTAATAGAGCAAATACTATATATAAGCATAATGCCAACAGATGAATATATGAACAAATTTATTTCTCCGGAAAGTGGGGCTCCTACATTTAGTGTATTTACTCAAGGTAATATTGATATAATTAATGAGAAAACAGAATACGTAAATTCTAACGGAAGAAGAATGTATCAAGGACAATTTAAGATTTACAAAACCACATCTAGTTTTTCACAAGATGGGCTAGCAATGATAGTCCCGAATTTTGCTGGGCAAAACAGTCTATCTTATACAGAAATTAATACATATAATCTTTTCAAGAGTTATGCCCAAGATACTGTTTTGGACAGAGATGATTTAGGAAATGTAACCTATAAAATAACCAGTAGGCCTAGTGAAGATCCTTTTATAGCATTTGGCGATCCAGATTATAGATTACACAAGGACAATGAATGACAACAATAAAACATGATTACATGAAGATTGAAAATCAATCAGTAATAAAATTAGTTTTTGAGTTCGAAGAAAATTTTGACAAACTACATATTGTTATTAATGATAATGATATTTTGGCTTCATCAACTGGAATAATAAAAAATAATTGTGTGGATACAAACAGCACAAAAGTGCTAGAACTATTTATAACACCAGATGCCGAAGAAATTAATATTTCGATAGATTTTTTTAAAAATGGAATAAATATAAATTCTGAAAACATACATAAAACCATATCAAAGCTGAAAAAGGATTTACATCCATATAGTCCTGTGGTTTTTACCAGTAAAAAAAATATAGATTCTTTTAAAAAAAGAATAGAAAACAAAATTTTATCTGATTGGTCAGCAACTATTGAGCTAAAAGAAGACATGATGATATTTATTTCTGGAAAAAAAAGAGATATTCTAGTTTGCCTAGGTACTCCTGGAGAAGAAATTCAATCAACTGACATAGTTTTTACAATATATACAGAAACGGATACAGTTTTAATACCAAAAGAATTATTTAGTAGGTTTATTGATAAAAAAGTAGCATTATATATCTTAGTAAGACCAGATTTTCAAAAATCCATAAAAAATTTATATTATAAATCTAGAATTTCTAACGAAATAGAAATAATACAACCCGAAATAGCCATCAAAAACATAAAAGACTATTTAAATCCCATAAATAAGATTTTAAATCCTCTGGAATGGGTTATTAATTATGAAACTCAGTTGCCTCATTTGGTGAAAAATAATGCCTGATATATATACAGTTTTACCAGAAAACGAATGTTGTTTAGGTCCCTATGAAGTGATTACTTCTTTGTCTAAAACTGGTACTCATGTTTATTATGATTCTGGCAAAACTCTATTAAAATGCAAAAATGCATCCTGTACTGGGTCGTGTGAGGCTGAATATGGGCATATATATGATGTAATAGATGATTATACAGATAATTGTCCTTCCTGTAGAGAATGCTATCTAGAAGATTCTTCTATGGGAAGATATTATACTCTAATAATAACAAATTGTGAGATAATAATAACAAACTATGTTTCCGAAAATGAATGCGGAACATGTTTACAGCATTCAGAATCCTTTTGTTTTTCTATGTTGGAAAGCGGTGATTTGGATCCCGATAATCCAAGATGTTATGCTTCATTTACCTTTGATGGACAGACATTTACGGTATACGGAGTTCCTGGTCAATGTGGTTCAGAAATTGATTGTGGAGACTGTTGGGAAAGGGGAAATGCGGTACTAACTGAAAATTCTGCTTTGCCAGAAATTTCATCAGACTGTACTACTGATGTAGAGATACAGTCTCAGGCCGAAGAAGCCATTCCTGCTCCAGTAGAAATATCTTGGCATAATTCGCCATTGCAATCAGGAGACAAAAATACTGGGTGTACATCAGAAATATTAATACCGTCTTCGGAAGAAGAAAGAAACTCAGATGGAAGGAGTTTCCAAAATCCATCTATTGATATTGCTTCTTCTGGGCACGCAATAATTGCATACGAAGATAGATCTTTTTCCGGATTGACAAAAATAAATTTTTCAGAACAAGAAACAACAGTACAAAAAAGAATTATAGGCAATAGAACTTTAGGAAAAGGAAGACTGCTAAATACGCCTATTGATGGAGAATCTGGGAAAATAAGAATTTATGATGATATTCTTACCAATACAACAGGGTCAATAGGATTCAAAACCGGCCCTTTGTCTGGAAAATTGTATACAATTAGTAGCATTGCAAAAGAACCAAATAGTAGTGATACAGTATATAGTGTAGAAAATAAAAACATATATAGTTTCTATTATGATAGAACATATAACAAATTATATGCTGTTACTCTAGGAGCTATATCAAATATATATTCTTTTGATCCTGTTACATCAGCTACAGCAACTGAAATAAATATTGGATTTCCTGATTTAACATATATAACAGCATTTGTGGTTGATTCGGAAAACAGAATTTATTATTGTCTTAGAGCAACAGATGATACTGGAGTTAATTATGAGATATATAGAAGACCATTTGATTCTGTGGCTTGGTCTCAAATACATAGTTTTGTATCATCTGGAAACCACTATAATTCTGCACTAGAGCTAGATTTTAATAATGGATATATATATTATTCAAAACAAGGGGAAATAAGAAAGATAAAAACAGATGGAAGCGGAGATTCTTCTATTATAACCACATTAGAGACAGATATACTATCAATTAAAATTGATAGTGTGTACAATAGATTATATTGGACGGAATACAATAATGGCAAAATAGCTAGTTCTAAGCTGGATGGGACAGATGAAGAAACAATAATAGAGAATTCAAACCATAGACCTTATGGGCTTGATATTCAGCCAAATAAAATTTATTGGTCTGATACGAAACATCAGGCAATAAAGGGAATAAAAAGAGATGGCACGGATATTTTTGTTTATTTGAGTTTAAATAATGTTGAAAAAATACCAACGGCTCTTCATATTAATGAAAATTCTTCGAAGATATTTTTTATTAATGGGACATCGTCTGGTATAGACAATTTTTCAATAATATCAAACGGGAAAATAAATAAATCAATACTAACAAACAGGCCCTTTTGTGAAATAGAATTTTCCTTGGAGTAAATGATGGCTACGATTACACCTAGTTTTGATCAAATACCTGTATATGGTGAATGTGGTATCGTAAAAGCAGGAAGACTTGAGTATGCAATAGAACCTGGTGAACTATTCCAGACAAATTTGCTAGAAAACGATGGACACGCATATCTTACATATGGGCCAGAAAGTGCATCTGAACCTCTACCCGGTATAGTAGTACATTCTAGAGACATTTTTGTAGATACAAACTCAATTCCATATAATCCAAATATTTCCCCAAACACTATGCAGCCAGTAACCAGGACTCTCGAAGTAACATATGTTAATAGTCCTGAATTGATTGGTACAATTAGTATAACGTTGGCGGTTTACTCTCCTAGTCCTGATATAAAAACAAATAATTTTGGTTATTCCGCGAACCCTATAAGCATTCATACTGCCCCAGTTGACTTGAGCCAGATTATATCTATATGGAATGATGGTACAGGAGAAGAACAGTGGTCTTTGTCTGTAGCCGAGTCTAATTCTTCTGGATGGGTTTCTTTTTCGCAACCAAATGGGAACGCAACATGTGATAGAGTTAAAACAAACGTATATGTTAATTTTCTTTTGTCGAAATTCCAACCAAGTGATGAAAATGTTTCTGCTACAATTTATTTGAAAAAAACTGTTGATAATAGCATAATTGGTCAATGGACTTTCAATTTTACATTAAGTGGAGTTTATTTATCTCCTCCAAATTTAATCGTTAATTTAAAGAAAACAAAAACCCAAAGACAGACAGTAGAAATAAGGTCTACCACCGCTTGGCCACTAGATTTAACTTTATTGACTCCTCCTAAACCATGGTATAATGTAGCCAATTTTAGTCAATCGGTGAGAACAGCGTTTACTTCCCCGGGGATTGCATATATATACATAGATTGTTCGTATGATATTGTTGGAGACTACAATGATACTGCTGTTTTCCAGATAAACCAAAGAGGAGTATATGGGCCTGAAGGAATTGTTGCAACTCTTGAATTGTCAATAAATTTGTTAGTTTCTTCTGATTCATTGTCTAGTGTTGACGCTGGACCAGATATTACTGTTTTACCTGGAGAGTTTACAAGATCAGGACAAGCAACAACTACTTCAGATACAATTGTATCCAATTGGGAAACAATAGGAGACAATATACAGTTTACGACAAACGACAATGTTTTATCAGTCACTTTCCCGCCTTTAACGGGAGAAGCCGAATATAAAGATTACGTGTTTAAATATTCTGTAAACTGTTCTTCGTGTGAACCGTCATACCTAGAAGATAATTGTGTAATACGTGTTGCAAATTTTATAGTGTCTAGTTTTTCCTTAGTTCCTGATACAATTGATATTGATTTAAGTGATCCTACCTCACAAACAGTTACATTATCAACAATAATTGTACCAGATAATGTTGTTATAAAAAAACATGAATGGTCAGACAGTATAAATAATCCAGACAAAATGATTTCTGATTCACAAAAAAACAGCAGTACTGTGACTTTGTCTGGATGGAGAATTCCAGGAAAATACAAAATAAGCTGTCTAATTACAACTGCTGTTGGACAATTTTTAGCACATTCTGATATAAATGTTATTGGGGAATATTCCTCTACTATTATAGGAAGCAGACAATCTTTTCCTGATGAAGACGACATCTATAACGTGGAATATTTTATAAATACAAATGACGGTCTGATAATTCCTAATGAGGATTCTGGATATACTATTGATACAATACAAAACCTTCCATATACTTCTCATAGGCAATGTGTTAACCCATCTATATGCACAGCCAAAAATAACAGATTATGTGGGTCTGGTGAACAAACATTTTATATAGCATATCAGTCGTTTAATATAAATAAGTGGGAAATAAGATTAAGACAATTTAGACTTTCAGACCATTCGCCTGAACAACCAATGTATGAATACCCATACAGCTATAGTGGTATAGCCCATGATTTTGAGATAACAACATTAGATACTGTCTCTTTTGAATCACAAGATATAGATGTTTCTAATTCTAAAAAATACAGAATAAATGTTAATTCAATTGTGGAATATGCTTTTGGATCTGCTGTACCAACTGTTCTGTATACACATACAAGTGAACTTGAAAATATAAGAGTCAACGAAAGTACAGGTAAAATATATTTTTCTACAAAGCCATTTGTAGACGGAGCTTATTATACTGCCAATATATTTTCTGCTGATATATCAAATATTTTAGGTACTAAAACAGAAATAGAAGAAATTACAGAAGATTATGATACTTTTAGACTAAGCAATATACGATTAAGTCAAAATTATATATATTGGATGTACAGAAAAAGTGACTCAGAATATTATTTGATGAGAAAACTTAATACAGCATTGTCAACTAAAGAGTTCTACAAAAATATAGGGACAGTTGATATTCCATCCAGTGGCGAACAATTTTCAATTGATGTTGATTATTCAGACAACACGGTGTTTATCAGAAGTTATTTTGATGCTGGTTGTAAACTAAGCAAAATAAAATTCTCGTTTGAAATAGAGCCAGAAGTTATTGATCTTTCTGAGACATTGTCGTTTTCATTAACTGAATTAACCGAAATATGTGTTGATTATAGAAATAAAAACTTATATTTATCCGATCCATATCGTGAGAAAATAACAAGAATAGACTATAGTGCAAATAGTCAACAAGATAGAGTAAAATCAACAGAAATTATAAAAGTTTTAAAAACAGACGATTCTTATATTTACTGGATTGAAAATCCTAGCGACTATGATATTAAAAGGGCTCCTCTATATTTTGAATTGCCAACACCAGAAGTTTACAAATATTCTCCCCAAAATATGTATGTAATTAAGTTTTTCGATGAACTTGGAGAACAATCTTATGTAACTAGGATAGTATATAATTTATTGGTTTATGACGATTATAAAGCAGTGAAAACTGACAAATACGGATATTATAAAGACGCAAATATAACAATTACTTTTAGCGGAGATTTGTCATATTATTGGTACAGTGATAAAACTGTTTTTGAGTTTACAGACAGTTTGCCGATTTCTGATGGATCAAACTTAACAAATTTACCATTTGATTTACATTCAACAAAACCAATATATATATCAAAACCGATTTTTGGAGATTTAATTACGGCTGGATTGGTTCTTGTACCTAACGAAGGTAGTATACAATTCCAAAAAGACAAATTTGGATATTGTGGTACAGAAGTTTTATCTGACTATATTGTAGCAAAAAGTAATGGAAATTGTTTAAACCCCAAAATTGTATGCAATAACGATAACAATTTAATTATTGCATATGAAGATACTGAAAGTACAAAAAATCAAATTAAAATAGTAGCAACTGGCGATTTAGGTAAAATTACTCTTAATGGTCCATCTGGAAGTTATATTAGTAATTTCTTTTCATATACTGATTTTATATTTTCCCATACAATTTCCGGACAAACCTTATATCAAACAATAGTCGATGGAAACGATTATGTTGAAACATTAGATGGGTCTGTAGAAAATACAACACAAAAAACAATTGAATATACACACAATAAAATATCTGGAGAAACCTTAAGCATAAATCAAAGACCCGATCTAATTGTTGATAAAAATGACGTAATACATATAACCTGGCAATCTAATAGAGATAATTATTGGGAGATATATTATGCAAATAGTGAGAACTTTTTTAATCCAATAAGATTGACAAAGCACACCAGTATATCTTCCATGCCATCTATTGCTATTAACGATGACGGAAATGTTTTCGTGGCTTTTCACGATGATAGATTTAAAAACAAACAAATTTTTATTGTCTATAATCCTCAAAAACGAATATTGCCACTATTTCAACAGAACGAATATTTAGCCTCTTATGATAATGATTATTCGCATTATGTCAATAATTTAGAAATTCCAGTATCTAATACTTTTGACTCGGCTTTTAGGATTCATGTGTTTCTAAAATTTTTCGACAATAGATTAATGGCTGGAATTCCTGTTTTGACAGTTTCCACGAGAGACAATCCAGATCTGTTTACATCAGAAAACGAAACATCAATTTCAGGAGGAATAGACAATGGAGTTTATGTGGAGGCAAATGATACTGTTTATATTCTTATGATAGGCAATTCAGAATTGTCAACATTGAAGAAAAATCAAACATATTTTGTTAAAATAGAATATTTATATCCTGATACTTTAGTAGAAGTACTAGATACTCACTTAAGTTATTCTTATACGATGGGATACTCTCAAACTGAAACCAGGTGGATATGTAGCGGAAACGGGTATTCTGACACAAGGGTTACATATTCGTCTGGAGACGCTATATCTCCAGAAATAAAAACAAAACAGTCAGGAAAAGCCATTTTAATATGGAATGATTTTAGAGACAGAGTTAATATTTTGGGTGCCAGTTTTGATTTGCGAGAAACGACAGATCTGAGGTCGAGTGGAGGAAGTTGGTTTGATTATAATTATAATATTTTAGATGGAAAAAGGTTTTCTTTTGTTTTGGATCAATTTGATAGGCAGTCTATTGTATATGAAAAAACTAAGTCATATGGGACAAAAACATTAGTAAACACAAATTATTTGGGCTACAAATCATGTGAAACGGCACCGCTAGAAAGTATAACAGAAGTTGCTCAGTCTACGGAATGTGATTACTCCAGTATAACAACTAATACAATAATAAGTGATCCTTACATTGGAAGCCAGTATGTAAAACTGATAAAAATTTCAGAAGATGATGTTGACTACTATACTAGAAGTACTTCTGGGCAAAAAATTGCCGTTGTGTCTAAATGTACCATAAAACTAGAATTGACAGGTACTCCAGAAGTTGTAGCTTATAGGATAAAAAATGAAGACCAATCTAGTTTTAGCAACTGGTATCCATTCAATCCGACTATAGGAAGATTTTACACAGAAATTGATCATAATATATCTAAGAATTCAGGGACAAAGGAGGTATGCATACAGGTTGCAACTTATTCTGGAATAACTGTTTCATTTTCTGTTCTGGCGATAGCGGATTATAGTTCACCTAATTATAATGTTGCTCTTTCATTAGAGAATTCTGCTCTTCCTTTATATGAAAATGTTTTTGTAGTTTCAACGGGAGAAGGTGAAACAATAGATGTATATGTTTATATTGCAGTTCCAGATAATATTGCAGCAGATATAGAGTCTGGAAAGATAAATAAACCATATTTTGATTTTATACAACAAGGTCTTAATGATCAGTATGGAATTTTAACAGAAAAAACAACAAATTCTCCAAAATTACCAGAGGGTGTAGAAATTTCTGGAGTTCTATATTCTGGAAACATAAAAATATACAAACATGACGGAAAATACAATAGTGATGGGATTTCTCAAATAAAAGTACACCTTGGAAATAGTTGTATTTCAACTGGAAATATTATTTCTTCAAGACAAACAAAGGATATTTTTAATTATTTTGGTAAAACACAAATAGAAGAAATTGCAGAAGATGTATTTTCAGAATACAGAAATTCTCAAACAGGACAAATCGGAATTGTGCCTGACTTTAGTACAGATGACCAAGAAACTGTGTATTCCAATAAATATTCCATCAGATTTAACAGGGAAGATAATTATATAAAAATTTCTCATACTGAAAACATGCCAATATGGAGCAGAAATGGATACTCCATAAGTTTTTGGGTAAAACACCCATCAGTAAATGGAATTAATATATTTTCTGAAAGCGGTTTAATTGCTGGATCTAGATTTGTTTTTTATTGTGGAGTTGGTAGTGATAAATTGACAATTTTGCTTCCTGATTCTGTTGGTACTATTAAAACTTCATCTATTGCTGTTTTTGACAATGAATGGCATCATATATGTTGGATAGATAATAATGGCACAACGGCTTTATACATAGATGGAATAAGAGACGGAACTGATTTCGATTATGTTTCTGATGAAACATGGGGAGAAAATAATTTATATACGGTATTAGGAGGCATCCTTGACTCAACTGGTCTTATTCCTTCGTCTACAATGACTGGTGGATATATTGATGAATTTGCAGCCTGGAATAAGCCTCTTTTGCCAATGGATGTAAAAACCATATACAATGATGGTATACCAAATAATTTGTCTTCTTTCTCAAATAGTATGATTGTTTGGTTAAGAATGGGAGAAAAAACAAGGTGGAGAAATGCAATTTTAACTACAGCAGATGAATCTGGAAATGATAATTATGGTTCTTTTTATAATTTATCTGGAAATGATATAACAACAGAAATTCCAAATAGTTAGGAAAAATATGTCAAGATCAGCCAAAAATATATCAGACGGCAAATTATTAATAAATAATCCTTCTCAGTTACACAATTTGACTGAATTTACTTTTGCTTCTTGGATAAAACTGGAAGAATTGCCAGCGTCTGATACGTGTTATATTGCTGATTTTGGTGGCAAAAAAACCATTTCAGTAGACACGGAATATAAAATTAATGTTGAAGTTAGCAGAGTAACAATAAACGATATTCTTTCAACCCCATCAGGAATTATTCCTTTAAATGAATGGACACATATAGTATTTACTTATAAGTATGGATCTCCATCTGAATTACATTTATATATGACTGATACACTGGGAAACTGGCGTGAAATCGGAACGATGGTATCTGGAATTGGTGCACTTAATTCGGACAGCGGACTAAGTGTAGCATTTTTAAACACATATTTAACTGGATCTTTTAATTTTCCTGGAAGTATCGCAGAGGTTGGAGTATGGAATAGAATTTTAACCATTGAAGAAATTCAACATTTGTCAATAGATAGATATACTCCTTCTCTTATTCGTGCAGGAATAATTGGAGCCTGGAAATTAAATGGTGGGAATCCTGAAATTGATTATGTTTATGGGAATAATGCATATCCCAGCACTGATTTATTGATTACAGACAATGTCCCAATGATTCTTGAAGATGAAATTGGGCCAATAAGCAGCACGATTTTATATGCTCCTAATTTAACCTCTCCAGTAGGAGAAGAAACATTTAATAAAGGGTTCATAACTATTTCATGGGAAATAAAAGATCCTCCTTCCAGCAATTCTTCTGTTGAATTATCTGATATTACTTATGAAATAGAATACACAGATAATTATATAGGCAGGGAAACAGTATGGCATACTGTTAAAAAAAGAATTGAAGGAGAAACAACTTCCTATTTATGGTATATAGGAAAAATGTTAAAAAGCGAAACTTTAAGAATAAGAATACGATCATTTTATGAATATGCTAATATATTTTCAGAATATAGTCCGTCAGCATCTTCGTTTACAGTAAATGTTTTTAAACTGGTGACTCCAGTTATACTGTCACCATTGTCTGGAAATTCTTATATTGATTCTATAACAATAATACTGGATGAAAACAATATAGAAGATACATATAATCAAAAAATTTACTACAAAATAGAATACCAATCAACCAAATCTGATATTGATTGGACTGTGTTGTATGACGAACTTCCAGTTGGCAGTACTACAATAAGATGGAATATAGACGGACTTCCAAATTCTGATGATTATCAATTAAAATTAACATCATATGACAAAAACAACAACCAATATGCAACAACTTATGTTGATAAAATAAAAATAAGTCATCCTGGATTATTTTATATAGACACATTGCCTCCTGTAGCCAATATAGAATTCGAGAATACAAACCAGGTGACAAACAAGCTCGATCATATTGTCAATATTTATGCAGAAGATAGTGTTACGGACATAAAGACTATCTCATTTTCTGATATAAATTTGACTGATACTACAGATAAACAAGTCCTAACATTGGGACCAGTGCAGGAATCAAACACAGATAAATATTTTAGTCCTATTCAGATTTTACCATGTGATTCTAATGTTTTCCAAATAGGAAATACGCCTAAAATCCAATGGACGTTTGCAGATAAAAGTGGATTAATGAGGTTAAATTCTGTTTTCACAGACTACGGAAACAACACATCATGCAATATATTAGAGCAATTTTTTGTGAAATTATGGAAATATGATGAAAAAATGACTGATTTTATTTCCGTAAGAGAAGATAGAGACTATCTTAAAATCACTAATGGTAATATAGGTGCTGACACCAAAAGGGTAAATACTGTTTATGTTTCGACGGAAAACGGAAAAATATATAGGGTTGAGCCTTTTCCAATACAAATATATGATATAGGAATCGGAATAACAAAATTAAGCTTTTTATATGATGTTTTATATGTTTTCTCGTATAATAATAATACAGACGTAGCAAGAGCATACAGAGATGATAAAACAGATTCACTATATTTATTAACTGAATTTACAGATCCTATTTCTAAGATTACTGCGGTTTGTCAGTATGGTAGTTATCTTTATATAGGAATGGAAAATGGGCAATTATGGATATTTGATGGAGCTTCATTTACTAAGATTCATACATTTGATAACCCTATTAATTATTTAACTGGAGATTCCAGGTATTTATATATAGGATTTTTTAGTGGGACTAATATTGTTTTATATAATGGGTCTTCTTTTTTTGCTCTTAATATAGAAGTATAAAAATGAAATTATCTATAGATTTTAGGTATACAAGTATAACAGAGTCGGCTGCACAAAATACTCCTGAAAATAGTCTTGGAGGCTATACCAGCACAAATAACATTTATGATAGTGCCTCATTAACAGATAATCTTAATGAGACAAGTACATTGGTTCCAGTTAGTTCTCTACCTGTTTTGAGTACTGGTCTTTCTGTTATAGATACTGAAATAGTAAAATACTCTTCAGTAGACTCTAGTAATTATAACCTGGTTAATGTTTCTAGAGGAATGGTACCCAATATACAGTTTAAAGGTTTTCCTCATGTTAAAAACGAACCCGTAAATTATTTAACTGTTGCTAATTTATTTAATCCTAAGTTTGACACCAATTACTGTCAGTATCGTTGTCTTGCGATAAAAAATAAAACAAATATGTCTGTAAATGGAGTAAAATTTATAGTAATAAATGATAACTTTTCAAACACTACTATTGATGCTGGAATAGAATCTCCTAAACACAATTATTTAACAGGAATAATTACTGATGTGTCAAGCGGCTTAATGTTTTCTAGCTCATATTTTTCTGGAACGTACAGCGATAATTATTTTTCTGAGTCCTTAATAAGAATTACATCTGGAACAAGTTCAGGAAATTATGCCATAATAAGCAGTTATGATGATGCAACTGGTACATTTATTGTCAATGAAGACTTAGGGACAATTTTAGCTGGAAACACTTTTGAAATAGAAGCCTCTCCTAGTCAAACTGTTATTAATCAATTTACAAAACCTCTATTAAACAATGGAAGATTTGCAGGATTTATATCTGAGGGCGGAAGTAATGAGTTTAATAATATTTTTAGTCAGAATGAAATAATATATTTATGGATTAAACGCACAATAAAGAAAAACGTCAGAAGCGGAAACGATACCGCAGCTCTAATATTGTTTCAATACAATTTTTCTGGATCTTAATTATGGCATATACATCAGAAACACTTGGTCTATGGACATTTAATCAGAATCTTTATGATTATGTGGCAAATAATAATTTCGCTTTATATAACGAAGACCCATATGTTGTAGGCCCTCCTGTGACAGGGCTTTATACTACTTTTCTGAGATTTGACATGTTTGAAAATAAATATAAATCTACGTATGGGTTAAATCTAATAGACGGAGTACAATATGAAACTTTTTTTGAATCATATGTTTCTGGAGATTTTACAATAGCATTTTGGATGAAAACGGAAACCGCATTAGGTTTTGTAAGACATGCTATAACTAGGCAAAAAACTCCTAAAACAGACGCAGTAATTGCAAAGGCAGAAAAATCAATAGTAGACAATGAGGAAATATTAGATTCTGCGTCTTTTGTTGTTATAGAAAAGGCTGTTTCAGAAACCAAAAATCAACTTGTTTTAATGATAAGTCCAGACGGCACATCATATTCTTCTATTAGTTCTGACTCCTACAGTCCAGGTTTACATCATTATGTTTTGACGTATGACAGTGTAAACAGAAGAGCTAAAATTGATATAGATGGAGTTATCGGTGAGTGGGATTATGCTCCTGTCACGAATTTTGCAACTACTAGTAGTTTAAAAATTAATTCAATTAATCCTGATTATGTAGTACACCAGGCGACTAATAGAGTGAAAATATTACGAGATTTATATTTTAAATCAATTCCAGTTGACGATGAAACGGAATCTCTTAGAAACATAAAATACGGAATAGAATATGTTACTGACACATCTCTTGTGGACACAGATTTTGTTGGATTGGCAACTAGTTATTCGCAGCCAAATACTATAGCAACAAATTCAATAATAACAAATGGAAGTAATATTTTTCTAGGTATGTCAAACGGAGATTTATTAAAAGGGGTACAAAGTATATGGGACAATGAATTTATTTTTGATTTACGCAAAAAAAATATTTCTCTGGATAGTCATGGTACTGGTTCTCCAGAATACACAGACAATGGAATGAAATTATCTTCAGTTTTTTTAAGGATTTAATTAATGTCAGCAACAATATCTGATATTAGAGTAAACGGAATAGACCCAAGCACAACAACAGTGTATTCGGGAATTAGTCCTACAATTTCATGGAATTTTATAGAAGATGTCGAAAGTACAACACAAGCAGGTTTTGAGATACGAATTGGAAGCTCTTCAAATAATCTAGGTCATAATTCTTTTGTTGGTGATAAGACAAAATATACATCAGATTCAAGTGTGCCATATTTTGAATATCCATATAATAATTTAACAAGAAGTTCTACGTTTTATTGTCAAATAAAAGTTTGGGACAATGAATATTCTGGAGTATCCAATCAACATATAAGCGACTGGTATACGTTTTCTTTTAGAATCAATTCTCTTCCAGTAATTAAAAGTGCCTCTATATATCCTGTAGACCCGAATTCTTCTGATAATCTAAGATTATCATATATATACGAGGATGACGACTTTCACGAGGAGACAGGGTCTGTCATAAAATGGTATAAACATAATATTTTACAGCCTCAGTTTGATAATTTATTAGAGATAGAAAGTAAATATATTGATGTTGGAGATTCTTGGACAGCTAGAATAAATCCTAGTGATGGTCTTGAATATGGGGCCACATATATTACACAAGCCGTTTCAATCATTGCTGCTGATATACATATAACTGATGCAGAAATATTGCCAGAAGACGCCAACATAGACGATATCCTTAAAATAGAATATACTATACCAGATGACCCATATTTAGATTTATCTAATTCTGAAACAACATATGAATGGTATGTAAATGGGGTCAAAACCGATAAAACAGAACAATTAGTAAGACTTGATTTGGAAAAAAATGATGAAGTATATTCCAAAATAATAATTAAGGAAAACAATAACACAGTTGCTCAGGCAACTAGTCCAACTATAACAATCAGTGACTCAGAATGGAAGTTGTTTGATTTAAAAGTTGGAGGGATGAAAGAGCCAATTGGGCTAACAGAATTACGACCAAACATTGAATGGAAAAAACACAAAACAAAATCGTTAGCAAATGATACTCCGACTTACTTAAGGATATTAATAACAAAAACCCCATCAAGAGATTCGTTTACATTTGATTCTGGTTATATTGAGTATCAAAAAGATTCATATCAGTTCTCTTCTGATGTACTAGAAAGGGGAAATAGGTTTTTTGTACATGTCGGAGCTGGAGACTCTGTCCCGTTTACCAACTATATAACAACAGAAATAATAACAAACGGGTCATCATGGGAAGAAAATGTTGACAATGCTGTTGGATGGACCATAGAGTTTAGAGCTAAAATAGGCAACCAAACAGGAGATAGACAAGGGTTATTAATACATGATGGAAAGTATTTTGGGGCTATGTTTTTTGCTACAGAAGAAACTTCTGTTGGAGACACAAAAAAACCATCTTCAAGAATAACGTTTTCTTCAGGAAGAATAGAAACATATGAAATAATCGAACCATCTGGTGACCAGTCGTTTTCTAGTTTTCAAACATACAGGGTAACAGGATATGGAACAAACATAAGAGTTTTTCTTAATAATAAAAAAGTATTATCATTAGATAATATATTAACCATACCTTCTTTATTGAAGCAAATAGATTTTGGAGATGTTCGTCTTTCGTCAGAACATAAAGCGAGTTCTCCAGGTACTTGGAAGTTTTTCAGATATTCAACAGATGGGGCATATGATATAGATTCTGACGTTTTTGTGAGCAATGATTTTGATTTCTATTCTGTCGGTAAACTTCCTGGTGGGTCTATCGACTGTATGATTGATGATGCATTTTCAGTTAATGAAATAACAGAAGAATATCGTAAATATTTTCCGTCCTCATTTTTGTTATCGTGGAAACCAGAAAGTGGGTCCAGCAAATTAATTTCATATAATGAAAATGGAGAAGAAGAAACTCTCCCTGTTGCAACCAAAAATTATTCACCAATAACAGCGATAAAACTCGACAACAATTTAAATAAATATATATCTTCGTCTAACGGAGTTACTGTATTGTATGGGTCTAAACATGATCCCGATTATTTTTTTGATACAACAGGAACTTTTACAATACCACCATCAGATTTTGATAGAATAACAAATTTTTCTAAAGAAGCTCTCGAACATGTAATGCCTCAAGTCGCAAACACTATAGTAATTGATACTACTCACACCGCTGTAGGATACGAAGGAGATCCTTATCGTTATACTGGAGGTATTTGTTATCTTTCTCAAAGGACTCATGGACACGCTTGGTTTGATAAAGTTGATAATTCAAAAGGATGGCAGACAGAATTTACAATGTCGGTTGGCTCTGTGGAACAGAGCATTGAAAATGATACAGACTTAAACAAAGAAGGAATAGGTATATATGTTAATGACGGGAATAGACAGGAAATAATAATCTTCACTAGAGACAGAATCACATTTCTGTTTGCCAATGTATATGTAGATATCAATACTGGTATATCTAGAACTTACAGAATAGTTGGAAAAGATGACAATCTTCTATTGTACCAAAGATATGCCTCTTCTTCAGTTGGAACCGAACAGTTAGTTATTGATGGTACGGGTCTATTTGTAACTCCTGCTTCAGTTGCAGGAAACAGCAGAAAACCTAAAATTGCAGTTGACTCTGCTGGAAATTTCCATTGCGTTTGGCATGATGACGGAAACAGAAACAGTACTATCCTTTATAGTAAGCTTGATGGAAATTCATGGTCACATCCGGAAGTTGTAATCGAGGGAAACCCATTTGCCATAAAAAACCCTGATATTGCTATTGACGGAGAGGACAAAATATATGTTGTATACGAAGATGTATCTTTTGATAGCCAAGAAATAAGTGTTAGTATAAAAGACAATCTGGGGTGGAATCCTAAAATAAGAATAACTAATTCAAAAGGAAAAAAAACCTCTCCATGTATTTGTATAGATCATTTAGATAACGTTCACATAGTGTGGCAAGATGAAAGAAACGGGAAACCAGAAATATATTGGGCATACAGAAACAAACAAACCGAGGCGTGGCAGTCTAGTGCTCAGTTTGGAGAGGACCAAAATATAGTTTTTCAAAACCCGAATGACAGCAACATGTCTGACAATGCTATGAGTTTCAAAAATCCATCTGCCTGTTATGTTTATCCAAAAGTTTATATAGCATTTGAAGGAGATTTTGGAGATGGAACATCTGGAATTTTTACTGGCAACTATGATACATTAAACAAAAACTGGATATCTTCTGGGTATCCACAGTATACAGCAGGAAATGAAACCTCAACAACACTAGGTACTAGCAGGTTGGTCAGCGATACTGGAAGACGGTGTGTAAATCCTGATATATCTGGGTTTAATAATAGTGTGGTTGTTGTTTGGGAGGACCAGACTGAGCCAGTTTCTCAAATATGGGGGAATTCATTTTTCGTATCTACTGGAGAGGAATATTCTGGAGTAACAAAAATTACGAACAGATTATCTGATTGCAAAAATCCTTCTGTGGGATTTATTTCCTCAATTGAAAGAGCGATAATAGCATATGAGTCGCAGGATTTTGTCTCTGAATCTGGAAGCTATGATTTTAGCAATGATACTTCTCCAAATGTCGAGACATCTCAGATATATGCAGATAGATACATTTCTGCTGCTGGAGTATTTGCTGGATCAGGAACAGGATATTCTGACGAATTGATAATGATAGAAAATGAAAAAATATCAAAACATCCAGCACTTCCAAAAATATCTCCGTCAGTGCAAACCAAGTTAGTTTATGATTTTATAAGGGTTCTTTCTGAAGAAGAGATATTAAAAAGAGAAGAGCATCCTCTTTTTTGGATGATTGGAGATGCAGATTTATATTTCAATTCAACAATAACAGATACATCTATTGATACAAATGGAATAGGAATACTTTCTTCTCCGTACACTAAAGAGTTTGCTATAGGAGACATAGATGACACAGTTGGGTCAAGGGTATATATACAGAATATTTCCATGTATTTTGGATATAATGCAAAACCGCTTTCTGTTTTAAATATAAACACTAATACTGTACAGGGATGGCCAGACAACAGGGTTTATGATTTATTTACAGATACATACGGGAATATACTTGCTGCAACACATAGCGGATTAGCGTACTATAAAATAAGCAATGGAGAAGTAAAACTGTTTTCATTAGACAAAGACAATCCTGACAAAACAGATTTTATTGTGACAGCAATAGATTACTCGAAAAACGGAGTATGGTTTGTAGGTACTTCCAGTTTTGTGTCATATTCATATGACGGGGGACAGACATGGAGTAAAATAGATATAGTTAATACAAGATGTATTACAACAGACATAAATGGGTCTGCTGTTATAGGTACTTCTTCTGGTATATATGTTGTTCCGTTAAATTATGGAGACCAAACAGTAGAATCACCAATTTTTATAAATAAACTAACCAATACAGATGGGTCGCTGAGTGATGATAGCGTTAAAAGTATAAAAGTGGATGAGTCAAACATAATATGGGCTGGCACAGAAAGTGGAATAATAAGAATAGAAAACTACGTTAATAAAACATTATTGAATATAAAAAACGGAATGAGGTCTAGTCATGTTAATGATATATCAATAGTAAATAAAGCGACTCGATACATAGCTACTGCCACTGGAATAGAAAAAATGACAGGATTTTCTTTTGAAAACATAAGTACGTTAAATACGGAAATAAAAAGCGATAACATACTAAGTCTAAATTATGTTGCAGATACAAAAGGCTTATGGTTTAGTGCTGAGGAAAAACTATATGAATTGGTTTTAAGAGACGAACAAAAAGAAGAAACACAAAACGAATTGATAGAGTATGATACAGAACTCGTATTAACAAGTGATAATGACAGATATACAAATTATATTTTAGGGTTAAATGAACTTGTAGGAGATGATATAGAAGTAAATGAAGAATCTGTAGAGGTAAGAATAAACAAAAATCCAATTGAGTTTGGATATTCTGTAAATAAAAACCTTGAAGCAATAGTTTTTGATGTTTCTCTTTTACAAAATGATCAGGTAGAAGTATTGATATCTAATAAATTTAAAACATTTAAAGATTTTTCCCAAATATCAAAGGAAGAAGAAATACTCGGGATCAAAAAGACATCAATAACAGCAATAACAAAAACGCCAGCAAACCAGCTTTTATTATTGTCTGGTGAAGACAATAATCAATTAATGGCTTATGCTGGATTAAGTAACATGCCATTCGTTTTAATAGTTTTAGACAGAGATAAACCGAATGCGGCTTTACAAACAATAAATCAATTGACAAGGACTTCTTTTAAGTTTAGAGTTCTTAGTAGTGATGAAACATCTGGTGTAACGGACATGATTGTTTCTAATTATGAAAATTTTACCAGCGATGGCACGACATTATTGTCTTATGAGCCTATACAAACTTATGTTAATCATGATATTGGAGAACAATTAAATGAAACAATAGAAGAGTTTAACATACCAGATACAGCAGTTATTGATGCAGTAACATATCCAGTTGGCACTGGAAAATTATTGGCGACAATGAAACCTTCTGGGCAAAATAGTACTTTCGTATATGCTATAACGACAAAACCTATTATAATTTTCAGAATGGACCCATTTAAAGAAGAATGGGAATCAATAGCTACTCTTGACAATGCAAATCCTAATATGGAAATTCACTCAGTAACAAACGTAAATGAAACACTATTTTTGACAACTGGCACAACTGGTGGTACAGGACGTGTATATATTTGTTCAAATGGAACTGATTTTGGTCTAATAGGTGTGGCAGACCAGCATATATACTGTTCTGTCGCTGATAGTGATGGAGGATATATCTATTTTGGTACTAATAGTGGAAACATATATAGATACTCATATGGTATTGTTGGAGAAGGGGCCAAATTTGAGAAAAAATATAGTGACATAGGAGATAAAGTCTTTGGGCTGGAGTATAATGAAAACAAACTATATGTAGTAACAGAAAACTATGGAACAGATGGTTCTGGTTTTGAGATCGATTTAACCACTGATACAGTATTAACAATGTTTCCAAAATCAATACCAGTATTAAATGATATAAGAAAAATTAATGACTTATATATTGTTTCTAATAACACACATGAAGTTTGGAGAAGCAAATTAGAAGAGCCACTCGATTTTGTAAAGTCGTACAGCAGCTCAACAAACAATGATTTAAAATTGTATAAAATACCAACAGAAGTTTTAACAGAAAAATTAGAAGGAAGCAGCTAATGGCCGAAAACATAGAAACATATTCGTCCTCTAGTGAATCTTTGCCAGTATTAAGTAAATCAACAGATCTATTTAAACGAGTAGGGAATTCATGGCAGTTTTTTTTCAGAAACGAAGAAAAAATAAATGATATAGTTCCTTTAAAATTTGTAACAAATGAAGGCCTATTTCTCATATCAGACAATAAAGTAATACGTTGGACTAACTATATTCCTGCAAAAAGAGTTTATTTAAAAGTAAAAGACCAAGCTGGGAACGAAAGTGATACGGCAATTGTGAGTCTAAACTTAGAATCTATAAAAGATTTTATACCTAGCGGAAGAATTTTAGATATTGACGAATATGGAAAAATAACATATTCATTTGATTCATTTGATAAAACAATGATGTATAGTGGAGATATGGTAGAAACGGAAATAGGCATATATGAATCAGAAATTTTTAACGGCACTAACAATCTTGTATCGTGGAGAAGTATAACATGGGAAGCCACAGAGCCAATTAATACTTCAGTTTCTATACAGATAAGATCGGGAGCCACAGAAGACTCTGTATTAGATGCGGATTGGTCAGAAATATTGATAAAAAACAATGAGGGATATGTAGCAATAGAATATTTAAAAGACCAATTTATACAATTCAGGGCAATATTAACTTCGAGAACCAGAAATGTAAGTCCTTCATTACACAGTGTAACAATAAGGAATTTAACTTCAGCAGCAACGCATTTTTTTACAACAAATTTTGTCTTGCCCAAAAAAGTTATTTCTGGAATACTTACAGATAATGCTATAATACCAGTTTCAGCAGACATAGTATTTGGAATAAATACTAAAAATAGTGTGAATTTTGCGGATTATCAGATAATTGAACCAAACAGGATTTTCACAGCGAATTCTAGTCAATTCGGTACTAATTTAAGAGTTGGAGTTAAATTTATAACTCCTGGAATAGCGTCTCAAATTTCACAAGACCCATATAATGAGTTTACTCATTCCTGCATAGTTAATTTTAACTTTGTTAATACCGATGTTGTTGCTAAAACGTTTCATTTTAGGATTTCTTTTTATAATGATGTGCAACACACACAATTGGCTTATAGGTTTTTTACAGGCACAGATCAAACAGGATGGTCTTATTCAAATGACTTAGATTTCCCTTCGTCTGGAATAGTTATACCGTCATCTAGCTCAAGAAACGTAATATTTACTCCAGGGGAGCAGGTAATAGGAGCTAATATTTTCTATATATTAGTTGAGGCCTTTGATGGATCATTATATGAAGATGTAAGAACACATGATAGTTATGTGTGCTCTGTTTGTGATCCACAGTATGACCCTTATTGTACAAATAGTATTCCAATACTCAAAAATTTTGCAATTGTTTTTAGTCTGGAAGACGGTACCTCAATTAAAATAAACACATAATATGCCTATTTTTACACCAAATTACGGACTAGCATGCTTTTTAGATGGAGACATTTATGCCGCTGCAGAGGATCTACGTAGGTTTACTATAATCGATAACCAAATTGCCGCTGCTAGTAGATTTATAGGCGATGGAATAATTTCTGGATGGGAATTGGCTCCTGGAATATTTCCTGCAATAACGATAACAAAAGGTTCTGGAATAATTGGAGGATTTTATACTTCAACAGACAGTGATTATATTGTTGATACTGGAATAATTCCTGACTCTAAATATTACTTTTTTGCAAAAAAATCTCTAAACATAATAAGTGGATATGGAAAACCTTCTTCTTTATTAAGTATATCAATTACTGATAATTCTGCTCCTGTCGCCCCAGCAAATTTTACAGTAGTTTCTCCATTTTCCAATGAGGATGCAGCTCCAAATGACATGGTAATATATTTAAATTGGGACCAAAATACAGAAATAGATTTTAGTCACTATTTATTAAGTCGAAGTACCAACAATGTAGATTATTCGCTTCTTGGGTCAATAACAAGTAATTCTTATACTGACACAAACATATTAGAAAATTCAGTTTATTATTATAAAATATCTTCGGTAGACAAAAGCGGCAATGAGTCTTCCTATATTTATGGAAGTGTGACTACGCCAATTAGCAATGTTTTGCCGTTCAGCCCTAAAAATTTTAGTGTTTATGCTAGTGATGAAAACGCAAGTTTAGTATGGGATCACCCTGACACAAATACTGATGAAATAAACAGCTATTTAATAACATACAAATTATTGAAAAGCGACAATAGTATATTGTCCCAGGACCAGATTTTTATATCAAAGCAGACTTTAAGTAAAAAAATATCCAGTTTACAAAACGGGAAAAAATACGAATTTACAATACAAACAGTAGATAATAAAGGAAGAATTTCTAATGGCATATCTGTTATAGCAATTCCAAACAATGATCTTGCTCCGCCTGATCCCGATAATATAACAGTATCTGAATCAGGGCAAGAGAGTGGACCAAACAGTGTAATGCTTGACATAAATTGGCTTCCTGGAGGAGATGAATATGAAGTTTCTACTGGAGTAAATTATAGAGTTTATTTTTCAATAGACGGAGTACAAAACACTAATGAGTCTTTATATATAGAGACATCTATTGATCAATTAAATTTAAAAACATCTATTGCTCCATTTTCTGGAATCAATGTACCTATACCAGAAAACACATTAATAACTTTAAGAATAACATCAATTTCATTATCTGGATATGAAAGCAAAGGTACTTATTATAGATTTAAAACAAATATATATACAAAAACACAGACCTTAAGAAATGTAGAAAGCTTCTATGATATACGTACAATAAAAGTTACATGGAACAATAATCCAGACACTTATAAGATAAAAATACTTGTTGAAAGAAAACCAATTGACGACGAATATGTTGAGTTGCAGTTTGTTTCAGAAGAAATAACAGATAGAATTTGGGTGTATTTTATATCTGAGCCTTCTCTAGGATTTACTTATTACGTTTCATTAACACCTATTAATCAAGACGGGATATACGGTGAAACATCAACTATAAGTCAAAATACATTAACAGATAGTGAATTGGCTTATCCCCAAATACCATATGAATTAGATTTTTCTTTCTCGTTTAATTCGGCTGAATTAAAATGGAAAATTCCAGACGATAATCTATTGATAAAGAATTATAATATATACAGAGCACAGAAGCATTTTTCTGTAAATTATTCAGACTATGAATTAATTGATACGTTGCCCTATTCTGCAACAAATTTTACAGACTATGGCCTAATAGAAGAAGAATATTATTCCTACTACATAACAAGCATAGATATATTTAATAGAGAGAGTAAACATTTAAAAAATGACTATTCAAATATAGGATTAGTTTCTTTTAAAATACCTATCTATTCTGGAACCTTTTCTTCTGTTTTGAATCCAGAAATAATATTAGATGGATTTAGTTCTGTTTTGACATGGGAAATAATACATGGAGAACCGTTTGATGCGTTTCAGATTTTAAAATCTGTAGATAGTTTACACGATTTTACTCCAATTACAACTGTGGATTATTCCACTACGCAAACAGAGTATTCGTACAGAGACGAAAATGCAATAACAGAAAGTAATATACCTTACTATTATATAATAAGAAAAATATCCAATGATACAATCTTTTTAGCACAGACATCTAGTATTTATCCGGAAAACTCTATTTATTTGGGCTATGCTATATTGTCGGATTCTTCCTTTATAGAATTTAATATGGACGGAAGGAGAAATATTTCTTTGCTGCATGATACTTTGTCTGAATATACAGATAGCCTACTATATTATCATTTGCATAGAGGAATTGGAACTTTTGAAACTAAATCTATAAAAAATACTAATTATATTTTCCCCAAAACGGACGCAAGTGAAATTGATTTAAACCCTTCTTTGGTTGTAACAGAATGGAGTACAACAGATGGTTCTGAGTTTTATACAAATGAAGACATTTCTGGAGGCAGCATTTATTCTGTTAAAGTGAATGGATTTTTCCCAAAACCACTATACACAATAGATGAAAATAATGGAAAAATATTTTTTGCAGAACCATTACTTATATATAACAAAGAAACTAATTCACTTGAAGGTACAGCCAACATCGAATTAACAGTTTTTGGTATAGAAGAAACAGATGGGACACTACAAGATTTTAGAATAGGTGATCTGAATGCTCAAAAAATAGGTTTCAGTAAATTAGTAAATTCTCAAATTCCTAGTTTAAATCACGAAGGCCGAATAAATGAGCGGTTAATACCAGCAAACACTAAATTACAAAGGTATGATAATAATACTTTTATATCTGATCAATCAAATAAATCTACTTTGTTCGGAGAGTGTATAACGTTTTTTTCTGTTACAGATAAGGCTTCAGAACTTTTTATGATACAGAATTTTGAAAATTTAACACCAGGAGACATTTCTACTTTTCAGGCTCCAGATTATTCAGACGACACAAAAGATAATATCACAGATTCATATGCTGGTGCAAGTATAGAAGAATCTTTTTCTGGATCAAGTTCATATAAAATAACATTTAAATATAAAGACGACGATCCAGGAAGATGGGTTAGATTAACAACTTATAATTTTAATCCAATAATTGATTTAAGAAAAAAAATATCAATAAGAATAATGGTACAAAATGGAAGCTTTTATTTAGGAGCTGGAATTCGCAAATCTTATACAAATAGTACAACAATAGGATCTGACGGAGGTACTATTTTTAGTGATGGCCAGGAAGCCACAATAGAATTTGTTGGCGTTGAAGAATTAATTGATTCTTCTCCTGATCACCCCGACGTTGTAACTCCTAAAGGCAAATATTTAGTGGTAGCTCAGCCAGGAGTTTGGCAAACTTTTGAATTTGAACCTCTAAAAGAAAATATAATCGCTTATACAGGAAATGGCACTTTATCAACTTCTAATGGCTATGCAACACTGGAACATTTAAATTTTACAATTAATCCAGACAATACAGAAGAAGTAATACTGTATATAGATGAGCTTGTTCAGATAAACGATACTCTTGCAGCTGGGACAAGCCAAGGAATACAAAAATCTTCTGATTATGGGTCTTCGTGGAATTTAGTAAGATATACAGAAACTCCTGTTTTTAAGTTTTTTAAATCAAATAACAATCCTTATATATGGGGAATTTCTTCTAAAAATGTATTTTTATCTACCAGTGTAGATCAGTGGTATGAAGTATCTGGAATAAGCACCGTTCAGACTATTAGAGATATATGTGAAGATTCGTATGGAAACATATATGTTTCAAGCGATAAGGGTGTTTTTGTTTTAAAGATTAATGATTTTGCGTCATTTTCAGAGTTTTTACAAACTCAAATTACAAATGCTTTTTCAACAGAAACTTATGCTATATGGCACGATAATAATTTTATTTATGTTAGTACTGAAATCGGAATATATTCAACAGATGATTTTGGTGAAACATGGGCTGAAGAACCGTTATTAACAAGTCCTGTTCCTTTGTATGAAATTATTGAAACATCATATGGATTGTTTTCGTTTTCAAAACATTCGATATTTAGAAAAATAAATGGGGATCCATATTTTGTTGAAATATGTAATTTAAATACAGATATCGATGAAGTAGAAGAAATATGGAAAATAGAAATTTTTAATAGTTTAATATATGTATCAACAAATAATGGCATTTATATGAATACCCAATCTGACATCTATAATGTTTCTGCATTAACGTTTGATAAAGTTTTTTCTTCTATGGATATATTAAATTATTACAGAGTTGGATATTCATTAGATGTTATAGGAAGCGAACTTTTTATTGGCTCTGAAAACATTCTATATAGTTCTAATATTCTAAACGAATTAAGTGTAAAACGAGAGTACCTAAACAGAGACAAGCCGACTATAAATATAAATGGCATACCACAAAAAACTGGTTTCATTTATAATTCGTTTAATGGAGTAGTAAGCTTTAGAGAAAGTTTAACTATGGATGAAACGGTTTATTTAGATAATTTGCCAAGAAAAGTTTTTAATACAGAATATGCTGGATGGGCACAGGCAAATATAGAATCTCCAATTGTTATAAACAAAAACGGAGAACCCATATGGGTTGACTTTAAGTTAAATGGAACCAGCGTTTTGGATTTTGTTACTGCGGCAAAAGCCGCAATACAAAGTTCAGTTTCTTTATTAAACTATAAAAATAGTAATATATCTGATGATCTAATAAACAGAACGATAGCCAGTGCTGACACAATATTGTCTGGAGACGTAACATATGATTCTTCTGGTAATATTTCTTCAACTTCTCCTATAATTGATAAAAAAACTGTTGGAGAATTTTTAAAAAATTATAGTTTTTATGTATTTAGTATTGATCATACAAAAGTTACAACCGTATTTCCGTCGCCAACTTTTATCATAAACGGACAAAACATAGAAAACAGAGATTATACGGATATTTATACTTATGAAAAAATAGGAATAGATGACCTGGGATATAATGTTACTCTTTCAGGAGTTATAAACTATACTGATTTTAAAAATGCCTTTTACAGTGGATACTTGCAATCAGAATTATTAGGCAGAGCCAAAGAAAAGAATCTTTCGTATACCTCTGTGGAGTGGCAAGCAATACAGTCAGTGTTAAATATTCTTGACAGTGGGAAAACAACCACATCTATTAATATTCCTGGACAGATTGAGGAAGATATGGGATTTACCGCACAAGATGCAAGCGGGATAATAATTGATCCATATTCTGGTAAAATAAATTTTTCTTCTGTTGGGACATCTCTTGAGGAAAGGAATAAATTTTCCTTCAATAAAGAAGACTATCTAACCGCCAATTTAATAGGTGCACAAATAGGAGATATAGGAAGTGTAACACATAACAAAATAGAAAATAGCCTAGAACTTGTTAATTCAGGAATGCCATATGATCTTTCCGCCAATGTACATGGCAATATTATAAAAACTGGAATATTTTTTGAAAGACAATATCCTGGAATATTCAGGTCTATGGATGTTTCTAATATAAAAAGCAAATATAATACTGCATATACTAGAGACTGGTATGATATTTTGAATTCTACTATAGACTATAATGTTATTGACGAATCAGAAAATACACCTGTATGTAGTGTACCGTACTGTATGGCGTGGTTTGGAAACGAAGATCCATATTTCAACAATAAACTATGGATAGGCACAGATGTTACTATTTTTGAGTATACTGTTGATTTTAATGGAGTTACTACTTTTGAAAGGACAATATCTCCGCCCGGAATTGATTCTGAAATAAGGGCAATTATATTGAACAATACTAGTATTTATGTTATTGCAAATAATAAAATTTATCTATCAGAAAACTATGGAATAACCTGGAGCTTGTTTAGTACAGAAAATTTGCCAGAATATTTATATAGTTTAGGAATATGTATAAACAATATGATTGTTGGTACTAATGATGGAGTCTGGTGGAACACAGATAATTATAGTGAATTCAGTAGGTCTAATATTTTTTATTCTTCTTTGCTTTCGTCTAATGAAAAAATAGAGGCCGAAAAATCATTTGTGTCATCTGTGTTTAATATAGAAATAGATAATTATGTGTTCTTAGAAAGCAGAAAAAACTTCTTTATATCGCAATCTGGAGCAGAATTTATTGCAATCGGACCAATTAACCTAAATAGTGTTTCAATTGTTAACAAAATATATTCTTATAAGAACTTATTATGGGTAGCAACAGATAAAGGATTATACTGTGATGCAGGTACTGCTTTTTCTGAGAAAATAGCATTTAGTTTACAGTTAATAAAACCTACTGGTTATGAGTCAATAATTGCTGTAAACGATATAACATCATCAATAAAAGAAATAAATACTGAGCATGAAGCATTGTATGTTGGTGGAGATGACGGTTCTGTGTATAGGTATAAGGCAGGAATATGGAAAGAATACCAGACAAGTTTATTGTCAGTACACAAGATGATTCTAATTGAAGATTTTGAAGAGAATTACATTGTTGCGGTTGGGTATAATAATATTGTTATATTTCCTGATTCTATTTTTGACCCAATTACTGATAGTGGACACATTTCAGTAATTGAACCATGTAAGGATTAATTTATGCCAAAATTTACAATAGTATCTGGGGAACCTAGAAGCGGAACGAGTTTAATGATGCAGACACTTGGTCTTCTAGGTATGCCTATTTGGTACAAGGAAAAAGAAACTAGGTTAGATGAAGCCAGGAAACAAATAGAAATATTAAACCCAAGAGGCTTTTATGAATTGCCTATTGTTAGTACTGGAATTAGCTTATCAAAATTTCAAGAAAAAAACACAGAGTTTTATCAAGAAATACTAAATAACGATGGAAGCGCAATAAAACTTGTAACTCGCGGATTATTAAAAACAGATATTGAACTAATAGGTAAAATAATTTTCTGTACTCGTAATCCTAGGGCAATAGCATACAGTCAAACAGATCTTATAGAAAATGTAATGGTAGCAGGTGAAGGCGGAGAATGGATATATCCTAAACGGGAAAACACTTGTGTTTCATACAATTTTAATATATACGAATTTTTACAAAAAATCTCGAATTATACAAGTGCATTATATGTTGATTATGATAATGTGCTTACAGAACCCGTAAAAGAAATAAATAGAATAATTGAATTCTTGAAAATTTTTCCAACAGAAAAACAAATTCAAGAGGCTATAACCAATGTAGTCCCTGAGTTAAGCAGAAACTCAGATCCTCCAATCCTTGATGGGCCTGAATGGAATTTGGCCGACAAAATGTATGTATATTTAACCGAACAAAAGCCTGTTGATAAATCTCTTGAAACAGATATTGCCAATACAACTAAAACTCTATTAGAAAAAAATGCATGGTGGCTGGAAGAATCAATATGGAGGATGTGTGATATTTCGATGTATAAAAAAATACAAGAAGATTCTAAATACAGAAAATTTATTATGTCAGATATGAATAAAAGAAAAATAAAAGGAAGAATATGTAATATATGTGAGAACTATAATAGACTAGGAAAAGAATATACAATAAATAGAGCAGGATTGGGTCCACTGAAACGTAATATGGTCTTATGCAAAGAGTTAAACAAAGAAGTAACCCTGGAAGAGTGTCAAAATCACTGGGAAAGAAAATAAATCATGGCTATTATTAAACAAGATACATTTCCCGAATATATTGTTGCTATAATTGGAGGTTCCTTTCCTACAGGACCAAAAGGAGTATACGGATTAAAAGAAGATGATCCTGTTGTATTAAAAATACTAAGCAGAACACCTATTGCCCAGATTTATACTGAAAGTGGTGAATCAGCATGTTCTAATCCTTTTGATTATTTTTTTGCAGGTGGAGTTACGCCTCCAAACAGAATCAAAATAGGAATGTACAACAACGTTAACGTCAATGCTAATATGATGTATTTTTATCTTTCACCTTATTTTACGATTTTTAACCGTGGTTGTGCAATTGCTGGTGCTTTTGGATGGAGTCTTATAGATGGCCCCGTGAATCCAAGTTATATGAAGGGAAATACTGGGGCTGCATACTATAGTTTTAGAGATATTTTTAATTTTAACTCTGTTCATCTTTTTAAAACTCGTTCTATAAAAGACGTATACGAATATTTTCCAGCTTTTGAAGTAAATGCAGAAACAGGCGGTACAGCGACAGCATCTAATTATGCTCCAAGTATTGGAGACTCGATTACCGTAACAAGTATTACTAACGAAGGATATGAGTTTTTGGGCTGGGATTTAAATGGGACTATTGTTTCTACGGAAACAACATACACATTTGTTCTTCCATATGTTGGCATTTATGATACTTATAGACTGTGTGCTGTTTTTTCTCCATTTTTAAATAATCTTATAATTCCTTCTTCTGAATGTGTTGCAAAGAATAAAATACTTTCACAAAAAATTTCTTTAAATGCATTGCAGA
>Ga0172379_10002514_pt1 | contig 32033 bp, 23 predicted proteins | sample GrowelOW334metaG_FD_119756 | JGI IMG/M metagenome (GOLD analysis project Ga0172379, IMG submission 119756) | Groundwater microbial communities from an aquifer near a municipal landfill in Southern Ontario, Canada - Groundwater well OW334 metaG | ecosystem: Environmental > Aquatic > Deep...
AATGTTTCCGCAAGAAGAATATTATCAAGTGATGCACATAAAAATGTTTCCTAAAAAAATTGTTCACGCAGAAAATCTTGGCGGGGACATTAACAAGCTAAGCAATAAACGAGCGTGGATCGGCTGTTTTCCGCTTCGCGGAATTGAACTTGAATCGGCAATGTGCCGGATCGTTGCGTTTTTACCAAAAGATGAAAAATAATTTTCAACAGCGGAGTCTATCGTGGCAATTGAAAATCAATTTGATTATGTAAGAGCAAAAAATCTTGACGAAATATTCGGTGTTTTCCCACATTACAAAAACCCGGTTATTCTTGCCGGAGGCACTGACTTAGTTGAGTTTCTTAAAACCGGTGTTGTGCAACCTGATGTTGTTATTGATATTAAAGGGCTTGACCTTTTAAAAGATATCCGGCTCGGCAATAATATTTTGTGGATTGGCGCCGGTGTAACTTTTAACGAGCTCATCGAATCGGAAATTATCAACGAACATTTTCCAGTCATTGCAGAGATGAGCAAAACGGTTGCTTCGGTTGGAATAAGAAACCGCGCAACATTAGTAGGAAACATTTGTTCGGCAGTTCCATGCATGGATAGCGGACCTCTCCTGTCGGTATACAAAGCGAACGTTATTACTGCGGGGCAAATCGGTGAAAGAAAAATTCCGATTGAACAATGGTTTATAGCGCCGCGCAAAACAGCGCTATTTAAAAATGAAATCGTTAAAGGAATTTCCATTCAACTGCCGGATAAAAAACATGCCGGATGTTTTGTAAAACTTGGCAGATACAACGGTGAAGACCTCGCACAGGTTAATCTCGCAATTTTAGCTTTCGAAGACTATTCGTTCCGCATTTCATTCGGTGCTGTTGCCCCAATTCCAGTTAGAGCTATGCGGGTTGAAAGATTATTGAATCGGCAAAAACTTCTTCCTGATTTATTAGAAAAAGCAAAGCAAATACTTGAGGAAGAGATTGCACCGATAACTGATGTTCGTGCGACAAAAGAATATAGAATGCACATGGCAAAAGTAATGCTCGATCGCGGATTATATACGGCAGTCGATAGACTGAATGGTGAAGGACCTGCGTACGGCAAAAGGATAATTTAATTTTTCTGAATTTCCTGTAGGAGAAATGTTCATGAAAAAAGAAATAAGTTTTTTATTAAACGGTGAAAAAAGACAAATTGAAGTCGGTTCCACGGAAATTCTTCTTGAAGTGTTGAGAGATAGACTTGGCCTTAACAGCCCCAAATGCGGCTGCGATAGAGGTGACTGCGGAACTTGCACCGTCATGATCAACGGAAGAACCGTACGCAGTTGCCTTGTGCTTGCAATTGAAGTTGACGAACAGGAAGTCTTAACGCTCGAAGGAACAATGCAGGGAGAACTAACTCCGCTGCAAGAATCATTTCTTAAACACAATTCTTTTCAATGTGGATTTTGCGCTCCCGGTGTAATCCTTTCAACCACAGAACTCCTTGCAAAAAATCCTCATCCGGAAAAAGAAGAAATACAAGAAGCGCTTGCGGGAAACCTTTGCCGCTGCACCGGGTATTCTCCAATCATTGATGCGGTTATTGATTTAGTAAAATAAGTCTAAGGAAAATTTATGGACGAGTACAAATTTATTGGCAAATCTTCTGTTAGAGTTGATGGAAAAGTAAAGGTTTCCGGAGCCGCTCAATTTATTGACGATCTGGATTTTGGACCGAATTTACTTTTTGCGGAAATTGTCGAAAGCAAGTTTGCGCATGCAATTATCAACTCGATCGATACTTCCGAAGCAGAAAAAATTCCCGGAGTTGTAAAAATTGTTACCGGAAAAGATTTTCCTTTCCGCTTTGGTCTCTACATGCACGACCGTTATATTTTTGCGCAAGACCGCGTAAGGTTTGTTGGTGAGCAAGTTGCCGCCGTAATTGCAAGGGATGCCGTAACCGCTAAAGCCGCGGCAAAATTGGTTAAAGTCGATTACACCGAATTAACTCCGGTTCTATCAGTTCAGCAAGCGCTAGGTGATTCACCGTTTCTCATTCATCCTGATTTAAAGGATTATCATCACGTTCCCTGGTTTTTTCCACAAACCAATTCCAATGTTGCACATCTTCGCAAAGTAAGAAACGGAAATGTTGAAAATGCATTTGCCGATTCCGATGTGGTACTTGACGATGTTTATACCGTTCCGCGGTATGCGCACTGCGCGCTTGAAGTTCACGGCGCGGTTGGTTTACTTGATCATTCTGGCAGATTAACTGTTTGGACGGCTTCACAATCTCCACACACGCAGCGGCATTTATTTGCAGAAGCGTTGGCTCCGTTGGGATTTCAACATAAAGATGTCCGCGTCATTACGCCGTTTGTTGGCGGTGGTTTTGGGGGCAAAGCAGGAGTATCGATGGAAATTCTCGGCGCTGCCCTTGCAACAAAAGTAAAAGGAAATCCTGTTAAAATTCTTTGGTCGCGTGCACAGGAATTTTACAACACGTATCAACGGCAAGGCGTTGTTGCGCGGTTAAAAGTCGGTGTAAAAAATGACGGAACGATTACCGCGCTTGAACACACGCTTTACTGGGATGCCGGCGCCTATGTTGAATACGGTGCGAACGTTGTGAACGCGGCGGGACTTTCTGCGACCGGTCCGTACAGAATTCCAAATATTAAAATTGATTCGTATTGTGTTTATACAAATTTGCCGCCGGGCGGACCATATCGCGGTTTTGGCTATTCGGAATTTTTATTCGGACTCGAATCTCACATAAACGAACTTGCGAAAAAAATAAAAATGGATCCGGTTGAGTTTAGAAAAAAGAATGCGATCCGCGAAGGTGATCGGCTTACATACGGCTCTGCAATGAATCCCAATGGATTAATGGAAGCTATTGATAAGGTTGCCAAAGAGATTGAATGGGAAAAGAAAGAAACTTCTTCCGATCCGAATAAAGTTATTGGAAAAGGTTTTTCATTATTTTGGAAAGCTCCAGCGATGCCGCCGAACGCTTCATCATCGGCGTTTCTAAAATTTAATGAAGATGCAAGTTTAAATATTCTTGTTTCGGGAATGGAAATCGGGCAGGGCTATTTAACGGTGCTTGCACAAATCGCGGCGGAAGTTCTTTCTATTCCGGTAGAAAAAATCAGAGTGGAAACTCCCGACACAGACCGCAATCCATACGAATGGCAAACGGTTGCATCGCATGTTACGTGGGGCTGCGGTAACGCCGTTAAACAAGCCGCAGAAGATGCGCGTGAACAGATTTTTGATTTACTTGAAAGGGCACTTGAGAAAAAGAGAGGCGAACTTTATTTGGAAGATGAATGTGTCAAATCAAAAGTTGAAAAAGATTTTTCTTTGCCGTTAAAGGATTTTATTATTTCGGGCATTCAAAAAGAAGACGGAACATTTAGAGGCGGACCAATTATCGGGCGCGGAATGTTCATGCCGGAATTTGCTTCGGCGTTAAGCGATCCCGAAACAAGCCAGGGCGGACATCCGAATGTGCATTACACGGTTGGCGCTGCGGCGGTAAAAATTGAAATTGATAAGCAAACCGGGAAAGTAAAAATTCCCAAAGTTGTTCTGGCGGTTGATTGCGGCAAAGCGTTAAATCCCGATTTAGTGAACGGACAAATTACCGGCGGAATTCTGCAAGGCATTGCAACGGTTTTGTATGAAGATATGCGTTTTGATGATAAAGGAAAACTGATCAATGCGAACTTTTCCGATTATAAAATTCCAACGGCGATGGATATTCCCGATGAAGTTGTTCCGATAATTATTGAAACAGCGCAGCCGGATGGACCATATGGCGCGCGTGGAATGGGCGAACACACGATGATTCCCGCCGCACCGATAATTGCAAACGCTGTTGAAGATGCGCTTGGAATAAGGATTAAGTCAATGCCGATTACTGCGGAAAAAATTGCGCTGGCAGTGAAGAATAGAGAGAAGGAATAAGTCGTAAGTTATAAGTTTGAGAATCATTAATGTCTATTATCAAATTGACGATAACTCAAAAATTTATCGCAATACATTCTTTATCTTCAACTCGCTCTCGTTGATAACTTTTTCCAGTCTTGATAGTTGTGTCGTTTCTTGTTTGGCGCTTAAAATCCAGAAGTAAATAGTTCTTTTATATGAAGACGGTTGTTTTGAGAAAAATCCCCACGCTGGTTTATTCGCTTTAAATTTCTGTTCAAATTCTGTTGGCAGTTTTTCCGGTTTATTCTCATAACTGTAGAGTTTAGTTTTATCAACTTTTCTATTTTTATATAGCTCCAGGCCTTCTGGTTGCATTAATCCCAATTTAATCAGTTCTTCAGCTTTCTTTATGTTCACAGCGCTCCAAATACTTTTTGGATTCCTTGGAGTAAAACGGATACAGTAACTTTCGCCGTCAATAGATTTTCGAACGCTATCAATCCATCCAAAACAAATCGCTTCATCAACAGATTGTGACCAGGTGAAGCTTGGTTTGCCGCTATCTACTTTGTAAAAACCGACCAATAATTCAGTTTCTTTCTTGTGGTTCTTCACGAACCACTCTCTAAAGTCGGACTGCTTTGCAAAAAATATTGGCTTCATTAAAACGGCCAATAGTTACTCAAGTACATATAAGTTCTCATCTTCAAAATGCAAATTAATTTGATGACCAAAATTACATAAATGAAACGAATGGATGAATATTCCCTTGAACCAGATGGTAGAGGTTTTGAACCTGTAGCATTTTTGAAAAAGTTAAAAATTTACGGTCATAACTTATTTTTATAAAAATTAAAATTTTGTTTGACTTTAATTTCTTAACTAATTACTTTTGTCATGAATTAAAGTATCATTCATTCAACTAACGTTTTTTTAGGGCTAGATTAAACTGTAAATGAGATGAATATAGTTATTAAAAATTCCACTCTTTCTGAAATGCCCCATCTCTGTAAGCTCGCTGAAATTGATGGGCGTAATCCGGGATTAAATGATTCCGATCTCTTTTTCCAATTTGATCCTGAAGGATTTTTTATTGCCGTTAATCAACAAGAAATTGTCGGTTCGGTCTCCGCTGTAAATTATGGAAACGATTTCGGATTCATCGGCTTGCACTTTGTCCTTCCGCAAGTTCAAAACACAATTGTTGGTGATAAACTTTTAGAAGTAGCGCTGAATAAAGTAGGGGAGAGAAACGTTGGGATCAATTGCTCCGCAACGCAAGTTGAATATTATTCCAATCACGGTTTTACCCCCTGTCACGAAATTTTTACGTATGAAGGAATCGCAGATGGTTTAACACCAGCAATGGATGATATTGTTAGTCCATTCAAGTATTCTTTCGACCAACTGGATGGTTTTGATAAACAGTTTTTCCCGTATGATAGAAAAAAATTATTAATGCTTTGGTGCAACCAGCGGCAGAGTTTATTATTGGGCAAGTATAAGGATAATAACTATTGCGCTTACGGACTCTTTACTCCTTCAGTATCCGGTTTTAAAATTTCCTCTCTTGTAGCTGATACCCCCGAAAACGCAGAACATATACTCTCTTCACTACTTGGACATTTAGAAAAAGGTTCTCACTACTTTATTGATCTCCCGAAAGATAATCCGGGTGCAATCAACTTAGCGGAAAAAATGAAAATGAAAAAGATAAAAGAAACAATACGAATGTATTCTCGATCTGATCCGAATCTTCCTTTACAAAATATATACAGCTTTACCAACAACGAACTGGGTTAACTTAAAAAATATGTAAACCGAGTAAATAACTAATTATTAAATATTTCAAAGGAGTTTTTATGGCAGCATCAGAACCTTTAATGGCATCTGTAGATTTATGGCCTCTTGATTGGGCTCCCCAAGGGTGGGTTATCTGCGGTGGACAAATGCTAGCGGTGAATCAATATACCGCTCTTTATTCTTTACTTGGCACACGTTACGGCGGTAACGGTCAAACAACATTTGGAGTGCCGGATATGCGGGGCAGAGTACCTGTCGGTGTTGGACAGGGAGTATATCAAGGAGCATCTAATTATGTGCTTGCTCAAACCGGTGGCTTGGAACAGATTACTTTAACAGCTGCCCAGGGACCTCTTGCAACGCATACACACACAACAGCAGTTACAGATCCTGTTTTTACCGCAACAGCAACCAGTAGCGATAAACCGGGGGCACACGATGGCGCAAGAGGCGTTGTAACCTCTAATACTCCAGTTAATAATTTCCCGGTAGCCTTAGCGGCTGGAGTAAACAATTATGCGACGACATCAAATGCTAATATGGGAGCTTCCACTATTTCAGTTACAGTTACTCTTTCAAAAACAAGCCCGGGTTCCGTTGTAGTTAATCCGAGTGGAGCTGCTGCCGCACAGGCACATGAAAACAGAATGCCTTTTATGGTGCTTAATTATATTTTGGCTGTAGAAGGAATTTATCCAATGAGGCCGTAGTTGGTTCTCAAGTTTGAAGGCGCATCTTAAAGGTGCGCCTGTTAATACTTTGTCAAAGAAATACTAATTAGAGGTTTTTATGATATACAAATTCAGATATGTTTTAGCAGTATGTCTTTTATTATCTTATTTTAGTTTTACACAAACCTATAAAGCTGTAGCTGCAACAGGTGGCGGAACAGCTACACTTAATGATGTTATAGGTGTTTATGTACAATATGGGACGTATAATACTTATCCATCTTATGTAAAGGTAAATGGAAGTGGGCCAAATAATAATCCAAGCTATGTTTTTGTAGATCAAATCTATAATTGCTGGTCTTTTTATAGTTCAATACAAGACGTTTATTATTGGTATTATTGGAATTCTGGAACCCCAAGTACTTTCCCATTAGGGAGCAGTAATCTTAGTTGGACTGATGCTGGTGGTACTTATGCTTCAATGCCCCCGACTACCTCACAAAACGCAACTGCCAACATGGCCTTTACAAACGGTTCCAGTTATACACCACCCACTGCTACTCCCGGCACAAACAATAACCCCGTTGGAAGATTTCAATTGACGGGTTCATCATATGGCGGTGTATTACAAGCGTTAACAGTTTCTTTTTCAGGCACAAGAAGTGGAGTGTCAAATGTTAAATTATGGAGTTCTACTGATAATTCGTTTAACTCGGGTACTGATGTACAGTTGAATTCTAAATCTGATGGTTCTTCTATAACATTTAACAGTTTTAACAGTCTTGTTGACAACAGTTCCGGTACCTACTACTTTCTCACTGTGGATTTAGCGAGTGGAGCAACTGGTAGTGTTACCGCGACAATACCGAGCCAGGCTTCATTCACATTTGCAGGTGCAAATCAACCAGGAAGTTTTACAACCGCTGTTTTGACTTCCGCAACTGCACCACTGCCTGTTGAACTCAGTTCTTTCTCTGCTCAGCAAACTGGAAACATGGTAACTCTTAACTGGTCAACAGCCACTGAAGTGAGGAATTACGGTTTTGAGGTTGAAAAGTCAAAGGGCAAAAGTCAAAACTCAAATGTTGATGTCAGTTGGGAAAAGATCGGCTTTGTTCAAGGGAATGGGAACAGCAACTCTCCCAAGTCATATTCGTTTGTTGATAAAGCGGTCCCTATAGGAAAATATTCCTACCGCTTAAAGCAAATTGATTTTGACGGACAGTACGAGTACTCACCGGTTGTTGATGTTCAAGTTGATGCGCCTTTAACATTTGCGTTAAAGCAGAATTACCCGAACCCGTTTAATCCGAAGACAATTATCGGCTATCAACTTCCTAACGCAAATCATGTAATCTTAAAGGTATATGATATTCTTGGGAGCGAGGTAGCGGTGTTGGTTAATGGATTGCAGACGGCTGGTGATTATGAAATCCCGTTTGACGGAGAAAAATTAAACAGTGGAATTTATTTCTACAAACTTCAAACAAGCGATGGTTTTACCGCAATAAAAAAGCTGATGCTTGTTAAATAAAACAAACACATTCCTTCGGGATCTTAAATGTTGTAAAGTTTAACGGTCCCGAAGGGTTTAATTTTTTTTACTTTAGATGATTATTTCATCACCATCAACTTCTTAACCGCGCTAAAATTTCCCGCGTTCAAAGAATAGAAATAAACACCGGATGCAAACCCAGTCGCATTCCATTCAACTGTATAATAACCGGGGGATTTTACTCCATTTACCAGCGTAGCAACTTCATTTCCAAGAACATCATACACTTTCAATGATACATTACCGCCGACTGCCAACTGCCAACTGATTCTTGTGCTTGGATTGAACGGATTTGGATAGTTTTGTGATAATGAAAAATTTTTGGGAAGTGAATTACTCTTCTCTGATGCCGAAACCGGAGCATTAAAAAAAGTAAGCAGTTTATTCATCAACTCATTTCTTACCGCTTCCGGATAAACTGTTTCAAATGGAAATCCCATAATTGCCATTTTTCCCGGCTTAACGCTTTGCGGGAAATTGCCACTGAAAAGCACTCCGGCATAACCCGAAGCAGTATCGAGATCAGAATATTTTAGAAAACCCGTTCCACCATTGGTTGATTTAATTACATCGGGCCATTTCACATCGATTGTTCCGTGTGTTCCGTTATCAAAAAAAAAAGAAGGCATCCCGGTACAAATTGAATTGTTGAACGGCTCGGTTTTGTAATAGGCTGCCGAGATTCCAAACGGAGCGTCGTTCATATATTTCATCTTCAAATAATTCCAAGCAAAATCTTTATCCGCCGCCGAGCCTTTATTATCAAGATCCCATGCAATTTCGCTACCTGAAACAAAAAGACTTCCACCGTTATTTAAAAATGATTTTATTATCGGCTGTTCGGTGGAACTAAAAGTTTCATCCGCTGTGCTTTCATCACCTAAAATGTAATCCGCAATTTGGTAATCACTCAATTTGAATGTACCGTCGAGAACAGCATCGTTTGTAGCTGATCCAAATGATCCGTTATTTGCTTTTACCGCTTGTGCATGCTGACGGATAAAATCATAACTGTTTCCAGTTGAACTCCGGTCGAATCCGTTCACGATCAAGATTGAAGGATTTGTATTTGCAGAGGGAACTCCGGCAAGCACTTCCGATTGAGGCGACTTCCCGGAAAGATTAACAGCTTCCAATTTTAAAAAATAGATCGAGTCCGCTTGGAGTCCCTCAAGAATCATATTGCCTGGAGAAAGCGTAACCGGTGCTTGAAAATTATTCCCGTCTTTGCTCTGATACACATTATAATTATCAACTGCCGTTACATTTCCTATAACGATTTTTAGTTTATCAATTCCACCCGGTTTTATTCCAAATGATTTTGGTTTGCCCGGTAGACTTGTATTTGCGATGTAAGTCGGTTGAGCCATCGCGCCGGTTTCGTTACTTAATATTTTATAAAGAACCGGGTCGGCTAAAATTGTTTTTATGTTTGTGATAACTCCGTCAACAAGCATTTCAGCATTAAGCAAGCGGATGCCGTGGCTGTAATCAACATAGCTGTTGATGTGAACATTTGTTAAAGGTTGAATAGGTGTTCCGTTTAGTTGATGCCAGCCATAAATAACAACGTGATTCGGTCTTGTGGGATCAACAATTTTATTACTAAGCACGACATCTTTTTTTGTTCCGCCGATAAGTTGTCCGAGCACTCCGCCAGCTGCAATGCGTTGATTTTCAATTGCCGCATTATGTTCAACAAATTTTGGTACGAGTGTGCTTTGATCTCCCACAGGAGCATACGTTACCGGTTCTAATTTTATTGCTGCGTGAGTATAAATATCATCAACAAGTTTAGGAGTTGGCATTACAGCACCAAAAAGGTCTGCAAGTTTTTGCGCGGTTATTGGTCCCATCGGAATTCTACAAAAATCTTCATTCGATCCAATCGCAAGATAATCGGGCATCACTTCGTAAGAGCATGCATGACTTGTTCCATTCCCATCAACAAAATTTCCCGATATTTTTGTAAGTGTTCTCATAAAGTCGGGAATATTCCCAACCGAAAGCTGATTATAAATTTCAATCTCTCTTTGTTCAAACGTCATGTTCAACACTTGCTGCATAAATTGTGAACCGGAAATCGCATTTGCCGGTCTTGGGGGAATTGTTAAAATTTTTGGAAGGAGAGTTCCATCCTGTACGTATTGTGTATATGCCCGCGCGCCGTAATATTTGTATCCAACTCCTTCATTTGCTGTGCCGGAAACCATTCCTTGAATAAATCCGTTCAGTTCAACTTGAACCGTGTGCAAGATCAGTTGTTGAGGATTATGTTTTAGAATGAATTTTATTCTTCCGTTCAACGCAGTGTATTTTATAAAATCACTATTCTCTTCATCAGTAAATTGAAAATGATTAGCGAGATACGTTTTCATCATTTTACTTCTATACCAGGTTCCGCCTGTTGCACTAACAACCGGCAGACCGTTGTACAAAGTGCTGCTGTCGTTGTAAGCAATTACGCTTAAAAAATGATTTGGCGATGCGTTAATCCAGTTTAATAATTTCAATCCGTATGCATCGTCATAATTATAATCGCTATCGAGAAATGAGATGCGTTCAACGCTGTTTGGAATTTCTGTTGCGTTATTCATAAATCCGAAAGTAAAACTTCCACCGCCGCTGTGTCCGGTTAATACAAGAAATGGATTGTATGCTGAAAAAATATTTTTCAAATAGGTTACAAGATTGTTGATCAGCTCCGGATTGTTCGGATACTTTGCTCTCCATACAGGCCAACTTTTTTGTGCGGTTTCTAAATAGACCGTTACTACATTAGTTTCATTAGATTGGTTGCGAAGGAAGCGGGTTTGCGCGCCGATGTGTTGAATATCGTAATGCCAGTCGTCTCCCGTATTTAATTTTTTCCCGATAGTTTGTTCAATCGTATTTCCGTTGGGAAGAGCGAATAAAGCAATCTCAGTTCTTTTATTCGGATCGAAAGATTCCACAGAGGGTGCGTTAATAAAAATTCTTATTTCAGGATCATAATTGAACATGCAAATCTGTTCATTAAAATAAGGACTTGTAACAAAGCCGGGAAGATGTACTCCCGTCGAAATAGATTTTTCTTCATGCTCTGCATTATTGTTTTTAGCAGTGGTTGCAAACAAGTTGTGAGAAGTAAAGCTGAACAGAAATATGAATAAAAACATCTTCGGTATGGTTGTTCCTAATTATGATAGTTACTTTTGGAAGTAAAAGTACAAAAATTATTCTAATAACAATAAAACGGAAAAACTCTTTTACTGCAGATGGTAATTGTGTCACGAATAAAGCTTCCAGTAAGAATGTTCTTTGTTATTCTCCTAAAAAGTATTGATTTTTAGACAACAATTTTTTCAGCATAACCAATAAGGAAATTTTGCATGCTCGTTCGCCTATTATTTGTTTCGCTTTATTTACTCTTTCCTCTCCAGCTTTTTTCGCAAGGGGAAGTGTACCTTGTGTTAGGGTCTGATACCGGAATTTGGGAAGGACTTGATGTTGCACGGTACAATCATACCTATAAGCTAGGTCTCTATACCGATCCGGCAAGAAACGCATACAAAGTAATGGATCCGGTATTTCGAGATCAAATGAAAGATTCATACGGTACTCCGCTAAAAATGACATGGTGGATGATGTCGGGAAATACTTTTCGTTATGCGATAAATAAAAATGTGCCTCATGCAAATTCGTTACCACTCTATCTGATGAAAAAATATCACGGCGCAAATGTTCAGCTGATCGGTGATGAACTCTCGCTTCATTATCATACGTGGGTGTGGACGGATTATGATAACGATGGAAAATATTTTTGGAACCAGGCGCTTACCTATGAAGAATTTGCGGAAGACTTCACTTATACACTAGCTGAAAATCTTCTTGAAGAAAATATGTTCCCGGTTTCTTACCGCAGCGGTTGGCATTACATGGATAACGCCTGGCAGAATTATTTAGAAAATGTCCTTCCTTTTTCGATGCATAACGATTATCCGGCAAAACGGACAGCTACAATTGAACCGCTTGACAACACCTTTGATTGGTCGCTTGCTTCTCCAGAATTTGTTCCGTTTCATCCGGCAAAAGATAATTACCAAACTCCTGGAAATCTAAAAGGTTATGATGTCCGTTCCGAGTATATGGCAAGTTTCAACCAAACGTTAATGAATCATGTTTTTGATCAAGCTCAAAATGGAATTGACCAGGTGGTGTGCATCTGGGCGCATCTTCCGGAAGAGGATTTTCTTACGAATATCAAACGGGTCGATTCTCTTGCGCAGCAAGCAGCTATAGCGTATCCCTTAATTAAATTTCGATATTGTACCGGGGTTGAAGCCTATCAACGCTGGTTAAAAACAACCGATCATACTCCGCCTGTAATAACTTTAAATGAAGAAACTTCGGCAGAAGATACGCACTACATTATTCAAGTAGATGAACCCATCTTTCAGACAGTTCCATTTTTTGCGGTTAAAGATTTGTACGAAAATTATTTTGCTCTTCAAATGGAGAAGATCGGAAATAATTTGTGGAGATCGGTTACACCGGTGAACAGAAAGATGATCGTAAAAGTTGGCGTTGCGGTAACGGATACTTCCGGAAATTTGACGACAAAAATTGTAAAATATTTGCCCGACGATATTTTTATTGATAACACTGATCCCGGTTATCAAGAGGGCTATGGAAATTGGACAACCTCTTCAACTAGCGCGTGGGGAGATGATTGCAGATCGGCCTCGCTTAATCCGGCTGATTCTGCATTGGTAAAATATGCTGAAGTAATTCCGCAAACCGGCAGATACAATGTTTTTCTTCAATCGCCTTCAATTAGTACTCCGCAGCCGGTAATGACCATAACAGCAAAAGAAAACGGAACGATTCTTTTTGAAAAAGAAGTAATCAATCCGTTAGTCAAAAATGATTGGAACTTCATCGGAACTATTTCGCCTACTGCCGGAAGTAATTTATCAGTTGAAATTAAATTAAAGGGAAGCGGCGTTTCTGTTACTAATTTTTCCGCGGATGTCTTAAAAATAACTTCGATGGTCAGAGAAAAGGAAATTTCCGTGCAGCCGGAAATAATAGAGTTTGGTTCTTTTTCTTCGGATGATTCCGCCTCGGCTGTGTTGACCATTGAAAATAAAGGAATAAACGAGTTAACGGTTTCAGAAATTTCTTCGATTACTCCAAATGTTATTTTTGATGAAGCCCTTCCTATAAAAATTGCCGGGATGGGAAGTAAGACCATTCCGCTAAGATTTTTTGCGACCGGGTTGGGAGCAAAAACAGACACGCTTGTTATTGCAAGTGATGACCCGATGAGACCCGTGTTAAAGATTCCCTGCAACGCAAATTTAGAACTTCCATTTTCTATAGTTGATAACGAAACGGCGGGTAGTTATTTTGAATCGGGCACCTGGTCTACGAGTGTTGCCCAGGCATACGGAGCTTCAAGCAGATATAGCGGGCTGAATAAAACTCCTAAGAATTCCGCTACCTTTAAAACCGTTTTAAAGCATACCGGACTTTATGATGTTTTTGAAATCGTACCGGTAACGGTTAACGCCAGTAATAAAGCGCTCTATATTTTAAGCATAAATGGAATTCCAAAAGATTCCTTATACGTTGATCAAAATCTTGGAAGCGGCAGCTGGGTGAAAGTCTTTTCTGCGGAATTACCCAAGGATGCTCCCATTGAATTGAAAGTGATTGATACTGGTTTGAATACTGTTGTAAACGCAGTGCTTCGTGCTGATGCTGCAAAATTTTCTCTTGTCTCAGAGACAACAAATATAAGCGAACAAATTTCATCGCTTCTTCCTCACGAAACTAAATTGGAACAGAATTATCCCAATCCGTTTAATCCGACAACCACTATTCAGTACGCAGTCGCCGGTCGTCAGAATGTGAGTCTAAAAGTTTTTGATGTGTTGGGAAATGAAATTGCAACGCTTGTAAACGAAGTTCAAAATCCAGGAACATACACTGCACATTTTAATGCTAATCAATTAGCAAGCGGAGTGTCCGCCAAAGGGGGACACTCCTCCGGCATATATTTCTACACATTAACTGCTGGTAAGTTTATGGAGACAAAAAAGTTTATTTTGTTAAAGTGAGTTAGTGTTCGGGCAGACATAATTCTTAAAAGATTAATTTATTGGAAAGGAAATAATAAATGTCGTTCCTTCGTTTAATTTACTTTCAACTGAAATGGTACCGCCGTGTTTATCAACAAACTCTTTACAGAGCAGCAGCCCAATACCTGTTCCTTTCTCACCCTTTGTTCCGGCAGTAGAAGAGGTCTTATCAATTCTAAAAAGATTTTGTTGTACTTTCTCGGGCATCCCGATTCCGTTATCAGAAATTTCGACATGTATTTTATTATCTACTTGAGCGGCAGTTATTTTAACGATGCCTTCTTTTTCATTTGAAAACTTAATGCTGTTGGAAACCAGATTTCGCAGAACGGTTTTGAGCATTTCGGCATCAGCAGCTATATGCATTGATTCTGGAATCGTTGCGAGGAGTTGAATATTTTTGTTCTGCGCTGTTGGTCCAAGTAATTCAATGGTTTCATTAACAAGAGCTTTTAATTGATAATCTTTCGGATTGAATTCCATCCTCCCGGTATTAGTTCTAGCCCAGAGGAGAAGATTTTCCAGCAGTTGGTAGCTTTGTTTGGAAGCGCTTGCAATGTGTTCAATGAATTGATGTTTTTCATTCTCAGACAGTGATTGATAATCTTCTAATAAGGCATCCGTAAGTCCAAAAACAGTATTGAACGGAGCGCGTAAATCATGGGCAATAATTCTGAAAAACGTATCCTTCATTGCGTGTAATTCTTTTAACTCGGTGTTTATGGTCTTTAATTTTTTGTTTTTTATTACGAAAACAAAAGCAAGAACAAAAATTAAAAGAGTAATGATTACCAAAAAATACATTTGTTTTTTTTGTCCCTCAACATCCTGTAACAAAATCCGGTTTTCACGTTCGGTTTTTTCAAATTGATAGAGCGTTTCGATGCTAGCCAGCTTAGAAAAATTTTCCGCTTCGTTAATAGAATCCTTCAGTGCATGATGTTGTTTTAGATACACGAGTGCGGAATCAAAACGGTTGGTCAGTTCATAAAATTCAGCAGTAAAGCGCAACGATTCGCTGATCAATTTTGGCGAGTTGATCTTTCGTGATAAGTCAAGCGCGTCTTTGATAAAGGAATATCCGATAGCCGGGTTATTTATTTTTGTATATGCTAAACCAAGATTTTGACCGGCAATAATAATTTCTTCTTTATAATCCAATTCCCGGAAGTTTTTTAAAGCTTTTGTGAAATAGTCTATCGCTTTTGTACTATTGTTTTTGACGGAGTAAATTCGCCCAATCCCGACCCAGCAATCACCAAGTCCCCGCACATCATTATTCACGCGGCAAATCTTTTCTAAATTAAGATAAGATTGAAGAGCTTCATCATAATTTCCCATCAAGAAATAGGCTTCAGCAATATTGTTCAATGTTCGTGCCCTCTCGTTTTCATTATGCTGTAATTCGCGAATATTCAGCGCAGTACGATAATAAGTAAGGGCTTTTTCATAATTTTTTTGGATGATAAAAATTGTTCCCATAGTCAAATTAGTAAAAGCCATACCGTCTAAATGATTGATCGCTTCGAAGACCCGGAGGGCGTGGATAACATTTTCCGTTGCGAGATTCAGATTGTACCGTTTCAGGTAAATCACTCCTATATCGGTGTAACTATAACCTAATTGGACGGAGTCTTTTGTGTCTTCTGCAATTTTTAAAGCGCGAAGATGATGCAAGAGCGCTTGATTATAATCTCCTAAATGTTTTTGAACAATCCCGATAAGATTTTCCGACTCTGATTCAAAGTGACTGTTGGAAATTTTTTTTGCCAGATCACGTGTATAAATTGCTAACTTAAGCGCAAGGGCAGGATCGTTTCCCCGAATGTTAAGGCAATATTCATTAATGACTTTGATTCTCTCGGTATCATTTAAATCTTTTGTATGCTTTAAAAGACTATCGAGTTGTGGTTGTCCGAAAACCGAAAGAGCAAAGAATAAAAAGAAAAGAATCTTTTTCATGGTAGTAGTTATTTCCTAACGCAAACAGGCGTTGGCTAAAATTAAAATTATCGAATTATCCACAAAGTTTTTTGCGGGTGGGAAAGATATTGGCATCCGTTTTCCGTAACAACAATTTCTTCTTCCATCGTTACGATGCCGTGTCCCTCAACCATTAATCGGGGTTCAATTGTGTAAACTTGATCTTTTTCAATAGGAATGAATGGAAGATTCCCATAGCGCTCCCAGCGTGGAAAGAAGCCGCTTCCGCCGTCGTGTGCGTCTCTGCCAACTTGATGGCCCAGCCCGTGTAGATATTCTTTAAAACCGTTCTGCGTAATAAAATTTCTCGCTGCGTCATCAATTTCACAGCCTTGCATCCCGGGCTTTACGATGACCGCCGCTTGATTAATTGATTCACATAAAACATCAAAGCCGCGTTGAACTTCAACCGGAGCCGAAGTTTCATTTTCTTTTGCAAAATACCAGGTCCTTTGCATATCGGAACAGAATCCGTTTATCTTTACACCGAAATCGATGTTTAAAATATGTCCCCGTTCAATCAATCTATCCGTTGGACCAGAATGAGCGCCGGCAGTATCGGGTCCGGTAAAAACAGCAGGACAGTGGTCTTCGTCCCAGGCTAAACCAAATCCCCGTTCTGTAACTTTTGATTTAATGAAATCTGCAACATCTTTTTCAGATTTTCCCGGTTGCATAAAATGGGTAACTTCGTCAAAAATTCTTTCGGTTTCGCGAACGCAAACTTTCATCAGTTCAATTTCGGAAGCAGACTTTCTTCCGCGCAGCGCTGCAATTATTTCTTCCGAAGAAACAAAGCGGTTAAGATAGGGGGTATCTTTTAAATATTCGGTTAATGCAAGAAACATCCCATGTGTTAAGCCGTCGGCAAGGTTTGCGTGAAGCGAATAATTTAGAGCAATTTTTTGCGGGTCATGATTTTGAAGATATTCAAGTAACGGCTCTTTTACCGATTGCACATAACCTATCACATTTTGATAAGTACCAACTGTTTTCATATTCGGTACATCAAGAGAACCGAGAATTGCTGTGGTGTCGCCGTTCTTATTGATAATAAAAGCCGATTGCCACGTACAGTTTGTCCCGACTACAAGTTCCATCGAAGGATCGCGCATTGTTGCGCTTTCTCGAACAAAAATTAACCATGCATCAATATTTTTTTCATTTAAAATTTGTACTGCTTGTTTAATTTTTTCACGCACAAGTTGATTCTTCATAAATTAACCTTTAAATAATCTTCGATTGTTAAAACAAAGTTAGAGATTTGATACAGCACCCGCAAGGAAATTTTATTTGATGCTGATAATTTTTAATTATTTTTAGCTATGGAAAAATTTCTCTTCATAAAGCAAATTGTCATCATCCTCTCGGTTGCTATTCCGATAATTTTCCTCTTTAAAAAATTGAAGATGCCGAGTATTATCGGATTCCTTATTGCCGGCGTAGTTATTGGTCCGTATGGATTAAAACTTATTTCTTCTTCCGAACAAATTGAAACGATGGCGGAAATCGGGGTTATCCTTTTAATGTTTACTATCGGGTTGGAGTTTTCGCTCGGGAAATTAGTGAAGATGAAAAAACTCTTTTTGTATGCCGGAACTGCGCAAGTTGGCATCACCGTTATTACCGCAGCTTTTCTTTTTTCAATTCTTGGAATCAGGCTTCCTCAAGCAGTATTTTTCGGAATGCTTATCAGTCTTTCCAGCACGGCGATCGTTTTAAAAATTCTTGTTGATAAAAATGAACTTGATGCGCCGCAAGGGAAAATATCGGTTGCCATTTTAATTTTTCAGGATCTCATTATTGTTCCGATGATGATTATGCTCCCCATTCTTGGAGCCAAAGAACAGCTTTCGATTTTAGAAATAATCTGGAAACTTCTCTTCGCTTTCGGAGCAGTTTCGGGTATTCTTTTTTTAGCAAGATTCTTCATCCCTAAAATACTTTTTCAAATTGCAAATCTCCGCATCCGCGAAGTTTTCACGATCGGAATTTTGCTGCTGATTTTAGGAACGGCGTATCTTACGGAATCAATTGGACTTTCATTCAGTATCGGCGCATTTATAGCGGGAATTATTCTTGCCGAGTCAGATTTCAATCACGAGATTATCGCCGAGATTCTCCCATTCAAAGATGCTTTTAACAGTCTGTTTTTTATTTCCATCGGGTTGCTGTTGAACATTTCATTTTTGCTTTCCTTTCCCTTGCAGTTGATCGGATTAGTTGTAGGAATCATCATAATAAAATCAATTATCATTATGGTGATTGTGCTGTGGTTGAAATTCCCTTCACGAATAGCGGTGATTACCGGAGTTAGTTTAGCGCAAATAGGAGAATTCTCTTTTGTGCTTGCGCAGTCGGGTGCAAAATTCGGATTGATCGGTGGAGAATATTTTAATGCGTTTCTTGCCGCCTCAATTTTCACGATGATCCTTACACCGATTTTAATTTCTTCAGTACCTGTTATTTTTTCTAAAATACATTTTAAAGGTAAAGAGGCAGAAAGTGTTCCGGGAAAATTAAAAATAAAGGCTCATGTAGTTATTGTCGGTTTCGGCTTGAACGGAAAAAATCTCGCAAAGGTTTTAAAAGAAACCGGTATCCCTTATGTTATTATCGAATTAAATCCCGAAACTGTTGCCCTGTATAAAGAGAGAGGTGAAAATATTTTATATGGAGATGTAACGAAGCGTGAAATTATGTCAGCCGCAAATATCAGCGAAGCAAATATAATTGTCTTTGCCATTTCTGCACCTGAATCCACCAAAATTGCGTTGCGTCTTGCAAAACAAATGAATCCCAAAATTTTTGCAATTGTGCGTACACGATACATCAGCGAAATAGACGAATTAAAAAAGTTTGCTGCGGATGAAGTGATACCGGAGGAATTTGAAACGTCATTGCAAATTTTTAATAAAGTATTGGCGAAATACCACATCCCGTTGAATGTAATAATGAAACAAGTTGCAATTTTGCGTGGAGAATCGTATCAATTTTTGCGCAAAGAAAATGAAGAAAGACATCCGCTCGATCATATTGAAGAAATCCTTGCTCAAGGACTGACAGAAACTTTTTATGTTAGCAAAGAAAACTCAATTGTAGGAAAATCACTGAAAGAAATTGATTTGCGTGCGAAAGTGGATGTTACTATTATTGCTATTGTGCGGGGCGATAAAACCATCACTAATCCATCCGGCAGCACGACCTTTTTAACAAGCGATACACTTGTTTTAACCGGTACTCATGCAGCCGTTGACCGGGCGATAACTTTGCTGAGTAATTATTCCTAAAAAATATTTTTGCGTTCTTTTTCGGAATGATTTTCCTTTTCACAAAGTTCTGTCAATACTCCAAAGGTAGATTTTGGATGAAGGAATGCAATGTTCATTTCTTCAGCGCCTTTGCGTGGTTGTTTGTCGATAAGTTGCACCCCTTTACTTTCTAATTCGGGAAGAATCGAATTTAATCCATTCACGGCGAAGGCGAGATGATGCACCCCTTCTCCTTTTTCTCTGATGAATTTTGCTATCGGACTATCTTCGGAAGTTGCTTCGAGCAATTCTAATTTTACGTCTCCAACCATAAAAAAAGCGGTCTTCACTTTTTGATCTGTAATTTCTTCAATGGCGTAGCATTTTAATCCAAGAATATTTTCATAATAAGAAATTGTATCCGCAAGATTCTTAACTGCAATTCCGATGTGTTCTATTTTGTTTATGCGATTCATTCCTAATTCCTTCCGCCTTCGGCGGATCGTAATTCCTAATTAATTAAATAACCACAGTTTCTTTGTACTCTCCAAAAACTTCTCTTAAGGTATTTGAAATTTCTCCAACGCTTGCGTAAACACGAACGGCGTCCAAGATGAACGGCATCAGGTTAGCATCGCTTTGTGCTGCTGTTTTCAAAGCCGAAAGAGTTTTAGTAACCTTTTCGTTATTTCTTTCTGCGCGGATTCGGCGTAAGAATTTTATTTGTTCTTCCTGCACGTTCATATCAATTCTCAAAAGGTTCTTCGGAAGTTCTTCTTCAGTATGGAATTTATTTTGTCCCACGATAATTCTTTTCCCGGATTCAAGATCTTTTTCAAATTGATAAGCTGCTTTTTGAATTTCACTTTGCTGATAACCGTTTTCAATCGCGTATACAGCACCGCCGAGATCATCAATTTTTTGAATATAGACCATCGCCTCTTTTTCAATTTGATCGGTCATCGCTTCAACGAAATAAGAACCGGCGAGAGGGTCGATAGTATTTGTAATGCCGCTTTCGTGTGCAACAATTTGCTGCGTGCGAAGCGCTACGCGAACGGATTCTTCCGTTGGAAGCGCGAGTGCTTCATCCCGCGAATTTGTGTGAAGCGATTGCGTTCCGCCGAGAACCGCGGCTAACGTCTGGATAGTTACACGAACAATATTATTATCAACTTGCTGCGCCGTTAATGTTGAACCGGCAGTTTGAGTATGAAATCTCAACATCATCGAACGTGTATCTTTTGCATGAAATCTTTCCATCATAATCTTCGCCCACATTCTCCGCGCCGCGCGGTACTTTGCGACTTCTTCCAAAAGATCATTATGCGCATTGAAAAAGAAGGAAAGCCGTCCGGCAAAGTTATCGATATTTAAACCTGCTTTTAACGCAGCTTCAACGTAAGCTATTCCGTTAGCCAAAGTAAAGCCAACCTCTTGTGCTGCGGTAGAACCGGCTTCGCGAATGTGATAACCGGAAATTGAAATAGTATTCCACTTCGGAACTTCCTTTGAACAGTATTCAAAAATATTTGTAATCAACCGCATGGATGGCTTCGGTGGGAAGATATAGGTTCCGCGGGCGATGTATTCTTTTAAAATATCGTTTTGAATTGTTCCGCTGATTTGCTCTTTCGTAACACCTTGCTTTTCCGCTACAGCAATATAAAGAGCAAGCAGAATAGCCGCGGTAGAATTGATCGTCATTGAAGTGGAAATTTTATCAAGCGGTATTTTATCAAATAAGATTTCCATATCGGCGAGTGTGTCAATAGCAACACCGACTTTTCCAACTTCGCCAAAAGCAAATGCATCATCGCTGTCGTAACCGATTTGTGTGGGCAGATCAAACGCAACAGATAAACCCGATTGCCCTTGCGAGAGTAAAAACTTGTAGCGCTCGTTAGATTCTTTGGCGGTTCCGAATCCCGCATACTGCCGCATCGTCCAAAATTTACCGCGGTACATAGAAGGTTGAACGCCGCGGGTAAATGGATACGCACCGGGGAAGCCGATGTTTTCTAAATAGTTTTCAGATTCAAAATCATCCGGAGTGTATAAAGGTTTTACCTTTGTAAATGAAACGGTAGTAAAATCTTTTTCGCGTTCGGGATTTTTCGCCACAGATTTTTGATAGACTTTTTCGTCCCAATCGTTATATGCTTGTTGAACTTTATTTTTCAGTGAATCCGAAGACATTGTTACTCCATTTTTACGTTCACAAAATAAGAAGAAAAATCGGGAAGCGGCAATTTGAGGGAAGATGTTTGATGTTTGATGTTTGATGGAAGATGTTTGAGGGTTGATGGGTGATGTAAGGGGTGTGAAAAAAGACAAAACAGAATTATGTGAAAGAGAGTGTGGGGAGGACAAAGTCAACTGAAAATCTTGCATAGTCGGAAAAGAAGTAAACATAGCCAAGTAAGAGTTTCGCAAAGCCAATCGAGTGTCTCGCAAAGCGAATTGAGAATTGATCAAAGTAAATCTGAAGTCTCGCAAAATGAAATGAGAAGTGATCAAAGTCAATCTGGTGTTTCGCAAAGTGGATCGAGAAGCGATCAAAGTCAGTCTGATGTTTCGCAAAGTGGATCGAGAAGCGATCAAAGTAAATCTGGTGTTTCGCAAAGTGGATCGAGAAGTGATCAAAATCAATCTGGAGTCTCACAAAGTGGATCGAGAAGCGATCAAAGTCAATCTGGAGTCTCGCAAAATGAAGTGAGAAGTGATCAAAGTCAATCTGGTGTTTCGCAAAATGAAGTGAGAAGTGACCAAAGTCAATCTGGAGTCTCGCAAAACGAAGTGAGAAGTGATCAAAGTCAATCTGGAGTCTCGCAAAACGAAATAAGAAGTGAGCAAACTCAAGTAAGAAGTCTGCAAAATGAGGTGAAAAGTTAGCAATGCAAGGTGAAAAGGCTGAAAACGAATTAAAAACGCAGCAAACAAGCTTCCGGTAGAGCTTCACAGTTTTTGGGAATGGGTTTTATTCGGTAAGGGAAGAAAAAATAACAAAAGGCAACTAACAAATAGCAAAAGACAAATAACAAATAACAAAAGGGAAAAGGGAAAAATGAAAAAAGGGAGATGGGGAGGTTTAACGTACAACCATTCAATCTTAGCGCGGCGTAGCCGTCAACCAAAGTTTATTTGCTCACAGAAAGGATAAGAAAGATTCATTCCCGACCTGCCTGACGGCAAGGCAGGTGGGAATGTTAGTTGTTGGTGGGTTTATTTGTTACAAAGCATGCCATGGGCTTGCCATGGATTCAACCCGCCAGGCGGGTTGCAGAAATCCCGTAGGGATTTACTATTGGTAACAAAAGAACAAAACTCAAAAAAGAATCCCGGCGGGATTCAATGTTTTTTAATTTTGTGATAGATATAAAGATGGGAAATGAAAGATTGTTTTTTTACTTGCGTAAAAAGATAAATAGTTTTAGTTTTAACTCACCATTTAAACTAAGTAAAAGGGCTCAAGGGAATATTTGCTTGGAACACTGTTTAAGAAATACCGATCTAAAAAGAATCCTCGAAAACGATAACACCGATTGGAGTTGTTTAGCTCCGATTTATAATTATTTTAAAACACGGCACATGCATGAATTCATGAACAATGATATTAAGTTGGCAAGTTTTTCTACAAATAAGTTAGTGATAATGCTATGGACACAGTGCAAATACCAAACAGTCAGATAATGACAAACAATATTACAATAGACGGTCAAACAATTTCATTTGAATTCCCCAATGCCGACAAGGACAACGAAACCGCAAAAGCAGATTTCATAAGGGATAGTGAACAAATCCCCATCGACAAACTGGGAAAATACTATTTGAACGAGAATGTAAATTTTCTTTGTGGTAGTGGGACTTCTGCTGCCATTGGAGGTAAGACTATTAATAAAGGAGAAAATCCATTCACTTCAATAATTGATGAACTTAAAGCATTAAAAACCCCGCCTGAATATTTAACTCACATTATTTCTTACTTAGAATCTGACGGCTTATTAGAAAAAAAGTTTGATAAGATTAATCAAGAATATCTCTACCATCTTAATATTAGAAATGAAGAGGCATCTGCTGCAGCAATTAAAGATATTTTAGAAAAAATTCTCAAAGAATTTGTAGATAAATATGTTCCCTTCCCAATTGATTATCTAAAAGAAAAACTTGAAACTCACGAACTTTTCATTAACAAAATTATTAGTAGGAAAGAAACTCTTAATCGACCAAGAATTTTTACACCCAATTATGATTTAGCTTTTGAAAATGCATGCGAAAAAATTGGAGTTAGTTATAACAACGGTTTCAGAGGGGTACATATGCGAAAGTTTGACCCTGATACATTTTACAATGAAACATATATAAAGCAAGAAACAGCGGAACGGGGAAAAAGAATTGCGACCTACCTAAACATATATAAACTGCATGGAAGTATATCTTGGCAATACACTGAAAATTTAGAGGATCTCTACAATCTTAAGGAAATTCAGATTTCAGACACATTCAAAAAGGAAGATTTTGAGATTGGCTCTTTGATGATTTATCCAATTCAAACAAAAAAATCCTATTCACTTGACTTGCCTTACAGTGAAATATTTCGCAATTTCTCAAAATGTTTAACCGAAAATCAAAACACACTTATTGTAATTGGATATTCATTTTTAGACGAACATATTAATGACATTATAAGAACCGGCTTATACAACCCTAACTTGACTTTAGTAATTCATTCCTACGGAATAATTGAACAGACAAGTCCAGCGTTTTTGCAAACACTAAAGCTAAGAAGTGCCAGTGACCAACGCATTGTAATTTTTGAAGGTGAATTGGTAGGCAGTTTTAACAATGTTGTTCGATATCTCATTCCTTTGAACTCATACATACAGAAGAAGGATATCATCATTGAAACATTAAAAGAACTTTCAAATAAATAAGTTATGTCACTCAAAATAGGAACTGTTTATAGAATAACGAATCGGTATTTAGAAATAATACACGACAAGGATGTTTTTTCAAAACCTGTTTCATCAGGGAATGGATTACGATTAGTTGGTATGCTCAACAGCTATGTTTCAATTCCTCTTTACAATACTCAGCAAGCCATAGGAATCATTTTTGAACAAATTGAACCATCAAAAGAGAGGGATGCTTTATTTACACCCATTAATGATGTTATCATTTCTAAGATTCGTTTGATTGGAACGTTTAACCCATTAAAAAGTAAATTTAAAAAAGGGATTGATTACTTTCCGACTTTAAACTCGGATGTTTTCACAGTCGAAGAAAAACATCTTGAAGCAATTTACAACTCCAGTATAAAAAGCGACACACCAACTTTACATATTGGCAGTGACATTTATTTTTCACAAGTAAAAATCAATTGTGACCCAAACATTTTGTTTGGAAAACATTGTGCAGTTTTTGGTAATACAGGTAGTGGAAAATCTTGCACGGTTACATCTATTTTACAAGGAGTGTATTCTGACAAAGGAAGATTACTCAATGCGTCAAAACCTAGTTTAAAAACAATAATTATTGATTCTAATGAAGAATACTCTGATATTTTCAACTACACTGGTGGAGAAGAAGAGAAAACTCCAGTTTGGGTTGATGTTAAAGACTATTCAGGCATAGAACTTTCTCATAAGGACTTGAGTTTTTATGAAATTACTGAGTTGCTAAAAGAAGAATCCCTCAATGTCATTGCATATTTGAGAGACGCAATTTGCAGTTTAAAAAAGTCACCTAATGTTGATGCAAAAGTTTATTATGAATTTTCTCATTTAGAAACTGCAATAGTTACTGCCGTTCCACAAGTTCAAGATAGAAATGGTAGAATGATAGACGATACATTTACCATTGGTTTTTTGAAACATATCGTTAAGAGAATAAAAAATTATTCCAGTGATGAAAGATTAAACTCAATATTTAATAAACAGGGCAATACAATTGAGGATTTTTTAAATGACTCCACCAAACAAGTTTTAATTATTTCCCTTCGAGTTTCAAATGATGTCCTCTCTATTCTTGCATACATGATTTGCAAAAGCATCTTTAATTTTAAGACTGATGCGGCAAATCGCGATAAAGAAAATATCTTACTTGTTTTAGAGGAAGCACACAGATACATTTCAGTCACATCAACTGACCAAATCAATAATTACTATGTTGACAAATTAGCAAGAGAAGGAAGAAAATTTGGGGTTAATCTTATGGTGTCAACTCAGAGACCTTCCGAGGTTTCTAATACAGTAATTGCCCAATGCAATTCCCTTATTGTTCATAAAATAACAAATATTAGAGATTTAGAATTTATTCGTAATACAATCGAGTATGACGACAAAAGTCAAATAGATTTGTTGACAAGTTTAAAACCCCAACAAGCATTAGTTTTAGGTGAAGCATTTGCATTTTCTTCGTTTATTCGAATTGCAAACGCTGACCCATTACCTTTAAGCGAAACCCCAAAAATATTTAAATCAAATGCAACAGAATCAACAGAATCAACTGAAACAACTGAAACAGCGACTACGAAAGAGTAGCACTACCTGTAACAACACATTTGCAATAACGGGAAGTTCGATAGTTTTGTGAATAAACAAATTATGATATTTCAAATCAGGTTACTTGTTTTGGTTTTAGAAAAAGCTTAATATTTTTATGTCATCCCTCACGGGATTTTTATTATTTCGTTTGTTCAATTTTCTACCAATATTAAATCTCTAATGAGATTTATGATTCTTCATCCCGGCGGGATGAGAGATTGGTAGAAACAAAATAAGATAAAAAATAGAATGCCGTAGGCATGATACAAGAACGCGACTCAACAATCATGAATTTAATGTTACGGAATTCAGAAACATTAAAAACGAAAGAATATCTCATCCCTAACGGGATTTTAATTATTTCGTTTGTTCAATTTTCTACCAATATTAAATCCCTAACGGGATTAATAATTCTTCATCCCGGCGGGTTGAGAGATTGGGAAAAAAAGTTTGATGAAACATTAGAATAGGTATTTGCAAATGAAAAAAGAACTTATACATGAACTATTTGAAAAATTTGAACAGGCATGTTACAACTATAAAAATATAGAATGCTGGAGCGCAAGAGAACTGCAAACCATACTTGGCTATGCTAAGTGGGATAATTTTTTAACGGTAATTGACAAATCAAAAATATCATGCAAAAGCAGTGGTATTGCGGTAGCCGACCATTTTGCCGGTATCGGGAAAATGGTTGAGCTTGGCAGCGGTTCACAGAGGGAAATACAAGATATTGCTTTAACACGATACGCATGTTACCTTGTTGCTCAAAATGGAAATCCCGGGAAAAGTGAAGTAGCTTTTGCACAAACTTACTTTGCTGTTCAAACCCGTAGGCAGGAAATTATTGAGCAGCGGTTACTTGATATTGCAAGAGTTTCAGCAAGAGAAAAACTCAGCAAATCGGAGAAAAAACTGTCGGGAATTATCTATGAGAGAGGTGTGGATGATAAAGGGTTTGCTATAATACGAAGCAAAGGTGACACGGCGTTGTTTGGTGGTTTCAGCACCAATGATATGAAACATAAACTTCTTGTACCTGCTAACAGACCATTAGCGGATTTTCTTCCTACGCTTACGATAAAGGCGAAAGATTTTGCAACTGAATTAACAAGTCACAATGTGATGGAAAAAGATTTAAAAGGTGAAAATCAAATCACTACCGAGCATGTAGAAAATAACAAGGCAGTAAGAAAGATGTTGATTGAACGAGGAGTTAAACCCGAAGCATTACCGTCGGCTGGAGATGTGAAAAAACTGCGCCGAAAATTAGAAGGTGATGAAAAGAAAATGTTGAAAGATGTAAAGAAAAAAAATAGGAATGACTAACGCAAGGTTATTCAACGAATAAAATACCGTTGGTAGAATAAAAAAAATAAATTTGGTGTGTAAATAAAATGTCCTTTTTACAGAGAAATATAATTGTTGACATAACCATTTTTAATCCCCGAAAGCTTTCGGGGATTTTAATTATTTCGTTTGTTCATTTTTCTACCAATATTAAATCCCCAACGGGATTAATAATTCTTCATCCCGGCGGGATGAGAGATTGTTAGAAACGAAATCAGAAAGAAAACAGAATGCCGTAGGCATGATACAAGAACGCGGCTCAACAATCATGAATTTAATGTTACGGAATTCAGTAACATTAAAAACGAAAGCGGTAGAAAAATATTTATAGCAATAAAGAGCGTGAAACAACTATGAGCGACATAAAATTATTTGAAGAAAAAAAAGTCCGCAGCCAGTGGGACGATGAAAAAGAGATTTGGCATTTTGCCATTGTAGATGTTATAGCCATTTTAACTGATAGTCCAAATCCCCAAGTATATTGGCGTGTAATGAAAAAAGGTTGAAAGATGAGGGAAATGAAACCGTTACAAATTGTAACGCTTTGAAAATGGAAGCGGCTGATGGTAAAATGAGATTAACCGATGTAGCGGACGTAGAGCAGCTTTTAAGACTTATTCAATCCATCCCATCGCCTAAAGCTGAACCGTTTAAACAGTGGCTGGCAAAAGTTGGCTACGAACGAATGCAGGAAATTGTTGATCCATCGCAGAGCATTGATAGGGCAAGAGAAAACTGGCAAAAGTTGGGAAGAAGCGAAAAGTGGATACAACAGCGAATGACGGGGCAGGAAACCAGAAATAAATTAACCGACTATTGGAAACAGAGCGGTGTAGAAAAAGCCAATGAATTTGCTTTCCTTACCAACATTATTCATCAAGAATGGACGGGGCTCACGGTAAAAAAACATAAAAATTTGAAAGGCTTGAAATCTCAAAACTTAAGAGACCACATGAGCGAAGCAGAATTAATTTTTACGGCTCTCGCTGAACTTTCTACAAGACAAATAGCTGAAACGGAACAGGCTAAAGGGATAGTTTAAAATGCTGATGCAGGAAAGAAAGGCGGAAAAATTGCAAAAGACGCACGTTTACAATTAGAAGCTAAAACCGGCAAGAGTGTTGTAACCGGAGAAAACTTTTTACCTCCGGCAAAAGAGAAAAAGGAAATAGAAAAAAAGTAAAGGTTCTATATTTCAATTCAAATAAAAACGGCGTCTTAATGGGCGCCGTTTTTATTTATCTATCTGAAATTTTTTTTTACTTCGTCAATTCTGAAGTAACGGTTCCGCCTCCCATGGTTGCGGGAAGTTTCGTTTCAGATTTAACTACTTCTTTTAGATCTTTTGCAAACCAGATTGTTGAAGAACCTGCATCACCTTCAACCGGTTTTAATTCAATCTTATACGTGTCAAATGTTCCAGCGTCAAGAGATACTTTTTCGCTTCCGATAACTTTTATTACCATCCCTTTTGCGGCTGCTGTTTGAATATCAAGTTGATTAAAAGAGGCTTCATATCCTTCTGCAAGGGGCAAAGTGGAAAGCGGTAATTCGATTCCGGTTCCTTCAGTTAAGATGGGGGAATCTGCTTTTATATTGACCGGGATATTCTGAGGACCGGCAACAATTTTTCCGGTCACTTCATTTCCGTTAAAAGTAAGGACAACATTCGCCGGTCCTTGTTGAATAATTCTTTTTACCGGAAGAACGGTTGCGCGGTCGAGATAAAGAGAATCTTTCATCGCCATCATTCCGGTAATATTATCTACAACAAGAAAAACATCTTTTCCCTCGAATTGTGTTTTGGTAACAGTTTTCTCCAAATTCATCGTAAGATTTTGTCCCATTGCATTAACTTTAACAAGATATTTGGCGCTCCCTTCTTTAATTTTTGAACCGTCAAAAGACTTCAACATTTCTTTCGGAACTTCGGTTGATTCCCGTTTCGGCATTGTTACGGTTTTAATATCAACGGTAATTTCATCTAACTTTTTCTGAATATCTGGACGGACATCTTCCTGCACTCTTCCTTTTAAATATTTAGCAAAGAACTGTTCCATCGCAACATACATAGCAAGCCGATTTTCTTTTCCGGCAAAACCATGCCCCTCATCCGGTGCTACCATATACTCAACATGTCTACCGAGATCGCGGAGTGCAACCACGATTTGATCTGCTTCAGCTTTTTTTACGCGAGGATCATTTGCACCTTGCACTACAAAGAGTGGAGCTTTTATTTGTGTAGCATAATTGAAGGGTGAAGCTTCATCCAATAATTTTTTCTCTGCAGGAATATTCATATCTCCCACACGGATGTCGAACATTTTTTTCATCGGCGCCCAGTAAGGAGGGATTGAATTGAGCAAAGTAATAATGTTTGAAGGACCAACGATGTCAAACCCGGCAGCATAAAGATCGGGTGTAAAGGCAAGTCCTGCAAGTGTTACATAACCGCCGTAAGAACCGCCTGAAATTGCAACACGTTTCGGGTCTGCAATGCCTTGTTTAATTAACCACTGAACAGCATCGGTAAGATCGTGCTGCATTGAGCCGCGTCCCCATTGTTTATTTCCTGCGTTTAAGAATTTCTTTCCGTAACCGGTAGAGCCTCTAAAATTAGGTTGAAGAACGGCATACCCTCTGTTCGCAAGAAATTGAGCGGTTGCATTATAGCCGAAGAAATCGCGAGCCCAGGGTCCACCATGAACAAAGAGCACAGCTGGAAGATTTTTTGCCGGAATTCCTTTTGGCAAAGTTAAATATGCCGGGATCGTCATACCGTCCCGGGCTTTATATCTAACGGCTTTTCTTTCGGAAAGAAATTCGCTTGGAAGAGTCGGACGTGATTTATAAAGTAATTCCACTGTTCCTTTCGTTCTATCGAACAAATAGACGGAACCGGGATCGACATCCCGCGAAACTGAAACCAACCAAACCGATTCATCGGCAGTTGTTGAAACTAATCCGATTTCTCCTTTTGGTAAAAGAGATTTTAATTTATTATAATCTTTTTCCCATGCTTTGTTTTTGAAATAAATTCTTGTTTCATCACCAACATACACAGTGGCGATAAGTTCATTTGTTACATCGGAAAAAATAACATCGCTAAAATCAACTTCGTTTTTCGGATCTTTTTCTATAAACTTTGTTTTCCCGGTTTTTAGATCATATAAAAGAAGTTCTAACTTATCAGCTTTCGCTCCTTTATTTGAGATCAGATAGAAGCTGTTCCCGTCCGGTGTAAAGCGTATTGGACCGGCGGATTCTTCATTATTAACGGTGTAAATTTGATCTAACTTATCACCGTCGACTTTTAAGATTTCCGTTCCGCCGTCGGCAGTTTGGCGGGTTCCAAGTTTTAAATTCCCCTGTAAATCAAACGTCCATCCGGCAACGTTATCATCATTTTTTCTTACAAGTGTTTTTTCACCGGTAGTAAGATTTAATTTATAAACATCGTGAAGCTGCGGGTTACGGTCATTTAATCCGATAAAAATTTCATTTGGAGAATTTTTGGGAACGTCATAAATAAATGCCCGGACATTTTCAAGCGGAGTTAAATCTCTTGCCTGTGGAACCGGATCGCCGGTTGCCTTTGGATCAACCGCATAGACGCGGAAGTTTTCGTTGCCTCCCTGATCTTGAACGAAAAGAACATATTTGCTGTCGCGCGACCAGAAATAGGAAGTAACCGGGCGTTTTGTATCTGCGGTAAGTGGTTTTGCTTCATCAAATTTTTGGTTGCGTTCCTTTACCCAAATATTTTTCACATTATTTAATGGTTTTATGAAAGTAATATAATTTCCGTCGGGGGAAATTTGAGCGCCGGATATTTCGGGATCGCCGAAAAAGAGTTCTCTATCTATGATAGGGGGTTGTTGAGCCGAGAGGTGAGCCGAGAAAATGAACAAGAATAAAAGACCAAGAATTTTTTTAGTTGACATCTGTTGCTCCTTTTAATTTTTGCGCTTTAAAATTAAGAAGTATTTAGGTAAAAAGAGCATAAATATTGCCTAACTCACTCTTTTGTGATGGGTTGAAGTATATCCGGATAAATGGTAGTGTGGTTTAATGTGAATGAAGAAAGTAAAAAAACGAAAAAATATTGAGGAAAAATAAAAAAGGTGCCAAAAAATTTTTGTGAAAACGTCAGAATGTGTTATTTTCTCAAGGCAAATTTTTAAAAGTTTACTAAAAATTCCGCTATAGCTCAATGGTGGATCCCGATTACATCGGGATGTTATCCCGACTTCGTCGGGATACAAGTTCGGGTCTTACTTGCGGAGCCAAAGACTCAAAATTTTTCATTATTCCGCAATAGCTCAATGATTTTGGATCATTGGCTGTTATCCCGACTTTGTCGGGATGCAAGTTCAAGTCTTACTTGCGGAGCCAAAGACTCAAATATTTTCATTCCGCGATAGCTCAATGGTGGAGCATTCGGCTGTTAACCGAAGGGTTGCAAGTTCGAGTCTTGCTCGCGGAGCTTACCCCTTAAAAGTGCGAACCTCAATTTAAAGGTTCGCACTTTGGGTTTATGGCTTTTTACTTCAAAAAAATAAAATATTTCTTGATGAAAATAGCTGTTGCTATAGTTATCCCATTTTTTATTCTGCCTAAAGTATATTCACAAAATTTTATTTTCAGTGATGATTTTAATCAGCTGCTACAATTGAATTGGACAGTAGTGAATGCTGAATCCACTTATTCAGGACCAAGTAATTGGTTTATTAAAAATGGAGAATTAAAACAAACATCAAATATCTGGGCCTACCCCGAACCTGAAGAATATATTTACCAGCTTGGAACTAATCTTTATGCCGTTGA
>Ga0172379_10002515_pt1 | contig 32031 bp, 34 predicted proteins | sample GrowelOW334metaG_FD_119756 | JGI IMG/M metagenome (GOLD analysis project Ga0172379, IMG submission 119756) | Groundwater microbial communities from an aquifer near a municipal landfill in Southern Ontario, Canada - Groundwater well OW334 metaG | ecosystem: Environmental > Aquatic > Deep...
CGCCGATGTAGAGCCAGGCCCAAGCAAGCACACTAGTGATGAGGAGCTTCACCACCTGCCCCTTTGTAGTTTTTGCCTGCTCGATGAGCACGATGCCCGCCCACACAAAAGAAACCGGGACGAGTGATACAAGAAGCGCGATGAAGAGGATGTATGGAGAGCTTACCCACACTGCCCCCCAGTCGCCGAGCGAGATGAGAATATCGAAGGCAAAGTATGAAACCCCGAGTGCCGACGCCCACGCAAGCACGAGTGAAATAAGTTTTATGTTCATAATCAAATTATACACACTAACTCCGGAGTATCGCTTGCCGAGCCGCGTCTGCCCCGACAAATACATAGGCTTCTATCCCAAGCGCTTGCGCTGCGGCGACGTTTGCCTCGCTGTCGTCAAAAAAGACGCAATCCTCGGGCTTGAGATTGTTTTCTTTGAGCACGAGCTCAAACGCGCGCGGGTCGGGTTTTATAAAACCGGTGTCGGAGGAAAAGTAGAGCTTGTTGAAAAATTTAATGAAGCCGAATCTTTTTTTAAAGTATGAGGACTTTCGGACAAAAATATTCGAAAGAAGAAAGAGTTGCACCCCCTTTCCTTTGAGCTCCTCCGCAAGCGCGATCATTTCCGTATCTTCATATTCGCGCAGGAATATATTGCGGCGGAGCAGCACGCCGTACATATCAAAAATCACCGCCTTTTTCATTTAGAGGCAAACAAACGAAGCTATGGCGTCGCCGTCGCGGAGTTTCATCACGCGCACGCCTTGGGTCGAGCGGGAGAGCGATGGGATCTCGGCGAGCCCCGTGCGGATCACCTGGCCTTTTTTGGAGATCACCACCATCTCGTCTGCGCCTACACCCTCTTCTTTAGAGATTACTTTTGCCGCGATGAGCGCGCCGGTCTTAGGTGTTACCTTAACCGTCTTGATGCCGCTCCCGCCGCGCTTTTGCACTTTGTATTCAGAAACCGGGGTCGTCTTGCCGTAGCCGTTGCGCGAAACCACAAGCACTTCCTGATTCTTTTCGCCTTTCTTTATGACATCAGCACCTACAATGATGTCGCCCGAAGAGAGCTTCATACCGCGCACGCCGCCTGCCCCGCGGCCCATCGCGCGGATGTCAGACTCTTTAAAGCGGATAGACTGCCCCTTAGATGAGGAGAGCAAAATTTCATCGCCCTTCTCTACCAAGAGTGCTGCGATAAGCTCGTCGCCCTTTTGGAGCTTGATAGCAATGAGTCCCGAGCGGCGAACATCGTGGAAGGCTGTTGCATCAACCTTCTTAGCCACACCTTGTTTGGTGATCATATAGAGGAATTTTTCTCCCTCTTTTTGGTTCTTGCGCATCGGCAAGACCGACGACACTTTTTCGGTATCGGTGATCGAGAGGTAGTTTACTATCGCCTTGCCCTTGGTCGAGCGTTTTGCCTCGGGGAATTCGTAGAATTTAATTTGGTATGCTTTGCCCGCATCCGAGAAGAACAGTAGGTCGGAGTGTGTCGAGGTGGTGATAAACGTGGTGATAAAATCCTCTTCTTTTGTGTCGAGGTCGATCACGCCCACGCCGCCGCGCTTCTGCCGGCGAAACTCCTCGGGATTGGTGCGCTTTACATAGCCGCCCGCAGTGAGCACGAGCACTTGCTCTTCGTCGGCCACCAAGTCTTCAACATTGATGACGCCGGCCGCACCCTTGATGACTTTGGTTTCGCGGTCATCGCCATATTTCTCGGCTATAGCGCCGATCTCGGCGCGGATAACACCAAGCATCTTTTTCTCCGACTTAAGGAGTGTCGTGAGCTCCTCGATGAGTGTTTGCACCTCTTTGAGCTCGTCTTCGATCTTTTTGCGCTCGAGGTTGGCGAGCTTCTGGAGGCGCATCTCAAGAATAGCCGTTGCCTGAAGCTCGCTAAACTTAAATTTTTTCATCAAATTGGCGTGCGCCTCGGCAACATCTTTCGATGCGCGGATCGTCTTGATGATCTCGTCGATAATGTCGAGCGCCTTTTTAAGGCCGAGCAAGATGTGCTCGCGCTCTTGCGCGCGGGTCAAATCAAACTGCGTGCGTCGGCGGACCACCTCTTTGCGGTGTTTGATAAACTCCTGGAGGATGCCTTTGAGCGAGAGCGTTTGCGGCACGCCGTCGACCAGCACCACCATATTGAAGTGGAAGGTGTCTTCAAGCGCGGTGTGCTTGTAGAGGTAGTTGAGCACTTTTTGCGGCTGTGCACCCTGCTTAAGCTCCACCACGATGCGGATGTCTTTTGCCGACTCGTCGCGAAGGCCCCGGATGCCCTCGATCTTTTTGTCGCGCACCAGGTCGGCGATGCGCATAATGAGGTCGGCTTTGTTGACGCGGTACGGGATCGAGGTAACCACGATCTGGAAGTTCCCTTTTTTGTCTTCAACAATGTCGGCAACGCCGCGCGCCACCACGCCGCCTTTGCCGGTTGAGTATGCGTGTAGCAAATCTTTTTTATTAAACACCACCGCGCCCGTCGGGAAGTCGGGGCCGGTTACATGCTCCATCAGGTCTTCGACCGTTGCATCCGGATTATCAATAAGCCGATGCAGCGCATCCGAGAGCTCGCGCAGGTTGTGAGGCGGGATCGAGGTTGCCATACCAACGGCGATGCCGAGTGTGCCGTTGAGCAAAATGTTAGGCACTGCCGCCGGCAAGACCTCCGGCTCTTTGAGCGTGCCGTCGTAGTTGGGTCGCCACTCAACCGTCTCTTTTTCGAGGTCGCGCAAAAGCTCTTCAGAGACGCGCGACATTTTGGCCTCGGTGTAGCGCATAGCCGCCGCGCCGTCGCCGTCGATCGAGCCAAAGTTTCCTTGGCCGAGGATCAGCGGGTAGCGCATAGCAAACTCCTGCGCCATCTTTACCATCGCGTCATACACGCTCGCATCGCCGTGCGGGTGGTACTTACCGAGCACATCTCCCACCACTGCCGCCGATTTGCGGAAGCGAGCAGAAGGCGTGAGCCCCATTTTGTGCATCGTGTAGAGGATGCGGCGGTGCACGGGCTTGAGGCCGTCGCGCACGTCGGGGAGTGCGCGCGAGGTGATGACCGACATCGCGTAGTCGAGGTATGCCTCGCGCATCTCGGTTGAGATGTTGCGCGAGACTATGCCCGTGCCGCCGTCGGCACGTTCAAGTTTTTGAGGCACATCTTCTGAATTGTTTTTTTCTTTAGCGGCCATATCGATTATCGGTTAGTGGTGCTTGCTACCTGAAGCGCGTTCTCTTTAGAATCCCAAAAAGAAATTGCCGAGAGCACCGACGCTACCTGCGACTCAAACCTGCTCTGCTCGGCAGTTTTAGGAGCGGGTGTGGCGAGGCGCATGCCGAGCGTCGCCAGCCACCCCACAAAGAGCACGCCGGTAACCACCGTTGCAACGCGCAGAGCCGCCTCACGACGTTCGTGCGGGGGGCGCTGCTTCATTGATTCGATGTATCTCTTCATATCTAAATTTTATGTACCGCGAGCTCTATCAAACTATGACTCAAGCACAATGATCTCGCCTTCTTTGCCGTCGAGATCTTTTTTCTTGACGGTAAGTTTCTCGATCGGTTTTACTTCCTCGCCCGCCTCCTTCAAAAACAATTTTAGCGCATCTTTGTTTCCAATGCTGCCATAGTGCATAGGGATGATCGCTTTAGGCTCAAGCGAGACCGCAAGCTTGTAGGCCGCCGCGTGGTCGAGCACACCCTCGCCCCCAATGGGTAGAAAGAGGATGTCGATGTCATCGAGCTCTTGCTTTGCCGCCTGCGGGATGTCGGGGGTGTTTAAGGCGCCCAAGAAACAGAGGTTCATACCCTCGAGCGCCACACTATATATAGTGTTGATGCCCTCGCTGCCTCCGTAGTTGCTCTGCGAGCCAAAGCCGCGCACCGCTACCTCTTTTACCTCATACTCGCCGGGGCCCGAGATAACAAACGGCTCGCGGTCGCCAAACGACGCATTTTCGACGCCGTTAAAATCCTCGTGGTCGAGTGAGACAAGCACGATGTCGGAGCCAAATTTGGATGCTTTAAGCGTTGAGTCCTTAGAGGGAGGGTTAAACGAGAGGGTCAAATTGCCCTGTGTGATCTTAAAACACTCGCCACCCATATAGCTGATAACCATACCGATAGTATAACACTTTTGAGGCTAAAAAGGGAGTAATTTTGAGGTTTTTAGGAACCCTTGGCACCATAGTTTTGGGCACTTGACAAGTTTTTGGGGCGGGTGTAAAGTGTTGTCGTCAATAACCAAGGAGTTTTGACATGAAGAAGTTCTTCCACAATGAGTATACGGGCAATGTGATCATCGGCTCGGCCGACTTCCACGACAGCTCCGGCGGTGGCCACCTCAACCTGCTCGGCGACGCCGAGGTCAACGGCCATGTCGGCCGGTAAAGGCTGGATCAATTCCATCATCGACGACGTCTTCCTGGCATCGCTGGTCGGCCTGCTGGCCGGCGGCGACGCCTCGATCGCGCACGCTCCGGTGCTCGCCGACCTCACGGTCGTCGGCGCCGGCGCTTCGGCCCTGGGCTAACCCCAGACCGGCCGAATCGCCCGCCGGGTCATTACCCGGTTGGGCATGCGATCGACCCGCCCGTTGCGAGTAGCATCGCAAGATGTGCGCAACGGGCACCTGCCGGACCGTGTTCCGGCTCTCAACGGCCAACGCTGCGGAGGACAGCATGTACATTCGCGACGGTCCGTAAAGGATCATTGAAACCATTCGTCACCGCCGGTAGATTTCAAGAGCAACGCCAACAGCTTTTGACTCTACTCAGAGCTCGCAAAATAAAAACGTGGCAGGCTCCAACTTCGGTTGGGGCTTTTTTCTTTTATCCGCCACACTGTGCACAAGCTATTGATTGCAGCGAAAATGGGTGTATATTTGCCCGTACGTGCGGCATCCGCCTCACGCTGACGTTCTTCAAGGGAGAGTTCAAATGAGTTTGATTCTCAACGGCCATGGCCCCCCGAGCATGACCGCTCAGCAGGCCTTCGCCCGCAAGCATCTCGGCCGCACCGCCGGGCACCTGGCGCCCGCCTCCGCCGCTGCCGGCCACTAGCGCCGCAGCAACAGCAACTCCAGTCGGAGCAGAAAAGAGAGGACCGGCGCGCCCTCACACATCAGCATCGACGCGAGCTCCGCGCATCACACGACCCCAAGCCGAAGCTTGGGGTCAACTTTTTTCTATACTTTTCCTCGCAAGCTCGGAGTTGCCAATCTTAAAATTTCGTGTATATTACCTGTTAATAAACAGGCACAGCCTATTTATTAGAAATCACGCGCATAGGAGTAAAGCTGGATCTCAGCCCCCTATCGTACAAATCAATATTTATGTCACCTAAAAAAGCTACTAAAGCAGCAGCCGTAGATTTGCCCGAGGAAAACCTTGTGGTTACTTTAATGCACGGATACGCCGAGAAGGCTCCCGAGCCGCCTCGCGTTGGAGACCTTGTTGAGGGCTCTGTCTTGGCGCTCGACCGCGCGCGCCTCTACATCGACCTTCCGCCGTTCGGCACCGGCATCATCTTCGGCCGCGAGTACCTCAACGCACGCGAGGTGATCAAGCGCACCAACGTGGGCGACCGCGTTGCCGCAAAAGTGGTCTCCACAGACAACAAAGAGGGCTACATCGAGCTCTCGCTCAAAGAGGCTCGCCAGGCAATCATCTGGGGCGAGGCAGAAGAGGCGGTCAACAACAAAACGCAGTTTGAGCTCCCGGTTAAAGAGGCCAACAAAGGCGGCCTTATCATCGAGTGGCAGGGCATCGTGGGCTTCCTCCCCGCTTCACAACTTCGAGCCGAGCACTACCCGCGCGTCACCGACGGCGACAAAGACAAAATCCTCGACGAGCTCCGCAAACTCGTGGGCACCAAACTCACCGTCTCGCTCATCGGCGCACAGCCGAAGGAGGGCAAGCTTATCTTTAGCGAAAAAGGTATCGACGATAAAGAGAAGCGCCAGCTCGCATCGACCTACCAGGTGGGCGACACCGTAGAGGGCACCGTTACCGGTATGGTAGATTTCGGCGCCTTTGTGAAGCTCGAAGAGGGTCTCGAGGGCTTGGTGCACATTTCAGAAATCGACTGGGGTCTCGTGGATGACCCGCGACACTTCTTTAAGGTGGGCGACAAGGTAAATGTAAAGATCATCGACATCAAAGACGGCAAGATCTCGCTCTCGGCCAAAGCACTCAAGAACAACCCGTGGGTTGAAGCCGGCAAGAAATACACTAAGGGCGACAAGGTTGAGGGCGTGGTTATCAAGTTTAACAAGCACGGCGCGCTTGCCTCGATTGAGGAAGGTATCGCAGGGCTGGTACACGTTTCGGAGTTTGGCACCGAAGAGAAACTTCGCGGAGCGCTCGAGCTTGGTAAGCGCTATCCGTTTACCATTTCCCTCTTTGAGCCAAAGGAGATGCGTATGACGCTCTCGTTCGGAGTCGAGAAGAAGTAAAAAATAGTGTAAGAAAAAATAAAAAACCGCCGGGGGTGACCCTCGGCGGTTTTGCTTTGCTCACACCCTCGGCGGCTGCGCTTGCTGCACAAGCGCCAGGTTGATCTTGATCGCATCAGGGACCCGAGGGCCAATGGGGTTCTTGTGGTCGCGCTCGAGCAAGAGCTCGTAGGCAACACCATATCGAACGAGAGACACTTCGATAAGTTTGAGGCACGCAGCCCACTTTTCTCGTTGTGCCTCTCTTGTGTCGGGCGAGATCGAGATCAGCAGGACGCCCGGCGCAAAGATCTCGAGCCTCGCACCCTCCGGCATCGGTATGAAAGGGCTCCCGAATATTTCAGGCGGGCGCGGGCGCACACGCGGCGCCTTCTTAAGGTCTTGAAAACGGGAGATCGGCACGATTTTGTCACGGTCAGACATTTCCTTCTCCTAGTTAGATAAGAACACCTACTGTAGTTGTATATGCGCCTGTATAGGCCGTCAAATATAAAAAACCGCCGGGAGAAATCCCGGCGGTCTTGCGTTTGCATGAAGCCTTATGCGACAGATTCGGCAAATACTTCCGATGTGTCCGGATCGCGCAGCACATAGCCGCGGCCCCAGACGGTCTCGATGTAGTTCTTGCCGCCGGTGGCGACCGAGAGCTTCTTGCGAAGCTTGCAGATGAGCACGTCGATGATCTTGAGCTCGGGCTCGTCCATACCGCCATAGAGATGGTTGAGAAACATCCTCTTGGTGAGCGTCGTGCCCTTGCGAAGCGAGAGCAGCTCCAGTATCTGATATTCCCTGCCGGTCATGTGGATGCGATTACCGCTGACTTCGACCGTCTTGGTTTCGAGGTTAACAGTCATTTCGTCGGTCGTGATGACCGACTGGGCGTGGCCCTTGGAGCGGCGGACGATCGCATAGATGCGAGCGACCATCTCGTCTTTGTGGAACGGTTTGGTCAGATAGTCGTCGGCACCAAAGCCAAGGCCTCGTACTTTATCTTCGATCCCGCACAAACCCGAAACTATCATGATCGGCGTAGAAACCCGGGCGACCCGCAGCATGCGGAGCACCTCGTAGCCCGACATATCGGGCAAATTGAGGTCGAGCAAGATTATGTCGTAGTCATAGAGCTTGCCTAAGTCTACGGCCTCCTCGCCGAGGTCGGTGGTATAGACATTCATACCTTCCGACATCAGCATCAGCTCTATGCTTTGCGCAGTTGCAGCGTCGTCTTCGACAAGAAGAACTCTCATGGTGCCACCTTTTGTTTTACGAAAGAACTCTGATACAGAAACTACACTAAAAAATCATTTTGTCAAAAAATACGAAGTATGTTGCATACATACAAAATATGTGCCATTTTGTCGCCAGGTAGATCTTCCAACAACACAGGAGATATATTGTGAAACCGACACTGCAGGTAGTTTCTGAAAAGAGTGTTGAGGCCGGGCTGGGTAGCCCGCTTTTGGTGCGGCTGAGCAGGATCACCCGCTTTGAGGGCCAGCCACGCCGGTACTTTGACCCGAAAGGTCTTTTGGATCTTGCCGACAGCATTGAGACCGACGAGCAGGAAATGCCCCTCAGTGTCTGCAAAAACTCCCAGAAGGCGGGCGATTTCATCGTTATCGACGGCGAACGCCGGTGGCGCGCGTTTAAGATTATCGGCGAGCGCTCCGGCACGGACCCGCTCGTCAAATGCTTTATCGACGCGGTGCGCGACGAGCGCCATCACTTCAAGAAGGCGTTTATAGCCAATCTCGAGCGAGAAGACCTTATTCCGCTTGACGAGGCCGCTGCATATCAACAGTTCTACGACAACAGCACTGCCAGAAGTCATCACGCAAAGGTGGTCGAGATATCGGCACTTGTCAAAAAATCGACTTCACACGTCGAGAATTATTTGGCGGTACATACGCTGCCCGAGGCGGTAAAGATCCTTATGGATCCCGAACGTCAAAAGGATGAGCGACTCTCTATTACGTCGGCGATCGACATCGCCAAAAGCACTAAGCACGTCACATTACAACTGACGCTGGCTAAGGAGGCTATCGAACGCGGCCTTGATACTGCCGAAATGCGCACGCTGATCTCGATCCGCACGGGAAAGAGCGGGTATGGTATCCGCGGCCGTCTGCGCAAGCCGAGTGATGATTACAAACTCCTCAAGACGTTCATCGGCCGCACGCGTAACAGTGCAGTTCGCATGCGGCACGGCCTCGACATTGATGATCTCTATTCAAGCCGCGATGACGAGTATGGCGACCGGGAAGCCGACGCAGCCGTAATCGCGGAGACAATCGGCTATATGCAGGATCTCCTCAAAAAAGTTACTGGTAAAGCGAACAAATAGGGGGCTCTTCGGAGCCCCTTTTCTTTTGGACAAAAAACTTCATATGTGTTTTACTCACCCCAGTTACAAAGTACATTTGCAATACGAAGGAGAGGCGTCATGAAAGTGCTTGCTGTAGGGCTCGACGAAACCACACTCGCCTTCTTGCGTGCTCAAGGAGTGGCGGCTGAGGCCAATGTCGATATCGACGAAGCCGAAGAACTGGGAGACTGGCTTCGGGACGGAAACTTTAATGTGGGGATCATCCACCTTGAAGCGAGCAAGCTTGGAATCTATACGTGCCGAGCGATTCGCAACAAGGGCATTTCGATCCCGATTGTCGGCATATCGGACGGCTCCGAAACTCACCGATGGAGCGATTTCCGTGCCTTATTCCTCGAGAACGGCGGGGATGATCTACTTCGAGGTCCTGCAAATCCTCGCGAGCTAGCAGCATCAATCAGGGCAGTGACTCGCCGCTTCACGGGCGGGCTTGTCGATATGCTCGAGTGCAACAATGGTCAGGCACAGATGAAGATCAACCTGACCACCGGATTCATCTCTATCAACGGAGAGCGTGTCTACCTCACCCACAAGGAGCTCTCAACACTCATCGTCTTAGCTGAAGCGCCTGGGCGCGTACTCTCGAAAGAGAGCATTCTGACTGGAATCTACTTCGAAGGAGTAGATGACGAGCCCGATATAAAAATCATCGACGTGTTCATCTGCAAGCTGCGCAAAAAGCTCACAGAAATACACCCTGATGCTGAGGGTTTTGTCGAGACCGTCTGGGGCAGAGGCTACATGCTGGTGGGACATGTAGCCGGCAGCACGAATCGCCAGGTGGCATGAAAAAGCAAAAGGTCGACCTAAGTATGGCCGACCTTTTTTCTTGGTATGAACCTGATTATTTACGGAGGGCTTCCTCCTTTATTTTGTATGCACGTGCATCGTTGCCGCCTCGCGGCCCTCGGTAAGAAGGAGCTCGACTGCCTCAAACACTACCTTGCGCACTTTTTTGAGCTTTTCTTCTTCGCTTGGCTTAAATTTCCCGAGCACAAAATCAACCGTCTTTTCGCTGTCCGGCTTTTTTATCTTGCCCGAAGGAGTTGCAGGAGAGATCCCCACACGGATGCGCACAAAATCTTTAGTCTTAAGCGCGCGCTGTATAGAGTCGACGCCGCGGTGGCCGCCGGCGGAGCTTCCAAACGCCAATTTTACCGTACCGAGCGGCAAATCGAGCTCGTCTTGCACCACCACCAGTTGCTCCGCCTGCTTTTTTGAGCCGACAATCGAGACAAAAGCCTTTCCCGAGTTGTTCATATAGGTATCCGGGAGCACCAAAAGGGCTTTTGCGCCAAATAATTCGCCTTTAGTGCTCTTCCCCTGCAGTTTTTTATCGTCCTTCCACTCAAACGGGCCTTCTTTTTTTGCCAGTGCCGCCACCAAATCGCGCCCGATGTTGTGTCGCGTGCCGTCATACTCTCCTCCGGGGTTGCCGAGACCTGCGATGATCCATTGCATATCTCAAAGTGTATCAAAATACTCGCCTAGCAACCAGATGTATCGCGTCGATGAAGCGAGATGAAGCGATTTGCTTGCATTAGCAAAAGATAGGAATACAATATGCTTATGCCAGAAGAACAGCGTGGTAATTATTTCACCGAACTTCTGAAACTTGCTCTCGTTGCCGCAGTAATAATTATCCCGATCCGCCTCTACATAGCGCAACCGTTCATAGTCTCCGGCGCTTCTATGGATCCTACCTTCGAGAGCGGGCAATATCTCATTGTCGACGAGCTTTCCTACCGTTTTGAGGACCCGAAGCGCGGCGATGTAGTCATTTTTCACTATCCGAGAGACCCAAAACAGTTCTTCATTAAGCGCATCATCGGCTTACCCAATGAAACCGTGCATATAAACGGCAGCGAGGTCTCTATTACAACCGCAAGCGGCAAAGAGATCGAGCTTGATGAGTCGTATGTAGTAAATATCGGCAACGGAAACAGCTTGGAGAAAAAATTAGGCGCCGGCGAGTACTTTGTGATGGGCGACAATCGGCCCGAGAGCTCCGACTCGCGCACTTGGGGCATACTGCCCGAGGAAAATATCGTCGGCCGCGCATTTCTCCGACTTCTCCCTGTTGCACAATTAAGCATCTTCCCCGGCAGCACACCCTCACAACAATAAAAAATATTTTATGAGTACAGGAACTCGTTCTTCGCCTGCATCTTTCCTCAAGCACGCAACCGACGTTGCATCGTTCTACGGGTTTGTGCCTGTTCGTTCAATCGAAAAGAGTTTTTCTCGCACGCCGGACAAAATCGCGCACCTCGCCCCCGACAAAAGCCGTGGTATACACTCTTTTGCGCGCAGCGCCGGGCTTGCCGCAACCTACGCATCATTCCACCCGCAGGAGCCGGTGCTCACCTTCCACGCGACACCGCAGCCTTTGTATGCGCCTCACTCGATCCCGCTGAGCGAGAGCGGTGAGTTTGGCCTACAGGTAGTTGGCACAAACGAGAGCGTCGGCGAGATTGTGCTCCTCAAAACCATTACGATGATACTTGCCGAGTGGGGCTCCCCCGTTTCGCGCATCCGCATCAACGCGCTCGGAGACAAAGACTCGCAGCAGCGCTTCGGACGCGAGCTCCAGCTCCACGTGCGCAAACATTTGGGCCGCATCGACGCGTCTTGCACACATATGCCGTCGCAAGACCCGCTCTCGCTCTACCGCTGCTCGATGGGGGTATGCCGCGAGATCATCGCCGAGGGCCCGCGGCCGGTGCACTTCCTCTCCGAAAAGAGCCGCGTGCACTTCCGCTCGGTGTTAGAAAACCTCGAGAAGCTCGGGCTCCCCTATGAGATAGACGACTTGCTCCTGGGCGACGAAAAAGGGCCGCACATCACCTTTGCTGTTGATCTCAAAGACGAAGACGCGACCGTATTCGGCGCATACGGCGGCCGCTTCGACGAATATTTGCGCCGCGAGGCGCGGCGCAAAGACTCAGCAGGCGTCGGCGCATCTATCTTCTTCCGCAAAAAAGGTTCGGTGCGCAGCCACTTCGCCGTAGTGCCCGCAAACCGCAGGCCAAAGATCTACTTCGCACAGCTGGGGCTGCGCGCCAAGCTCCAGGGCCTCCACGTGGTGGATATGTTCCGCGAAGCAAAGGTCCCGGTGATGCAGTCGTTCGACTCAAGCAAACTCTCGATGCAGCTCTCGCAGGCATCGGCTCAAGGGGTTTCCCACCTGGTGATTATGGGCCAACGCGAGGCGCTCGACGGCACGGTGATAGTCCGCACTATGCAAAATAGCTCCCAGGTGACGGTCCCGGTAAGCGAAGTACCCCGCTTTTTGAAGACCTTGCGGGCTTGAAAGCAGCGTGCTATTATTCTGCAACATGACTGTTAACGCAGAAGTCCAGAAAAACGACGGCGAATCCGCGGTAAACCTTATCCGCAGGTTCCAGAAGCGCGTCCAGGGTTCCGGCCTCATCCAGCGTATGCGCGGCCGCCGCTACTACGCGCGCACCAAGTCGGCTCTCGTGCGCCGCAAGCACACACTCAAGGCAATTGAGCGCCGCGAGAACATCCAGGAGCTCATTAAGCTTGGCAAGATCGTTGAGCGCACTCGCGGGCCTCGCCGCCGCTAAATACACGATGGCTCGAGCCACATTTTCTATAGTCAACAAAACATCCCGCACTTTGCGGGATGTGCCTTTTAAAAAGATAAAAGAAAAGGTGCTCGGGAAAGAGTACGATCTTTCGCTTGTGTTCCTCACCCCCAAAGAGGCGCGCGAGCTGACCCGCCGCACCAAAAACAAAGACAAAGCCTCAAATGTGCTCTCGTTCCCGCTCACTCGCACCTCGGGAGAAATTTTTATCTGCCCGTCGACCGCAAAAAAAGAGGCGCCTTCGTTTAATATGCCGGAGCGCGAGTTTATCGGATACCTCTTTATCCACGGGCTTTTGCACATCACAGGCCTCGATCATAGTGGTACAATGGAACGCGCGGAGCAGAAGTTGCTCAAACATTTTAATTTATGCAAAAGATTGTCACCGGAATCGACGTCGGCACCTACCAAGTTAAGGTAGTTATTGCCGGAGCACCCGACAATCCTCGCGACCAACCCCGCATCCTCGGCACCGGCTACGCCGAGAGCCGCGGGCTCAAAAACGGCTACATCACTTCAGTGAGCGAGATCTCCCGCTCGATTGCCGCTGCCGTGGCACAGGCCTCGCGCGCCGCACAGGTAAAAGTAAAAAAGGCCTACATAGGCATCGGCGGCATCGGGCTTGATGAAGCGTTTTCACGCGGCGAGACCGTGGTTGAGCGCGGCGACTCCGAGATCACCGAGCGTGACATCCCGCGCGCTATCGCCGCAAGCGAAGCGGCACTCCCGCCGACCGCCACACTCAACCGCAAAGTGATCCACACGATCCCGCTGCGCTACGCGGTCGACGGCTCCCGCGTGATGGGCCGCAGCCCTATCGGTATGAAAGGTATGCGCCTCTCGGTTGAGACGCTGTTCATCACCTGCCTCGAGCGCCACGTCAACGATATGGTCGCCGCGGTTGAGGAGGCAGGCATCGAGGTTGAAGACATCGCCGCATCTCCCCTGGCGGCGAGTTTTGTTGCACTCAACAAAATGCAAAAACGCGTCGGCTGCGTGTTGGCCAACATTGGCTCCGAGACGTTTTCGGTAATCGTGTTCGAAGACGACATCCCGATTTCGGTCAAAGTATTTCCCGTCGGCGCATCCGACATCACCCACGACCTGGCATTGGGGCTGCGTATCTCGCCTGAAGAAGCGGAGCAGCTCAAGCAAGGAGCGGTCTTAGGCTCTACCTTTTCAAAACGAAAGATCGAAGACGTGATAGGCCGCCGCGTCTCCGATATGTTTAAACTCGTCGAAGCATATTTAAAAAAGATTGGTAAATCAGAGCTCTTGCCTGCCGGCATTATTTTGACCGGCGGCGGCTCATCGGTGCAAACGATGGCCGACTTGGCCAAGGCGGTGCTCAAGCTCCCCTCCCGCACCGCAAGCGTGGCCGAGGGCCCGGGCTCCCAGGTGAGCCTCAAAGACGGCACCTGGGCGGTGGCCTACGGGCTCACCATTTGGGGCTTTACTCAAGGCGGCGGCCTAGAGCCAGGCCCGCAAACGGGGGTGGGAGACATTTTTAAAGGGTTTTGGCACTGGCTGCGCAAGTTCCTCCCCTAATTCGAAACATAGCGCAGAAGCAAAATCGGGCGTTGTCAAAGGTTGCAGCGCGAAAAAAATGCTATATTGCATAGGCTACTAGATTACAGGAAACTATTTAACACCATGCCCCAAGTACAACCAGAAGTCGAAGCGTTTGCACGAATCCGCGTCGTTGGCGTGGGCGGCTCCGGCAAGAATGTCGTCAATCATATGGTTGAGAGCAAAGTGCGCGGCGTCGATTTCATCGTGGTGAACACCGATGCGCAAGACCTCCACCAGTCGCTCGCAAAAAAGAAAATCCACATCGGCAAAAATTTGACCCGCGGCCTCGGCGCCGGTATGAATCCGGAGATAGGCAAACGCGCTGCAGAAGAAACTAAAGAAGAAATCCAGCAGACCCTCAAAGGCTCCGATATGGTGTTTGTTGCCTGCGGTATGGGCGGCGGCACCGGGACCGGTGCTGCGCCGATTGTCGCTAAAACCGCCAAAGAGCTCGGCGCGCTCACTGTGGGAGTTGTCACTAAACCGTTTTCATTCGAAGGCCAGCAGCGCCTGCGCCTCGCCGAGCAAGGCCTCGAGGAGCTCCGCAAAGAAGTGGACGCTCTCATCGTGATCCCCAACGACCGCCTGCTCGCAACAGTGGCTAAAGAGACGACACTCAAACAGGCCTTTGCTATGTGCGACGATGTGTTGATGCGCGCAGTTGAGGGCATCTCCGACCTCATCACCCACCCGGGCATCATCAACGTCGACTTTGCCGACATCCGCGCCATTATGGAGAACGCGGGCTCGGCACTTATGGGCATCGGCATCGCTTCAGGCGACAACCGTGCTACCACCGCCGCACACGCCGCAGTATCAAGCCCACTTCTTGAGATCTCTATCAACGGCGCTAAGGGCGTGCTCTTTGCTATCGCCGGCGGCGACGACCTCGGTATGGTTGAGGTGCACGAGGCGGCTAAGATCATCACCGAGTCGGTAGACCCGAACGCCAAGATCATCTTCGGCGCTATCAAAGACGACAAGCTCAAGAAAAACGAGATCCGCGTCACCGTTATCGCAACCGGCTTCCCCAACGCAAACGCGATGCCGCGCGGTACCCAGCTTTTCAACTTCTCGCGCGACACTAAGGAAAAAGAGAAGGAGGCTGATGTCCCTGCGCTCGGCAAGATCTACAACGCGCCTATCATCCCCAACATTGAGCCCGAAAAAGAGCTTAAGAAAGAGCCTATGTCTCCTAAGCCCGAGAGCAAGGACGATGACGACGAGTGGGGTGCTGTCCCCTCATTTCTCAGGAGGCCAAAAATCAAGTAAAATAGCGTGATGTACGATCTCGCTATTATAGGAGGAGGGCCCGCAGGAATTGCGGCCGGAGTGTATGCGGCGCGCAAACACCTTAAAACAATTTTTATCGCAGAGGTGGTGGGCGGCCAAAGTATGGACTCGGTTGAGATCCAAAACTGGATAGGCACGCCAAAAATCTCCGGTATGGATCTGGCGAAGTCTCTCCAAACACACCTCAAGGCGTATGCGGAGGGTTTTGTTGACATCAAGCTCGGCGAGCGCGCAACAAACGTTACCAAAATAGACGGTGGTTTTGCCGTGCACATAGGCGAGGTGGTGCACGAAGCAAAAGCGGTGCTCGTGGCAACCGGGGGCGTGCGCCGCAAGCTCGAGGTGCCGGGTGCCAAGGAGTTTGAGAACCGTGGCGTCACCTACTGTGCCTCCTGCGACGGGCCGCTCTTTGCCGGCCAAGACACTGTGGTGGTGGGTGCCGGCAACGCCGGGTTTGAAACCGCGGCGCAGCTCCTTGCCTATGCTAAATCGGTCACGCTCCTCAACCGCAGCGCAGAATTTTTAAAAGCAGACAAGGCAACGGTCGACGCGGTGCTCGCACACCCCAATATGAAAGCGCTTCTTAACACCGTGCCGGTTGAAATCCGGGGCAACAGCTTCGTCTCGAGCGTTGTGGTTAAAAACAATACGACCGGAGAAACTACCGAGCTCCCGGCAGCCGGCGTGTTTATTGAAATAGGTATGCTCCCTGCAACCGGTTTTGTAAAAGATTTGGTAGCGCTCGACGAGTTTAATCGCGTAAAGGTAGACGCCAAAAATCAGCGCACGAGTGTTGAGGGTGTGTGGGCGGCGGGCGACTGCACCGACGAGCTCTATCACCAAAACAACATTGCCGCAGGCGACGGCGTAAAGGCGCTTGAGGACATCTACTTTTGGCTTAAAGCACGCTAGCTACCAACTCCCGCGCTGATGGCGCACGCCGTTTTTAAAATCAATGAGTCGACGGCGGTTAGCCGGTGAAAGGTCGTGCGGCAAATTTTCTAAATCAAACAACCCGCGCTCCATAATCTCGAGGTTGGGGAGCCACTTCATCCCGCCGTCAAAATCGGTTGAGATGAGCACCATAGCCGAATCCTTCTCCCCCATGCGGCCGCGGTAGATGCCAAGCTGGCCGTCAAACGAATTAATTTTGTATCCGACCTCCTCAAACACTTCCCGCTTTGCGGCCTCCTGCGGGTTCTCGCCCTTGTTTACACCGCCGCCCGGGAGCGTCCACACCTTTTGTGAGAGCCAGTGCCTAACCAGCACCACCCGCCCGTCGCGGATCAATATCACGCGCACACCGCCAATGTCTTCACTGCTCCCCACATAGCGCAAGAGCCAAAATTTGAGCCAATACCAGAACCGAGCATACGCCCGGCCGAGAGATCGGGCTGCTTGTATAAAATAGTGCATATGCCGGGTCGAGGTTTAAGCGTAGACCAACTGGCGCAAGAGTACAACAGGCGCAATTGACAGACGCAGTTGACCCCAACGACCCCTTGCGATACATATAATCCAGAAGCGGTTCATTTTGAAGGAGCAAGAGATGAAGCGACGCTATAACCCGCCCATTACACACCTAGATCCGAGCAGCTACGACAAGTCGAACAACCAAATGCAGGAGCGCAAGAAAGCGCTCGAGCAATTTGAAAGGGGCGACAAGGTGCACAATATTGGCATGCAAGGCACCTTCCTCGGCTCAGACGAGCTCGGCAATGCGCAGGTGATGTTTGGCCGCGCGGTTATCAAGGTCAATCCTCTCAACCTCAAAAAAGCCTGAGCGGGCTTTAATACGATTTTCAAGCGGGCCGTGTGCCCGCTTATTTTTTTGGCGAGATATCCTCACTTTCTTCCGAAGAAGTTTCTTAATGTGACCTCACCGGGAATCGAACCCGGATTTACGCCGTGAAAGGGCGCTGTCCTAACCGTTAGACGATGAGGCCTACTTGACCCTGACACTAGGGCCGTGGCCTCAAATATAGCCTAAAATCGAAAAAAATGGTACTTTGTGAGGCACTGGAGAAGTGTTCTCCATTAACGGAGAGGTGGCTGAGTGGTCGAAGGCACCGCACTCGAAATGCGGCATCTGGGCAACTGGATCGAGAGTTCGAATCTCTCCCTCTCCGCATCAGTAAAAATTGCTGCCGTATGGCAGCTTTTTTGCTGACTGAATTTAGGAGAGATTCGAACCGGGAAGGGGTCGGGAAACGGGAGTTTCCCGTGGCGGAATTATTCAAACCGAGGGGTTTGAAAGCGCAGGCTGAAGGCCGAGCAGTGAGGTTCTCTCCCTCTCCGCACAAAAAAGTTGGTATATACTTTTTGTATGATAACAACATTTGCTACGGCACTGCGCCTGGCACTCGGGTGGTTTATGTTCTTTGCCGGTTTAGAAAAAGTGCTCGACCCCTCGTGGTCGGCAAGTAGTTTCCTTCTTGGTGCCAAAACATTCCCCGATTTTTATGCGTGGTTTGCCTTGCCTATGAACAGTTGGTGGGTCGACCCAATCAACGCGTGGGGCATCTTCCTCATCGGCGCGGCGCTCCTGCTCGGCGTATGGGTCAGGCCCGCAGCATGGGCGGGGGCCGCGCTTATGATCCTCTACTACTTCCCTCACAACGCCTTCCCTACTGTGCCGCACGGGTTTATCGTCGAGGAGCATATTGTCTACGCGGCAGCATTCGCGCTCATATCCGTGCTCCCCGCTGCTCAACGCTTTGGGCTCTCCCGCTTCTTCAAGAAAACAGTTCTCGGCAGGCTCCCGCTTTTATAAATGGTGCGCAATACAGGACTCGGTCACGGTTTTGCAAGTGCGCGATACAGGATTCGAACCTGTGACCCTCCCCACGTCAAGGGGATGCTCTACCAACTGAGCTAACCGCGCGTGCCAATGTAGATTACAACAAACTCACGCTCTTCTCAACGCACACTCGCTGCGCAAAAGCGCTATTTGCAATAATCTTATATTTATTGCATAGTAGTGCCGGATTTCTTTCTACAAGCAAACACGCAAGGAGTGCGCAAATGTCCCCCGTCCATCCTCATGTGACTGTTCTCTTTGGCGAAGCGGCTCTCGGTGAGTACCGCGAGCGCGTCGCCCCCTGGCGCAAAAATTTCTGGAATACTATATCCGATTTCGGGAACAGCGTGGTCGGCGGAATCATTTTCATGGTGCTGCTGGTGGTTTCTATGGTTATATACTTTGCCGGCATCCCCGGCTTCGCGAACTACTTCTTCGCAACATTCGCTATCTGCTTCGTCTTCATGATGTTCGCCGAACGGCTGAAGCGAAAGGAGCCCTCGTGGATCACACTCTCCCTGCCGGAGTTCAGCAAGGAGATGCAAGGGCGCATCCTATTCGAGTTATCTATTCTGCAAACCATTGCAAAGCTGCGCAAGATCTACCCCCTCGCGGCGTTCGAGATAGAATTTCTCGAAACTCCTCGCGTGGAGAAGGTTGAAAGGGGGATGAATTTCATCCTCTGGCTCTACCCGGTATGGCAAGATTGGTCGAACAAGGATGCTGCCCTCGTCGTCGAAAACGGCCAGGTGCTCGACTGATCAGCCTGCGGCACAACGCCGCCCCAAATCCCCGCGCGTGGCGCGGGGATTTTCTTTTTATTCCTCGTCTTTGATATAGCCGCCCGATTGGTGCGCCCACAGCTCGGCATAGAGGCCTTTCTTTTTGAGCAATTGTTTGTGTGTGCCGTCTTCAACAATCTTGCCTTGGTCGAGCACGATGATCCTGTCCATATGGCTTAAGGTCGAGAGCCGGTGCGCTATCGCTATCACCGACTTGCCCTCCATCAGCTTCTCAAGCGCCTCCTGTATAGCCGCCTCGCTCTCGCTGTCGAGCGCCGAGGTTGCTTCATCGAGCAGCAATATTTTTGCCGGCTTTAAGAGCGCCCGTGCGAGCACCACGCGTTGGCGCTCGCCGCCCGAAAGTTTGACCCCGCGCTCCCCAACCATTGTGTCGTAGGTAAGCGGGAGCCCGCGGACAAACTCGTCGGCGTGTGCGAGTTTTGCCGCCTCAATAATCTCTTCTTCAGTGGCGCCCGCTTTGCCGTAGGCGATGTTCTCGCGGATAGTGCGATGAAAGAGCAGCGGCTCCTGCGGCACTGTGGCGATAGCGCTGCGCACGCTTTCCTGCGTTGCGCGAGCAATGTTTTGTCCGTCGATTTTTACCGCCCCCGAAGTCACATCATAGTGGCGCAATAAAAGTTTTATGAGTGTCGATTTGCCCGCACCGCTCCTCCCCACCAAACCGATTTTCTGCCCAGGCTCCACTTTGAGCGTAAAGTCAGAGAGCACCTCTTTAGTGCTGTCTTGATAGTTAAACGAAACCGCGGCAAACTCTATCTCGCCGCGCGTCACCACGAGCGGCTCCGCGTTTTGCACATCCTTCACATCATACGGGTCGAGCAGCTCCTCGAGCCCTTCGCTGATCTGGCCGTAGTACTCGGCAAACTCGTTGATATCGCGGCCGAGCTCCTCCATACGAAACCCGAGGCCCGTAACCAGCGTAAGCACCAACACGATGTCGCCGGCCGAGACCGAAGCCTGGCTCCACCCGTGGATCGCCGCAAAAATAATACCGCCCACAAACAAAAGCTGCAGCACGTTGCTTATGATCCGCGCCACCTCGTTGAGCGTCCAGTTTTTGATGCCGATTGTATACCGCCCGGCGATAACCGTGCGCAGGCTCCCGAGCTCGTATACGCGGCGAGCAAAGTCGTGCATAGCGCTCACATTTGTCAAAAGGTCGATCACCTGCGCGCGCACGCGCGTATCCTCTCGCTGCGCCGCGGCACTAAACGGTACGCGTTTGCGCGCCAGGTAGACGTTGATAGGGCCGACAATAAAGAGCCACGCCACAAACAGCCAGCCGATGAGCGAGTTGGTGATGAACGCAAGCGTGAGGCTGGTCGCGAGCGTTATCACGAGGATAATCTGCGACCACAAAAATCGCTCAACTAACTTTTTTACCGCTTCGCTCGTGTTGCCTATCTTGCCGCCTATAGCGCCGGCAAAACGTTTTTGAAAGTAATCGCTCGAGTGTTGGGTAACATATGCGGTGAGTGAGGCGGTCGCTGTGGCACGCACACCCACCGCCCACCGCATCCCGGCAAAACCGCTGAGGCGCCACAAAAGAAGCGGTAAAAACAAAAAGAACGCTATGTAGACCCACACCCACATCCACACCTCGTTTATATGCCCGGGGCCGCCCGCAGTTATCGCATCGATAATCCTTTTAAAAATATACGAGCCGGACGCTTCAAGCACCGAGGCAGCAGCCGAGCACAGCGACGCAGCTATCGCCACAAACACATACGGCTTTGAGGCCAAGGCGAGAAAGCGCAAAGGGGTTTTCTCCTTTTGTATATCACCAACCCACATAGACATAGATACTTTTACTATATACCATACGGATGCATGCGAATACTTGCAATCGAAACTAGCTGCGACGAAACGGCAATCGCCCTCGTAGAGGGCGAGGTAGATAGTGCCCTCAGTTTTTCTTTTAAAGTGATCAAGGCTTCCCTGCTCTCGCAGGCGATGCTCCACTCGCCCTACGGTGGCGTCTACCCCAACTTGGCTAAACGCGAGCACATCAAAAATTTGCCCGTGCTTTTTGAGCAGTTTAAAGACGATGAGGTTGATGCCATAGCCGTAACCTCGGGCCCCGGGCTCGAGCCGGCGCTCTGGACAGGCATCTCATTTGCCGAAGACTTGGCAAAAAAATGGAGCAAGCCGCTCTATGCCATCAACCATATGGAGGGGCACCTCATTTCCTCGCTCGCACAAAACGGCACGATTGAAAATGTTGAGCTGCCGGTCTTGGCACTGCTTATCTCTGGCGGCCACACCGAGCTCATATTGATGAAGAATTGGTTTGAGTACGAAATGGTAGGCCAAACGCTCGATGATGCGGTTGGCGAGGCGTTCGACAAAGTGGCGCGTATGCTCGGGCTCCCCTACCCGGGCGGGCCAGAGATTTCTAAACGCGCCGAGCACAACCGCCAAGCGCAAAGCAGAGCAACACTTCCAAGCAAACTCCCCCGCCCGATGATCCAGGAAAACTCTTGCAACGTCTCCTTTTCGGGGCTTAAAACTGCGGTGCTTTATGCGCTACGCGATATGGGCGGGATACAAACACTCTCACTTGATCAGATAAATGCTTTTGCGCAGGAGTTTGAAGACGCTGCCGCCGATGTGTTGATAGCCAAGACGCTCCGCGCACTGCTCATAACCGGCGCGCGCACGCTCGTGCTCGGCGGGGGTGTTGCAGCCAACAAACATTTGCGCGAGGTGATAGGCGCAGCCGTGGCAAAAGAGTATCCTGAGGTTTCCTTCCGGCTCCCCGACACCTCGATCACCGGCGACAACGCGATTATGATAGCCGAAGCGGCGCTCGCACGCGCACTTTCTGGAAAAATCGAACCCTCAACCGAGCCCATAGTCGCCCGCGGCAACCTCTCGCTAAGCCCCGAAAAATAACATAAAATGGGCCGTATGCTCGATAAATTCGGCAAGCCCTATAATCCTCAAGATGCAGAACCTGCTATCTACAAAAAGTGGGATGAATCGGGCTACTTCAATCCCGACAATCTCCCGCCCATCGACACCACTTCGGGTAAAGTCGAGCGCACAGAATCTTTTTCTATCGTACTCCCCCCTCCTAACGTAACAGGCACCTTGCACGTGGGCCACGCTGCCATGCTTGCAGTTGAGGATATCTTGGTGCGCTTTGAGCGTATGCGCGGCAAAAAGACTCTGTGGATCCCGGGCACCGACTCTGCGGCTATAGCAACCCAATCAAAAGTTGAGGGCATTATTTATAAAGAAGAGAAAAAGACTCGCCGCGACCTCGGTCGTGATGAACTTCTTGCACGCATAGATACCTTTGTTGAGGAAAGCAAAAACACCATCATCGGCCAACTGCGTGCGATGGGCTCGAGCCTCGACTGGTCGCGCTACGCATACACTATGGATGACACGCGCTACGCGGCAGTTATAGAAGCGTTTGTACGCATGTATGATGCCGGGCTCATTTATCGCGGTATGCGTATTGTTAACTGGGACCCTAAGGGGCAGACCACCATCTCCGACGACGAAATAGTGCACGAGGAGCGCAAAGCAAAGCTCGTGACGTTTAAATACAGCAAAGATTTCCCTATTCCTGTTGCAACGACGCGCCTTGAAACAAAGGTCGGAGATAGCGCCGTTGCAGTGCATCCTGACGATGTGCGCTACAAAGAGTTTGTAGGCAAAGAGTACGACACCGTCTTCTGCGGCGTACCGCTCCACATTAAAATTATCGCGGACGAGTCGGTTGACCCTGCGTTCGGCAGCGGCGCACTCGGCGTTACCCCGGCACACAGTATGGCGGACTGGGAGATAGCAGAGAGGCACGGTATCGCAAACCGCCCACAGGTTATAAACGAATACGCAAAAATGGCCGTTGAGGGGCCGCTTGCCGGCCTTAAAGTGCTTGAAGCTCGCGAAGCGGTGCTCGAGTGGCTAAAAGCAGAAGGACTTTTTATTAAAGAAGAAGATGTAGTGCAAAATGTTTCGACCGCAGAGCGTACCGGCGGCATAATCGAGCCGCTGCCAAAGCTTCAGTGGTTTATAAACGTTAATAAGCCGATAGAATCTCGAAGCAACAAGAGCCTCAAAGAGATTATGCGCGAGGCTGTAGAGAGCAAGGCAGTAACGATCACTCCTGACCATTTTGAAAAAACATACCACCACTGGATACATAATCTCCGCGACTGGTGCATCTCGCGCCAGATCTGGTTTGGGCATCGCATACCTGTTTGGTATAAGGGCGATGAGCTCCGCGTCCAAGCAACGTCTCCGGGCGAGGGTTGGGAGCAAGACCCGGATACGCTCGACACCTGGTTCTCTTCGGGGCTTTGGACATTCTCTACACTCGGCTGGCCAAACGAAACAGCGGATCTTAAACAATTCCACCCGACTTCAGTTTTGGAGACCGGCTATGACATCCTGTTCTTCTGGGTGGCGCGCATGATACTTATGAGCGGCTTCTTGCTCGGAGAAGTTCCTTTTAAGCGGGTGTATCTCCACGGCCTCGTACGCGATGCGCAGGGCCGCAAGATGAGCAAATCGCTCGGCAACATCATCAATCCGCTCGATATGATCGAGAAGTACGGCGCCGACGCACTACGCCTATCACTCATCATGGGAGCGGCGCCGGGCAACGACATCAAACTTTCTGAAGACCGCATTCGCGGGTACAAGAATTTTGCTAACAAAGTGTGGAACATCTCTCGCTTTGTGTTGGAAAACGCAGACAAGGCGGGCACAGGCGAAATTTCGCCTGAAGACGAGGAGATAATAAACGAAGCAAAGAGTGCGGCGACCGAAGCCGCTTCGCATATAGAAAATTTTCGCCTCGATCTGGCAGCAGACGCGCTGTATCAGTTTACCTGGAAGCGATTTGCCGATGTCATCCTCGAAGAGAGCAAGCCGTATATAAACGGAGAAGACATTAAGAAGGCGGCTTCTCGCGCAACCGCACTGCTTCGCGCACTTGAGGTGCAGCTTGCAGCACTCCACCCATTTATGCCATTCGTTACCGAAGAAATTTGGGGCTCTCTCCCGGGCGAACGCGACCTTTTGATGGTTGCACAGTGGCCTAAGTAGGCTCCAAAAGAGCGGTATACTGTTTGGTATGTTCTCCCCGGTTCTTCTGGTGGCATTTTTATGCGGCACCCTGCCGGCACTCCTGTGGCTCGCTTTTTGGCTCCTTGAGGACAAGCGCAACCCCGAGCCCAAGCGCTACATATTTTTTACCTTTCTTGCCGGTATGGCGGTAGTGCTGCCTATCGTGCTCCCGCTTGAAAAATTAGTCGAGATGCAGGCAGCATCGGTGGGCTACGCGCGCGAGGGGCTTTTAGTGCTCATACTGTGGGCACTCATCGAAGAGACCTTCAAATTTGGTGCCGCCTACGTGGCGGCGCTCCACTGGCGCGTGTTCGACGAGCCGCTCGACGCGGTGGTGTATATGATCACTGCGGCGCTTGGTTTTGCAGCGCTCGAAAACGCACTCTTCCTTGCAAGCCCCATCCAAAACGGCCAGGTGCTGCAAACAATCATCACCGGGGATCTTCGGTTTGTGGGCGCAACACTCCTGCACACACTTTCCTCGGCAACGGTCGGCCTCGCGATTGCATACGCATTCCGCAAGGGGGCGCGGGCGCGCCGGCGTGCTGCAGTGTTGGGAGTTATCCTTGCCACTGCGTTGCATACAGTCTTCAACTTTTTTATACTGGCAAAAGGTGGCAGTGCGACATTTTTTGTCTTCCTGGTACTGTGGCTCGGCATTGTTGCACTCTTACTTTTTGTAGAGCGCTTCAAACGCCCGGTGCTTAATTATCGTTAAAACCACAACACTACATTTACTATGGCCAAAGATAAGAAATCCCTCCTCTCGTGGCTCACCGGCGACGCCGGCGCAGACACCGAATACTCATTCGACGATCTTGAGAGCGGATCCACATTCTCGCCTGCGGGCCGCAAAGGCGCTAAACGCGGCACCCCCGAGCCTGTGCCGCAGAATTCTGCCGAAGAGGAAGAGGCTGCCGAGGGAGAACTCTCGGTCGACGTATACCAAACCCCGACCCACATAATCATCAAGGCGATGATCGCCGGGGTGAAGCCCGAAGATCTCGATGTGTCTATCACCCGTGATATGGTCACCATCCGCGGCAAGCGCGAGCGCCATACCGAGGGCGGTTCGGGAGATTATTTTTTTGAAGAGCTCTACTGGGGCGCATTTTCTCGCACTATAGTGCTGCCGCAAGAGGTAGACATTGAAGACGCTGAGGCTGCAGAAAAGCACGGTTTGCTTATTATCCGCCTCCCTAAAATGGACAAAGGCCGACAAGCAAAACTCAAAGTCCGCTCAAACTAAAAAATCCCCGCTTAAAAGCGGGGATTTTTTACTATTTGGCTACTCCGCCTCGCTCCCCCAGGTTTACACTGAGCGAGCGTAGCGAGTCGAAGTGTGCTTGGGGCCGGGATCGAACCGGCGACCCCCTCCTCTTCAGGGAGATGCTCTACCAACTGAGCTACCCAAGCATAGTATCTACCGAAGCGGAAACCTATATACCATATACCAAAACGGGCTTTTTCGCACGCGTTTATTGCGCCTCGCTGCCTGGCGCGCTCGAGTTCTGCAGGAAATTCAAAATACCTGAACCTGCGTTCTGGAGCGGCAGGATATTGGTCTCGTATATGTTCTTAATTTCTGTTATGCGCGGCGCCACGAAGAAATAGTAGCTGTATACCGAGGCGGCGATGCTGGCAAGAAATATGAGCAGCCAAAAGACGCTTTTGATCCTCCCGGTATTGCGCATACCGCGGAGTATCTTGTTGGTCTCGGTAGTAAGAGCGATATTTTGGCGCACCAACTCCTTCAGTTCTTCAATTTGCGGATCCATATAGAAAATATACTACCATGCAATACGGGTGTCTCCAGCAGGAATTGAACCTACATCTACTCCTTAGGACGGAGCTGTTCTATCCGTTGAACTATGGAGACCTTTATTATTAAGAAAGACAAAATCGATGAAATGCGAGGCGCGGCCGAGGAGCAAACCTAGCAATAGTCTTCCTATTGCGAGGGAGCACCGCAGGCCGCAACAAAGCAGTTCGCGGTTTTGGGTTTCTTAGGCTTCAACGCCGAGTTTAGCAGCTAAACGGTTTCTATCAAAGCCTACTGAAACAGCGCCGTCGATCACGATAACCGGCACACCGAGCTGCCCGGTAAGATCGATCATCTCTTGGCGCTTTGCCGCATCGGCAGCTACGTTGTAGTCGGTGAATGTAACTCCTTTTTCGGTGAAGAAATCTTTCGCCATATGGCAGAAATGGCAGGTTGGAGTGGAGTATATCGTGACGCTTTTGTTCATAGCGAGTGCTCGTTATTTAATAGGCCTATAGTATACCATAGCGGTCAAGAAATACGCACTACTTCGAGCTCAAGTTCTACATTAAACGCCTTGGTAACCTCCTCGGTGATCTTTAAAACGGCCAGGTCGAGCTCATCTCTTGTTGCGGCTCCCCTGTTTACCAACACTAGGGCATTGTGCGGATATACTTCTATGCCGCCGAATATTTTCCCTTTAAACCCGAGCTGCTCGATCATCCACCCCGCCGCCACTTTGACCATCCCGCCCTGCATCGGGTACAAAACCGCACCAGGAAACTCTTTCTTAATGAGCATCGCCTGCTCCTGCATAATAATAGGATTCTTAAAAAATGAGCCGCACGAGGCCACCACGCGCGGGTCGGGGAGTTTTTTCTTCCTTATTTCAATGATGCCTTCGCGGATCTCCCCAAGGCTTGGGTTTTTAATCTGCTTGGCTTCAAAATACGCCCCAACCCCGGGGTACGCAGGCACACTCGGCGCTTTTTTATCAAGCAGCAGCGTAAGAGACAGGATAATGAATCGATCCTTCCACTCGTGCTTAAAACGGCTGTCGCGGTAAGAGAAGCCGCAGTCGCTCGCGGGTATAGTCACCACCCGCCCCTCCACACGATCATATGCCTCAAGATCTACGAGCGTTTGCGAGATATCTTGCCCGTAGGCCCCGACATTTTGTATCGGTGTTGCTCCCGCACTCCCGGGTATGCTCGAGAGCGCCTCGATTCCTGAAAGTCCGAGCGCAACCGTGCGTGCCACAACCTCATCCCACACCTCCCCGGCGCCGACTTTAATCGTGGTGTGCGTATTGTTTTGATATAAAATTTCAAACCCTCGGATACGCATCCTCCCCACACACGCCTCAAGCACTCCCCGGTCGGGAAATATCACGTTTGAGCCGCCGCCGATAATTATAAGCGGTAAATTCTTTTCTTGAGCAAAGGCTGCAAACTGCTCAACATCATCGATAGACGCAAGTTCGGAAAAAAAGGATACCGATCCTCCCATACGAAAGGTGGTTTGGGCTTCAAGCAAAATCTTTTCCTTAATTTCCACAAGAATACAAGTGTAGCACGCGTGTTATAGTGGGTATATGAGCGCTCCCGAGTCGATCGACTTTCGTATCGAAGGCGGGCACAAACTCAAAGGATCCATCACTACCAACGTCTCCAAAAACGGGGCGGTAAACCTCTTGTGCGCTTCGATGCTCAACCACGGCAAAACCATACTGCACGGCATCCCTAAAATCGAAGAGGTCTATCGCTACATCGAGGTTATCGAGAGCTTGGGCGCCAACGTGAGATGGGTCGGCAGCGACACCGTCGAGGTTGAGGCGCCAAAGACCCCCCGCTTTAAGACATTAAACACAGAGACCACGGCAAAAATCCGCTCCGTTACCCTTTTGGGGGCGCTCATACACGCAAAAAAAGCATTTTCGTTCCCCAACCCCGGCGGGTGCAAAATGGGAGAGCGGACAATAGCGGCGCACAAGTATGGCCTGGAGAAGCTCGGAGTAACGATCACCACGCTTGAAACAACCTACCGGGTTGAACCGGGGAGCCTGCATGCAAACGAAATAACTTTATACGAGTCGAGCGACACCGGCGCTATCACCATTATGCTTGCCGCAGCAAAGATCCCGGCCACGACTGTGATCAAATTTGCACCGCCCAACTACCAAGTGCAGGAGGTGTGCTTTTTGCTGCAGGAGATGGGAGTCACGATCGAAGGGGTCGGCACCACAACGCTCACCGTACACGGCGTTGCAGATATCAAAAAAACCGTCGAGCATTACAACAGCGAGGATCCTATTGAGAGTATGTTCTTTATCTCCGCGGCTATAATGACCGACTCAAAACTCACCGTGCTGCGCTGCCCTATAGAGTTTATCGGGCTCGAGCTCGAGAAACTGGCGCATATGGGGCTCAAATATACCGTCTCAAAAAAATATCTCGCCAAAAACGGAAAGACGGCGCTTGTCGACATCACTGTATACCCCTCAAAGTTGGTCGCCCTCGAAGAAAAAATACATACGCAGCCGTTCCCCGGGCTGCAGAACGACAATCTCCCGTACTTTGTACCCATTGCAACAAAAGCGGCCGGCACGACCCTTATCCACGACTGGATGTGGGAGAACCGCGCGATTTACTTCACCGAGCTCAATCGGCTGGGCGCAAACATCACACTGATGGACCCGTACCGCGCACTGGTCGAAGGCCCAACCCCGCTTAGAGGCGCGCAGATTGTGTGCCCGCCGGCTCTGCGCCCCTCGGCGATCATACTCATTGCTATGCTCGGGGCGCACGGAGTTTCAACTCTGCGCAATGTGTACTCAATCCAGCGTGGGTACGCAGAAATCGCCGAGCGGCTCAACTACCTCGGCGCTAAGATCGAAGTGTTGCACAATTTTTAATCGGTGCGAGTAGGGAGAATCGGTCACAAGTTCCGCTACGCGGCCTCGCGACCCCGCCTCATGGCCGCTCAAGAGCGGCACATTCCGGCCTTCGATTCCCCACAGGCTGTGCGCAGGCACAGCCTTTACTCTTACTTTGTGCGAGTAGGGAGAATCGAACTCCCGCCCGATGCTTGGGAAGCACCAGTTCTGCCACTAAACTATACTCGCATATACTGAGCCGTCGCAGATTCTACCATACAAACACCGCGCGGAATATCCTGCCCCAGAGACTTTCTTTGAGCATATTTTGCCCGCCGTCGCTTGAGGTGCCGTTGCGCACTATCTGTATCGCCCCTTCGCCCGGGCGGGCCACCCCGAAGCGGCTGCGGATCTCCCCCTCCTCACCTCTCTCGGTCGAAAGATTGTCGACCGCAACGCTCACCCGCGCGTACTGCACTTCAAGCTGCGAAAGCTCTTTTTTTGCCGCATCGTGGCCTTTGGAGGCCACAACAAATTTGGTATACATCCCCCACGCCGCTTGCACGGAGAAAACGGTGAGCCCCAAAACCAAGAGCACCCCCGCACATAGGGCAAAAAAGTTGAAGATGTCGTGGCTTATGCTCCGCTGTTTCCTGAAGTCACGCATTATGCTAGTATAGCAGCTATGTTTGGCATGTTTGGTAAAAACCGCGACAAAGTAAACAGGATATTCTCCTGGGTGATAGGCATCATCGTCATTCTCTCTATGGTGCTCGCCTACTTCGCGATGCTTATATAGCCTCAGGTGTTACTGCAGCATTTTCCCCGGCATTAGTCGGGGTTGTTTGTGTTGTCTCGGGTGCAGGCGCAGCAGCCTGAGTTTCTGCAGGTGTTTCTACCACAGGTACTTCCGGCGCAGGGGCTATTTCAGGCGCTGCATCTTCCAACGCCTGCGGTGTCGAGCTTGCCTCCGGCGAAGCCGTGGGGGCCTCGGGATTTTCTTGAGGCTCAGGAGCTACTGGCACCGGAGGAGTTTCCTCCGAGCTTGGCGCACTTGCGGCGGCAGCCGCCTGGCCGGAGAGGAGCGTGTCTAGCTGCCCTTTGGTGACGCAGGTTTCGCCGCCGCCGTCTGAGACGCAGAGCTTCTCGGTTATAACTTCTTTCACAAATATTTTAGTGATCCCGTTTGCAGCGTCTGCGAGCCACGCGGTGATGCGGTTAAAGACGTTGACGAAGAATCCTTCGGCAAACGCGGCCGATGCGGGAGTGGTAGACGCCGTAGTGGACGCAAGATCCTCAATGATATGGGTGCGCACATTGAGCTCGTTTGCAGCTTCGACGAGGTATGGGATAAAGTCGAGATAGGAGACGCCGAGGTAGCCGTTTTCGGGGTCAACTATGTGCACCGAGTCCGGCAAGGCGATCTGGACTTCTTGTGCCAGGAAGCCGACACTCTTTTCCTCGTTGCCGATCATGTTAAATTTCTTTCCGCCGATGACGCCGAGCACCGAGAACGGGTCTTCGATGTCGGTAATATTTTCCTTCAACCGTTCGTCAGAAACGTCGGTGATAGTGCCGGTATATTCGATGGAGCCGGTCACATCAAGAGCGACGGAAGGTGCGGTGTTTTGAATACCAACGTTGCCCTCTTCATCTATATGGATCTGCGTTGAGCTAGTTGCTGAGGTTATAGCTGACTCAAGTTTGAAATTAAGATCCTGCACGGCCTTCACAACGAGCGGGGTGATGCGGCCATAGTCAACAGACCAGGGAGTTGAGGAGCCGGTGAGCGGGTCGATGCCGTTGTCGCCGTTGGTAGATACTGCCCAGGGGAATATTTCGTACAATTCCTGAGCGATGAAGCCGGTGGTGGTGGCGTGGGTCTCATCCTTGATGAACGAGAACTGACGAACCGGAAGCTGCATAAGCGTATCCAAACCGAGTTTGGTGTAATCGATGTTTTCCTTTATGCGACGGTCGGAAGAAGTGTTGTAGACGGTAGCGGTATCAGTATAGCTTATTGACCCAACTCCCGAACCGTTATCGACGAAGATAATCGCACTATTTGATCCAGAAGTCGTCTTGAAGAAGTCCATTTCACCATAGTTTGCAGTAACTGCTTGACCATAGATACGCACCCCAGGAACAGTCGAACCAGCAGCCGCATTCCCAACACTCAAATCGCCCGTGAAGAGGCCGCTGCCGCCAACAGTAAGTTTGGCGGGCGGACTCGTTGTACTGATGCCGACACTACCACCAGCTGAGTTGATTATGAGATTTTTCGCAACAGAATTTGTGTAGTCATACGTTTCGAATACTCCACCTGCCGAACCATACTCAATCTTAAGACCAGTACCTGCTGTAGCAGGCAAAGCTCCACCTGCACCTTGGCGAATCCACACTTGACCACCCCCTGCTACTTCTAATGTCGCACTTGGCGTCGTCGTCCCAATTCCCACTTTCCCTGCATTGGTCACGATGAAATTCGTTGCAGTTGAGGAGCCTATAGCGAATGATGGTGCAGCGCCCAGATTGTTTGCATCGATCGAAAGTTTTGCCCAAGGGCTGGTGGTGCCGATGCCGACTTTGTCGGTGGAGTCGGAGAGGTATGACTGGGTGCCGTCGTTGCTCCAACCGCCGGCGATTGCGGAGACGGGGGCGATGAGGGCGCCGGAGAAATACGTTATGTTGCTCGTCCCTGTAATAATAGTACCTCCACCGTTGTAACCATACGCTTCGAGATAATCAGTGGTACCGTTCATATCGACGAGTGTAGTAATATGGGCTTGATCTCCCGTTGAAGATCTTGTTGTCCCGTACTGAAGTAGAGAGCCGTTTTTATAGATATATGCCTCACATACGGAGGTCACGCCACTACAATAAGCTGCAAGACTAACCATATACTTTCCCGCCACCGTCGGGGTGAATTTGTTTGATACAAAGTTGTTGTTGGTATCGAACAGTTCTGTACTCCATGTGAGAAGAGTCGCCGTACTTGTAACCACCGTTTGATTCGTCCCTCCCTTGTGCACTGAGAAACTCGGCCCCGTTGTCGCTGTGTTTACTGAGTTCCACACACCACCTGAGTTCTTGAACTCAAGTGTGCCGGAGTTGTCTCGGAAGCCGTAGCCTGAGGTGCCGGTGGTGGTGCCGAAGTTGAGGTAGCCGCTTGCATCGAGTGCTACGTTTGCCAAACGTGAGGTTGAGGAAGCTTGGATACCGTTGGTAAACCAGATTGGAGTTGATGTGGAGTTTGCTGTTGCACCGAAGTTGGTGGTGGAGGTGAATGGGAATGCAGCGGTGAGCCCTGCGCCGGTGATGTAGTCGGTGCCGGCGACGGCGGCAGTAACTGAGCCTGCAGTGGTGGTCTTGAGCAAGTTGCCGGAG
>Ga0172379_10002516_pt1 | contig 32019 bp, 41 predicted proteins | sample GrowelOW334metaG_FD_119756 | JGI IMG/M metagenome (GOLD analysis project Ga0172379, IMG submission 119756) | Groundwater microbial communities from an aquifer near a municipal landfill in Southern Ontario, Canada - Groundwater well OW334 metaG | ecosystem: Environmental > Aquatic > Deep...
GATGGAAGCGATCGGCCCCAGGAAGATGCTCCTCTCCGCGAAGGATGCTTCCAGAAAGCAGACCGTGCGGGAACTGCAGAATGCCCTCACGCAGTACCAGATTGAGGAGGGGACGCTCCCCAACGCGCAGAGCATCATCATGGCGGATGACGGGGCCAAGCCCATCTGCAAGCAGGGGGTGACGACGGATGTGACCTGTGTGAACCTGGATGCCCTCATTCCGGAGTACATCGCCGCCCTTCCGCAGGATACGTCGGAAACGAATGCCAATTACACCGGGTACAAGGTGTACAGGGAGCCTCTGGGGGGGAGGCCGCAGGTGACGTCCCCGCACTTCAATGACCGTTCGGAAGGGCTCGTGGGGTACTGGCCGTTTCACGAGGGGCAGGGGACGACGGCTGTTGACGGGTCAGGGCAAGGGAATAATGGGACGCTGGTGGGGTCGCCGGCGTGGACCACGGGTAAGAGAGGACAGACAATCCTCTTCGACGGCGTGGATGATTACATCAGTGTGGGGAATCCCGTCTCCCTGCGTATTACGGGCAGCCAAACCATCTGCATGTGGCTCTATCCCACCAACCTCACAGCACGGCGTAACCCGTATGCAAAGGCATACGGCGGGGAGGGTACCATCACGCAGGAAACCAACGGGACGCTTTCCTACTACTACGGAACAAATGGCGGGAACGGCAGTCCGTACCAAGGCTTCGTAACAAACACGGCTGTGGTATCCGTCAATACATGGACGCATGTCTGCCTGGTACGGGATCTCTCCGCCATGAAACTCTTTTGGTACATCAACGGTGCCATGAACAGGCAAGCCAATGCCTCGTATCCAGCCGCCCTGGCGGGAGCCCTGAATGTGACCATCGGGAGCGGGTATGCCGGTTACTACCACGGACTCATCGACGAGTTCTTCCTCCTGAACCGCGCCCTCACGCAGGAAGAGATCCGCCTGGTGATGAATCACCAGTTTTGATCACTTTGTTTGTTCACAGTGCTCCGCTTCCATAGGGGCTCTTTATGAAATATGAGGAAAATATTTTCCAAGCGTTAACCGGAGGTTTCTCCGTCGGTCCGGCAGGACTCATCTCTTCTGCCACTACCAACCTCTCCTGTTTCTAAGAAGGACGTTTCCAGTGCGGACGAAGATCTATCACACTCTCTGACGTGTCAATGATGGTGGCACGGCCTGCCCGTGCAATCTCAATTTCCTCTCGTGCAATAGTTGCCGCCGCCTCCAGAACTTGGAAAGTGTCCAATGCCCGTGCTTCCGTGAAAGCACGGGGACCGCAACCGCCGGCTGCACCCAAGACGTGTGCCAAGCTAGCCTCTTCACTCGCAATAAAGACCTCACCGATCAACTCTCGCACGCCGCGCAGGATATTCTCCGCTACTGCCGGATCACAGTGTTGCTCGACACAACCTCTCAATGCCGAGTACTTATCGACAAATTTCTCCATATGTAAACATTAGCACTTTTAACAATATTGTCCAATGCCCTCCGAAAGCTCCTCCAGAGGGATATTCTTAACGCTTCTGCCACTGCGGCGCGCGGCGTGCCCTCTTCAAGCCCGGCTTCTTACGTTCCTTGATGCGCGCATCGCGGCGGAGGAAGCCCGCACGCTTCAGCTCCACGCGGAAATCGGGGTTACTGAGGAGAAGGCCGCGGCTGATGCCGTGGCGCAGCGCGTCGGACTGGGCGGATTTGCCTCCCCCCTCAATCTCCGCTTCCACGTCGTAGGCGTTCTTCTTCTCCACAATCGCGAAGGGCGCCAGGGCGTTCTCCATTTGGAACGGCGTGAGGAAGTACTCCTTCATCTTGCGGCCGTTCACTTTCACTTCGCCGGACCCTTCGGGGTACAGGCGCACGCGCGCAATGGCGGTCTTTCTCTTACCGACACTCCAGAAGAAGGGGCGCTTTTTGGTGGATTCGGGGGTCATAGTTCAACGTTGAAGGGGACGGGCTTTTGGGGGGCGTAGGGATGCGCATCACCCTGGAAGATGTGCACGCGCTTCATCATCTGCAAGCGGAGACGGTTCTTGGGGAGCATCCCGTACACGGCTTGGCGCACCACTTCCTCCGGCTTCTTCTCCATCATCTGTCCCAGGCTGCGAGTGCGCATGCTGCCCAAGTACCCGCTGTGCGTGCGGTAGAGCTTGTTGATGCGCTTCTTGGGATGGATCTGGAGCTTCTCCGCATGGAGGACGATCACGTGGTCCCCGCAGAGCTGGTGGGGCGAAAAACTGGGCTTGTGCTTGCCGCGCAGGACGTGCGCAACGACGGTCGCCAAGCGGCCGGGCACGGCATCCGTGGCATCGAGGATGAACCAGGTGGGGGCCGTGATTGGCACAGTGGTCGTCTTCATGATTTCTTGGAGGAGGTGGAGGATGCCGACGATTCCGACGATACCGAGGAATGCCTGACCTTCTTCGTCGGAATCCTCGGACTCTTCGGACTCTTCTCTCCCGAACTCCCAACAACCTCCACCCCCTCCGCATCAATCAACTGCAGGGTGACGACTTCCGCCCCATCGCCCGCACGGCTCCCCAGCGGGACAATGCGCGTGAAGCCGGAGGTACGGGAGGCGTAGCGCTGCTTGAGCACATCCATGGTCTTGCGGCAGGCGTTCTTGTGCGTCACCAGGGCGTTGATGGCGCGGATGGCGAGGTACGGCTGCTTGGTCTTGGAGAGGGTGATGATGCGGTCAATGATCGGCCGCACCACCTCCGCCCTCTTCTTGGTCGTCCGGATGGACTCGTAGAGGAGGAGGGACGTCACCAAGTTCCGCTGCAGCATCTTGCTGTGCGCAGGCTTATAGCGGAGCCGGAGGCGGGAATGGCGGTGTCGCATGTCGGGATGGAGAGGGTGGGGGGAGAGTGTGCAGGAGGATGGCTCAGGCGTCCAGGGATTCGTCTGCCAGCTTGAGGCCGCGTTCCCCGAGCGTCTTCTTCACCTCTTCCAGCGCCTTGGCGCCGAAGCCGCGGAAGTTGCTGAGGGTTGCCTCCGTGCATTTGGTGAGCTGCTCGATGGAACCCACGCCCGCGTTGATGAGGGCGTTAAGGGTGCGCGGTGAGAAGTTGAGGATCTCAATGGGGGTGTAGCTCTCCTTCACCGGCAGATGCGAGGAATCCTCCACCTGCTGGGCGGTGACGCGGGAAAAATCCGCCATGTACTCCGGTTCCACCACCTTCTTGTCGGAAGCGAAGTAGCCGAAGTAGCTCTGCAGGAGCTGGGAAGCGAACTGCATGGCCTCCTGGGCCGTGAGAGAGCCGTTCGTAGTCACGTCCAGCGCCAGTTTCTCCAAATCGGTGCGTTGCCCCACGCGGGCGGCCTCCACGTCGAAGCGGACCTTGATGACGGGACTGAAGATGGCATCCACGTAAATGAGGCCGGGCTCGTTCTGCTTCTTGTTTCGCTCGGAGGCGGCGACGTAGCCCACGCCCTTCTCCACCGTAATCTGCATGTCGATGGAACCGCCCTTCTCCAGGGTGAGGAGGGGGAGGTCGGGGTTGAGCACCTCGATGTCGGAACTCACCTTCAGATCCTTGGCCGTCACGGCGCCGGGCCCTTTGGCCTCCAGCGTGATGACCTCGGGCTCCTTGCTGTGCTTCTTGAGGCGCAGCGACTTGAGGTTGAGGGTGATGTCCATCACGGACTCCCGCACGCCTTTGAGCGTGGTGTACTCGTGCTGCACGCCGTTGATGCGGATGGAAGTGACTGCCGCGCCGGGCAAGCTGCTGAGGAGGACGCGTCGCATCGCGTTCCCGAGCGTCATGCCATATCCCGGGGGGAGGGGGGCGATGGCGAAGACCGCATGATGGTCATCGCCCTTCTTCACCGGCGTGGTGGTGAATGTGGGAAGCCCGATTTCTTCCTGAATGATGTGCATAACGAGGAAGGGGGAGAGAGGAAGAGTGAGGGGGGAAGGCGGAACAGACCCCCGAAATAATTAGCGTGAATAGAACTCAATAATCTGGCGTACGTCGATAGCTTGTTCGGCGTGCTCGGGTTGGGGGAGGCCCACCACTTCGGCCTTCAAGCCTGCGGCATCCACCTTGAGCCAGTTGGGGGGCATGTACTTCTCGTGCGCGGCGAGGATGGGCACGAAGACGGGGGAGGTCTTGCTGCGGGGGCGGGCCGTGATCACTTGCCCGGGCCTGAGCTGGTACGAGGGGACCGTGACACGGCGGCCGTCCACCATGAAGTGGCCGTGGCTCACCATTTGGCGCGACTGCAGGCGCGTGAGGGCGAAACCCGCGCGGTACACCAGGTTGTCCAGCCGGCGTTCCAGGAGCTGTTTGAGCGCATCGCCCGTCTGTCCGGAAACCTTGGTGGCGATGAGGTAGTAGCGGTGGAACTGCTTCTCGGAGAGCCCGTAGATGTCACGCGCCTTCTGTTTCTCCTTGAGCTGCTGCCCGAATTCGGACACCTTCCCGCGCGTGAAGTCACGGGGTCCCTTGCCCGGCCCGTACGGCTTGCGCTGGAGGATCTTGTCGTACTTGTCGCTCCCGTACAGGTTCATTCCCTGTCGGCGGCAGCGCTTTGCTTTGGGTCCTGTGTACTTCATGGAAGGGGAAGAGAGGAGAAAATGCGAAGGGGATTAAACGCGGCGGCGTCCCGTGGGACGGCAACCGCCGTGGGCAATAGGCGTGACATCGATGATCGATTCCAGGGAGAAGCCCGCTGACTGCAGGCCGCGGATGGCCTGCTCGCGCCCCGGCCCCAAGCCTTTCACCTCCACATCCACGGACTCAATGCCCATGGGCTTCACCTTGAGGGAAGCGGTCTCCGCAGCCACCTTGGCGGCGTAAGGCGTGGATTTGCGCGTACCCTTGAAGCCCGCGGCGCCCGCCGAGCTCCAGCCGAGGACATTGCCTGCGGGGTCGGTGAACGTGATGATGGTGTTGTTCTCGGACGCATGGATGCACACGCGGGCACGGGGGACGTGCCGCTTGCTCTTCTTGCGCTTCGCGGGCTTGCCCGCCGTCGCCTCGTCGGCGGAGGGGGCGGCTGCTCCGGGGAGGTCCGTCTGCGAGAGGATTTCCGCTGCCGTTGGTGCCTTCTGCGCGTCTGCCATGGGAGGGATGAGAATGAAGAATTAAGAATGAAGAATGATGAATGAGATCTGTCGGCCTTTCATGATTCGTAATTCCTAATTCATAATTCTTCTCAAGGAAAAGAATAAACACATATCATGTCTTCGTAAGAACGGTGCGCCCGGACAACCCCGTCTTCTTCTTGCCGCGCTTCGTGCGCGCGTTGCGGCGGGAGGTCTGCCCGCGGACCGGCAACTTGCGGCGGTGCCTGTAGCCGCGCCACGTGCCGATATCCTGCAGGCGTTTGATGTCCATGGAGACCTTGCGCATCAACTCGCCTTCCGTGAGTTCCTTCTCCACGCGCGAGCGGATGCGGGCGGCATCCGTTTCGGAAAGGTCGTCGGCATGGGCGTGCAGGCTGATGCTGAGTTCGTTGAGGATGCGCCGGGAGAGCGGGCGCCCGATGCCTTTGATCGCCGTGAGGGAGATCTCGATGCGCTTTCGGCCTGGGAGAACGACGCCGGAGATACGAAGCATAATGTTGGAAGAAAAGAGAAGTGACTGACCGCTGTCCGCTGACAGCTGACTGCTACCCTTGCCGCTGCTTGTGACGCGGGTTCTTGCACACGATGCGGCGGATCACCTTCCCCTTGCCGTTGCGGCGGAGGACGAGACGGCAATCTTTGCAACGCGGTTTGACGGAGGGACGGACTTTCATCGTGCGGGAGAGGGTTGGGGTGAGGGTACGGTAGGAGGGGGCGGAGTGTGCGTGCCGACCGTCTGTTGCCCGGAAGATCCGGGAAGAAAGCGGTAAACGATGCGGCCTTTCTGAAGGTCGTAGGGCGTCATCTCGATCTTCACCCTGTCGCCCGGAAGAATGCGCACTCGATGGACTCTCATGCGTCCTGCGAGATGGCAGAGCAGTGAATGATCTTTTGCTTGTTCACTGGTCACACGGACCTTGAACGTGGCATTGGGATAGGCTTCCTCCACAACGCCGAGCAATTCAATTACATCCTTGGACACAGATAAACAGAGGGTCAAGAGCCGAATGATCCTACAGACAGTTTTTTGCGTCAGCAAGCCTAATGCCGTTGATTATATGGGAAAGGGTTAAAATGGTGTTGCTACAGTTGAATATTGTTATATAGACTTATTTCATGCAATCACCTCCCCCCCGTCGGGCAAAACCAGCACGGTGTGCTCAAAATGGGCAGAAAGGGACCCGTCCGCCGTGTGCAGTGTCCATCCGTCGCTCCCTTCGCGTATTTTCCGTGTGCCCACGGAAGTGATGGGTTCAATGGCCAGCATGGTGAACGCCGGAATCCGCGGCCCCGTGCCCGCCTCGCCCAGGTTGGGAATGTCCGGGAACTGGTGCAGGTTCTCCCCCAAGCCGTGCCCCGTGAGAGCGTGCATGCAGAAGAACCCCCTCCCCTCCACCTCTTCCTGGATACGCGCGGAAATGTCCCCGACGCGGACGCCGGAACGGATCAGGCCTACGGCGTTCTTGAGAGCGGTCTGCGTGGCATCGAGCAGGCGCCTCTGCTCTTCCGTCGGCTCGCCGATGACCACCGTGACGCACGCATCGGTGCAGAGCCCCCTGTACTTCACGCCGCAATCGAGGCCGACCATATCCCCCCTCTGCAATTCCCGGCTGCCGGGGATGCCGTGCACGCATTCGTCATTGATGGAGATGCACAGGGACGCCGGATACCCGTGGTAGCCCTTGAAAACCGGTTCCCCTTTCCGGGAACGGATGTACACCTCAGCGATGCGGTCCAGCTCGCTCGTGCGCAGGCCTTCCCGCGCCGCCTTCGACACTTCATCCAATGCGCCGCGCAGGATCTTTCCGCCCTCGCGGGCAATGCCCATCTGCGCATCCGTGAGGATCTGGAACTGGGACATGGAGAAAGTGTACCTCCCTTCCACGGAGCTGTCGTCAATATCCGAAGCCTGGGAATGCAAAATTTGAAATGTAAAATGAGAAAGGATTGCTCCACACACTCGATCTAAGGAATTACTCCCATCATTTTGCATTTCTCATTTTGCATTTTGCATTACCCCAACTTCCTCACAATCCCCTCCAACGCCCCATACACCTCATCCATGGAACGCTTCCCGTCCACTTCCACCACCCTCCCTTCCTCCTTGTACGACTCAATGACCGGCATCGTCTTTTCGACGAACGTCTTCATGCGGCGGCGGATGGTTTCCTCGTTGGCGTCGTCCGCCCGCCCCTCGATCTTCGCACGGCCAAGGATGCGCTGCACGCCTTCCTCGGGATCCAAGAGGAGATGGATGGCGCGGAAGTCGCGCCCGACCTCCTTCATGACCGCATCGAAATCCTTCTGCTGGTCCCCGTCGCGCGGGATGCCGTCGAAGAGGATCCGCTGGCCGGCGGGACGCTTCTGGATCGCCTCTTTGACCACCTGCATGATGATCCCGTGCGGCACCAGCTTTCCCTGATCGATGTAGGACTTCACCGTCTGCCCCAGTTCTGATCCATCCGCCGCGATCTTCCGCAGCTCTCCGCCGGCCTCGAAGATGTCGAAACCGAACGCTTCAGCGAGCCTCTTCGCCTGTGTGCCTTTGCCGGAGCCTTGGATGCCGAAGAGGAGGAGATCCATGTTACACGAGCTTCTCGTAATCATGCGCAAGCATTTGCGCATTGACCTGCCGGATCAGCTCCATGACCACCCCGACGATGATGATGAGCCCCGAGCCGGAGATGATGAGATCGGAGCTGGAGAGCGTGGTATAGCGCGTGAAGAGCAGCGGTATGATGGCCACCAGCCCCAAGAAGACGCCACCCCACAGGTTGAGGCGGTTGCTCGTGCGCGCCAGCAAGTGGGCCGTCTGCTGCCCGGGCCGCACGCCGGGGATGAAACCTCCCCTCTTCTGGATGTTCTCCGCCACTTCCTTTGGCTTGAAGGTGACGGACACGTAGAAGTACGTGAACGCCAGCACGAGCAGGAAATACGCGGCGATGTAGGTGTAGCTGGGGTTGTTGGAGCTGAGATAGGTGGCGATGAACTGCACCACTCCCTGGAAGCGCGGCGCCGTCTGCAGGAACTGGGCGAAGACGCTGGGGAACGTGACGAGGGAGATGGCGAAGATGATGGGGATCATGCCCGCCTGGTTGAGGCGGATGGGAATGTTGCCCTGTACACCCCGCCCCGCGCCCTGGTTGGCGTACGTGATGGGGATGAGGCGGTGGGCGTCCGTGAAGAGGACCACGGCGATGAGCATGCCCACGGAGACGATGGCGAAGAAGAGGAAAGCGCTCATCTTGGTGTCGCCGCTCATGAGGATGGCGCTCACGCGCGCGGGGATTTCGGTGACGATGCCCGTGAAGATGATGAGGGAAGAGCCGTTGCCGATCCCCTTCTCCGTGATCAGTTCGCCGAGCCACATGAGGAAAAGCGACCCCACCGTGACGAAGAGCATGGGGGCCAGCACGCCCGGGAAGCTGGTGTCCACCAGGTTGAGGCCTCCGGTCCCGCGCCCCAGGAGAATGAGGAAGCCGTAGCTCTGCACGAACGCGAGAGGAAGGGAGAGCCAGCGCGTGTAGCGGTTGAGCTCCTGCTGCCCCTGCGCCCCCTCCTTGCTCAAGGCTTCCAACTTGGGGAAGATGACCGTGGCCAGCTGCACGATGATGGACGCGTTGATGTAGGGCGAGAGCCCCAGCATAACGATGGAGAAGTTGTCGATGGCGCCTCCCGTGAGCGCCGCGAAGATGCCGATGGCGCCCCCCGCGTTGCGGTTATTGAGGAACTGTCCCAGCGCCGCGGGATCCGTGCCCGGCACGTTGATGTGCGCCGTGAGGCGGTAGAGGAACAGGAGTCCGAGCGTAATGAGGATGCGCCTGCGCAGTTCCTCGGAGTGCCAGAGTTGTTGGAGGTAGCGGAACATGTGTGGAGTGGGTGGAAGCGAAGGGTTCGTCCGGAGAGCGGACAGCTATCAGTGGTCAGCGGTCAGTGGAGTCCCCTGAAAGCGGAGAGCTGAAGGCTGAACGAAGGAAAGCATAACCGACAAAAGCCTCCAGGAGAAGCATGGCCTACGTTCTCTTCACGATCTGGAGCTTTCCGCCGGCCTGTTTCAGTGCCTCCTTGGCGCCGCTCGTGGCGGCGTGGACGGCGAGGGTGAACGCCTTCGTGAGGGAGGTTCCTTTTAGGAGCTTCACGGGACGGCTCGTGCGCACGATGCGCGCCGCCCTGAGCGCCGCCACATCGTAACTGCCGGCGGAAAGCTTCTCCTCCAGCACATCCAAATTGATGATCTCGTAGTGCACGCGGCGCGGCCGTGTGAACCCGCCCATCTTGGGCTGGCGGCGTATGAGCGGCGTCTGCCCGCCCTCGAAACCGAACTTGCGGCCTTTGCCCACGCGGGACTGCTGTCCTTTGGTGCCGCGCCCCCCCGTGGTTCCTCCGCCTGCGGAATTACCGCGCGCCACGCGCTTGCGCGGCCTCGTCGAACCCGGTGCTGGCTTCAACTCATGAAGCATGGGCTGCGATTGTAGGGGGGGATTGCCGGAAGGTCAACAAGAGAATGGGAGGTGAGGAGCCATCTGGAAAGGCTTTCTATTGCGGAAATTCTCTCTTCAATCCTCTTCCGTTTTCCCTTGCGTAGGCAGAGTGCCAGTTCTGATGCGCCAGACCATGCCACGGGAAGAATGTCGATCTCCCAAACCATAGAATGTTCTTCTGACCACTCCCCCACTCCCCCCTTTTCGGTTGTGATCATACGTTTCCGGAAGAATCTTCGCGATCACCGTTGACGCGGAGTCGCATCATGAGAAGAGTCGCCCCCTACCGGTACAAGTTGATCACGCCATCCGCCCTCGGTTGTCCGGGGACAACGTGTGTCGTGATAGCCCGCGCGGGCAACCCCTGCCCTGAACCGAACGAGCGCAGCGAGTTCTGGTTCAGGGCCTGCCCCTCTCTAGGGAGCAGCCTCGCCTCTCCATCCTCCCGCCACGCTCACGTGTACGAGCTATGTGGTGAAGGAGAGCATGGAGACGTGTCCGTTCCCTGTCATCACCGGCTCCGTCCGACATCCGAAGTCCTCACCCCTAACCCCTGCTTTATGCATGCCAAGAACTACGCGGCACTCGCCCTTGCCCTCCCCCTCTTCTGGGTGGCAAGTGCCCATTCCGCCGCACCCCTCCCCTCCTACCCTGCCAGCTGCCCCCTCACCAACCGCTCCTCGTCTCCCGCGCTTTCGCGCCCTTCTTCCGTTTCCAGCACCCCGCAGCACGGGACGACGAATGTCCTCTCAGCCAGCCTGTCCCGTTCCTCCTTGCTTGAACGCGCCCAAGCGTTGCGCGAACAGCGCCTCAACCGCTCCCTCCCCACCTCCCTCTTCCCCGCAGGCTTTTCCTTCGGGAACGGACAGAGCAGCAGCGCCTGGAGCTTGCCATCGTGGATATCCTCGCGTTCCAGTTCGTCTCTGAGCATCCCGACGATCCCCTCCTCTGCTTCTTCTGCATCCTCTGTATCTTCTGCTTCCTCTCCGTCCAGCTCCTCAACTTCTTCCATCTCCACAGCACCGGAAACCTCAAAACAACGCATACTGGAACTGGTGAACGGTGAACGGCAGAAAGCGAACCTCTCTCCCCTCGCGTGGAACGACAAGCTCGCGCTCGCCGCACAGCGGCACGCCGAAGACATGCAGGCGCAGAACTACTTCAGCCATACGGGGCTCAATGGCAGCACGCCCTCCGACCGCGTCAAAGCCGCCGGCTACGCCCCCACGTGCACGGGTTGCCAATGGAGCAGCTCCTACGGCGAGAACATCGCCCGCGGCCAGCGCACCCCGGAACAAGTGATGAATGACTGGATGAACTCCCCCGGTCATCGCGCTAACATCCTCAACCCGGATTTCCTGGAGCTCGGCGTCGGAATAGCCGGTACCTACTGGGCGCAGGAATTCGGCGCCATCCGCACGTGGTGAGGAATACATCCCGTCCACAGAACGAATGGATGAAGCCCCTTGCCCAAGGGGCTTTTCTCGAGTTCGAGTTTAGCCCTTACGTAAGCCTAAAAGTCTGTTCCTCTCTTCCAAGAAGATCTTGCGTGTCCGCGTCCCCCTCCCTATGGGGAGGAGGTAAGGGGGTGGGAGATAAACAGTATTATTCCAATTTATTCCTCTTCGCCTGGCGGTTCTTCTCCTCCAGCTCCTTGCGAGAAACCTGCTGCACCTGCACCGTATCACCCGAAGGCGTTTCCACTACCGGACCCTTCTCCACTGCCTTCTCCTCCACCGGCGCGGCCGGCACGGCACGGAGCTTCTGCAGGGCGAGCATGGTGGCTTGCGCGTTGACGAGCTTGTTGCGGGAACCGAAGCGCTTGCTCAGCACGTTCTTTACGCCCGCGTGGTCCAGGATCACGCGCAGGGCGCCGCCGGCAATGACACCCGTGCCCGGGAGCGCCGGCAGAATGCGGATGCGCGCCGCCTTGTGCTTGATTTCCACGGCATGGGGGATGGTTCCGTTGATGAGCGGCACGCGAAGCATGTCGCGCTTGGCGGAGGCTACGGCCTTCTTGATGGCGGCCTGCACCTCGCTCGCCTTCCCGGTCCCCAGCCCCACCTTCCCCTTGCGGTTGCCCACCACCACGATGGCGCGGAAGCGCATGCGGCGCCCGCCCTTAACCACGCGCGTCACGCGGTCGATGCTCAGGGTCGCTTCGGCGAACTCACTGGGCTCGCGGCGGCCGCGGCCGCGGTCACCACGCTTACGATCAGGACGGGAGGATTTAGCCATGCTGGAGATTAGGGATTAGGGACTGGGGATTGGGATAGATCAAAACGTCAGACCTCCTTCGCGGGCGGCATCGGCAAGGGCCTTGATGCGGCCGTGGTAGCGGTAGCCGCCGCGGTCGAAGACGACGGCGGTGATGCCCTTCTCCTTCGCCTTCTTGGCGAGCAGTGTGCCCAATTTCTTGGCACCGTCCAGGTTGAGCTTCGCCTTGGTCTCCTTGGTGTCCGCGGAAACCACGGTGCGCCCCGTCACGTCATCGATGATCTGCGCCGAGAGGCGCTTGAGCGAGCGGTACACCGAGAGGCGGGGGCGTGCGGACGTGCCGCGGACGCGCGCGCGGATGCGGCGGCGGCGGGCGTGCCGAAGCTGAGATTTCAACTGAGACATGTGTGAGCAAAGGAAGAATCGAAGAAGCTTTCAGCTGCCAGCTTCCAGCTTGTACTGTTCCTGACAGCTGACCGCTGGAGGCTGGAAGCTTTCCGGAGAGAAACGGAGCCGACAATGACGAAGTGGAGGATCATACTTATGCGGCGGTCTTGGCGGCAGCGGCCTTGCCCGGCTTGCGGCGCACCTGCTCCCCGAAGTAACGCACGCCCTTGCCCTTGTACGGCTCGGGGGGACGCAGGCTCCGGATCTGTGCGGCCACTTGGCCGACGAGCTGCTTGTCGATGCCTTTGATGGTGAGCATGTTCTTATTCTTCTCGTCCTGCCCGATCTCGATGCTCTGGGGTATGGCGAAGTTGATGGGATGCGAGTGGCCCAAATTGAGTACCAGCGTCTTGCCCTTCGCTTGCGCCTTGTAGCCCACGCCGATGATTTCCAATTTCCTCTCATACCCCTGGCTCACGCCCACCGCCATGCTGTGGATGAGCATGCGCGTAAGGCCGTGCCTCTCGCGTGCGGCTTTGGAATCATCCTTACGCGACACTTTCACGGCGCTCCCGTCCACCTCCACCGTCACTTCCGGAAGGAGGACGATCTGCAGTTCGCCTTTGGGTCCTTTCACCGTCACGGTTCCGGCCTTGATCTCGGCGGAAACCCCGGAGGGGAGGGCCACTGGTTTGATACCTATACGAGACATGGTTAGAAGGAAGAACGTATTGCGTATTGCGTATTGCGTATTGCGTATACGTAATACGTCATAGGTAATACGTCATACGAAGCGCCAGGAATGAAGAGAGAGACATTCATGATACGGTACAGAGAACTTCCCCGCCCACCTTGCGCTTGCGCGCTTCTTTGTCGGTGAGGAGACCGTGACTGGTGGTGACCACGGCGATGCCATACCCCTGCAGCACCGGCTTGAGTTCCTGCGCGCCGCTGTAGACCCGGCGGCCGGGCTTGCTGACGCGCTGAAGGGTGAGCTTCTTCTCGGGATCGAATACCACCTCCACCTCCTGCTTGGGGGCTTCGCCAAGGACGCGGACATCCGCCACCCACCCCTCCTTCTGGAGCAGTGTGAGCAGCTCTTGGTTGATGCGCGACCACGGCGCCTTGCACGAGGTGTGCCGCGCCTTCTGCGCGTTGCGCATGCGGGTGAGGAGATCGCCGATGGGGTCTGAGAGGATGGGCATGGGAGGGGAGATTACCAGGAAGACTTGGTGACGCCGGGAATGTCGCCGTTGGTGGCGAGCTCCCGGAAGCAAATGCGGCAAACGCCGAAGAAACGCATGTACCCATGGCGTCGGCCGCACAGTTGGCAGCGGTTGTAGGCGCGGGTGGGGAACACCGGCTTCTTGCCCGCGCGCTTGGCCTCCAAGAAGTCTTGGAGCTTGCGCTGTTGGCTGAGAACGATCGATAAGCGGGCCATATCAGAGGGAGGTGGAAGCAATGGAACAATCTGGACGTATTGCGTATTGCGTATTGCGTATTGCGCAGACGTCATACGTCATACGTAATACGTGATACGAACGCATGCCGACAATAGCAGTGAGAGCGCTCATGATGAAATATCAGATGCGGAAGAACCTGTACTATCTTTCTTCTGCTCCCGCCCGCCCGCCGTAGACTCCGAGTGACCACGAGGAGCGGAGGTGGGCTGGAACGGCATTCCGAGCGCCTTGAGGAGCGCCCTCCCCTCCTCATCGTTCTTCGCCGTGGTGGAAAGCTGGATCTGCAAGCCGAAAATCCTGCCCGCTTCCACCGACGGCACTTCCGGGAAGATGGTGTGGTCCTTGAGGCCGATGGCGTAATTCCCGTGCCCGTCGAGCTTGGTGGGGAGGCCGCGGAAGTCGCGGATGCGCGGGAGAACGTAGCTCAGGAGGCGGTCGAGGAACTCCTCCATCTTGGCACCGCGCAACGTGACCATGGCGCCCACCGTGGTGCCTTCGCGGGTCTTGAAATTGGAGATGGCCTTGCGCGTCTTGCGGAAGACGGGCTTCTGGCCCGTGATCAGGGCAAGTGTTTCACCGATGTACTGGTGCAGCTCCTTGCTGTCCATCTTGGTCTTGTTGATCCCCACGTTCACGATGACCTTCTCCATCCGCGGAAGGGCATGGATATTATCGACCCCCAACTCCTTCTGGAGCGTCTTGGCGATGGGGCCGCGGAGCCGGTGATGGAGGGATTCGTATTTCATCGGTCAGGGATTGATGGGAGCAAAGGGAATCAAGAGCCTCTCCCGCTCGTCTTGGGGGGAATATTCTGCGAGGGAATGGTGTGGTCCTGCTTGGAGCGCGCTTCATCGGGGGGGGCACCGCCTTCCCCTTCCGCCGACCCGAACTGCAGCTTCTTCCAGAACGGCTGCTTGGTGGGCTTGCCCGTCGGCGCCTCCTTCTTCACCTCCTCTTTCTTCGCAGGCGCAGCCTTCGACGCGTCGGTCTTCTTGGCTTGCCCTGAGCTTGCCGGGCGGGGCGCGGCCACCTTGCGCACCACTTCGCCGCTCCTCTTGGCGATGCGCACTTTTTTCCCTTCCTTGATGGCAAAGCCGATACGGGTGGGCTTCTTGGTCTTGGGGTCCACGAGCATCACCTTGGAAGCATTCATGCTCGCCTCGTACTTCACGATGCGCCCCGCTTCCTGGTAGGTCTTCTTGATGTGGCGCGTACGCATGTTGATGCCTCCCACCACCACGTGGTTGCGTGCGTGGATGACGCGCATGATGCTGCCCGTCTTCCCCTTATCCTTGCCGCTGATGACGACGACCGTGTCGCCCGTGTGCAATTTCATAGAACGTCGGGGGCTTGGGAAATAATCTTTTGATATCCTTTCGCGCGCAGTTCCCTGGCGACGGGGCCGAAGACGCGCGTGCCCTTGGGAATGCCGTCCTTCTGGATGATGACGCAGGCGTTGTCGTCGAAGCGGATGGCGGAACCGTCCTTACGGCGGACCACGTTGCGCGTGCGTACGACCACCGCGCGCTCCACGGTCTTCTTGCGCACCGTGCCGCGGGGAGCTGCTTCCTTGACCGCAACGATGATCACGTCGCCCAAGCCCGCGTACCGGCGGCGCGTGCCGCCGAGCACCCGGATGCACATCACCTTCTTGGCACCCGTGTTATCGGCTACGCCGAGGATGGTCTGCGGTTGGATCATTGGGGGGAATCAGGGGAATCGGACGTCTTTTGCGTGCGCTGGGTGACCGCCGTAAGGTCCTTCTCCTCCGCCAACTCGCTCACGCGGGGCGCGTGCTTCGTGACCTCGGTCACGCGGAAGTACTTGCGCTTGCTCAGCGGCCGGCACTCGGTGATGAGGACCTCATCGCCCACCGCCAGGTCAAAGCCCTTGCTGTCCGCAAGGAACTTCTTGCTGATGGAGTAGCGCTTCTTGTACTTGGAGTGGAACATCGAGCGATGGACGGTCACCGTGACGGTGTCCTGCATCTTCGCCGACGTAATGAGGCCCTTCTTGGTTCTCATGATGCGGAAGTGGAGGAAGAGACGTCAGCCTTCCCCGCCGTGGCGGAGGGGAGCTTGTCCGCTGCCGCCCCGCGGGGCGGGACGGAGGCGGACACTATACGACTTTTCGGCTTACTCTTCAACACTTTCTTAGGCTGTCGCTGCTGTGCCCCCTGCGCCGTGAGCATGCGCGAGAGTTGCCGCTTCTCGCGGCGGTAGCGGGCGGTGTCCTTCTCCTTCTTCATCTCCACGCCGAGCCGCATCTTGCGCACGAGGGTGCGCTGGGCTGCGATGTCGCGGCGCAGTTCCTCGGGCGGCATCGCCGTCAGTTCGCCGTAGCTGGAGAGGTGGGTGGCCATGGTTCAGAGGGTGTGGCGGGTGACGATCTTCGTGCGCATGGGGAGTTTGTGGCTGGCGAGGATCAACGCCTCGCGGGCGGCGATCTCGGGCAGGCCGTCGATTTCGAACAGGATGGCGCCGGGGCGGATGACGCATGCGTAGTACTCCACGCTCCCCTTCCCCGAGCCCATCGGCACTTCGGCGGCCTTCTTGGTGACGGGCGTGTGCGGGAAAACGCGGATCCAAATCTTTCCGCCGCGCTGCACGCGGTGCGTCATGGCGCGGCGTGCCGCTTCGATCTGGCGCGCTGTGAGCTCGCCGGCCGTCTGCGCCTTGAGCCCGAAACTGCCGAATGCCAGCTCAATGCCACGCGTCGCCTTCCCGTAGAAGGCGCCACGGTTCCTGTGCTGCTTGCGGTATTTGAGCTTCTTCGGTTCGAGCATGGGAGAGGGGGCGGGCATTCCTGCCCGCGGGAAGGATTATTCTGAGGGGGTATTCTTCAGGGAAGCGGACTGTACTTGCTGGATCTTCTTGAAGACCATGCCGGAGTAGACCCACACCTGCACGCCGATGGTGCCGAACTTGGTGATGGCATGGCGCTTGGCGTGGATGATGTTGGCGCGCAGCGTCTGCAGGGGGACGTTCCCCTCCTTGAACAGGTCGTCACGGGCGATCTCCGCGCCGTTCAAGCGGCCGCTCACCGTGACCTTCACCCCTATGGCGCCCGCCTGCATGGCCTTCTCGATCGCCATCTTCACGGCGCGGCGATAGGGCATGCGGCGCTCGATCTGCCCTTGGATGGTTTCGGCGATCACCGCCGCATCGGAATCGGGGCTGCGGATCTCCTTGATGTCCACCTCGAACGAGCCGCCGTATTTGCGCTCCAGCTCCTTGCGGAGCTCCTCGATGGCGGCGCCCTGCTTGCCGATGATCACGCCGGGCTTGCTGGTGTGGATGGTGACGGTGACCTTCTTCCCGCGCTCAATGTCCACGGCGCTGATCCCCGCCTCCTTGATGCGCCCCATGATGAACCGGCGGATCCGCACGTCCTGGAGGAAGAGCTCGCGGTACTTGTTCCCCTTCGCAAACCACGTGGAGGGCCACGTGTGCGTGAAGCCGAGTCGAAAGCCGTTGGGGTTCACTTTTTGACCCATAATCAGGAAGCAGAAGATGCAGAGGAAACAGAAGATATAGAGGAATCAGAGGATTTGGTGTTCTTCTTCTCCTTTGCAGAACGTACCTGTTTTACAGGTTTCTTGGCATCCTGTGAAGCAGATCCTTCGTTCTTATCCTTCCTCGGACTCTTCGGAATCCTCGGACTCTTCCCTTCGGAGGGATACCCCAGCACCAACTCGATGTGGGAGAGGAACTTGCGGAAAGGCCGTGTCTGTCCGCGCGCCTTGGGCATGCCGCGTCGGTACGCCTGGCCTTGGTTCACCACGATGGACGCGATGACCATCTGCTCCGGGTCCTGCTTCTCGTTGTGGGAAGCGTTGGCCATGGCCGAGAGGAGCAGCTTCTCCACGATGCGCGCCGCCTTCTTGTTGGTGTGCTGCAGCGCGATGACCGCCGCGGGCACCGGCATGCCGCGGACCATCCTCGCAATGAGGTTGGCTTTCTTAGGCGCGATGCGGACGGAACGGAGGTAGGCTTTCATGATGGTGAGAGCGGGCATTCCTGCCCGCGGTTATTGGTGAGGGTTATTTGGCGGGAGCGGGGGCGGCGGGAGCCGGTGTGCCGGGGACGGGAGCGACGGTGGTGGCAGCCTTGCCGCCGTGGCCTTTGAATTTTGTGGTCCAGGAAAACTCCCCCAGCTTGTGCCCCACCATCTGCTCCGTGATGTACACGGGAATGAAGTCCTTGCCGTTATGGACCGCGAAGGTGAATCCTACGAACTCGGGGGGGATGTCGCAGTCCCGCGCCCAGGTCTTCACGATCCGTTTCTCCTGCGCTTCGACCATCTTCATCACCTTGCGGAAGAGCTTGGGATCAACGTAGGGGCCTTTTTTGAGTGAGCGGGACATGGTTAGAGAGGAAGAGAACGTATACCGTATTGCGTATTTCGTATTGCGTATACGTAATACGGTATACGTAATACGTCATACGGACACGAGCCGACAATGGCGGGGGAAATTCTCATTTCTTCTTCTTACGTAAGCGTCTACGGATAATCAATGGTGAAGGCTTCCTCACGCGCCGGGTCTTCACGCCCAAGGCGGGCTTGCCCCAGGGAGTCTTGGGATGTTTGAGGCCGATGGGGCTGTGCCCCTCCCCTCCCCCATGCGGGTGATCCACCGCGTTCATGGACTTGCCGAGCACCGTGGGACGTCGGCCCTTCCAGCGGAGACGGCCGGCCTTGCCCCACGTGATGAGGTTATGTTCCGGGTTGCTCACCACGCCGATAGACGCGTAGCACTCCTTGCGCACCTTGCGGATCTCGCTCGACGGCAGTTGGATGAGGGCATAGTCCCCGTCGAACCCGAGCAGGGTGGCTGCCGTGCCGGCGGAGCGGACCACCTGCCCGCCGCGCCCGATCTGCATCTCCAGATTGTGCACGCGGTACCCCACCGGGATGTGCTGCAGTTCCATGCGGTTGCCCGTCTTCACCTTGGTGCGCGAACCCGTGACCACCGTATCGCCCACCTGCAGGCCTTCCGGCGCCAGGATGTAGGACTTGGAGCCGCTGACGTAGTAGACCAAGGCCACGCGGGCGGAGCGGTTGGGATCGTACTCCAGCGCCATCACCTTTCCCGGCACGCCGCGGTGGTCGATCTGCTTGAAATCCACGAAGCGGTACAGCCTCTTGTGCCCGCCTCCGCGGTGGCGGATGGCCACCCTCCCCCTGCTGTCGCGGCCGCAGATGCGGTTCTTGCCGGCGACGAGGCTCTTCTCCGGCCCCCGTTTGCTGAGGCCGCTGAAGTCGGCGATCGTCATCTGACGTCGTCCGGGAGTCGTTGCTTTGGGCTTCTTGAGAGGCATGGATCAGAATGAGAGAGAAGGCAAATTATGCGGCTGAACCGAAGGTGGAGAGATCGAGCGTCTTGCTCTTGGCGGAGAGGGTGACGAGCGCTTTCTTGGCGGCATGACGCTTCTCCATCACGCGCCCGTCGCCGAGTTTGCGGGTTTTCGCTTTGGTCTTGATCATGCGCACGCTCTCCACGGACACGTCATAGTAACGCTGCATGGCGTTCTTCACATCGATTTTGTTGGCATCCTGGTGCACCAGGAGCGTATGCGTGTGGCGCGGTCCGGCCGCCTTGAGGCGTTCCGATTTCTCCGTGACGACGGGGCCGAGGATGACGTGGGAGAGGTCCATTATTTGGAGGATGCAGAAGATGCAGAGGAAGCAGAGGTAGCAGAGGAAGCAGAAGATGCAGACGACGTCTTGGTCGTCTTGCTGGAAGAAGCTTTCTTTTCCGCACTCCTCTGGCTCTTCTGCTTCTTCTGCATCTTCTGATTCTTCTCCTCAGAAGCACTCTCCACCTTCACCCGCACATTCCGGCGAACGAACACCTCCACCGCCTTCTCCACCGCCCCCTTCATGAAGATCACATGGCGGGCGGTGAGGATGTCGAGGGGATTGAGATACGCGGCGAGGAGCGTTTTGACGCCCGGGATGTTGCGCGTGGAGAGGGTGAGAGCCTTGTGCGGCGCGGCCGTGACGATGAGGGTGCGGCGGCCTTGCTCCACGGGCAGCTTGCCCAGGAGGTGCATGGCCTCTTTGGTCTTGATGGTCTCGGGGTACGCCTCCAAGCCGATCACCGCCCCGCGCTTCGCCTGGAAGGAGAGGCACGCGCACAATGCGGCGCGGCGCATGGACTTGGGCATTTCCTTCGTGAAGTTCCGCTCCTTCTTGGGTCCGAACGCCTTGCCGCCGCCGCGCATCACGGGGCTGCGGATGGGACCGCGGCGGGCGCGTCCCGTGTGCTTCTGTCCGTAGACCTTGCGTGTGGAACCCACCACCTCGCTTCTGCTCTTGGCATGGGCGATGGGGGAACGCGCGTTGCTGCGCTGCATCACCATCGCCTGGTGCATGAGCCCTCTGTTCACCGGGGCTGCAAACAGCTCCGCGGGAAGCTCCATGGTTCCCGTCTTCTGGCCGGTGGCGGAGTACACATCGACGTTCATGGGGGGGGTCAGGCTTTGGCCTCGGGGGAAGATTCCTTGGTGACGAAGACGGTTGCGCCGTTGGGCCCGGGAACGGGACCCTTGACGGCGATCATGCCGTTGGGGAGGTCGGCGGCGACGATGGCGCGATGCTTGACGGTGACGTTCTCCAGCCCCATATGCCCCGCCATGGGGTGCCCCTTGAGCACGCGGCCCGGCTGGGTGCGCATGCCGATGGACCCCGGTTCGCGCTTGAAGTGCGATCCGTGGCCTCCGGGACCCCCGGAGAAGTGGTGCCGGCGCATCACGCCCTGGAATCCCTTCCCCTTGGACGTCCCCGAAATGGTGACGACGGTGTTCTCGGGCAGGATCTCGGCCGTAAGCGTCTTGCCCGCCTCCAGCCCCTCCAGCGTTTCCACTTTCCATTCCTTCTGCACGCTGTAGCGCACGTTCGCCTTGCCCTTGCGGCTCTTCCACGGCTTGGCGCCCACGCCCAGCACCACCGCCTCGTACCCGTCCTTCTCCTTGGTCTTGGTGCGCACGATCACGTTGGGATCCACTTTGAGGTACGTCACGGGAACAGCCTCCCCGCTGGGGAGGAAGACGCGCGACATGCCGACTTTTTTGGCGATGAGGCCTTGCATAGGGCTTGGAGGTTCTTGGGCTCGCTTGTTCCTTTAAAGGAAGGCGAACCGGGAACGTAAGCGATCAACACCCGATTCCCTGAGAAATCAGGTGAAGCGGGGGGAGTTTAGAAAGGTTTTGGGTGGACGTCAAACGCATTTTCACCATTCGTTCCTTCCTTACATAGGGGGACAGAACGAAAACGATCTTCAAATCATCTGCTGCTCCTCCCGCCGCTCCGCCGTGAGGAACGGGAACGCCGCAACCACGATACCGCTCAGGAGGGGCTCCGGCACCCCCAGGATGAAGAACCCGCTCACGAGAATAAGGAGGAAGAAGAGGAGAAGAAGTAAGCGACGGAGCGAAGTATTGGCATCGCCTTGCACTTCTTCCGCCGACGCACGCGTCTCGCTGCGCCACTCCCGCCACTGCTCCGTCCAGGATTCCATTTCTTCGAACGGCAGGGGAAGGAAGCGCAGAAGGGTGACCAGGTGCAATCCGGCCGCGCAGAGCGCCATGCCCGCGATGAGCGCGCTCACGCTGCCGATGCGCCGGAGCTCCTCCCCGAACAGAAAGAAGAAGAGTTGCCAGAAGCCGGAGAGCGCCACCAGGCACAGGAACCAGGCGTACAGCACGGCGCGCCAGGGACGGTTGGGCTGGAAGGAAGTAAGGCCGAAGAAGAGCGCGACCGCCGGCAGGATGAGGAGTGCGAGGAACGTGGGGAGCGGCAACGGGAGCGCCGTCTGCAGGAGCAGGAGCAGGTAGAGTGAGAGGACGGTCCACAGGAGCAGCGTCCGCTCCGTGAGCCGCGGCAGCACGCGCGTGCGGAACGAGAGGGCATACACGAGCAGGAAGCCGGCCGTGCCCCACCGGAGGCGGCTGAGGGCTTCCGCCTCCGTGGTGCCGGGGAGGAGGGCGAAGAGGAGCACGAGCGCCGCCACCCCCAGGCACGCCCACAGCGCACGGCGCTGCGGCGGCGCGGCTATGCCGGAACGCCAGGCGATGAGCGCCGCTTCGGCCGTGATGCCGAGGAAGAAAGCGAGCGAAACGGACAACCCTGCATTCATGGAGGAAAGGATACCGTCCTTCACCCTTCCGCGCACCGTCCATCTTCCGCCCCGTGCTCACGCCTGCGGATACGGCCATCGGACCCTTCAAGTCCTGTACGACTGCGGGTATTCTTCCCTCCATGGACCCCATACGTTTGGAGAAAGCCAAGAAGATCCGTGATGCCGGCGGCACTCCGTACGCCGCTACGTTCCCCCGCACGCACCGCCTCGAAAAGGCGAAGCAAGCGGCGGACGGTACACAGGTGGCCGTGGCCGGCCGGGTGGTGTTGTGGCGCGACATGGGAAAAGTGACGTTCGCGCAGCTGCAGGATTTTTCCGGCAGGATGCAGGTGGCGTTCCGTGTGGACGCCCTGGGGCAGGAGCAGTACGACCGTGCGCTGGCATTGGCGGATTTGGGCGATTTCCTCGGCGTGAAGGGCGAGACGTTCCGCACCAAAACCGGCGAGCAAACCGTCCTGGTGAAGGAATGGACGGTGCTCAGCAAAGCCTTGCGCCAACCCCCGGAAAAATGGCACGGGATCGCGGACCAGGAGACAGCATGGCGCCAGCGCTACCTGGACTTGATGAGCAACCGCGAGACCCTGGACCGCTTCGTCTTCCGCAGCGCGTTCATCCGGAAGCTGCGCGAGTTCTACTGGTCGCGGGACTTCACGGAGGTGGATACGCCCGTCCTCGTGAACGCCGCGTCGGGAGCGCTTGCCGAGCCGTTCTCCACGCACCACAACGCATATGACATGGACGTATACCTGCGCATTGCGCCGGAGACATTCCTCAAGGAGGCGCTGGTGGGCGGGTTCGAGCGCGTGTTCGAGGTGGCGCGCTGTTTCCGTAACGAAGGCTTAGACCCCAGCCACCTCCAGGATTTCACCATGGTGGAGCACTACGCCGCGTACTGGGACTACACCCACAACATGGCCTTCACGGAAGAAATGCTCTCCTCCATCCTCAAAGACCTGCTCGGGAACATGAAGGTGAAGATACCGGACCGGGACGGGAAACTTGTGGAAGTCGACTTTGCCCCCCCCTGGCCGCGCCTCTCCATACGCGAAGCCATCCTCCAACATTCCCAGATCGACTTCGGGGTTTCGGATTCGCGTTCAGCCCTAGTTGATGCCATTAAGTCGAAGGGTATCCGCTTGGATGTGAACATCGATGAGCTGGGCTTCGGAAGTCTGGTGGACCAGCTCTACAAGAAAGTAGCGCGCCCGGGACTGGTGCAGCCGACCTTCATCATCCAGCATCCCATCGAGCTTTCCCCCCTCGCGCGCAGGAACGATGAGAACCCCAAGATCACAGACCGTTTCCAGCTGGTCGTCGGCGGATGGGAAATCGTCAACGCCTATTCCGAACTGATCGATCCCGTGGATCAGGCGCAGCGCTTCGAAGCGCAAGCTTCCGCGCTTGCGCACGGTGATGCCGAAGCACACGGCAAGGACGATGAATACGTGAAAGCGTTGGAATACGGAGCTCCGCCCTGCTCCGGCTGGGGCATGGGCGTGGATAGGATCGTGGCGTTGCTCACGCAACAAGGCAACCTGCGCGACGTGATCCTCTTCCCCTTGATGAAGCCGTTGGGGCAGTCGGAGTTGGCGGACACTATGGGGATCTCGGAGGAAAAGAAACCGAGGAAGCCAAGGAATCCGAAAGAATCTGCCTCCTCGGTTTCCTCGGTTTCTTCGGTTTCCTCCTCTACTCCTATGACCCCCCCTCCTTCGCTCCCTCCCCAATCTTCCACCTACGGCCATCTCCTCCCCGCCGCCCACGGACTCCTCGGCAAGCACGCAGATAAGACCAAGGCGCATTTGATCGCCACGGGAGCGGTGATGGAGGCGCTGGCATCCCGCTTCGGCGGTGATCCGGCGACGTGGAAAGTTGCAGGCATGCTGCACGACTTGGACTGGGACCACCTGGAGAAAGATGCGGAAGCACACTGTGGTACCACGTTGGAACAGATGCTCTCGGAACTCGAATCCCCTGCCGATCTTCTGGCAGATATCCGTTCCCACTATGCGGAGAAGTACGCAGGAGAACACCCTCTCGATTCCCATCTGCGCCGCTGCCTGTATTGCGTGGATGAGCTCACCGGCTTCATCATCGCAGTAACCCTGGTACGTCCTTCCAAGAAGATCGCGGACGTGGAGGTGAAGAGCGTGACGAAGAAAATGAAGGACAAGGCGTTCGCCGCGCAGGTGAACCGCGAGCAGATCAGGAAATGCGAGGAGCTCCTCGGCATTCCCCTCGACGAATTCGTCCAAATAACGCTGGACGCAATGAAGCCTGTGGCGGGGGAAATGGGGCTGTAACCTGTCTCGTTTTGTGCCTCCTACGCCTTCTCCTGTTCCGTCTGTTCCAGGACTGCGGCAGAGTCCCTCCTCGTTTCCTGTACATTCGACTGCAGATCATCATCCCCATAGACGGCTTCCACTGCGGCTAGGTAGCGCTCGTGGGCCACGTCCGGCGAAAGGCATTCGTTGGAAGGTGATGTGGAAACCATGAGGAGGGGGGAAGAGCAAGGAAGCATTGCTCCGTCCTCGGCCATGGTCAACCACCATCCAACAAGGATTGTATAATCCGCGAACTGAAGCGGAAATATCACTGCTTGGCCTCTGCGGGGAGAGCGCCGAGCTCCACCGCCTCCCCCCGTGCGGGCATGGTGATGGGGAGCCCCTTCTGCCGCAGGCGTTCGGCAAACATTTCCATCTCTCCGCGTTCCCCGTGGACGAGGATCACCTGCTTGAGACCGAGAATGGAAGCGACGAAGGCATCCAAATCCGCCATGTCCGCGTGGCCGGAGTAGACGTCGATGGAGACCACTTCGGCCTTCTTGGCATACATCTCGTCGAAGATCTTCACAGAACCGATGGAGGGGTCTATGAGGCGCTTGCCCAGGGTGTTCTCCGCCATGTACCCCACGGCGAGAATGGTGTTGCGGGGATCCTCGATCTCATTGCGGAGATGGTGGCGGATCCGCCCCGCCTCGCACATGCCCGATGCCGCCATGATGACCATGGGGCCGGGGGTGCCGTTGAGCGCCTTGCTCTCTTCCATGCTCTCCGTGTACCGCACGAGCGAGAACTGGAAGGGATTGTGCTGCTTGCCCAGGAACTTCTCGAACATGTCCTTGTCGTAGCACTCGGGGTGCTTCATAAAGACCTCCGTGACGGCGGATGTGAGGGGGGAATCGATGATGATGGGCACGGCCGGTATCCTCTTCTCATCCCACAGAATGTGGAGGTCGTAGACGATCTCCTGCGTACGTTCCAGAGAGAAGGCCGGGATGATCACTTTGCCGCCGCGCTTCGCGGTCTTCGTGATGACGGATTCGAGATGAGCCCTTGCGTGAGCCACATCTTCGTGTTTGCGGCCCCCGTACGTGCTCTCGCAGATGAGGATATCCACTGCCGGCATGGGAGAGGGGTCGCGGAGGATGGGGAGGGCGCTGCGGCCCAGGTCCCCGGTGAATCCCAGGCGTGTCACCTTTCCGTTTTCGGTGATTTCCAGCACGATCATGGCCGCGCCGATAATGTGGCCGGCGTCCAGAAACTGCGCGCGCACGCCCTCCGTCACCTCGAACCATTCGCCGTAGTTCCTGCCCTGGAAGATGCGCATGCACTCCATGGCGTCTTCCTGCGTGTAGAGGGGCCCCTCGGAAGGAAGCATGGATTTGCTCAGCTTCTTGCGGAAGAACTCCTCATCCTTCTCCTGGATGTATCCGCCGTCTTTCAGCATCACCGCAGCCAGGTCCTTGGTGGCGAACGTGCCGATCACGGGGCCGCGGTACCCCCTCTTATAGAGTAAGGGCACGCGCCCCACGTGGTCCATGTGTGCATGCGTGATGAGGACTGCGTCAATCGTGCGCACGTCAAAACCGAACGTGGCGTTCTTCTCCACTGTTTCCCTGCGGTGGCCTTGGAAGAGGCCGCAATCCAAGAGGATCCTCTTCCCGTTGGCTTGCAGCTCATGACAAGAACCGGTGACTTCCTGAGCCGCGCCATGGGGAATGAATTTCATCTGTAGATAATGACGGAAGCTGCGTATACCGTATTTCGTATTGCGTAGTACGTATGAACAGAGACCACAGCCTTATACGTAATACGGGATACGCAATACGTTATACGTACCTATTATAGCCCAACCGAAGCCAAAAGTTGAGCCTTCTCTTGCGACGTGAGCAAGCGGATCTTCCCTTCCTTCAAGAGCGGATCCCGGAGTGTCATGATGCGGATACGCTGCAGATTCTTCACCGTACACCCCACTTTCTCACACATGCGCCTGATCTGCCTGTTTTTGCCTTCCGTCAGGGCTATTCTGAAATTCCGTTTCCCCGTCCGCTCCACCGTCGCCGGCTTGGTCTTTTCCCCCAGGATCATCAGGCCTTCGCGCATCTTCTGCAGCTGCCCGTTGGTGATTTCCTCCTCCGTCTCCACCTCATACTCCTTCTCGTGATCGAACTTGGGATGCGTGAGACGGTAGGCGAGGACCCCGTCGTTCGTGAGGAGGAGGAGCCCGGTGGAATCCTTATCCAAGCGGCCGACGGGGAAAACCTTCCCCTGCAAATTCAGGGGGAGAAGCTCGCGCACGGTGGGGGATCCCGCAGCGTTCCCTCCCGCATGTTTCTTGCCCGGTGATTTCTCAATATTGCTCGTCACAATCCCCCGGGGCTTGTGCATCACGTAGTACAACATCTCCTTGCGCGCCTCCATCACTTCGCCCTTCACCTCGATACGGTCTACTGCGGGATCCGCCTTCTGGCCAAGGATCGCCGGCTTGCCGTTCACCAGTACCAGCCCCTGCAGGATGTACTCCTCGGCCTTGCGGCGGGAAGCGATACCTCTGGCTGAAAGGATTTTCTGAAGACGTTCGAGCATGGAAGAAGAGTGTACCTTATTAGCGATGAGGACGGAGGACCGTTCACATCCACCCCGCTTCATCTTCCGGCACTTTGGTGCGCCGGAACAGCTCGCCCTCAAAGAGCTCCTCAAGCGTCTGGTAGTACGTCATCCTCACCACGTAGATATGTTGCTCCGTCGCTACGGCGATTTTCCGCTTCGTCTCTTCGGTGTCTATCTGCTCTTTCTCTTCCGTAATGATCTGCTCCTTCTCTTCTGCGAAAGACCGCGTCAACCTATCTATGTTTTGGCGTGCATAATCCGCCCATCGGCGAAGCTCGCTCTCTTGCATGGTAAGCGCCTTGTATTCCAACTGGTCGAACATGTGCCGCTCATCGCCCTTCAGAACATCAGCCAGTCCCTTCTCGAACAGGAGATCGGAATCGGCAATGGTGAAGGATTGAGACATAGTGGGATATATTAATATGTTTTGTATATTTGTCAAGTATTGATAATTGGCTTCCTTTCAACGAAAAGGGACTGACAGCATGGTGATATCAAGGACGGATAGCCAGGGGTTTTCCGTCAATTTGCGCTCGACATCTGCCTCTTGGCATCTTCCCGCAGGCGCATGTAGATGATCTTGGCCACCTCCGCGCGGTTGATGGGCGCGTTGGGACGGAATGTATCCAAATCCACGCCCTGCGCCGTGCGGTCCCCGCTCACCACGCCCAGGTACGTGGCGTAGGCAACATCGGCCTCCAGCGGATGGCCGCGTGTGTCGCGGAAACGGGAAACGTACGGAGGGATCTCGTCCCCGAATGCGTCGTGGAGGATGGAGAGCACCTCGGCGCGCTTGGCGGTGCGATTGAGGTTGAGCGCCTTCTCCCCGAAGAGGCGCATGTCTTTCTGCTCGCCGCAGGAGACGTACGCCGACGCCCAGTGCTGGGAAGCGGCGGGGAGGGAGGGGGGCGCCGCGCCGCACGTCTTCTCATCGACCTGCGCGGCCTCGAGCGACATTTTGAGCGCTTCCGCCACCGTCACCTTCTCCGCCGGCCCGAACTTGCCCGTGAGCTCGCCGCCCTTGTCCCTGTACCCCGTCACGATCCCCCACGCGCTCACGGAAGCCACGTACGAGCTGTACCAATCGCTCTCCTGCACATCGGTGAAGGAAGGGCCGGACATGTCGTCCAGCGTCTCCACGAGGTCGCTCAAATCCGCGGCGTGCGTCATCTGCCAGCTCACGAGCTCCCGCTTGAGCTCACCCAGCTCGTCGAATGTCGCCCACGCAAGAGGGACGAAAGCGGCGGAGAGAAGGATGACGGTGGAGACGGACCGGAGACGCATGGTGTGTGTTAGTATTATTATATCACTTATATGTTTTTAGGCAATTCCACTGTTTTCCGCTTGGGGAGGGGCTGCTTGGTATCGGGAGAGGGGGATGCTGTACGTGAACTTGGTTCCCTTCCCCACCAGGGACTCCACGGTGATTTCCCCTTTCTGCAACCGCATGAAGGACCGCGCGATGAAGAGGCCCAGCCCCGTGCTCTCCGTGGATGCCGTGTTGGTCCCTTTGACGCCGGCGCGGGTGAAGAGGTGCGGCAGACGCTCGGGCGGCACGCCTTCGCCCGTATCCGCCACGTCGATGTACCCGTACTGCCCGTCCTTCCGCAACCGCAGGGTGATGCTGCCGCTCTTCGTATGCTTCAGCGCGTTGCTGATGCTGTTGGCCACGGCCTCCGCCATCTTCTCCTTGTCCGCCAGCACCAGGATTTCTTCCTTCTCCCCTTCCCTCACCAGCTTCAATCCCGACCGCTCGATGGGGAGCAGGTAATCCCGCAGCGCGCGATCGGCGACGGCGGCGAGCGGGACCGTTACTGCGCGCACTTCCAGCACGCCGCGGTCCAGGCGGGAGACGTTGAGGATATCGTTGATGAGGACGCCGTTCTGGAAAGCGATATCCTTGAGTTCCTGCAGGCCTTTGCGCAGTTCGTCCCCCAGGGCGCCGTAGTCCCCGTCCAGCATGCTCTCCAGCATCCAGGACATGGATGTCACGGGGGCGCGCAGCTGGTGGGTGACGAAGGACGTGATATCCCTGAGCGTGATGTTCTTGGCGGCGAGTTCCGCATTGAGCAGGGTGATGCGGCGACTGGAACGCGCCAGCGCCAGCACCATGCCGAGCGTGAAGAGCGTGAGAATGACCCCCGCCAGGCTGATGCTCCACTTCACGCGGTTGAGCGGGGCGAAGGCCTCCTCCTTGGGCTGCTGCGCGACCACGGTCCACCGGCTTCCTCCCACGGCCAACGGTTGGAAGGTTGCCATCATCGTCTCCCAACTGATGGGATCCCGGTACTCTTGGGTGAACAGCGTGGAACCGCTGCGGGCAGCTTGGAGGGCTTCCACCCCCGCATACCCTTCCTGGAGGAATTCCCCTTCCGGCAAATCGGGATGGGCGACAACCACCCCCTCCTGGTCCAGAACATACACGTACCCCTGCATCCCCAGGCGGATGCCCTGCAGCCAGCGCTGCACTTGGTCGGTGCGGTACTCCACCACCAGTGCACCCGCCACGCCCCCCGTCTCGTCCAAAACCGGCGCGGCAATGGCAACAACGGGAGCCTTGGAATCGAAGGACTGCAGGTACACGCGGGAGATGTACGGCTTCCATTGGGCGGAGAGCCCGCGGTACCAGTCCGTTTGGGTTTGGCTCTTGCCAAACACGCCGGGCGCCTGGGGATAATCCGCCCATAGGATGCCGTTGCGGTCCGTGACGAACGCGCGGTCGATTTGGGGGTATGCGAGCACTACGGCCTTGAGGCGAGTGCGCATGGCCATGTCATCCTGCACCTGCACGGCCTCCACCGTCCCCGGAACGGAAGCGATGGCATCGGCCAAGTTCACCGTCCGTATGAAGTCCTGCGTGAGGAGCTGCGAGACGTTGGAAGCCGCGGCACGGTTGGCGCTCTCCACCAGATCCCTCACCGAACGCGAAGCAATCTGCAACGAGTAGATGCTGAGGAAAATGATGGGAAGCAGCGCCGCCGCGAAGGGCAAGCCCCACCGCAGGCGCAGCCATGCGGCTTTCGCATACTCCGCCGAACGTGACGCTGGGCGCGGCATTTGGAGTGAGTTTTCCCCTTTCTAAATTGTAATTATACCATATTTTAGTCTTTCTTGCACACTCTGTGTATTTTGGTATATAATAGTCATACAAACACATATTTATGCGTCTCAAGTACCGACAGACCCAACTCCTCATTCTTGGCATTACCCTTGCCTCCGCCGTATCCGGCGCCAGCTTGTTGCTCAAGGCGGAACTCACCGTGGATAGCTACGACACGTACATCAACGCTTCCATCCGTGTGGCTACCGAGACCGCGCAGTTTACCCCATGCCTTCTGCTCACCTTCGAGTGTCCCACGACGAACACCTACTCCCGCACGGATTCCTGCATCATCCATCCGCAGGTGGTGGAATTGGATTGCGGAGACACCCGTTGCTCACAACACACATGCCTCAAGAAGGCGGCGTACTTCCCCGATCCGGAACAACAGTACGGCACTTCCCCCTTCTGCGCCCTCTACCGGCAGTGCGGCACCCTCTCCACCGCCGACTGCACCCCCGGTTCGTATGAACCCATGCTCTGCGAGAGCGAGAGGTGCAAGGACAATAGGACGGATCTTCCCCCTTGCCTCTGGCTCACCCTCCAAAAACCGGAAACCAACGGGGACGGTGACGGTTCGGGGGAAGATGATGGAACCGGGGGTGACAATGATGAGAAGGACGCCTCCTCCCGGTCTTCCTCTTCCGAAGAGGATGGCGGATCCTCCTCTTCTCTTCGACCTCTCCCGGAAGAAAGGAATGCCTCGGGGACCGTACTGTTCCGCTCTTCTTCGTCGTCTTCCCTCCTCCGCTGCACGGCGGGGAGTGAATCTCTCGCCGATGGCACGGTCCGGTGCCTGCCGCCCGTCCTCACGTCTCCGGTGACCGCTCCCGCCCTCCTCCCCACACGCCCGTTGGGCGCCGAGGAACAGAAGGTGTTGGAAGCGGAGCTGCGCAGGAGAATTGAGGAGAAGCTGGTTCCGGAACGGCAAGTGGATGACCGGCTGGAACAGTTGCGCTCCCACGTGGAGGAAGCGACGGAACGCCTCACCCTCGTCGCCTCCTCCCCCACCCTCCCTCCGGAGGCAAAGGAGAAGATCCTCGCCACGGTCACCTGGCTGAGGGATGTACCGCTTGCCGACGACACGTCGTGGGAAGGCTTGCGCACCCAAAAGGAAGCCGTGCAGGCGCATCTGCGGGAAACGAACGCGCTCCTCAAGGAAGTGTATCACCGGACCCCGCAAACGCCTCCCCCCGCACCCAGCCGCCTCCTCACCGCTGCGGACCGCGTCTTCGCTGCCACCCCCCGCATCCTCGCGCTCCTCAAGCAGGAGAATGTGGTTGTGCCCATGACCGCGGCATCCACCTTCGCAGAGGCGAAGGCGCTCTACGCGGGCATCCGCGGGGAGTGCGTGGCAAACGCCAACGCGTGTGACCGCATCGCAGAAACCGTCCCCCGCTTGGAACAGGTGCTCAAAATGCTCAAGGAAGCACTCCGGAGCGCGGACAGGGAGGACTTGCTCCAGAAGATGCAAGAGATGATGCAGGAATGAACGGCGATGAACACACACCAAAAAGCCGCCTGTGGACAAGCGGCTTCATTATCAGAGCACAGGGTCCTGGCACCGACCTACTCTTACGGGCTGTACTGCCAGCTACCATCGGCGCGGACGGGCTTAACTGCCGAGTTCGGAATGGGATCGGGTGTGACCCCGTCGCTACAGGCACCAGGACTCTATGCTCACCCATCATCATGTTCCGGCTTCCCCCGGATCCACGCAAGAAGCGTGGTGCGGGGTTGGGAAGATGATGGGGCTCGATGACGTTGGATCGACTGATCTCTGACGGACCTATGGGTGCTCCATTGGGTCTATACCCAGGGTGTAGCACACGAATAGGACTCTGAGTTATCCGAAGACAATGCAAAAAGAAAAATGTTCAATTGCCCGTTCGTACCACTCGGCTGAACACGTTACCGTGCGTACACCTGTGGCCGATCTAGCCGGTGTTCTTCCGGCGGGCTGATGGAGAAACGCAATCTTAGGAGGGGCTTCCCACTTAGATGCTTTCAGCGGTTATCCCTTCCGAACTTAGCTACCCTGCGATGCCGCTGACGCGACAACAGGTACACCAGAGGTTCGTCCACTCCGGTCCTCTCGTACTAGGAGCAGCTTCCTTCACGTTTCTAAGTGATCACGGTGGATAGAGGCCAAACTGTCTCACGACGTTCTGAACCCAGCTCGCGTACCGCTTTAATTGGCGAACAGCCAAACCCTTGGGACCTTCTCCAGCCCCAGGATGCGATGAGCCGAC
>Ga0172379_10002517_pt1 | contig 32003 bp, 21 predicted proteins | sample GrowelOW334metaG_FD_119756 | JGI IMG/M metagenome (GOLD analysis project Ga0172379, IMG submission 119756) | Groundwater microbial communities from an aquifer near a municipal landfill in Southern Ontario, Canada - Groundwater well OW334 metaG | ecosystem: Environmental > Aquatic > Deep...
CGCCGGTGCCAATGCTGTCGAGTGCGGCCTTTCCTCCACTCCGGCCATGTATATGTCGACCGTTTTCACCAAAACCAGGTATGAGGGTGCGGTTATGCTAACCGCCAGCCATCTCCCGTTTAATCGTAACGGTATGAAATTTTTCACACGGGATGGGGGTCTGGATAAAGCTGACATCACTTCAATCCTCGAAAGGGCATCCTCAGGAAAGTCATTAAAATCTGATGTTTTCGGAATTTTATCTTCCTTCAGCCTGATCGGTGAATATTCGGATTTTCTGGTCGGCCGGATCAGGACGGCTGTCAATCACCCGGAATATTATAGTACACCCCTTCTCGGTTTTCACATCGTCGTGGATGCCGGCAACGGTTCGGGCGGATTCTTTGCCGATAGGGTACTACTGCCACTGGGCGCCGATACCCAAGGCAGCCAGTTTCTTGACCCCGATGGCCGGTTCCCGAATCATGTGCCTAATCCTGAGGATGATGCAGCGATGGAATCCATTCAAAAAGCCGTTCTGGAAAACCATGCCGACATCGGGATTATTTTCGATACTGATGTCGATCGTTCAGCGGTGGTGGATCATACCGGGACCATCATCAACCGGAACCTGCTTATCGGATTGATATCCGCTATTATCCTGGAGGAACATCCGGGTACAGCAATCGTTACCGATTCAATCACCTCCGATGGCCTTTCCAATTTTATCAACCGGGATCTTAAAGGAATACACCATCGTTTTAAAAGGGGATATAAAAACGTAATCAATGAGTCGGTCAGGCTGAATAAGGAAGGCACCGAGTCATGGCTTGCGATTGAAACCAGCGGCCATGCTGCATTGAAAGAAAACCACTTCCTCGACGACGGGGCCTACCTGGTTACGAAAATCCTGATCAAAGCGGCTCAACTTCGATTGAAAGGGGAGAGTTTCCATACCCTGACCAAATCCATGCAGCTGCCGTTTGAGAGCAGGGAATACCGGATAAAAATAAACAACCCCGGCTTTAAAGCTTATGGAACCCAGGTGATTGCTGACCTGCAGGTATTTGTCAAAAAGATTGATGGCTGGAGCATTGTTTCCGAAAATCATGAGGGGATCCGGGTAGCCTGCAAAAGGGAGAGCGGCAATGGCTGGTTCCTGCTTCGTCTCTCCCTTCACGATCCGGTCATGCCCCTGAATGTGGAATCGAACCAGGCCGGCGGCGTGAACCTGATTATGTCATACCTGCGGGAATTCATAGCTAATTATAAGGAGCTAGCAAACTAGTATAACCTTCGGAGCAGTGTCATCCCCGCGAAGGCGGGGACCCCGTCACGCTGGTAGGATTTCATCAGGCGGGGACCCAGTCACGCTAACAGTATGTTCCCGAAGTGACCCGCTCATTCACCGGCCACCAGCATCCCCTTTTACCAGAATCTTACCTGCATCACCCCCTGTCCCGTAAGTTCAACTGTGGGAGGTAGCTCACCTAGGATGGTCTCGCCTGTGTCACAGTGATAAATTTTTCCACCGGAATTTGGTTTCAGGGTGAATTTATCCGGCGTTTTTCCAGGATTATACAAGGTCAGGATGAACCCTTCACCATCGTCGGCCGGCTTAAATGCGATAACGGTTACGGCCTTGGCATCGAGAGTGAAAGGCACCGAATAAACATCCTTGCCGGCAGGCCGGATAACCAGCGGTTGGCTGAATCCGGTGGCAAACCGCGAAGCTTCGGTGGCGTCAAAAGCGGCATGAGGTCTCAGGATGTATCTGAAAACAACAGGACCTTCCTGGTGCTGGCGGTAATTGGTTCCCCAATGATTATTCATGGCCCAGGAATAGAATGTTTGGGTGGGCTGGACTTTTTTTCTCCAGATATCCGGATTATTCTGTGACCCGATCAGCGTGGCTGAAATTTCCCCCACTTCCACCAGCGGTGCATCCAGGGTGACCCAGGTAATGCCTTCATTATCATTGGATACATCGGCCCATCGACCAACGGTGAACCAGTTTTTACAGGCACTCGGCATCTGATCCTTCTCGGGTATCATCTGACCCAGTGGCAGGTCCAGTCTCATGATCCCCTGATTAACCGCAAACGGAAATCCAAAATTCACACTCTCCTTGTTTTTATTCTGCGCATCAAACCATTCACCGATTTTCTCAGGCATCGGTGCACGCTTTTTATCTACAACGTTGACGATAACCAAAAAGTCAGCATTGTCGGCCAGCCATAATTGACGGGTCAGATTGTTGCAACCCGGGGCCTCAGAGGTAATTTCCAAACATCCGACCAACGGGCCCTTTTCTTTTATCGTGATTTTGACTTTTCCGTTTCCTTTAAGATTTGACAGGTCATTGCCTTCCAGGAAAATATATTGGTTCGCCGCGCGGCCGCCGGTTTTGTCGATGAGGTTCTTCCCGGTCCTGTTGTCAATCAAGGAAATAATGTCCCCCCTTACCGGATCTATTTCGCATTGAATCAGGTTATTGAGGATAGTATTTTGCCCAACGGCAACAGATCCTTCCGGGAAAGCTTTTCCAGGCATCAAACTATAGCGTGAGGATGAAAAGGGTGCCACAGTTACCCCGAGAACGGCAAGTTCACCATTACTCAACCTCTGTGTTTTCAATGGTTTTCCGGTTTCATCAACCACCTTCTCACCAATGGAACTCTGCTCTTTCGATAAGAAAACCATTTCATTCCGTTTCCAGCCGGTAGTATTAACGATATCTAATTTATGAGGGATGACATCAACGGACAGGGATTTGTATAATTCATCGGTCATCAGGGCTGCATCATCGGCATAGCTTTTTTTGATTTCCCACTGTTCTTTGGTCATCTGATTTTCAGGATCCGTAATGCTGCACCAGGCACCCCAGGTGTGCTCAGAATATAATAGCACCTTATTCCATGCTTCTTCAAATTTTTTAGCCGGAAAATTTTCCGGGTTTTGCAAAGCCCAAAGAACCTCTGCCTGACTGAGTTTTTCGGCTGTATTCCGGTTAAGGCCTGTCTCAAGTGCGGACGATCCTGCCCCGTCTTCCCAGTAAGGAGTCCAGTCGCCGGCGACCGATGGGATCTGATTTCCATATTTCTTTTCAAAAGCGCCAAAAGCCTCACTCGTGGATGAGATAATAAATTTCGGCCAGGTATACTTTGTATTCCAGTCTTTTACAAATTCACAGATGGCCGGGTCGGGAACAGCATTATCCCCGTGACCGCTCCAGCGGATATGGGCAATATCATAAGGATAGTTCATTTTGCCCAGCTGTCCGAGGTAATCGGTCACCCATTCCGGGGTCAGTTTCGAAATCATATGGGAGAGAGCATAACCCTTCAGCGGTATCCATACCAGGACTTTCTCCTGTCCGGATGGGGAAACCCACCAGAATGGCTTGTTTTCCCACTTGACCAGGATATCTCCGATCCGGTCGAAATAGTTTGGAGCTACCGAGAAATAACGGATACCCGCCTGTGCCATGGCGGTCACCGTTCCCCAGGTATACCCGGGCACGTCGCTGATCATTGCAGCGTCAATTTTCTGTCCGGTGGTTTTTGCCAGTTGCGTCGTATATTTAAAAAGGTGCAGGAGTTCCTCGGGTCGGCATAACCCTGTTAATTCATTCAGATACATTCCGTTAAAGGAGATCTGTCCGTTCCGGGCCGCCTCAAAAAAATCCTTTTTCGCCTGTTCGCCCAAACGGTTCAGGTATAAATCAGCTGCCCAGGTTACCTCCACATTCCAAATAAAACGGGCACCCTCCGGGTATCCAGCCGTTTGTTTGGCATACCTGATGCCGTCAACCAGGTTCTGAACCTGTTTGGCTTCAATGGCTGTCTGGATTTCAGTATACCCGATATCGGTGTGGGAATGTGGCAGGATATACACTGTCATTTTCCTTACCGGATTGATCAGCAAATCTTTGACGGCTAACTTTTGATCTCCTTTTTGGATTGTAAACTGAAAAATTCCCGCCTGGGTTACTTCAGGGCGCTTTACTTTAATAATCTGGCTTCCGGGAACAATGCTGACAGGCATCAAAGCGGTCCCGTTGGAGGTCAGCTGGCCTAAAAAGGATTTACCGGCATACTGAACAGTCAGGGTCACATCCCGGTAAAGTTGCCCCCCTTCGGAATAAACGCCCTGTGAAGCCAATATATTGGTTATGGCCAGATAAGAGCTCATGGGTTCTGTTTTAAGTGAGGAAGGTCCTTCAAGCCTTAGCGCATCATATAATATCCAACTACCGGATTTTGATGTGATTGATATTTCGTTGACTCCCTTTTTTAATAGTGTTGAGGCAAATGCGACTTTAATTTGATAAGGCTTGCCTGCTGACGGTTCGCCATTGATGGATTGGTCCCCGCCTCCGGCTGGCATATCCAGGGAGAAAACCTGGTTGTTTATCTTGATTTCGAGTTTTGGGGGTATCGAGTTTTGTGTATCGGCCAGATCAATGACCAGATTACAGGAGTCGCCCTTACCTCCTTCTTTCATGCCAAAGGCAACTGTGTAAGTGTGCGGCCTTCCACCGGCCCAGGCATCACCGGGACCAGGCTGCACATAAGGCCAATCCTTCGAAGCATCGGATGCTCCAACAATATAGAACCCGTCTTGCGAGAACTTCCTGTGATCCGAAGGAGCCAGTGCAAATTCTGCCGTGTTGCGGTCGGTCTTGCCGATCTGCCAAACGATTTTTGTTTTTTTCTCAGATGCGGTCAGTTGCATCGTAATAAGGGCCAGTCCGATCACCAGACCCATTTTTGAAAAGTGAGGAGATTTTGCCATTTTGAGTAAAAGGTTTTTCCGTGTTTCGTTATCTGCGGCCCATGTGCCTGATCTGAAAATCCTGAATTGTTACTTTGTTTTTCCCGGGATAATAGGCCTGACAAATCATTTTTGCGTCGGCCGGAGAGGCACCGATTTTTCCCCGCAGCCGCAACAACTTCCAACCATGGCCGATATCCTGTAATGATCCGGAATCTTCAAAATAGATTCCATCCTGATCCGATTGCAGCGACCTGGCGATCAGCCGGCATCCGGCTTCCTGGTCATTGCTTAAAATCCGTACTGTGACTTCCAGATAATCACCAGCCCTGATATCAGTTATCGGTATTTCACGGCTAACGGGTGCGGCCGGCGATAATTCCTTTTTATCCTGCAATTCCTGTACCTCTAGAAGCGTGGTCCAGTTTTCACTGTTCCTGATCCTGATCACGCGGTCCTCATTGGATGGATTGGAGAAAAGGGTATCTGCCCTGAATTGTGTTCCATACTTCCTTGCCAGTATTTGCATATACGTCAGCATTTGCCCGGCATTTCTGCCCGGAGAGGAGAAAAGAAAGATATCCCGGCCGCTGAAAAGAATAGATTCCGGATCCGCCAGGGCAGTCCGGAATAATCCCGGATTCTGATCCGCCCCTTCATAGGTGAGTATATTAGGGTACAACCGGCTGCATTCCGGGTAATAAATCTGTCTGCCGGCCACGTAACTCATTCCGTAAACCAGTGCATTTTCAACAACGGGACCGGCCAGCCAGGTGGGCTCAATGAAAAGAAAATCTTTTTTGGTGATATGGCCAGCGTAAAATTCACTTGTTTTCAGATTGGCGTTTTTCTGCACTACCCTCGACCGGTATTGGGCAGGCAAAGGCATGACGGATAAAAGAATCAGGAGAGTTAGAATAATGGCACTCGAATAGTTATGGATCTTATCCGATTTGATAAGAGGCCTGGCCAGGTTCCAAATGATGAACAGTGCCAATCCGCAGAGGCTTAATACCGGGGCAAAATAATAAACCTTGAAGTGCTTGGAAACCAGGATGAATCCAATGACCGAAGCAGCAATAAACCCAATCAGCAGAAGTATTTGCCGGTTATCTGCACCGGTGTTCATCTTTCTCAGGTAATGAGCGGCGATCAGTCCGATGGAGAGGATCAGGATCATGGTGAAGGCCGGATTATTAGTCAGCAATTCCCCGAAATTATGAATAAAGGACTTCCAGTTAATCACCTGCTGCGATCCGGCACCATACAGCCCGTCATGGGAAACCACCCCCGAAATGAACCGCCTGAATTCCTTGAATTTGTCTAAAATCGGCAGGACGCTGATTATAAAGGCCCCGGCAATGGATGCGGTATAGATCAGCCGGTTACGGATGTCAGGAATGAGAAGCAACGGGATGATCAATACCGGGAGAAAATTAAATTTAGTTGCAAAACCGACTCCCATCAATATCCCCGAAAGTATCGCATAAAGTCTGGCTGTATAATTTTCGGTGAATAAATATTTTATGGTAATACCCGCTAAAACCAGGCTGTAAAGAATCAGAATCCGGTCGGGATTATAACGGATCGGCATATCGATCAAAACTGCACTCAACAGAAAGGAGGATTGCAGAATAACCACACCCATCATCTTCCCATGGGTTTTCATCGCAAGTCGCCCAAGCCAGAAAATCAATAAAAACGTGAGCATCGAGAGGAACAAGGAGGAAAACGAGAGATATAATTCGGGGCGGGAGATTACATCCTGGGTAATGGGTCCTTGCCCAACGAGAATGTGGGTGGCACGGATAAACAGGCCGGTGAGCATCTGAAATGGAGTGCCCGGGTGATCGGTATGCCCGATATTATGAAAATTCAGCGTGGCGCAGTTGAGCCCGTTGAGCAGGTAAGGATACTCCGGATCTGATCTGGAGAGGGAATAGGGACCGCCTAAGAGGTTGAGCTGAAGGCTCCAGACCAGGTAAAGGACTGGAATGATAAAAAGGATGAGTTGCCGTAATCTGTTGGTGGACATGGGTTCAGGCTTTTGATGACTGGGATATACAATCAACGGGTAAATTTTATTTTTCTCGCAGAAAAAAGACTCATACGTATCAGCAGGATTCCATGTTTAAACCGGCTGATCTGGGTTGACCCATATTCCCGGTCGCGGTACCTGACTATCACTTCAGTAATTTTCAAATTTAATTTTGCTGCACCAAAAATCAGGTCAAAATCTCCGAAAGGATCGAAATCCCCGAAATATTTCCGGTTATTCTTTATCAATTCGTAGTCTTTTTTAAAAAGGACTTTTGTGCCGCATAGTGTATCCTTTAACCTCTGACCAAGAATATAGGAAAAAAACCATCCGAAAAACTTGTTAGCCAGGTAATTAAGAAATCGCATGGCATCCTTGTCCATGGGATAGACCAACCGGCAGCCGTTGATGAATTCCCCCCGGTTCATCGAAAGCGCTTCGTAAAATTTCGGCATGTCCTCCGGTGGGGTGGTGAGGTCAGCATCCAGGATCATCAGGATTTCCCCGCTCGCCGCTTCAAAAGCCTCCCTAACCGCGTTGCCCTTGCCTTTACCAGACTGCTTCATGGCTTTTATGTCCTGGTCGGGATAGGCCGCTTTTACCCTGAGTATTTCGTCCCAGGTATCGTCACTCGAAAAACCTTCGATAAATATGAATTCCTGATGGCTGCCGAACGCAGGGGTACGGGTGATGGCATTTTCAATATTGCCTTTTTCATTCCGCGCCGGAATCACAATACTTACTGAATACTCCTCCTGCTTCCTGAATACAGGCCGTGCTGTGATCAGGTTTATCAGGCAGAAACTGTTGAATCCCGGAAGATTGGCAATAAAAGTGTTGAATATCAGGTTTAAAACCGGCACATAAAATGGCATGAGCAGTTTTCGGTCAACCTTTACAATTTCAAATTCTTCGATATTCAATAATCCGGCTATGTCATTTACCGTCAACCAACTCTGAAGGGGCTGTTTCGCTTTAAGTCCAATCATTTCGCCAAATCGGAGGACAGGCTCCCACAAATAGCTGTATGAGGAAATGATGATCTTTGTTCGGGGATGGATCAGGTTTCTGAGATTTCTCACCACTTCCTGGATGTCCCACAAAGAGCTGAGCAGATCGCTCATGATGACATAATCGAAACGGATATCTGATTTAAATTCCCCGGCATCTGCATGATGGAATTGCAGATCAGGATATTTAATCCTTGCCCTTTCAATCATTCCTTCCGAAAAATCAATGCCGCATCCTGTTCCCGGTTTTACTGCATTCAGCAGATCGCCGGTCCCGCATCCTAGTTCCAGAACGGTTGAACCTTCAGGTATGATCATGCGATATTGCTTTTCCAGAGTTCGGTGGTAAAACCGGTTACGTTTCAGCCATTTGTCGCGACGTGCCGCGAGGCGATCAAAATAATCATGGATCAATTCTCTTCCGGTATCTGACATGCTTCGATTGTTAACGCCTTAAAATTAACATCAATTATATTTCCCCAATGAATTATTATTTGACTGCAGGCTGTTAGGATAGGATGTATAAATATAAATTTTAGTCAAATAATTGCCATTTAGCATCTTATTCACAAATATCTCCATTAAATTTAGGTTGGAATTACAATCTTTATCAGATGAATGATCAAACCGGGTTCCTCGAAAAAATCAAACCGCTACTAGAAGACTCTACCCACCTTTTTCCAAATTATCTTTCCGGATTATCACATGATATCAGGACGCCATTGAGTGCTATCATCGGTTTTTCCGATTTGCTGGCTGAACCCCGCGTTTCCAGGGTCGATCAGCGCAATTACTGTTTGATGATCGCCCGTAGCTCACGCAAGCTCCTCGACCTGATGTCGAACCTGATTGATCTGGCCAAGATGGAAACCGGAAACCTTGAATTGTTCAGTAAAAATGTATATATTAAGGACTTCGTCGAAGATGTGAAGCTCGAGTTCAGGGAGATGGTTACCCTTTATGATAAAAACCATCTGGCCATTACCTATTCGGCCCCAACGGATAACCTGGCCTGTGTTTTTACCGATAAAGGGCGATTATTTCAGATTATTAAAATTCTGTTGGAGAACAGCCTGCGGTTTACGAAAGAGGGAGGTATCAACCTGCTGATTAAAGAGGAACCGCTCTCCCACTGGACCATCGAAATTCGTGATACAGGTTGTGGAATTGATCAGGTGACCATGGCCAACTTATTCGATATGTTTCCTCCTGCCGAGGTATCCATGGCAAAAAAAATGAAATCCCGCGGAATGAGCCTCACCGTGGTCAAAAAACTGTGCGATATGATGGGAATCAGCATCGAAGCCCACAGTCAGCTCGGCGTTGGTACCGTGATGAGGCTTTCGGTACCGATTAAAACCAGATAACCAACGAGTTTTCGGTAACACAGTAATTTACCCTCGGAGCAGTGTCATCCCCGCCACCACAAAGCTACCTTCGGCAGCAGTGTCATCCCCGCGGAAGCGGGGACCGCTTGACGCTAACGAGGTATTGAAAACCGCTCCAGCTGAATGCCATGTTAAGGGGAGCGGTCCCCGCTTTCGCGGGGATGACACTGCTGCCGAAGGTAAAGTACTTCCAACTCCCTACTTCTTCATATGTCTCTCCATCTCCCGGTCCGTGTCCTTCTTCTTCAAATCCTCGCGTTTGTCGTGAATTGCCTTACCGCGGGCCAATCCGATCTCCAGTTTGGCTAATCCGGCGTCGGTGAGAAAAAGTTCGATCGTGACAATGGTAAACCCTTTCTCTTTTACCTTCCGTTCGAGCTTGGTTAACTCATGTCGCGAAAGAAGAAGCTTCCGGTCACGCTTGGGAATATGGTTGTTGTGTGTGCCAAAACTGTATTCAGCAATCTGTAATCCCCTGGCATACAATTCCCCGTCTATGAAATTGCACCATGAATCCGACAAGCTGGCCTTTCCCTGACGGATCGATTTTATTTCGGTGCCGTAGAGTACAATTCCAGCGGTAAATTTCTCAAGGATTTCATACTCCCTGTATACCTGTTTGTTGGATATGCTGATCTTATTGGCCATTCTGTTTTCGTTGGGCACAAAAGTACTACTTTTATTGCTCATGATTAAGCTTGATCGATCCGGAACTGGTCTGCTGGTGGTGTTAGGCCACACCGCCGGAGGAAAGACCGCCCTGGCTGCCAGTCTGGCCATCCGGTTGGACGGTGAGATCATCAGCGCCGATTCGCGACAGGTATACCGCGGCATGGATATCGGAACCGGTAAGGATCTTTCTGATTATCAGGTTGGTGAGACGAAGGTAAAATATCATCTGATCGATTTGGCCGACGCAGGGGAAAAGTATTCCCTCTTTGATTTTCAACGGGATTTCACCAGGTCTTATGTAGATATCCGGAACCGGGGCAAATTCCCTATCCTGTGTGGAGGAACGGGACTGTATATCGAATCTCTTCTCCGGGGATACAACCTGGCGGAGGTTCCGGTCAACGAAACCTTCAGGAAAAGTATTGCTGATCAATCGATGGAACAGCTCACCGAACTCCTGATGTCCTTTGGTCCAGTTCATAATCATTCAGATACCACCAGCCGCGAACGCCTGGTGCGCGCCCTGGAGATCGCCTCTGCAAAAAAAACTGCCCGACCCCCGGATCCGGTAATCAGCAAGATGAATGCCAGGGTATTTGGTATCAGCTTTGACACGGAAATCCGCCGGCAGCGGATCACCCAACGGTTAACCGAAAGACTGGAAAATGGGATGATCAATGAGGTAAGGTCGCTCCTTCTGACGGTTAAGCCTGAAGATCTGATGTATTACGGCCTGGAATATAAATATCTGACCCAATACTGTATGGGGGAAATTTCCTATGATCAGATGTTCACCCAGCTTAATACCGCCATCCATCAGTTTGCAAAACGCCAGATGACCTGGTTCCGCGGGATGGAACGACGCGGCATCCCGATAACGTGGATCCCCGGGGAAATATCTTTGAATGAAAAAATCGACCTCGTTTTGAAACAGCTCTAAATTCCCCTCGGAGTTGTGTCATCCCCGCCACCGCAAAGGCACCCTCGGAGCGGTGTCATCCCCGCGAAGGCGGGGACCGTGTCGCTTATCATGACATTCTGAAAGAGCCGTCAAGGGCACCTCGTTATCGTCGGGCGGTCCCCGCATGCGCGGGGATGACACTTCTCCGAGGGTGAAAAATGTTATTCTTCTAGAAATTGGGGCTCAGCAGGAACTGCTCGTAGAAATCATCAATCACCTTAACAGCCTCTTCTGCTGTATCAACCAGGTGGAACAGGTCGAAATCAGTTACTGCTATGTTGTGCTCTTTTGAATGCATCACTTCCTTCATCCACTTGATGAGCCCCCCCCAGTATTCCTTGCTGACCATGACAATCGGGAATTTGCCGATCTTGCCGGTCTGGATCAGGGTAAGGGCTTCGAATAACTCATCAAAGGTGCCAAACCCGCCCGGTAATACGATAAATCCCTGGGAATACCTCATAAACATGGTTTTCCGGACAAAGAAATAATCGAAACTGATCAGCTTGTCCGAATCCACATAAGTGTTACGGTTCTGTTCATGGGGAAGGTCGATATTCATCCCGATGGATTTTCCTTTACCACGCTGGGCCCCTTTATTTGCAGCTTCCATAATCCCCGGTCCTCCCCCGGTGATCACCCCGTAACCGAGTTTGGTCAGACGATATCCGATCTCTTCGGCAATGATATAATATTTGTGATCGGTGGTGGTCCTGGCCGAACCAAAAACGGCGACACTCGGACCCAGTTTGCCAAGTTTTTCAAAACCATAAACAAACTCAGCCATCACCTTGAAGATCTGCCAGGAATTTTCAGTTTTTAATTCATTCCAGGATTTGTTCTTAAATGCGTCCCGGATCATATCGTCTTCATTCATATCGGCTTGTTTGTTTTGTTGTACGAAATTAATACTTCTTTTAGGAATTTACCGGTGTAGGAGCCTTCCTGAAGGACTATTTCTTCGGGTTTGCCGGTGGCGACAATATTTCCGCCGGCCAGTCCACCTTCAGGGCCCATATCTATTATATAATCCGCTACTTTAATGACCTCCATATTGTGTTCAATAACCACAACCGTATTTCCCTGCTCCACCAGCCGGTTCAATACCCCAAGAAGTACGCGGATATCTTCGAAATGCAGGCCGGTAGTGGGTTCATCTAAAATGTAAAGCGTGCGGCCGGTGTCTTTTTTTGCCAGTTCGTTGGCCAGCTTTACCCGCTGTGATTCCCCACCTGATAAAGTGGTCGAGGATTGGCCAAGCGTGATGTAACCCAGACCGACATCATTCAGGGTACGCAGGGCTCTGACAATGCCAGGGGAATTTTCAAAAAACTCCATGGATTGACTGATCGTCATATCCAGTATGTCCGCAATGGATTTGCCCTTGTACCTGACTTCCAGGGTCTCCCGGTTATACCTTTTACCGTTGCATGCTTCGCAATGAACATAAACATCCGGGAGGAAATTCATTTCAATGGTTTTCATGCCTGCACCCTGGCAGGTTTCGCAGCGCCCACCTTTCACATTGAATGAAAATCTGCCCGGCTCATAACCCCTGACCTGAGATTCAGGAAGCTTGGCAAGCAAGTTCCTTATCTCCCCGAAAACACCGGTATAGGTTGCCGGATTGGACCGGGGCGTCCGGCCGATCGGTGACTGGTCAACCACGATTACCTTGTCGATGAGTTCCATTCCCTGTATTGATCCGTACGGCAACGGATCCTGTACCGACCGGTAAAAGGCCTGGCTCAGAATAGGATGCAGGGTTTCGTTGATCAAGGAGGATTTCCCGCTTCCGGATACTCCGGTGACGCAAATAAACTTCCCAAGCGGTATGCTGATATCCACATTCTTCAGATTATGGCCGGTGGCCCCTTTCAATACCAGTTGCTTTCCGCTGGAAGTCCTTCGGTTTACCGGTATTTCAATTCTCTTTTCCCCTTTCAGATAAGCTCCGGTCAGTGTGTCAGCCCTGATAATGTCGGCGGGTGATCCGGTTGCTACAATCATGCCGCCGTGACGGCCGGCATGGGGGCCCATGTCAATTACGTGGTCGGCCGAGAGGATCATGTCTTCATCATGTTCCACAACAATCACAGAATTGCCCAGGTCACGGAGCTGCTTCAATGCACCGATCAGCTGAAGGTTATCACGGTGATGAAGCCCGATGCTGGGTTCATCAAGAATATACAAAACGTTCACCAACTGTGATCCTATCTGGGTAGCCAGCCTGATGCGCTGACCTTCGCCGCCGGAAAGACTTTTGGTGCTCCGGTTGAGCGACAGGTAATTCAAGCCGACATCGAGCAGGAACTTCAGACGCGACCGGATCTCCTTCAATACATCCCTGGCAATCTGCTGCTGTGTGGAGGATAACCTGGATTCAATATCATCGAACCAGGTCAGGAGCTGCGAAATGTCCATTTCGGCCAGCTCGGCGATATTCTTGCCATCGAATCGGAAAAACCGGCTTTCTTTTTTGAGCCTGGTGCCTTCACATTCGGGACAAGGGCTGGTCCGGATAAACTGATCCACCCATTTCTGGGCTTTTTTGGAGTTTGATTCATCCTTTTGCTGGCTGATATAAGTGACAATCCCTTCGAAACTCAGAAAATAGTTGGACGACAGGCCTAACGGGGTATTTTCCAGCTTGAACGATTCATCCGATCCAAGCAGAATAATCTGAAGCGCCTCTTCGGGCAGATCGCAAATGGGATCGTCCAGTTTAAATCCATATTTTCTGGCAATGGCTTCCAGCTGCCAGAAAATCATGCTTTGCCGGTACTTTCCAAGCGGAACTATGCCGCCATCACGGATGCTTATTTTGTCATCCGGAATGATCTTGCTGTTGTCGATTTCATGCACATATCCCAATCCTTTGCAAACCGGACAGGCACCCTGCGGACTGTTAAAAGAAAAGCTGTTGGGAGCCGGTTCATCATAGGAAATACCGGTGGTGGGGCACATCAGGTGCCGGCTGAAGAAGGTGGGCATCTGACCTTCAAACCCCGTAATCAGGATGACTCCCTTGCCTTCTTTCATCGCAGCCTGAATGGAGTCCTTCATGCGTTTCGCCTGATCGGGACCGGCCACCAGCCTGTCGACAACCATTTCTATATTATGCGTTTTATACCGGTCGAGTTTTAAACCGGGGAGCAACTCCCTGATCGATCCATCGATACGGGCATAGATATATCCCTTTTTCCGGATTTGTTCAAAGAGCTCCTTGTAGTGCCCTTTCCTTGATTTTACAAGCGGCGAAAGAATAAGAATTTTTTCACTGGTGAACTTTTCAAGAATTCTCGAAAGAATATGATCATCGGTATACCGTACCATTTTCTCCCCGGTCTCCCAGGAAAAAGCTTCCGCAGCCCGCGCAAAGAGCAGTCGCAGAAAATCGTATATCTCGGTTGTGGTACCCACCGTGCTTCGTGGATTTTTACTCGTCGTTTTTTGCTCGATGGAGATTACCGGGCTTAATCCGGTTATCTGATCCACATCCGGCCGTTCCATGCTTCCGAGAAATTGCCGGGCATAGGCCGAAAAGGTTTCCATATACCTTCGCTGACCTTCGGCATAGATAGTGTCGAAAGCGAGGGATGACTTGCCGCTCCCGCTTAAACCGGTGATCACCGTAAGTTTGTGACGCGGAATTTTTACGTCAACGTTACGAAGGTTGTGCACCCGGGCACCGGTAACTTCAATAAACTGGTCGCCTGTCATTTTACTATAAATGAATGACCTCCCCGAAAGCGGCGGCAGCAGCCTCCATGATGGCTTCGGACATGGTCGGGTGTGGATGTATGGTTTTAATCAGTTCATGGCCGGTGATTTCAAGTTTCCGGGCAACTACAATTTCTGCGATCATTTCAGTGACATTACTGCCAATCATATGAGCGCCAAGTAGTTCTCCGTGACTGGAGTCGAATATCAGTTTCACAAACCCATCCTTGGCGCCGGCTGCACTTGCTTTACCTGAGGCGGTAAATGGAAATTTGCCCACCTTGATGTCAAATCCGGCTTCTTTGGCTGCCTTTTCCGTGTAGCCAACCGAAGCAACCTCGGGGGTGGTATAAGTACATCCGGGCACATTATTGTAATTCAAAGGCTCCGGATCCAATCCGGCAATTTTTTCCACACAGATGATGCCCTCAGCTGAAGCTACATGCGCCAAGGCATGTCCGGGTACGATATCCCCGATAGCATAAATACCCGGTGCCGAGGTCCTGTAAAATGGATCTACTTTTATTTTTCCTTTTTCCAGTGCCACTCCGGCCGATTCAAGTCCGATGTTTTCGATGTTGGGTGTAATGCCAACCGCCGAAAGAACCATTTCAGCCTCTTTCGTCTCCACTCCCTTTTTTGTTTTTATCGATACAACACAGGTCCCGTCTTTAATTGTTACCGATTCAACCGAGGAATCAGTCATAATCTTGATTCCGGCTTTTTTCAGCGAGCGGGCCAATGCTTTTGAAACCTCTTCATCTTCCAGAGGAACAATCTCGGGAAGGAATTCAACCAGGGTCACATCCGTTCCCATCGTATTATAAAACGAAGCCAATTCTGTTCCGATAGCTCCCGATCCCACAACGATCATGGAAACAGGCAGTTTTTCCAATGCAAGTGCCTCCCGGTAACCGATAATTTTCTTGCCGTCCTGTTTCAGATTCGGTAATTCCTTCGACCGTGCCCCGGTAGCAACAATGATACTGGTGGCTTCATAAACGGTAACCGAACCCGAGGCATCAGTAACTGAAATCTTTCCGGATCCGGCGAGCTGTCCGAAACCCTGGATCACATCGATTTTGTTTTTCTTCATTAGGAATTGAACGCCTTTACTCATTCCATCAGCTACCGTCCTGCTCCGCCCGATGATGGCAGTAAAATCCGGCTTAACGGTTCCATCTAAAACAACCCCGTATTCAGCTGCATGCCTGACATAATCGAGAACCTGAGCCGACTTAAGCAAGGATTTCGTTGGTATGCATCCCCAGTTCAGGCAGATCCCTCCTAATTCGGCTTTTTCGATTATTGCTGTCTTGAGACCAAGCTGTGCAGCCCTGATGGCTGCAACATATCCGCCCGGACCGCTGCCTACCACTATCAAATCATAATTCATAAGTTCCAAATTAAAAACTTGTAAAAATACGGCCAATTATTGTAATTTTCAGATGGAATTTTCCGCAGAGACGCATATATGCGTCCCTACATTAAACCCAAACGGAGATTAAATGTTATGAAAAAGTTCAAATTCACCCGGATCCTCCTCATCATTGTGGCGGTTATAGCCGTAGCATATGCTGTTTGTCCGCAATACCTTAGAAAAGCTTTGGTGTATCAACAGGTTGATATTGATGACTATAAGATTTTTGATAACCGGGTGGTAATCGCCGGGAATTCTGAACCCTGGGCCGAGATACCCGGATATGATAAGAAAGAAATCCCGGCACCTTATGTGGCACAGTTCGACAAGTTCAAGACAGTAGCCTTCCTCGTAATAAAAGATCAAAAAATTCTTTTTGAGAAATTCTGGGATGGCTATTCCCCAGATTCAAAGTCAAATTCTTTTTCCATGGCTAAGTCTATCGTATCACTGCTGATAGGTATTGCCATGGATGAGGGATTTATTCAAAGTGTTGATCAACCGGTTGGCGATTATCTTCCTGAATTCAAGGAGGGTGATAAAGCCAGGGTGACCATCCGCCACCTGTTGGAAATGAGTTCGGGACTGAGCTGGGATGAGGCTTATTCCAGTGCCTTTTCAATGACAACCAAGGGTTATTACGGAAAAGATCTGCCTGGATTGGTGCTGAATCAGACCGTTCTGCGCGAACCGGGCATATTCCATGATTACAAAAGCGGCAACACCCAGCTGCTGGCTCTAATTCTGGAAAGGGCAGTACATCAAAAGGTTAGCTCCTATGCTTCCGAAAAACTATGGATACCGATGGGTGCCCAGCACGATGCCCTCTGGTCGGTGGATAAACCAAACGGTGTGGAGAAAGCTTATTGCTGTTTTAACACCGATGACCGCGATTTTGCCCGGTTCGGACAACTCATACTGAACCATGGCAAGTGGAACGGCAAACAACTGGTGTCAGAATCCTATCTTAAACAGGCACTGACTCCTGCCAGTCATCTGATCGATGTGAACGGCAAGAATGTGGATTACTATGGATGGCAGTGGTGGCTGATGAAGTATCGCGGTTACGATGTTGATTATATGAGAGGAGTGAACGGACAATATGTGATTGTAATTCCGGATATCAACACGATAATCGTAAGGCTGGGTCATAAACGCGCCACCGAAAGGATCAACGGGATTCCGGCTGATTTCTTCACCTGGATAGATACCGGCCTGGAATTGGCCGGGGAGAAATAGTGTTATCGGGTTGTACCGCCCGCCCGGTTGTTATGTTTATGATATTCGCTGATCAGTTTGGCTGCCCCCTGAAAGGAAGTGATCCGTCCTTCCATCACCTGCCGTTCAATATCTTTCAAGCGCCTTGAAATGTGAGGGTCGTGGTAAAAACCGTCGAGGAGCTGTTCCCGGATGGTGGAGTACATCCAGTTTTTTGATTGTTCCCGGCGCCGTTTTTCGAGGAATCCATTCCCGTTGACATGGTCAAAGAATTCATTTAATATCCCCAGCAGGGTATCGAGCCCCTGATTTTCACGTGCGGAAATGGCAAGAACCCTGGGCGACCAGCCGCTTTCAGCCGGAGGAAATAAATGCAACGCATTCCGGTATTCCATGCAGGCAAGATCCGCCGATCGTAAATTATTACCATCAGCTTTGGTAATCGCAATTGTATCAGCCATTTCCATGATTCCGCGCTTGATCCCCTGTAATTCATCCCCGGCACCGGCCAGCATCAGCAGGAGAAAAAAATCAACCATGGAATGAACGGCAGTTTCCGACTGACCCACACCAACCGTTTCAATAAATACCACATCAAACCCGGCTGCTTCGCATAAAATCATGGTTTCCCTTGTTTTCCGGGCTACACCTCCCAGGGAGCCACCTGCTGCCGATGGTCTGATAAAGGCGTGAGGATCATTGCTTAGCTGTTCCATGCGGGTCTTATCCCCGAGAATGCTGCCTTTGGATTTCTCGCTGCTGGGATCGATGGCCAGTACGGCAAGCTTTTTGCCCAGCGCGGTCAGACGGATCCCAAGAACTTCGATAAATGAACTTTTACCAACCCCGGGAATACCGGTAATACCAATCCTGATCGAACAACCTGAATGAGGGAGGCAACCGGAAATAATTTCCTGAGCCATCTGTATATGGTCGGGCCGGTGGCTTTCAATCAGGGTGATGGCACGGCTTAAGATCGAACGGTTACCAGCAAGAATCCCGTCGATGTATTCGTTTACGGTCAGCAGGGATTTCCTTCGCCTGATGAAACGCTGCGCCGCTTTGGGATCAACCGAAGGTGGATGCTCAATTCCGGAATTTACGCTCAGAGCGGAATCTGATGGCCGATCATTTTCTTCCATGCTATTTCCCCGAGGATTCAACATTGCCCAGAAAACGCAACACAATGTTCGATTGTAAAGGATCATTAACGATCAGCGTTACAGTCTGAAACTGTTTACCTGTTTTTCCGCGACTGTCAAAGGTGCATTGCAATATGGTCGATTCTCCTCCTTTGATCTCGTATTTATCAGGTTTTGAGGCGGTACATCCGCAAGTGGTCGTTATTTTCCGGATGATCAGGGGATCCTTGCCTTCATTTTTAAGAATAAAATCATGTGCCACCGGCTGACCGGGAGTGATGGTCCCGAAATTGAAGGATTCCTCATCCAGTTTGGCTTTTGGAGCCGACAACTTCTTCTCGGTGGACCATTTGCTGAAATCCTCATCAATGGTGGCGCTTACCGCCAGCATATTGTTGGCGACCGTGACTCCGTTGAGTGAAAATATCACTCTGGTTAGAACAAATCCCCATTCATTGACTTTGGTGCCGTCGAAGGCCACATATAAAAGACCGGTCTTCTTTGGCTCCAGGGTAGCAGGGGTCACGGTAAATTTTATGTGCGCAGGAGGGTCAACAACAGCAATATTCAACAAGGAATCACTGTCATTATATATCCGCATGGTATCCACCTTGATCTGGGAATTGAAAACAGTTTGCATGGCCAGATGATTAGTGGCTAACCGGAGGTTTCCTATCTTTACGGGAAAATCATCCGCTGCTGTTTTGGGCTTCGGACTGACCAATCCTACAATATATAATACCATGGATGATTCCCGGGCATTCGATTTAACGGTAATTCCCTTGCGAAAGGCTCCGGGCCGACCGACCGGGTCAAAAGTGACCTTAATGGTTCCGTTTCCACCCGGGGGTATCGGCTCCTTGCTCCATTCGGGAACCGTACAACCGCAGGTGGTCGTTACATCATTGACAATCAGCGGCTGGCTCCCGTTATTAATAAAAGAAAATATATGGGTCTGCAGGCCTCCAAGTTCCGTGATGTTGCCAAAATTGAAACTTGTTTTATCAAAAGTTATGGAAGGTTCGGTAAACTGGGCATAATTATTGTAAAATTGACCTCCCGTAATAACCAAACAAAGAGCTAATATCAAGCGTTTCATATTGTCAGAATTTGTGCAGGTAAAACCATTCAAAATTAATAATTTCAGCCGTCATTTAGCGATGGGTATAAAGTCTAGGATATTGGCGGGATTGCTGGTGCTGATCCTTTTTCTGACAGGTTCTCCGGCCAGGGCTCAGTTCTATAATGGCCTTAATATGAGCTTTGGAAAGAACCGGATCCAGTATCCTCGTGCGGATATTCTCGAAAGTGAATTCTTTGCTTCCTTTTACAGATATGACCGGTACGATGTCTATTTCTATCCCAAAGGGAAGGAACTGGCCGAATATGTCAGCCGGTTTGCTTACCGCGAATTGACCAGGCTCGAGAATTTTTTTGAATTCTCCTTGTCGAAACGCATCATTTTCCTGGTGTATAACCGGTTGAATGATTACCGCCAAAGCAATATCGGACTCGTTTCAGGCAAGGATGAAACCAATATCGGAGGGGTTACCAAGATCATCGACAATAAGGTATTCCTTTATTTCGAAGGAGATTACCGGAAGTTCGACCAGCAGATAAAAGCGGCCATCATTGAGGTGGTCATGCAGGAAATGCTTTACGGGGGTACCATGCGCGACAGGCTGGCGAGTTCCACCCTGCTTAACCTTCCCGAATGGTATTATCATGGTCTGATAGCCTTTCTTTCAAAAGGCTGGGATGTTGAGACTGAAAACAGGGTGAAGGACGGGATATTGTCGGGCAAGTTCGATAAATTCAACCGCCTCGAAGGACAGGATGCAGTGTATGCAGGTCAGTCAATCTGGAATTTCATTTCAGAAACCTTCGGGAAGTCAGTGATCCCTACGATTGTTTATTTTACCAGGATCAACCGGAACACGTCTTCCGGATTCCTGAATGTTTTGGGTACCAACCTCAATGCACTGAGCTATGAATGGCTCCACTTTTATAAAACCCGGTATGCTGAAAGTGACCGTCCGTGGGGCATTCCGGAAACCCAGCTGGTTAAATTGAAAAACCGGAAGGGCACCGAGTTCCTGAGAGCGAGGCTAAGTCCCGACGGACATTATATCGTTTACACCTCCAACAGCGAAGGGAGTATCAGGGTTATACTTTATGATGTTCAGGCGAATAAATCTAAAAAGATATACCAGACCGGTGCAAAACTGGGTCAGGTTGAGGATTATACATTTCCCGTGTTCGCCTGGCATCCGTCATCCGGACTGTTGGCGATGATAATGGAATATAAAGGGAAAATGAGGTACAGCCTGTTCCCTCTCAATACCCGAAAATGGGAACATAAGGAAATAAAACAGTATGATAAGATCCTTGATTTTTCCTATTCGGATGATGGACTGAATCTCGTATTGTCGGGAGTGGTGGATGGACAATCCGATATCTTCGTTTATAACCTGCTCGCGAATACCAGCGAACGGATCACCAATGACCGCGCGGATGATTCCTCCCCACGGTTTATTGATAAATCTTCGAGAATTCTTTTCACCAGCAACCGGAAAGACCTTTCACTGGAGGACCAGCACGAAAAACAATCCGTCCAGCCCAACCAGGATATTTTTATTTATGATTACGCCGGTAAATCTGACCGGTTAACCAGGCTGGCAGACGATGCTTATGCCGACCGCTTCGAACCCATGCGTATGCCTGATGGAAAATATTACTTTTTGGGTGACGATAATGGTTTGAGAAACAGATATATGGCAGAGTATGACAGCGCTGTTGTTGCTATTGATACCACCGTGCATTATGCCTTTAACACCCGGACAACCCCACTGACGAATTATAACCGCAATATCCTTGACCAGTCATTCTCCCCATCCACGAATGAATGGTCATCCTTGATTTATCAAAACGGAAAATTCAAGCTGGCACGGGGAACTTTAAACCAGGATTTGCCGGGTACCAGCATGTTGCAGCCAACTGCATTCCGGAGTAAGTTGTCCAGGGATCTGGCCCGCCAGGATAGTCTGGCAGCTTTAGCAGCGGCGGCCGAAACAACGCCTGTGGTGACTCCTGCTTTGCCGCACCGTCCACTGGTTCTGGGTGGCGATACTGCGGCTCTGAAAGGGAATGTCAACATCAATAGTTATGTGTTCGAGAGCGAAAAAAATGCTCCGGCTCCTGCTGCCAGAGCTCTGAGAACCGCTGACCCAACCTTGAAAGATCCGGTTACGGGACGCGCATTTGATGTCCCCCCCCTGCGTATTTATCAACCCGCTTTTTACATCAATTATCTGGCATCCCAGGTCGATTTCACCTTTTTGAACTCCTCTTATCAGGCATTCACAGGAGGTGCTGTATATTATAATCCCGGATTCAACATGCTGTTTAAAGTGGGAACACAGGACCTTTTCGAGGATTTTAAATTGATTGGCGGCGTCAGGTTTGGAGCTGATTTTGAGAGTAATGAGTATTTGCTGAGCTTCGAAAACTTGAAGAAACGGCTTGATAAAGAGATTATATTCCATCGCCAGGTTTATCAGACCCCTACCCAGGATTACTACTCCATGGTCAAGGCAACCACCCAGGAACTTTTCTATCTGCTAAAATATCCGTTCAGCCAGGTAAATGCACTCAAAGCTACCCTTAACGGCCGAATCGACAGCTATCATTACCTGTCGACCGACCAGCAGAACATGAATAAAAAGGGCTTCACCAAGTATTGGGCCGGTGTTAAACTGGAATATATTTTTGATAATACACGGATGATCACCCTGAACTTATATGAAGGGATCAGATACAAGATCTTCGGAGAGTATTACCAGCAAGTCAACGGTAATTGGTCCGATGTTTTTGTTGTGGGAGCCGATTTCCGTCACTATCAGCCCATCCACCGTACGCTCATCTGGGCCAACCGTTTTGCAGTGAGTACCTCATTCGGGGGCAGCCGGTTAATATATTATCTGGGCGGTGTCGACAATTGGACCAATCTTTCACGCACCATTCCGACCTTCGATACCAGTATGCCCATCGATACCACCCAAAATTTTGTTTATCAGACTCTTGCGACCAACATGAGGGGTTTTTCGCAGAATATCCGAAATGGAAATAGTTTTGCCGTGTTCAATACGGAATTGCGCTGGCCGATTTTCCGATATTTTGCCAACAAACCCATCAACTCCGATTTTCTGAATAATTTCCAGGTTATCGGGTTTTTTGATATCGGATCAGCCTGGAGCGGACCTTCCCCGTGGAGCGAGAAAAACCACCTTAACCGGAAAGTGATCCGGAACGGACCCTTGGTCATTGTGATCGACAAGGGCAATGAGCCGATCGTGGCAGGTTATGGCTTTGGATTAAGAAGCCGGTTGCTGGGTTATTTCGTTCGGGCCGATTGGGCATGGGGAATTGAGAATCACGTACTTCTGCCACGAATATTTTATCTTTCCCTTAGTCTGGATTTTTAATTGAGTATCATGCAACCGGAAAAAATAAAAGGAATGGCAAACCAATGGTCCGAGGAGATCATATCCATTCGCCGAACCCTCCATACGAATCCCGAGTTATCATTCAAGGAATACGCAACGGCTGATTTAATTGAGGGCGTCCTCGATCGTTGGGGCATTAGCCATGAACGGGTTGCCGGAACCGGGATCACCGGTTTGATCCGGGGATCAGGTGAAGGTCAATACCTTGTTTTACGGGCTGATACGGATGCTTTACCAATTTTTGAAAAGAACACTTGCGGCTACCGGTCGAAGAATGACGGGATCATGCACGCCTGCGGACATGATGTTCACACCGCCGCCCTTCTGGGAGCGATAAGAATTATCTCGGCACTTAAACAGGAATTCAAGGGAACGGTCAGGTTTATCTTCCAGCCGGGAGAAGAAGTCCTTCCCGGAGGAGCTTTAAAGATTCTGGAATCCGGGTTGCTTGATCATCCTGAGCCCGACTTTATAATTGCCCAACATGTTTATCCCGAATTACCTGCCGGATCGTTTGGATTCCGTGAAGGTCCCTATATGGCCTCGACTGATGAAATACATATGGAGGTGAGGGGAATTGGCGGTCATGGAGCACTTCCTCACAAACTGATTGATCCTGTACTGATAGCCAGCCACGTTGTCGTTGGCCTTCAGCAAATAGTCAGCCGTAAAATTCCCGCCGGCATTCCCGCAGTCCTTTCATTCGGCAAATTCGACGGTCCGGGTTCAACCAATGTCATTCCGGCATCGGTAAAACTGGAAGGAACCTTCCGGATCATGGACGAAAATTGGAGAAAAATTGCCCTCGACAAAATAAGTCAGATGGCTGACGGGATCGTTACTTCCATGGGTGGAACCCTCGATTGCCGGATTATCCCTGGTTACCCGGCGCTGAACAATCAGCCGGAACTTACGCACCGGTTACGGAATTTAGCGGTCACCTATGCCGGTGAGGAAAATATTTCAGAATTGCCGCTCAGGATGACCGGCGAAGATTTCTCCAGATATGGACAACGTTTTCCAGCCGCCTTTTACCGTATGGGAACCGGCGGAGCGAATGCCAATCATCCCGTCCACCACCCTGAATTTGACATTGATGAATCAGCCCTGGCGCATGGGGTGGGGATGATGGCGTGGCTTTCAGTTGGGATTTTGAGGTAGAATGAAGGGGTCCCCGCCTTTTGGTTTCGTACAGAGTGAAGCGGTCCCCGCCTTCGCGGGGATGACACAACTTCGATTGTGATTTTATAGAAAAAGCGTCATTACAAATCATTCGGAGAAGTGTCATCCCCGCCTTCGCGGGGACCGCTTCACTTAGCACTGCGTTCTCTAAAGTACCTCCTGAACCCTAACCCGCAAAGCATCCAGATCATCCGCCGACGGCACATATTTAACCTTTTCAGTGGCCACCACCTCAAATCCCGATTCGGTCATTATTCTGGTCATCTCTTCAATTTGTTTTGGACCCCACCCATACGATCCGAATACAATGCATTTGCGGTTTTTAGGGGCTAAGCCGGTGAGATAAGTGAGAAAGGCCGACATGGTAGGTAACATCCGGCCGTTAAGAGCTGGAGAACCAATGCAAATATACTCTGCATCAATAACTTCAGTCATTATATCAGAAATGTGATTATGCTGCAGACTAAGGAAGGCGGTCAGATATCCTTTTTGGTCAAATGCATCCTGTATCGCGAGCGCCATGGCTTCCGTTGAATGCCACATCGTGTCATAAATAATAAGCGCTTTTTTGCGGGTTTCATTGCTTGCCCAGCTTTTATAACCACTGATGATTTCATTGATATGCTTGCGCCAGATAATTCCATGACTGTTCGCAATGACTTCAATTTCAATGTCCTTAATGCCTACCAAAACCTTCTGCACCTGCTTTGAATAGGGTAAAACAATGTTGGCATAATATTTCCGGGCTTCATGCAGGCTGATATCCAGGGGATATTCATCATCGAACCGCTCAGAGGATGCGAGATGCTGTCCAAATGCGTCATTGGAGAACAGGATTTTTTCTTCCGGCATATATACCACCATATTGTCCGGCCAATGAACCATCGGCGTGAGTATAAAGTGCAGGTTTCTTTTACCCAGATTCAGGATGGTTCCTGATTCCATGGGTTTAAAGTTCCAATTTTCCTTGTAATGCTCACGCAGTCCGGATTCCCCTTTTGGAGAGCAGAACAGGGCTGCTTTGGGGGCAATTTTCATTATTTCCGGCAGCCCGCCCGAATGGTCCATTTCAATATGATTACAAACCACATAATCAATTTTCGATGGATCGACCACCGACCGGATCCTTTCCAGCATCTCTCCCGTCAGATACGATTTTACCGTATCGATCAGTGTAATTTTCTCATCGATAATGAGATAGGCATTGTAGGTCGATCCGCGCTGGGTCAGATAGCCATGAAAGCTTCTTAGATTCCAGTCAATTCCACCCACCCAGTACACTCCGTCCTTTACTTCAACTGCCTTCATAATTTATTCACTGATTTCAAAAAATTCGGTTTTTCTCACTCCGCATAAGGGACAAATCCAATCATCGGGCAAGTCTTCAAAAGCCGTCCCGGCAGGGATACCGGAGATAGGATCACCTTCCTCGGGATCATAAACATAACCGCACGAGCGGCATTTGAATGAATGGCTATGCATGTACAGGTGATAAAAGTTGTCGGTTAACGGTCAACGGTTAATTGGTTAATGGCTAACGGTAAATGATAGGTTGACAAAAGGTTAGTTGGTGGCGGTTTTTGTTGAATCTACAAATACACGCATGGCAAGTTCCCTGTCGAGCATGAGAAGGCCATAACCGTTATCACCAATCATTTTTAGCTGAACCAGAATTTGCTCAGCATTGGCTTCCTCTTCAACTTGTTCTGCAATAAACCATTGCAGCACGGTGTTCGTTGCATGATCCTTCTCCTCGACGGCGAGATTGGCCAGGTTATTAATCAAAGAAGTCACCTGTTGCTCATGACTTAATGTTTCTTTGAATACATCGATCGCATTTCCCCATTTGACAGGCACTGCGGTAATCGGTTTCAAGGTAACCTGACCACCCCGTGAATGAACATAATCGAAAAACTTGATCGCATGGGTAACTTCTTCCTGCCACTGGATTTTCATCCAGTTTGCGAATCCTTTAAGATTCTGGGATTCGAAATAGGCAGACATCGACAAATACAGGTAAGCCGACCAAATTTCGGCATTGATCTGCTCATCGATAGCGGTTTGCATTTTTTTACCTATCATCTATTATCCTTTCCATAATCCGTGAATGTTGCAATACTCTCTTGCCCCAACAATAGTTTCGCTGGCAGCAACCTGAAACTCAGCTTCCGGCTGATCTCCCGGTTTCAGGAATTTCATGTAGGATCCTACGCTGGTCAGCAGTTCAATCCATATTATGTAATGCGCCTCCAACATAGGGTGATCCTGCTTTTCTCCAACTTTTACCAGATAGCCGCCTTTGATTTTTTCAATAAAGGGTACATGCTTTTCAATGGAGGTGTCGGCAGTGGATTCTTCCAGATAGTTCATCGGCTGTCCGCAGCACGCCAGCGTTCCGCCGCCAACACTTAAAACTTCTGTGATGTTGCCGCAAACTCCGCATTTGTAAACTGATTTTCTTTTTAACATTGATCTTCTCCTTATGTTTAATCTGTAACAAAGTTGGGGATTTTTAGTTTAAGGATGATACTTTGAACCCGATAGAATTTCTTTGGCACTGCTGATTTTTATAAGATCGCTGAGACTAATTCCTGATGACTTGACGTAACTGCTCACTATTCGGAACCCTATCCAGGTTCCGACCCGGCCGGGTGATTCATTCCCAAAGTCGCGTGTGAAAGGGGCTTCCTCAATGAATTTTCTGATGGTCAAACGCTCAGATGAGAACAATACTTTCTGTTCGGCCATATACTTCCACATCGCTTTCTCCTGACTGCGGCACCATCGCAATTGATCTTCAGTATAATGGAATAATACCCCTTCACTTATTTCAGGTAATAACCTGCTGGTAATATAATAAACCATGCCTTCATAGATCATCCGGTCCAGAAAAACCACATCGGTGGACGGTGCGGGTATTTCGCTGTATACCCAGGCTCTCACCGCATCGCCCGGAAGATTCTCCGGTTTCATATCCTTCCTGATGTACTCAGGCAGGCCCAACCCCTGATAAAAATTGCAATCGGCACCCAGATAATGGTCAATCCCGATGCCAAGGATTCCGGGCAGAGCGATGAACGACTGATTAAATCCTGATTGGAAAGTAACAAGATAATCCGGATGAGCGTTACCGGTCTTTTCCGACCATCGTTTAAGTGCATCCCTGATTTCGAGACATTTTTTGTCATAAATACCCGCCGATCCAGTAATGGTCTGATATACATGGTTCATCAGTGAATCATTAACAAACCGGTTCAGTTGTTCGTTATAACCGGGAAGGGTATCAGGACCGATCCGTATGACCTCCTCATTGAAAACCCTGAAAAATGGAATAAGTTCCTTATGATGAATACGGATGCTGTCGGATAATACGGATGTTGGAAATGAAAAAACGAGTTTTTCGAACCGGACAATTGAATGGTCATCGTGTTGATCACGCTTTTGACAGGATGTGGATCCGATGAAAAGGATTATAATAAGAATGCCTAATTTTGGTTTTGACAGAACGAGGTTTATTTTCATCGTATATTAATAAATACTAATTGCTGCCGACAAAACGTTAAATCTACTGAAATCTTGCAAAAAGAATGAAAACAAAAATCTTTGTGCTGGCATTGGGACTTATTTTTAATTTCTCATTGCTTCATTCACAGCATTCTATCCCAAAGGTAAACCTCGCCATCCATCTCCAGCCACACATTAACTGGATACATGGTGATGAATCATTTATCGGAGAAGCGCCGGTCAGGATGGGTATCGAGGGCGGATTAAGATTGGATTTCAGGGCTCAGCGTTTTTATGCCTGGTCACTGGGAGTGAACCTGAATCAAACTGGAGGTAATATATTATATAACGATGTGTTGGTGCTCGACCTGGATAAGGGGAGGGATACTTTGCGCTCAGGTACGAAGGTTACCTATAATCTTCAGTATGTTGAGATTCCTGTAGCCCTGAAATTCTTTCTTCCGGAAATTGGTTACTCAACATGGTTTGCCGAGATTGGTCTTGATCCGATGTGGAATATTCGTGCGCTGATAAATGCCAACGACAATAATGTTGAAAAAGAGCCTTTTCAGCAAGGGGTTGCAAAGTTCAATCTGGCTTATCATACGGGAATCGGCATTCATTATTCTCTCGGGGGTCGCCTCAGTCTGCAGTTTGCCCTCCTTTACAAGAATACTTTTTTAGATATTACCCGGGAAAATGAAATCCGTAAGGCGGATAATCTCCGGATAAATCAAATTGGATTAAATATTGGATTAGTTTTTTAAACAATGAAAATCGCCATAGCTCAATTAAATTTTCGAATTGCGGATTTTGAAGGAAATCTGAACATGATGCATGATGCCATTCTAAAGGCAGAGAAGGAGTCGGTTGATCTCATTGTTTTTTCGGAATTGGCGATTTGTGGTTATCCTCCGCTGGACTTACTTGAGCAGCGTGATTTTATCGACCGGTGCAATGAAAGCATCATGCAACTCACCACCGATACATCGAAAGTTGCTGTCATTGTGGGCGGTCCGGCCATTAACCCGAATGAAAAGGGCAAGAAACTATTCAATGCAGCTTATTTTTTGGCTGATCGAAAAATCATGGCGGTGCGTCATAAAACCCTGCTGCCAACTTATGATATTTTTGATGAATACCGTTATTTTGAGCCTAATGATGAATTCAATCTGATTGAATTCAAGGGCGTCAGGATTGCATTAACCATTTGTGAAGACATATGGGATGATCAGCCTGTTGAGAACACATTCTCACGAACCCGTTTATACCGGGTTTCGCCGATGGATATTTTATCGCGGCTTCAACCGGACCTCATGATCAATATCTCGGCAAGTCCCTTTGCGGCCAACCGTTTATATGCCCGGGATGAGGTGCTCCGTCAGAATGTCCTGAAATATAAAATCCCATTATTATATTGTAATCAGGTGGGAGCCAATTCTGAATTGATCTTTGATGGATCATCCATGGTTCTTGACAGTATTGGACGGATAGCGGACCGGTTTGATCCTTTCGCCGAAGATGTGCGTTCATATGTCGTTGAGAATTTAATGAAGCCTGCAGATACCCGGAATGCGGAAGGTGAAAGCAATCTCAGCGAGGAATATCGCATCGAAATGATTTATAAGGCACTGGTTTTCGGCATCAAAGACTATTTTTCCAAGATGGGCTTCAGGCAAGCCGTTTTAGGCCTCTCAGGCGGGATGGATTCTGCACTTACTTTGGTGCTGGCGGTGGAAGCTCTTGGTAAAGAAAATGTTCTGCCCGTTCTTATGCCGTCGCGCTATTCGTCCGATCACTCGATTACGGATTCAGTTGAGCTGGCCAATAATCTGGGTGTGGCCTGGAGCCGGATACCGATAGATCCGATGATGGATTCCTTTCTTGAAAACCTGAAACCTGCTTTCCGCGGAAAACCGGAGGATGTTACCGAAGAGAATCTGCAGGCCCGCATCCGTGGAGTCATACTGATGGCCCTGGCTAATAAACAGAATATGATCCTGTTGAATACTTCCAACAAAAGTGAGGCTGCTGTGGGTTATGCTACTTTATACGGAGATATGAATGGCGGATTATCTGTTTTAGGGGATGTTTACAAGACCGATGTATATGCCATAGCAAGATATATTAACCGAAGTCACGAGGTCATACCACATAATATATATATAAAGGCACCTTCAGCCGAGTTGCGGCCCGGACAGAAAGACAGTGATTCATTACCTGAGTACAATGTTCTGGACCCGATCCTTTACCGATACATTGAAATGAAGGAACCGGTGGCCACCATAGTAAGCCACGGATTTTTGCGTGAGGTGGTAATGAAGGTCACCACACTGGTAAACCGGACAGAATACAAACGATTTCAGTCTCCACCTATTCTAAGGGTCTCATCAAAAGCCTTCGGCATGGGAAGGAGAATGCCCATTGTTGCGCGCTATTAATTAAATATTAATTAAAATATTTGGAAATATTTTTTAATGTGATTAATTTGGCGCGGTTATGGGGATTCCTGTATCCTTATACGATGAATCTAAAACGACTTTAACTTTAACTTTAATTTTTAATTCTCACTTAACATTATGAGTAAACACCTACGTTTCGGAAAGCTGCTCAGCTTGTTGGCAATTTTGCTAACGCTGAGTTTTGCTTGGAGCCAGGCTCAAAACGAGAGCTCCCGGAAGAAGTTGTTGACTTTTGGATTCACTGTTGCAGCGAACCCGGGAGTCCAACTGGTCACCGACGTAACAGGGGCGATAGACACGTTGGCACATACTGTAGCGGTCACCGTACCGTTTCAGACTGTGATCACCGGGTTGAAAGCTTCCTTTACCTCGAGTCTACGATCGAATGTTTTCGGAGGGGTCTCAGTACCGACTCTTCCACGCGCCGTATCAGGCGTGTCGCCGGCTCTGGATTACACCACAGCCAAGACATGGACGGTAGAAGCAGAGAACTTTTCGTTTGACAACTATGTAGTTACGGTAACCAAGGCAGCCGCGTCGACTGTAAAGGACATTACTTCCTTTATGGCAGACATTGCGAAGCCATGGTTAGGCAATTGCATCGCCAACGGCGCCACCCTGATATCGGGAACCGGCGTATTCAGCGGAACAGCGATTACTTTCCCGGCCCCCTATGGAGCCAACCTGGATGCGATCACTGTTTATTACAGTGTCAGCCCGTTTGCCACCGGTGTACCTGCAACAGGAACAGCCGTTGACTTCGACACCAATAACGACGGAGTAGCAGACGCGGTTACGTTCACCGTTACCGCGCAGAACGGAAGCACCCAGACGTACTCAGTCACCCCGGTAGTTGGCCAGCCCAGCTATCTGGATAACCTGATGTCCTTCTCCTTCCCGAACAGTACCAGTCTGACGATCAACCATACCAATCAGACGATTACGGCCACTGTTGCGTATTCAGCTACAACTATTGTTCCGGTATGGACGATCAGCGATTATGCCAAGATGTATGCCGTGCTACCGCCAGCCGTGCCGCCGGTGGTTGCCCCATTCACCAACATTTGCTCAGGTGTCAGCTATTTATTAGCCGGACCTACCACCACGATTGATTTCTGGATCCAGGCAGAGAAGCCGACCGAAGTCAGCCGCTATATCCTGACCGTTACGAAAGATCCGGCCAGTACAGCAAATATCATCAACAGCATAACAGCGAATTACTCAAAAACGAGTGCTTGCGGCCTGATTACCACCCTTCCTGTAATCGGAGCGGTTGGTGCGAGTACCGTAACGTTTACTGTTCCTTTCGGGGTGACCAGTGTTACGGTATCAGCCTTTGATAAATCCTTACTTTCGACTTCAGCAACGGTGGTGGGATCTACCCTGACCAACGGGAGCCTGATTACCATTACTTCAGAAAGCGGAGTGGCCAAGGTCTACACCGTAGTTCTTGTAGCCGGTGTCAGCAGTTATGACAAGAAGATGCTGACGTTCGGATTCAATATGGCCCAGAATAATGGTTGGGGTTTCCCGGCCTGGACACAGAACTATCCGGGTGTCATCAATGATGTGATAGGCCAGAAGCATATCCTCGTTGAGGTTGCCTGGAACACGGATGTTCATGATCTGATTGCCTATTTTACCGCCAGTGACTATGCCTGTGTTTCTATCGCAGAAAGCGATCTTTCATTTACCCCTCAGGTGAGCATGGTGACGGTCAATGATCACTCGAACACCTTGACTTATGTGGTTACCGCCGAAGACGGCACCCAGGAGCGTTATGATGTTGAAGTACTCAGGAAGCCGGCTTTAACCGGTAATCTGATCACTTCATTCACGATCAATAACCTGCCTTTCTGCCCGTTGGTATCCCCCTCATCTTTTTCCGTTAGCGGTACCATCACCGGTAATAACATTACCGTTATGGTTCCTAACCGGAGCTCGATCAACCTGGCCAGCCTGGGTTACACGCTGACCATCAGCGACGGAGCTACAGTAACCGGAGGCTTAATCGGAACCGGTA
>Ga0172379_10002518_pt1 | contig 32002 bp, 31 predicted proteins | sample GrowelOW334metaG_FD_119756 | JGI IMG/M metagenome (GOLD analysis project Ga0172379, IMG submission 119756) | Groundwater microbial communities from an aquifer near a municipal landfill in Southern Ontario, Canada - Groundwater well OW334 metaG | ecosystem: Environmental > Aquatic > Deep...
TGATTTCTCCGATGTGAATTTATCAGCGACAACAGCGAATATGGAAACTAAGATTACAGCATTGTTAAGTGCTTTGAATACTGCTCATTTAGTGGATGGGGCTACGCATACTTTGATCAATGCAACCACTGCTTCTACGGCTATGGTAAATTATATAACTTCAAACGCATTGAAGAATGATAAAAAATTTACGCAAGCCTATTTGAGCGGTAAAACCTTTTACGTAGTTTCACATTGGGATCCTGAAGGTTGGGTTCCTTTCACAACTACATTCCATAGCAACGGAACTTTATCTTATTATGATGCACCTGATGCTAATGAAACTATGGATTATACTGTTCTTACCAATGGTAGCATTAAAGTGACATCACGATCTTCAAATCCAGATTACACCACTACCATAAAAACGGTTACTGATGATTACATTGAAACTACTAGTACAGATCAGCTCTCTACTTCCGAATACTTCTTTTTGGATAAAGCCAAAGCTGATGCTAAATTAGCTTCATTACAGTCAACAACAGTTTCGGTAGGAAGTGGATTTGGTGCGGAGTGGCTTAATAATAGAACTTTATGGTTTGTTATTTTAGATACAGAAGATGACAATCATAATGGTAGTACAGCCGACCATATATTGGTAGCTAGAGCTTTTTCAAATGGAAATACTACATTAGATTTTGATGCTGATGGCAGAGATATTGTCGTCAATGGCGGAACGTATACTCTGATTAATGGAGCTATAAAAATATTGTACGGTTCAGATTGGGAACAAAATAAAATTACTGTTATTAATGGAGATAAGATCACTACAACTTTTACAGCAAGCTGGGGTTCGCCAACAACAGAATATTTGTTTACGACTAAATTATCAGCACAAGCGTATTTAGCTCAGTTAGTACCTTAGCAATCAAGCGAGACAACTTCGGTCTCGCTTGATCACACATCCTCATTGATAAAAATAAAACTAAAAGGAATATTTCAATGGCAACGTATGAAAGTATACAAGAATGGGTAAAAGATAAGTATGGGATAAGTATTAAAACATGTTGGATAGCTGATATGAAAGAACAATGTGGGCTACTAGTAGGGAAAGGAGAGGACAGACAAGAACCTTGCCCTCAAAAACATAAAGAAAAAATAGTCGAAGCTTTTAAATCTTTGGGTATGCTATAACCTAAATAAAGCTTTTCAACCACCTTAAGGCGAGGCTACTTCGGTCTCGCTTCTTCTCTTAGTTTTAACCGTATATATCATTTTGTTGAATTTGGATAGAATAAGGAAAATAATTCTTAAGAGGATGGTGCTACAATGCTTGAAACGATGTACAATTCATCTATTCATGATAACTTAGCTCAACATATTAATAGCCTTATTGAACATCGAAGTTATTACGAAAAAAGCATTGACTCCTTCGCCGATAATGAAGAGGCAGTAAAGCGTATTATGCTTTTAAATGCGTCTCATGTTTTCTTCGAAGACCTTTTGCATTACCACCCGCATATGAATCTTACAAATTTAATGCTTGATAATATGGTCATTAAAATGGATGATCTTATTGATGAATTTGAACCACTGATTTCCATGACTTCTAAAAATGAATTAATTCAGCAGTATTTTGACAAAGCTTCCATCTTTTACGATTTACTCGTTCGAGCACAAGTTGAACTAGGATTTTATAAAGTTGAGCGATAAACTGATTGCTTTCGAATAAAATTTTACTCTCAGAACAGCCAAATATGGTGGTATTTGTTTTTATTGGACACCATAGCAGGTATGACCGTATCAATAAAAATTGCTAACTAAAAAACACATAGTCATCCACCATGGGAAACAGCATTTCCGCTATAATTCGGCATATTTAAACCAAACCAATTCAGGGTTCACCCATTGCCAATTTTTAAAGTTCATACCCCGTATCAAGCAGCCGGTGATCAGCCCGTTGCTATTGAAGTACTCACGAATAGTATCAAAAATGGGGAACGTTATGTTGCCTTAGAGGGGGTCACAGGTAGTGGTAAGACTTTTACCATGGCAAAGGTGATCGAGAGCGTTCAACTCCCCACTATTATCATGACTCATAACAAAACCCTTGCGGCACAACTTTACAGTGAATTTCGTTCCTTTTTCCCTGATAATCATGTTGAGTATTTCGTCAGCTACTACGATTATTACCAACCCGAAGCCTACATGCACTGGAACCAAGCCGCTTAAACCCTCTTCAAAGCCTTTGTCTACAAGGCTTTACTAGCCTTTTTCTTTTTGATATTTTTTGATTGGGCAGCGTAAAGGCAGTTGTCTTGGTAGATAAGTGAGTTTTCGAATGAGTTCTTTGAGAAGAAAGTATTTTCAAATAAACTCTTTTTTATATTTTGAGCATTTTCATAATTCTTTTTTACTAACCATTTATTTTTATACTTAAACATATAGCTAACACTAAAGTGTTATAATATTTGTACAGATATAATCATTTTTAGTCAGATGTTGGAGTATATTTATAGCATGCATTTCGATAATCTTAAAGATGATATCCTGACACAAAAACTCTCAAATGAACAATTGTTCCAGAAGCATTTTGTTGATAAAGAAACATATTTTTTTTCTACTGGTCACGTAGAAAGAAATCTCGAATACACTTTCAAAAAAGATATTGCTGAAGTTTTAGAAATACATATCAATGACATTTATATTGTTGGTTCCGGTAAAACGGGGTATTCTATTAAACCGAAGAATGAAGGTGGAAGATTTGATCGAAAATTTGAATTAAAAAAATTAAAAAGAAATAAATCTGATATAGATATAGCGATTGTAGATACTAAGTTATTTGATAAGGTGCAAGAAAATATTTATGACTGGAGTCGCGGATTTAAAATAACTTGGGTTGAGAATATATATTATAATGAAGGGAAATTCCCTGTACCTATAAACTATAAATTTTTAGAATACTTAGGAAAAGGTTGGTATCGACCAGACTTTGCACCTACAGATTTTCAAATTCAAACGCAAAAAGGCGAGTTGCAAAATATTTTAAATAAATGGAGTCAAATTTTTGATAGGAAGATAGCTTTTGCAATCTATAAAAACTGGCATTTTTTTAAAAAATACCAACTAGAAACAATAGATCTTTTAGAAGCAAAAATTAAAAATGGAGAGTTATAAATGAGTATCAATGCATTAGAAGCAAGCATCCCAGCAAACAATGAAAAAATAATTGAAATATATAGAAAAGTTAAATCTCTAGAGCTTAATGTTAGCCCTGAATTTCAGAGAAAACTTGTATGGAAAAAACAACATAAAGTGAACTTTATTGATACTATATTGCTTAATTTTCCTTTTCCAGAAATTTATAAAGCACCTGGTGAACTTAATGTAGATACTCTTGAATTAACCGATATCATTGTTGATGGGCAACAAAGGGTTAGCACAATAGTAGATTTTATTGATAGTACAGGTGTATTTGCATTAGATGGCATACCAATCAAATTCACAAATTTATCGAAAGAAGAAAAAACTAATTTTTTAAATTATGAAGTTTCGGTACGTTATCTTAAAAATGCAAATAAGGAACAGATAAAAGATATTTTTCAAAGAATAAATAACACAGAGTATGGATTGAATGCAACAGAAAGATTAAATGCACAATGGGGCGACAGTGAATTTATACATTTCTGCAAACAACTTATTGAAAAAGACTATGTCTTTGATGAGGGGTTATTTACATATGTTATGGAACCTTCGAGTAGAGCAGCACTAAATAATTTCTTCGAGAATAATAATATTTTTACCGATAATGACAACAGCCGGATGTTGTCTCTCCAATGGACATTGTCACTTATTGCGACCATATTAGAAGAAAAATATTTTCGGCGATATGAGAAAATTCAAAGCTATATCGAAAAATATAATGACTCTTTTCCAATGGGAGAAGAAGTTATATGTCAATTAGAAGCAACTATTGCTTTTATTACTAGTTTGAATTTAAATCAAAAAAGTTACTGGTTTAATAAATCAAATATATTTAGTTTGATTGTTGAATTATATGCATATGAATTATCAGCGATTGATATAAATAAATTTACTACTTGCTTACAGTACTTAGAAGAAGTTTATCAACAATTTTCAAAACTATCAGCCGAAGATGATAAATCAGATATTGATCCTAAATTACAAGAGTATTTCATACATGCTAGAAATAGTGTCAATGACTCTCCAGCAAGAATATACAGAGGTGGAATCATTAAAGATTATATTGAAGAAAGTTTATTAACAAACACTTAATTTTGACAATATCAATATAGTCTGTATTCTTTGTCTAAAACCTGGACTTTTAGTACGCATCAAGATATAATTTGATCATGAAAAAAACATATATAGATTTATTTGCTGGATGTGGTGGTTTATCACTTGGCGTTGAAACCGCAGGTTTTGAATTAGGATTTGCTGTTGAGAAATCAGATATGGCTGGTGAAACTTTTTATCACAATTTGATTAAAAATCTTGATACTGAGGGTGAGTGGAAAAGTTATCTAAATAAGTCTACAGAAGAAAAAATAAAAGCAGGTCTTTTTATTGGTGAGACATTAGCACTCCTTGAGCAACCCGAGCTTTTAAAAGCGACAAAAAAAAGACTTGGTGAAGTAGATCTAATAGTAGGTGGACCACCTTGCCAAGGCTTTTCATTGGCAGGTAAACGTAATCCAAAAGACCATCGAAATGAATTACCATGGCAATTTTTAGAGTATGTAGAAATATTTAAACCAAAAGCCGTCCTAATGGAGAATGTTGTTGGGATGAGACGACGGTTTACAAAGCATGATGAAGATGCTCCTTTCACAAAAATTAAAAAGCTTTTAGAAACAGGTTTTGGAGAGGATCAAGAGTCCACGCAATATGTAGTTCAAGAATTACAGTTAAATGCAATGCACTACGGCGTTCCTCAACATAGACCACGAGTCCTATTGCTTGGTATTAGAAAAGATATTGCTGATGCCAAAGGTTTGTTTGCTACAGATGACATTTGGTATTCTGGTGATTATTATAAAGGGAATGAAGGTTCTCCTCTCTGTCCTAAACCAACTATCAAACAAAAAGACATATTATCTGTAAAAGATGCGATTGGTGATTTTTTTGTAAATGCAGAAGATAACTCTGTATATCTTAATAACCTCAATAAAAAAAGTGGTTTTAAAAAGATAGTAAAAGGCAATAATGTACTATGCGCAAATAATAACTTGCGACAACATTCCGATAAAGTCCAAGCACGATTTCGCTTATATCAGTACTTTTCTTTAAATAATATTTCTACAAAAGTATTTAATTTAGCAGCTAAATATTCTTCAAGTGGGGACCAAGCTTTTTGTAATCAAATTGATTTTGAGTTAGAAGCATGTTGCTTCCCTGCACATTCACCTGATGGTAAAATCATTGCTAAAAATAAAAAAGAACTCATCGAAGCAATCATGAGTCTTGAGACGAAAAAACATTCGCAAAGACCACTTAAACTTGATACACCATCACCAACTGTAGTTAGTATCCCAGATGATGTTATACACCCAATTGTTCCAAGAACAATGACAGTGAGAGAACAAGCTAGATTCCAATCATTTCCAGATTATTTTGAATTTAGATCTAAAGAGACTACAGGTGGTACAAGAAGAAAAATTGATGTTCCGCAATATACTCAGGTAGGCAATGCAGTGCCACCATTAATGGCAAAAGCCATTGCAGAACATATATTTAAACTGCTAAATTAAAATACGTAAAAGTAGTATCTATTTCATTCAAGGAATTAGTTAAAGTTGTTCTGATATTTGGTCTAATTCCATTTGACAGATTTCTATTAAATATTTCTTTAATAGAACTTGCCACATTTGCTCTTGTGGGATTTCCCCAATAGTTACCACCAGACAAAGTAATTACCCGTTTCACGCAGACAGAATCTTGAGTTATTCTACTTGCATCCGTGGTTGGTACAGTGACAAATGAATACGAAAAATTATTGAAACTATTTAATGAATAGTTATTGATTCCCACGCTTATATTATTATTTTGAAATCCTTGCGCATGATAAACCATATCCCACAACATTGGTATTTGAGCATTGTCATTCCAGTTTGTTTTACATTGAATCACATTAAGATCAATATCATTGGCATCCCTATCAACTAATTTATTTAATGCAGCTAAATAATTAAAGCTTCCACCTCGACCGAATAACTCTATATCTTCAAATAATAAATTGTTAGATAAGTCGGTTATATTTTGAGAATATTCATCTTCATGAGGAAATACGATTGCTATTAAATCCGCTTCCGTATTGGATGGCGATGCTCCATACATGACTGTAAGTGCATTTGATATTGGAGTTGGTACATTGGCTTGTTTCTGTTTAACAACAACAACATTTGTGTTGATAAGGCATAGGTTTAGATACCAGCATGTTAATGCTTCCCAAGTAGTTCCAGCCGCGCTAACTCCAGATTGGCTTCGATCTTCATTTGTTGTTCTAAAGATTGTTGCCAAAGAATCGCCTAAATCAAGAATATGTGAAGTATTATAGTGGCCACCAGAAATAATTCTATTTCTTACTTCTGTTTTCCAGCTATTGTTCCAGTTAGTATTAAAAGAAGCTAAAGAAAAAAGGTCATTTATGACTTTTTTACGAAGATGTTCTACAATGTTCATGTTGCATCCGATATGAAATTTATAGTGTGCATTGTAGCAGAAGACATTGATATATGTAAATTTGTTATGAATTTACAAAAACATGGTATTTAATACAATTGTCTCTCATAGTAGACTTCCTGATACACTCCTCCGCCTTTCATCAAACCTACCAAACCAATGTCTCAGCAAGTGTCTTTTTGAAGGGTCTCTGTACCTCTAAGAGATGATAATACTCCTATATATCAATAATACGGGGTTACATTATGAAAGTCGGATATGCGCGGGTCTCAAGTACGGGGCAGAATTTACAATCCCAAATCGAAGCGTTAGAAAAAGCAGGTTGCGAAAAGATATTCAAAGAGAAGAAATCGGGGACACAATCCTTTAATAGAGAGGAATTACAAAACGCCTTAGATTTCGTTCGTAGTGGCGATACTTTAATAGTGACTCGCTTAGACCGTTGTTCACGAAATGTTAAAGACCTCCATCAAATCATTGAAACCTTGAACAAGAAAGAAGTTTCATTTAAAGCCACCGAGCAAGAAATTGACACCTCTACTTCGGCGGGACGATTAATGATCGGATTACTTTCTATCGTTTCCGCCTTCGAAACCGATTTACGAGCAGAGCGTCAAGCCGATGGAATCGCCTCTGCTAAAAAGAGAGGAGTTCGATTTGGTACTAAGCCCGTATTTGATAATGATAAAGTCCTTCAAGCTATTGAAATGCAAAATACGGGCATGGTTAATCAAGAGATAGCCGATTCGTTTGGAATTGCGAGAAGTACCCTTTTACGATATATTGCGGATTATAAAAAAACACTCGGTCAATCCTCGCTTTAAAAAAATACTTTTTTTTTACAAGAACTCATTCGAAAACTCATTAACCTCACATATATCCGTGAAATTTGCCACAAGAGGGGCATGTATCCAGCTATTATCTAGTGGACACATGCCTCTTTGTATTGGATTGTAAAGTCCTCGTAAAATTATGAGGACTTTTCATTTTTATCAATCACTCTCTTCCTCTGTATGGATAGAACCGCTACGCGCTTCAACCATAATTTTTTGATAACGGTCTTCAAAGTTACCGTAAATATTTCTTGTGTATTCCTCATCCGTTACAACATCATTGTAAAGGTTTTCAAGTTCTCCAAAAATAGGGGGGAAAACTCCGTTGATACGTAATGGGAGTATCTTATTAAACGCCTTCATCAAGGGAGAGGTCTTGTAGCAATGTGATTGCAATTTATCGTTTACTTCCTCAATATAGTGGCATATAATCGCGATTCTGTCTGCGATATTTTCATGATCTTCTATTGTCATTCTTCTTTTACTCATTTTGTTTACATCCTGTGATTTTATTTTTTTGTTGAGGCACTCGTTCCGCCCAGTTCCATTCAAATTTTATTCACCAAGAGAAAGCCTCTTGTCTCGATCAGGTTATGGAAGTTTTTGTTTTGTACGCTGATTCGATCTTTTGCCATCGTCTGGCTTCTTCCTTTTTATACTTATTTGTTAACTCTTCTAATTTTTATTTACCATTCTGACGCAGTTTCGTACTCCTTGGATTATTGAGCCATATTTCTATCTTATCGTTTTTTTAGAAGTCCAAATCGTTACCATAGAAATCAATATAATAATATAAACAAAAGGAGAAAAAAGGATGAGGCTAATGACTGAGGAATTACAAAAGACCTTGCCCAAGCTGTATGATACCGAGAACACTAGGACGAGTAAGACAATTGTTCACCTTCGGTATTATGAGATTAATAGCGGTTGGGAATGGTTCTTGACGGAATACGAGCCTGATACAAAAACGGCATTTGGCTATGTTAAAGGATTTGAAAAAGAATGGGGCTATTTCAGTTTAGAGGAGATGGAGCAAATTGCTACTATTGTCCGAGACGAAAAGTTTGTGCCCATTAAATTTGGCGAGTTAAAGTAAATTAGAAGAGGGACAAAGGAGTGGTTCAAGCGTATAGCTTGAGCCTCTTTTTTATTGTGTAAGAAAAAAATGTGTAATAATTATTCGAATCGATATTTTTTATCGATTAAATCGAATTTTGTAATTTCTAAATAATGATCAATCAAACGAAATACTATTTTTTTTAGAACTTTTTTAAATCGATAAATCGATAAAATCTATATTTTTAGAACTTTTAAAAAAAATAAAATATAAATATTATTTATATATAAAGGTGAATATTTATCGATTTACAGAATTAGCGATTTAATAAAAAAATAGCATTTATTTCAAAGAGCTATTAGATTTTTTCTACTAAATCGGTAAAATATTATCGATTTAGTATAAGAGGTATTTAAGCAAAAGCATCAGTTCAAAGCACTATTGGACGCTTTGAATTCTTCTTCACTCAAGTATCGAGTTTCGATGTCACGATAGATGTTTCCCTCTCTAAAATAATCTTCATCACTCATTGAATCAAATTCGGAGGCTAATATAGCTCTGAGATACCAATAAGGATTATTTAAAAATTTAATTTTCCATTTTAGTAGCGCTTTCATAACTCCTGACTTAGGTGGATAAATTTCATTACACAAAATTACTATTTTTTTAAATTCCCTTTGAACCACAACCATGTTTTTGGTGGACTCCATTTGTTGTTGGACGATGGCAAGAGATCTTGCCACTATTAAATGCTGAGGGTATGATAGCCCCACATAAATTGCTTCTATATTTATTTGCATTCGCATGCTCCTTATTTTAATGTGCGAGCCGGACTTTGAATAGGTTTCCCTTGTTTTCAATACCAGCTTCGTTTAATGCTTTTTTTATTTTAGATTGAAACCCTCGTTTATTTGAGGGTATTTTATAATGGGTAGCGATTTCGGTAACGCACTTCCATACAAATCCCTCTGAACCAATTGATTGAGGAAATGAAGACATACCAAGATGCAATGGATCTCCGTACGAGGCATTATTAGAAGGATTTATTGAATCTCGAATAACTCTTTCGATAATATCATCATCACTTGAGATAACCATATGGTTTGAATGTTTCTTATTGAGCATTTCGTAAAGTTTAACGTCAATAGCTGGATCAATCCACCACCTACGACCATTCACATATAAATCCCACGCCTGAGCCCACAGTTGTTGTTTATCAATTTCCAAGTAGGCATTAAAATCAATTGATACTAATGAGATTGGATGAAAACGTCGATTACCTGTTGGATCAACTAAAAAATCTTCCGCATTAACGCTGGCACAAAAGCTTGTTCTTCGTTTAAAAGAGGATTCGCTTTTTGCGTATGGCAAACGCATTTTGTCTGTAGGTTTGGATAGAAACGCTTTTATCTCCGCAACTTCTTTCTTGAATGTGCTATCAATTTCCCCGAGTTCCGCTATACCAGCACAGATTGCCAGTTTTACAGAGTCTTTGTTCGTAGTATCAAGATGAATACCAGTTGCGACGTATTTTCTATAATCAGTCGGAACCAACATTTCAAAGAATTTTGTTTTTTGAACCCCTTGAGGGGATTGATAAACAAGAACATTTTCAAATCGCGGTAAGACGTAGGGAATAGGGGAACTACGGGCATAGTCCCAAGCCGCAACGCATTGAACTGACCAATTTGCAAATATTTCTTTAACGTAAAATGGATCATCGTTTGTTTTTAAACAGAGTAAGATTTGACTGATACGATCCACGCCGTCCCACGGTTTTGATTTAACCATATCCAGCAAAGGATTAATACTATTGCTATCAATGATTGCGGGTAAATAGGCATCCACTATTTTTTCAGGTAATCCAATCCTAACGCACTCGCTTCTGAGCTTTGCAAATTGGGTGTTGATTTTATCATCGGTATCATCTGTAAAGCCCACCATTCCCTCACCACCTGTGAGAATACCGTCTTTAAGTATTTCATCGTATTGAACACCAATGCTTTTATGCTCTAAAAATACTCCTAGATTTTCAAGCGTATTGAGCAGTTTTATTTCACCATCAACTGTTTTAAAATCGGGAAATGGTACTTCTAGATTTTTACTTTTCAGATGATTGACACTTGTTACCAGCTTTTTTGATTTTAAGGTTGTTGCGTATTCTTTGCGTTTACTCTCATCCATTTTTGCACCATCACAAAGGGCAACAATATTGGAAACGAATTTTTTATTTTCCACGTCACCCTTATTTACGGCGGTATTAACCAACTGCTCAATGATTGTTTCATTGGCAACAAGCTTGTAATTTACTCCACCATGTTTGAATGAGTGAACGATAATACTGCTCTCGTTAACGTACACCATCGCCACGTATTCACCCGTTTTTGGATTTATGGGATCAAGTACGCTCAAGTTTTTGTAAAGCTCTGGATTTAAAAGGATTGCTGAAACGTTCACGATCCCTTTGTCTTTAGAATGAAGAATATCATCTGAAGTCAACACGCTATCTTCAACCCGTCTACGAACGGTTTCTTTGGCAATATCGTAGGTTAAACCCTTGGTTTTTACCAGTTCGTTGGTTTGCGTATCTATGTAGGCGTCAAGAATTATTTTTGCTTCTTGGGCTTTAGCTTGTTTGGCTTTCTCAAACAGTTTTTTACCTTCACCATCATTGGGTTCGATATTGGTTAGATCACGAGCACCCGTTCCATTGATATAATCATCGGGACGGATTTGCGTTAATCCATTTGCCAGAGTTGGAAGGGCTTCATACAGTAACCTCTCTGGTGATAAAACAACATCATCAAATATTTGACGCTGTAATAACGAACCAGCTTTGGAAATTTTAACGTGACCGTATCCCAATTTCCAACAGCTATTTTTCAAACTTTCTTTATACGCTTGAACGCGTTCATCGGTAGCGTTTTCAATTAGGATATACGCGTGAAAAGATAATTTATTGCTTATTGCTTCATCTCCTCGGTATACGCCGTAGCTAGAGCCGCAACCAACACCAATTTTACAATTGATCAATTCTGGATCAACGTCTCGAAGTACTTGGGTAAAGTGTTCTTGACTGGTGATATTAAAACCATAAACATCTGGATCATAGTCGAAACAAAGGATGTGTTTCCCATCAAATGAAAAGTCTTTTTTTGTTCGAGTGATTGCACCTTCTATCGCAAAAGTATTGGAATTTATCACTCCCTCAGTCATTCCGTGTTTTGGAACAGAGGGAATGATTGCTTGATGGGTGGTTAATGTTTTAAATCTCTGGAGAAGCTCCTCTACGCTTTTGACTTCTTCCACCTTGTAGTTACCGTATGTGAGGTAAGCGTTGGATTTCTTTGTGCCATCAAGAGCAAATGATTTATTGAGTGCGCCAATATGAGAAGTTACTACTGTATATTTATAAGTCATTTCTCAACCTCTTTTGCGCTGGTGGCTAAAAATTCCGCTACATCGATGTTACAAAATCGGATAGAAGAGTTCTTCGCATCCCCAAATTTAATGTGTTTTGGAATATTTTTTCCTATCTTTAAAAGGTTGTCGATAGTACTTAGACTACACCCCATTACTTGTGATAAATCTTTTTTAGTTAATAAAATTGATCCGTATTTTTCTTCTAACATTGATAATATTTTCGCTTGTGCACTCATTGTCACTCCTTGTTTAAATTGAAGTATAAAAAAGTGAATTTCTATAACTTCATATCTATTTGTTAGGTGACATTTTTATTTGCTGGTATGCGCGAATTAGAATAAAATGAGAAAAGAAATCCTATTATTGGTATCAAATTTTATTGTATTAATGAGTCATTCAATTTATTAATATATGCTTACTAGATTGTTATTTATTTCATACGACTTATCACCTATTACTCATACCTTACAGGTCTAAAGTGCTAATTGAAATACAGATAAACTGGGAGGTATTACCTGTATTGCGCTGTTGTATGGAGATTAATGGAGGTGTTATTTATCGAAATAGGACTATTTAAGTTTCGAATAAAGCCAAAAGATATAATGTCTATATATTAATTACGCATACTAATAGTTAAATGGACATAAAATAAATAACTAGTGTGTATTATCGTAAAAATATTAATCATGTTGATCGGCAGGTAGTTTAGTTAAATAAGTTAATTATACATACTAGTAGATTATCGTTGTTATGATTAGTAATTGTCAGAAAGTAAGTTTTACTAGTATGTATTATATTTAAAGTGTAGATTTTAATACAAGTGGCGTAGTAGTGTAATTTAAATTGATTATACATACTAGTATTAAGATAGATTTACGCTCAACAATCAACATATTACTAGTATGCAAACTCTATTTATTTAATAGATCAGATAATGTCTCTCTCAAGTTCCGATTACTAATCTTAATAAAATCTTGAACTTTCGCATATCGCTGAATATTATCATTAAATTTCTTTACTGTTTTAAAAGAAGTTGAATCAGAATAAGATATGTCATCTATTAATTTTGGATATGATATTGCCAATAATTTATATTTTGACGTAAATGTAGTAATGTTATTTATAATATCATCAAGATCATCGTTTAAGGTAAAACTATATTTTTGTGAATTATTCTTTTGCAGAATTTTTTCATCTTTAGTGTCCCAACCATTTACTTCATAAGAATATTTCAATTTATTTTTTATTTTACAATAGGTTTCTTTTTCTACATTTTTGCAAATATTCATACCACTAGTATGTGAAATTTTAAAAAAACTAGATTTATTATCCATATGTACAAAAAAGTTTAGTTTTATACTTTTGGCTATTACTATAGGTTTATCAATTACTATAGTTCCATCGCTGATAACTTGTACGTAATACCTATCAGATTCATCTTTCTCAATAGCAATTTCTACGGGATATTTTATTCTTTTGCTAATAGTGCGTTTTAAGAGTTTTCTTATATCTTCATCATTTGAGTCAATATCTTTTACGTGTTTCATCTCTTGTTTTATAATTTCTCGATAATCTTCTATTAAAGCCTTATAAATTGTTTTTTTAAACTGATGGTCATCATGTGCGGAGAATTCAAGATTACTATCTTTGGTGATTTTTATAGGTTTCTTGATATTGACTGTTCCATCACTTACAGCTTTTGCGTAATATAACCCTTCTGCTTCTCTGCATATTATTATTTTTACAGAGTGTTTAAATGCTTTTGAGATTTCGATCTCAAGGATTTCCCTAATTTCACCATCACTCAACTCGTCGATTTTTTTATTTAACGATAGATTGTCTGCGTTTTCTTTTTGAAACTTATAAATAATCTCTTTATAAGATGGAATATAGGCTTTATAGTAAATATCATTAGTGTACACATTTTGTTTATTCTTATAATCAAAACATTCGTATAAATCTTTATTTGTTCCAGTATTAAACTTAATAAGTTTAATCATATCAAAAGTTTTTTTATCTTTAAAAGTAGTTACAAATCCAATACTTTTTATTTTTGTACTTTCATATAATTCTTTGCTCTTTACAAAAGACAGTATTCGTTTTAATATATTTATTCTTGCAAGAATTATTTCTCTATTAAGAGTCTCTATTTGATTTTCCTCCTTAGTATCGTACTCTATGAAATTGCCAAGCTCATCAAATGAAAAGGTGTAATCAGATCCATTGGTTATTTTTAAAGTAAAGAAGTCATCCTCATTTTGAAGATCAAATATTCTTTCGTTATTTATATTAGTAGGTGAATTTTGTATCACTTTGTATTTTTCCAATACAAAACCATATAATTTTATTTTAGCATTATGAGATTTTTCTACAATATTTAGTTGCTTCACTAACATCAACAGTTCATCTAAAAAATCTTTGTCTTCTGTATGCACTGTGAATTTGAATTTATTTAAATCAAGCATTGCGTTCCATGCTTCTTTAATAGACTCATCTTTAAGCTTTATGCTTGTTAATGGTTTTAGCTTCGAAAAATATCCTAGAAGCTTTGTGGTGATAATATAATTTATATCAAAAAACCAATATATAATTATTTTAACATATATTACTGATCCTTGTTTGTATATACAAAGCATTGAGCCATCTCTTTGTTTAATTGGAAACAATTTATCTACTTTAATGGTATCAAATTCTCTTGTATTGTCTTTATTCACTATATCATCGTTAAAAATTTCAGTATAATAATTTTCATTACTTTTATTACAAACACTAATTGCCATTATTTCAAATGTTTTTTTATCAATATAAATATGATAATACGATTCTCTTAGCTTTTTTTTTGCTTCTATTAAGGTAAAAGCTATCTCCTTTGTTATGTGTAGAATAGTCTTTTCGTTTTGTAGTTTGGGTATTTCAACTATTTCTTCTTCAGCGCCTTCAAGTTTATCGATAGTAATTTCAGTTACTTTCTCTGCATCTTTATAGCAATCAATATATATATATTTTGCTCCAATAGAAACTTTTTCTTCATTATTATTTTTTCTTACAAGAAGCGCTAAGGAGGATGTTTTTCTATTGAATAATAATGGGTAATCATGTTTCATCGTAAGATAATTGGGTAAAACGACATAAATAATTGAGTCTTTATTTTTTATTGTAATCATTTGATTCTTTACCATGACTACTTTGTTTTTATCATACTGTGTTAGCAAAATTTTAATGAGATACACCATAGCTACATAATACTTATGCTCAACTACAAGTATTTCTTTTCTGTCATTATCTATAACTTGTATATCGTTTTGCATTACAAATCCTACTTTGTTTGATTATAGCATTTTAGATGTTAATAATATAAATTTACATAGTAGTAATCAAAGCTATTGTATTCAGTCTATTAGTATGCTAAATTCAAAATAATAAGCTATCTGTCAGTTACAAATATTCTCACATCCTTCTAAAGCATCAGTCACTCATTCGCGTCATCTTATCGTACTGAACCCTATCCTATAATCAATCATGGAAAATAAACTCATTAAAAGCCTCAAATACCAAGGCGTGTACTCAAAAAAGCTACCCAACAATGAAACCATGCTGTATATCGCCTATACCAATGCCAACGGCAATTATTCCAAATACAAAGTCGGATTAAAATCAGCGGGTATCAGCGAACAGTATTGTCATAATCTTCGGCAAACGGAACTATCAAAGCTTCGACTAGGTGAAGACCCGAAGCTTTCCAATAAAGTAAAAATCATCAAATTTGAAGAAATCGCGGAAGATTACTTTTACAACATGAAGCTTAGCCAATGCTCCGATACCACTAACTCAAAGAACAAGTATACCAATCATATTAAGCCTGTGTTTGGGGAATCAATATCCACAATATAACCTCTCAGCAAATTCACGAGTTCAAGATTAAGAAATTAGAGACCCATGCCCCTGCCACCGTAGCAATGTTAATCAGTTTCATTAGTTCCATCTATTCCCACGCGATAAAGAAGACGAAGAAGTTTAAAGGAGATAATCCCGCTTACGGTATCGAGAGAACTATTGTGGTGGATAACGCAAGGGAAAGGTATTTAACTATCGAAGAGATTCATCACTTATTGGAGGTGCTAAGTACCAATCAATACGAGAAAAAAGAGGAAATTGTGTGGAGTTTAGAATACTTTGTAAGATTTGCCCTATCAACAGGAGCTAGAGCGGGCTCTATACTCCTCATAAAGCGCTCAAATATCAACGAACTCAATCGAACCGTACAAATCTATGACACCAAGAATAAAAGCTGGTATACCGCGTATTTAAACTCAAAACTTTTCCCCGATTTATCCTTCTTAAATCGTTTCAAAGCAAGTAATTACATTTTTTACAACAATCGCGTGTTAACTCATAGGATTATCGCGTATCATATGCGACCCATTTATAATGATCTTTTTAATCAAGGGCTAGAAGAGGATGATTGGAAGCATAGAGTTTGTAACCACACGCTTCGGCATACCTTCGCAAGCCATTTAGCGATCAATCAAATCCCGTTGTTTGAAATTCAAAAGCTTATGAATCATCGAGATATTAATATGACGCTACGGTATATGAAACTTGCGGAAGCCAATAAGGTATCGGCGGTAGAGAAGATTTATTAGAGTGCGCAATAGTAAAGAGAAGAATCAAAGCTACTTACTGTCGCGAACACAACGCACAGAACTGCTAGAGTTCTTACCGTTGGTGATACCACCGCCATTGCCGAAATACACATCCCACGCATAGTTACTATTGCCAACAGAGCTAGACGACGACCAATAATAGTCACTCACCACATTTTCAAATCCTAGTTTAATAGCAGAATCCGACCGAGTATCATCGATAATAGATTCTAACTCCTCAATCTTCGGTAATCGCCAATCATCAAATCCAGCCAAAGAGAGGTTTTGACAATAATCCATTGCCCCTTGCCAATTCTTTTTTATAGTTTGACTTTCAATATCGTCCTGCCACATAAGATTAGTATCATAGTCTACAAAGACATCCTCACTTATTGATGCAGGCGCCACTTGTTCATACGCTGGAGCGACTTCTTCCACGGCAGGCATCACCTCTTCCATTTCAGTTGACGCTGCTTCGGTAGTATAATCGTTATTATTAGACATTTTTACCACAATAGCAATCAAGAAAACACCCACAGCTACAGCAATAATAGTGAGCCATACTTTTTTATATCCATTTTCTTTCGAAACATTTTCATTGCTTTTAACCTCCAATAAACTACCTCCGCAGCCTCTACAGAATGAATCTCCATTGTTACTTTCAGCACCACATTTTTTACATACAACTACAGAATAATCCTGCGGTAACGGCAAAGCTTCATCGTGATTTTGTTCCAATAAACTATCACCACATTCTTTGCAGAACAAATCCCCATTCTTATTTTCAGTTCCGCACTTTTTGCATATAATCATTGACTCGCCATTACTTGACATCACTTCTCCACGATAGATAATATTTTTACGCGCTTGTATTGATACCAGAACCACAGCTGGTACAAAACTTCGCATCACTATTGTTCTCTTTACCACATTTGGTACAAAAAACCTTTTCAGCATTTACATCAACTGCTTCACTATCCTCATGTGTAAAAAGTTTTTCGATTGCAATAGGTAAAGCGATATTTTCTAAATTGATTTTAATTGTTTTTTCTTCAAACGTAAACTCCATCTGTATTGCCTTATTTTCTCGTCGCATACGCATACTATCAGCAATATCATAATCACCGCTAAATCCTTGATTTTCAAGTTCTGCTTTTACCTCGTATTTTAAAAGATTCCAAGCTTTTCTTTGCGCACCTAAGAATACATAGCTATCAGCACTTCTCGTTAATCCAACAACACCAAGCTTCTCAGCTTTTGCTGGATCAATTTCTACAGCTGTCCAAACTTGATCTCTTTTTGAAATCTTTTTATCTATCAACTTTTCCAATTCAATGGCAAAATTATCGTTATATTTCATCACAGTTAACATACCAATTATTATGGATGCAATATATATCAAAAATAGCCAAATAACATATCCACCAAGCAATTGAAATAACTCAGGCAAAGAATAGAAGCTATACTGAGATGTCTTGCTAATTATTACAAAAGCACTGATGATCCATATCACTATCATATTAATTGCAGCAAGTGAACTTGAATAAAATAAGCCAAATGGACCAAACATCCCTGTAAACACTATACTTGCAAACTGTGATTTTACTTTCATAAATACCCTTTAATTTTTATAATTTTGTATGCTATCATCTAGACAGATTCCCCATACTCATTCTCTTCCTTGCTACCCTCGCTTGCCCACCAAATAATCAATGGTATCAACCCGATTACGGTTAGCATAAGTAATTGCCACCAACCACTATGATTGGTATCGTGTAATCTTCTCGCTCCAGCTGCAATAACAGGAAAAAAGAAAGCAAGGTTTAGGATCATCAGAAGTACCTCTGAACTATCAGCTACAATAGAAGCCCACCCAAGAAGAACAGTAAAAAGGTAGAACCACCAAAACTCAGATCGAGAAGCTCTACCACTAAAGTTGAAAAATTTAGAGAAACAGGTTGCTATCGCTGTTCCAAATGACATTGACTCACTAGAAGTATTTACCGTTGAAGTAACATTTTTAACCTCTGCTACTGTTCCGATGGCTGCGCCACAACTCGAACAGAACTTGGCATCATCAAGATTTTCTTTTCCGCATTTTGAACAAAACATTTTTATCCTTTAGGCTTTGTGTATTGCTAGTTTTTATAAAATTCAATAGCATGCGATAATTCTTTTGTTCGCTGCTCTATCATCTCAGTTTGTGAGCCTACATATAAAAGCCCTTCACCAGTTCCGCCACGCATAGCATCCGAATCAAAATCTGCTGACAAATCACGATATATTATCCAAGCGCGTTGTGCTTTTTTTAACTTATCTTTAACAATAGCATCAGGCAATAAGCTCATTAATTGTTTATACTTCGCATTAAGCATCTTGTCGGCTTTATCATAATCAATTCTAGCGCAATCTTTCATATCCACAGTAGTGGAAGCGTTACGACAATCAAGTGCCATAAGCGAAGATCCTACAAGTAAAGAGGTACACATAAGTAGTGGTAAAAGTTTTTTCATCAGATATTTTTCCCTTTAGGTATAATTACAATGGATAATACCCAAACACTAATGTCAATCGCATGACTTTTCAAATATTTTGCTAATAAATGCTAAAAGAATGTATCAATTCTCTCAAAAAGGTTACTGTTTCGAAAGTATCGCTCATCCCAATAAAAATAAAAATACTTTTTCTCAAAAACCCCATCCAAAACCTCACCTTAACCACGCAGCCTATAGGCAGTCATCCTCTATGAAAAACAGCAATTCCGCTATAATTGCGGATATTTACTAGAGGGTTCACCCATTGCCAATTTTTAAAGTTCATACCCCCTATCAAGCCGCCGGTGATCAGCCCGTTGCTATTGAAACACTCACGAATGGTATCAAAAATGGGGAACGTTATGTTGCCTTAGAGGGGGTCACGGGTAGCGGCAAGACTTTTACTATGGCAAAGGTGATCGAGAGTGTTCAACTCCCCACTATCATCATGACCCATAACAAAACATTGGCGGCTCAACTTTATAGTGAGTTTAGGTCGTTTTTCCCTGATAATCATGTTGAGTATTTCGTTAGCTACTACGATTATTATCAACCCGAAGCCTACATCCCACGTCAAGATCTTTTTATCGAAAAAGACAGCTCTATTAATGCTGAACTGGAGCGTTTACGCCTCTCTGCTTCTGCCAATCTTCTCAGCTACGATGATGTTATCGTTATTGCCTCCGTCTCTGCCAACTATGGATTGGGTGATCCGGAAGAGTATGAGAAGATGGTTCAGGTGGTCGCCGTAGGGGATGAGATCAATCAAAAAAAATTGCTGTTACGTCTCGTTGAGATGGGGTATGCCCGAAATGATAGCTATTTCGATGGGGGGCATTTTCGGGTCAATGGGGAAGTAATCGACATTTATCCTCCGTATTGGCAAGATCAAGCGGTGCGTATCGAATTTTTCGGGGATGAAGTGGAGCGGATGAATTTTTTCGAACCTCTGAGCAACACAGTGACCGAAAAAGTAGAGACCGTTACCATCTATGCCACCAGTCAATTTGCTGTAGGAGCGGAGAAACTCTCTCGTGCTATCAAGCGTATCGAAGATGAACTAGGGGAACGCCTACAGGAGCTTGAAGCGCAAGGAAAAATCGTCGAAGCTCAACGTCTACGACAACGATGTGAGTTTGATCTGGAGATGTTGCAAGCGACAGGGATGTGTAAAGGGATCGAAAACTATTCACGCCTCTTGACGGACAAAAAAGCGGGGGAAGCTCCCTATACGCTACTGGATTATTTCACCCTTCATCATGATAAATATCTTATTATCGTCGATGAATCGCACGTCAGTCTCCCCCAATTTCGAGGGATGTTTGCGGCAGATCGCAGTCGTAAAGAGGTGCTGGTTGATTATGGTTTCAGACTTCCAAGTGCATTGGACAATCGCCCCCTTATGATCGATGAATATCTCAATAAATCGCCTCATTATCTTTTCGTATCCGCAACCCCTTCGGCGCAAGAGCTGGGACTAAGTACCACTGTAGCACAACAAATCATCCGTCCCACAGGATTGCTTGACCCCCCTATCCTCATTAAACCCTCTACCAATCAAGTCGAAAATCTCCACGATGAGATTAAAAAAACGGTTGCATTGGGGGATCGGGTTCTTGTAACGGTTTTGACCAAAAAAATGGCAGAAGCCCTCACGAAATATCTCGCCGATTTGGGAATCAAAGTGCAGTATATGCACTCCGAAATTGATACGATTGAGCGGAACCAAATTATTCGAGGTCTTCGTGTCGGGGATTTTGATGTTCTTATCGGGATCAATCTTCTACGAGAGGGGCTTGATCTCCCCGAAGTGAGTTTGGTAGCAATTTTAGATGCCGACAAAGAGGGTTTTTTACGTTCCGAAACCGCCCTTATCCAAACCATCGGACGAGGAGCTCGTAATGAACACGGGCGCGTCATCCTCTATGCAAATAAAATTACAGGTTCCATGGAACGTGCCATTGCCAAAACCGATGCACGCCGTGAAAAACAAGAAGCATTCAACCGTGAGCACGGAATAACCCCAACAACAACCAAACGCTCTCTCGATGAGAATCTCAAAGTTGAAGATGTGGGTGATCTCTACAACCGCTCTAAAAAAGCCAAGACACTCCCCGCTGCCGAGCGGAAGAAATTAGTCGAAGAGTTGAGTCTGAAAATGAAAGAAGCGGCGAAAAAGCTAGAATTCGAAGAAGCAGCACGATTACGTGACGAGATAGCCAAAATAAGGAAACTATAAATGCAAGATATGTTAAATAACCTCTCCACCTACGGCTACCTCGTCGTATTTCTCTACTCACTTGGGGGTGGAATGGTCGCCCTTATCGGGGCAGGCGTTCTTAGTTTTATGGGTAAGATGGATTTGACCCTCTCGATTACCATCGCATTTATCGCCAACTTCATCGGGGATGGATTACTCTTTTACATGGCACGTTATCATAAGCGGGAAATGATGGAGTATTTCGCGAAACACAAGCGTAAACTTGCCTTTTCCCATCTTATCCTCAAACGTCGTGGGGCATGGATTATCGTCATCAAAAAATTCCTTTACGGGCTCAAAACACTTATTCCCATCGCTGTTGGCTTGAGTAAATACGATTTTTGGAAATTCAGCCTTTACAATGCACTCGGAGCATTCATCTGGGCGATTGTTGTCGGAGGGGGAAGTTATCTTTTCGGAGGTGCTATCGTCGAAGGGTTCAAGGTGATTTCAGACAAACCGTATCTTGCCCCCGTTTCTCTAATCATTATCGGAGGGAGCGTGTGGTTTTATTTGTCACAGGCTACGAAAAGAAAGTAGTCCAGAATATGAATATTGAGGGTATAATTATCGATTATTAACTTTAAAGGATATTGATGTTTAAAAAAATTATTTATCAGAATAAGATTTACATTTCAGTAACTTTCTTTTTTATCGTGATGTTTGTTTATTCTCTCTTGAGCTACAGCAGTAACAAAGAACGTATATTAAAAAATATTGATGAGAGACTTCTATCCACGGCTATCGCCTCTCAAATGATTCTGGGAAATGACTTCACAGACAAAGCAAAAGACGCTACTTCTGTATCCATTCAAGAGGATATGAAAAATATCAAAGCCCTTTCCGAGTTTGCGAAATCATCCGAAGTAAAATATATCTATATTATGGTTTTAGATCAAAATATTACGCGATTTATATCAAGCAGTGCCACGGATGAAGAGATCCTAACGGGTAAAAAACTGACCCGATATTATGATTCCTACGATACCAATGAAAATGTATTAAAAGCTTTTCGAACCAAGCGCGTCACCTTCGATCCGTGGGTCAAAGATGAATGGGGTAGCTTTAGAAGTGTTTTTGTCCCCTATACAACACTCAATAATAAAGATTATGTGATCGGTGTTGATATAGACTACCAACTCATAGAATCACTCTCTCGAGAAGCTGCAATAGAAGAGCTCTTACGAGTGTTGTTAATTTTACTCTCTCTTAGCCCTGTTTTATTTTTATTAAATCTCTTTCGAAAAGATAATACGATTTTACAACAAAAAATAAATGAAGCCACCAGCGAATTAAAAGAGATCAATATTCATCTTCAAGATAAAGTTGCCAATCAAACACAAGAGTTATTTGAACAATTTTATAACGATACCCTGACCAATTTACCCAATCGAAATAAACTTCAAGAAGACATTCATTTACCTGAAATAATAGCCATTGCCATCATTGACATTGATGATTTTAAAGAGATCAATGATTATTTTGGAATTCTTGTGGGGGATAATATACTTATCCAATTTTCACGTTTCCTAGATTCCTACCACCCGACCTATAGGCTTGCTGGAGATCAGTTTGCTCTTCTTTTTGACCATAAGTTTTCGATTACAGACATCAGAACTCTCTTAGAAAAAATAGTGCTAAAAGTAGAAGAGGAACATTTTTCCATTGATTCGCAAATCATAAATTTAAGACTTTCAATCGGCTTGGCGTATGGCGAAAATGCTAGTTTAATCTCCGCTGATATAGCCATACATCAAGCAAAAACCAATAAAATGCCTATTGCGATTTACAATGAAGATGAAAAAATAAGAAGTCATTTTCAACATAATCTCAATATGGCAAATACCATTAAACAAGCAATCATTAATTCTAAAATTGTTTGCTATTTTCAACCTATTGCCTCCTTTAGTGATGGGAAAATAGAAAAATACGAGACGTTAGTTCGAATTATTGATGAAAATGATGCAGTTATTTCGCCATTAGACTTTTTAGAGTTAGCTAAAAAAACAAAACATTACCCTACCATTACACGAGAAGTGGTACGACAAGCGTGTGAAATATTTTCAAAACGGACAGAACAATTTTCAATTAATCTCTCCAGCAGTGACATAACCGATCATAGTATCGTCGATTTTATTTTACGCACAATTATTGAGACAAAAACCGCAGATAGGGTAACCTTTGAAATTTTAGAGTCTGAAGGTATCGAGAAGTTTGAAGTTGTTTCCTCTTTTATTGAAGAAGTCAAAGCACTTGGAGGACGTATCGCCATTGATGATTTTGGTTCAGGTTATTCAAGCTTTGAAAATATACTTAAGCTCAACATTGACTATATTAAAATAGATGGTTCACTCATTCGAAATATTGATACGAATATGCGACACGCTATTGTCGTTGAAACCATTGTTGATTTTAGTAAAAAAATTGGAGCTAAGACCATTGCCGAATACGTCTGCAATGAAGATATTTATAATAAAAGCAAGTTGCTAGGGATTGATTACGCTCAAGGGTATTATATTGGTAAGCCCGATATTCTCTCATAAAAAACTATGAGAGAATACCGTACGATTTTCTTTTAAAATACTAGTTTTTCTTCCGTTACGGGAGCCTGTTCTTGTGCCGCATCGGGTGCAGCGGATGTATCGGTAAACTCTTCAGTTGCATTCCCATCTACTTTTCTTCTCTCTCGATAAACGCCTGCAGGACGATCAAAATAGCGTTTCGTATTGGGATAAATCCTCATCAGATCCTCATTAAAATAACGGAATACTTGCCCTGCAGCACGACCCCCAGTTTCACTGTGTCGCATCGGGGTATTGTTGTCATTACCAAACCAAACCACTGTTTCTACGGCAGGCGTATAACCGATAAACCATGCATCCACGTTTTTATTGGTCGTTCCTGTTTTACCCGCAACTTCGACACCTGACACTCGTGCAGCAGTTCCTGTGCCCTGAGAAACAACATCTTGAAGTATCGATGTCATAAGATAGGTTTGCTCTTTTGTGTTGACTTGGCGACGTTTGTTTTCGTAACGGAACGTCTCCCCTTTGGGCGTGATGACTTGGCGTACCAAAATCGGATTGGTAAGAACTCCACCAGTCGCAAACATCGTATAATATTTTGCTAAATTATAAGGAGAAATCATCATCGTTCCCAAAGCAATAGAAAGCCCAGGAGGGAGTGGCTCAGTAATTCCATAGCGACGTAATCCTTCAACAATACGCTCATACCCCATATCACTTACCATATTAATCGTCGCCAAGTTACGGGAATACGTAAGAGCATTACGGATTGTTACCATCCCTTTATAGTCGTTTTTATAGTTCTTTGGTTTCCATTCTTTCATCTCTCCCTTGTCTTCATACATATACGTACGGGGAATATCAGGAACCAACGACGCGGGCGACATACCGCTGTCCAACGCCACTTGATAAATAAATGGTTTAAATGCAGAACCTGGTTGACGCTTCGCTTGTGTGACACGATTATAAGAACTCGCCGTATAGTCATACCCTCCAACCATCGCCAACACTTCCCCAGTGTTAGGATCCATACTCATAAGTGCGCCGTTGAGCTGACTTTTCATTGTGTCATCCAGCTCCCCTACTTCCTCAGCCCGTTTTAAAATATCGTTTCTTCCCGATTGAAGGGCTTTATACCCCGATTCTTGAAGCCTCATATCAATAGTCGTGTAGATTTTATACCCGCCACTACGAATATCAGGGAAGGAATCCCCCAATTGTCGCATAACTTCGTCGATAATATAGGGACCAGAATTTTTAGTCAATGTATCATTATAGACTTTCGGACGTTCCTGTGTCGCTTTGTCATACGTCTCCTGATCAATCCATCCCAATGTCATCATCCGTTCGAGAATACGATTCGCGCGTCCAAGAGAGAGCTCATAATTTTTTGTCGGAGCATAAAAGTTAGGTCCTTTGGGCAAACCAACCAACATCGCCATCTCTTTAAGTGTTAGTTCTTTAAGAGGTTTATGAAAATATCCATCGGCAGCTGTTTTGACACCATAATAACCGTGACCCAAATAAATTTCATTCAAATAACGCTCTAAAATTTGTTCTTTAGTCAGTTGTTGTTCGATACGAATAGAGTACAGTACCTCTTTAAATTTACGGGTAAAGTTCTTATCTCTCGTTAAAAGAGCATTTTTAACAAGCTGTTGTGTAATCGTACTTGCCCCCTCTTTGAGTTTTCCTGCCGATACGTCTTTGATGATAGCACGCATAATTGCATCGGGATTTACCCCATGGTGTTCAAAAAAGGTGGTATCTTCAATCGCGAGCAACGCTTCAATAAGACGCGGAGGAATATTCTCAAACGAGACATAATAACGGTGCTCATCGCTAAAAAGGTTGGCGATTTTTTCCCCGTTACGATCATACACTTCGGTCGTCAAACGGGGTTTATAGTTGATAAGCCGTTGAGTTTCGTATTCAAAACTGTAAATAATGTATCCCAAATATCCCACAGGTATCAGTATAATAAGACCCACTAAAATCCATAATTTTTTCTTCATTTTTTATCCTCGTTTTAAACTCTAAAATCTCTTGTTTTAAAATCAGCATCCATAAGTTGACGTGTATAGCCATTTTTAGGATTGGCTAAAACATCTGCCATTTTACCCTCTTCAACAATATAACCCTCTTTGAGAACGCAGATATCTTCGCATATTTTTGCTGCAACACCCATATCATGTGTCACAAAAAGAAGTGAAAATCCCATCTTGGCTTGCAAGGTTCGAAGCAACTCTATCATTACCTTTTTAGCGTATGGATCCAATGCCGTTGTCGGTTCATCCAACAATAGTAATGATGGTTCAAAACTCAATGCCATCGCAACAACGACCCGTTGCAACTGCCCACCCGAAAGTTCGTTTGGATAGCGGTTCAAGAGTACGCTCTCCAATCCCAACCATTCAAATATCTCTTCACAACGTTGACGCTCCAAAAACATTTGATTAGCGATTTTCGTTAGCGGTGAAAGTGCCGTAAAGGGATTTTGAGGGACTAAAGCAACACTTTTTCCTCGTACCCACTCAAAATTGCACCGCTTTTCCAGCGTCACATCCAAAGCACTATCCGTAAGCCCTAATAGTGTTTTGAGAATGAGAGATTTACCGCTTCCACTTTGACCCACCAAAGCAAGAGAAGTATGAATCTCAAACGCCACATCCACCAATACATTATTGAGATGATTAATTCTCAGCCGATCAATATGGATAGGTTTCATCGGGCTTATTTTATCCTAATGTGACTAAAACGTTTACACACCTTCTCTAAAGTCTCTATCGGTATGTCTGTTCTCGCGATGAGACGCAGTATCGCCTTTTTCACCGTCGGTTGACGGATGGAACCAATATGCACGCCTAGCTCCTCTTTGAGGGATTGTTGTAGCGCCATAACTTCACGATTATCTCCGATCTCGATAGGGACGATCAATCCCCCGACATCCAGCCCTAATAGTTCTTTGATGAGTCGTTGACGCTTTTGGATTTGCTCTTTTAACTGTATAACATTTTCGTGAATATACAGCAGTGAATGATGGGCTAATGCTGTGTCATAAAGAGAAGGAGCCGTTGCATAAATAACATTTTTAGCACGATTAATAAGATACTCTGATATATGAGTGGAAGAGAGAACGTACGCCCCGAAACTTCCATACGCTTTACCGAGTGTCCCCATTTTTATCATAAGTGGCGTAGGAGCAATAGAATAATAATCCAAAATCCCCATCATGCGCTCACCGATCACTCCGCTACTGTGGGCTTCGTCCAAGATGATTATTACTCTGTACCGTTCACATACCTCTAAAATCTCACGGCATAGTAAATCGCCCCCCATCGAGTAGATCCCTTCCACGGCAACGACAATACGCTTCTCCGGTGCATTTTGAAGTGCATTTTGAAGTGCTATGGGGTCATTATGGGGAAAGAATTCAACGCGCCCCTCAACCATTTTCGCCCCCAAAACACCGCTGGCATGATACTCTTCATCCATCAACAGTAAATCGCCCTTACGCACCAACGCTTCCATCAAACCGATATTGGCATTAAACCCGCTCCCCATCACAATCCCCGATTCAAAACCGTTAGCTTCACATAAAGCACGCTCAAAATTTTGATGCACGGGATGATAGCCATTGACTAGCATAGAGGATTTTGGGGCGTGATAACCGTATTTTTTTAACGTCTCACACGCATTACTATGCAACTCATCATTATGCGCCAGTCCTAAATAATCGTTGGATGCCATATCAATCAGATTTTCATCAATAAGATGGCGTTGGCGATAGCGTCCTGAACGTTTTAGGGCTTTTAGTTCGTTGGTGTAGGGGTTGTTATTCATAGGTTCTCTTCGTCTTTTTTTGTACTTTTATATGCTATAATTTTGTTGCGAACAAAACTGTCTGTGTAATCAATGGAGCAGTAATTTAAGGTCGAGGAACTCGATCTCATCCCTTGATCCCCCTTTTCTATAAAAATCGCTCCAATGATTAAACTTACACATTTGGGTGTAAAACTCTATTTTTAGTTTGTCTTGCAGGTAGATAAATTCTTTAAAATGAGACCATGACAATTGTCTCGATAGTGTAGAGACAATTTCAATATCACCAAAAATTTCATCATATGTCTGAGATTTTTTGCAGAATATCCATTCCCATACACATTCACCAATTGTCTACTCAATGAGTTGACAATCTCCTTGCCATACTCTGCTCGCTCATGCTTAAGTATTTGCCCTCGTTCCCAAGCTCCAGCTTGGGAATGCATACTGATGCTACTATTTACCATAACCGTTCAACCTCCAGCAATCCTTGAATTTCTTCATAATCTCTACCACTGCTGTATCTCCAATGTTTAGCCTCATCCACATATCCCCTCTTAAGAGGATTTTGATGAATATAGTTTATCCTCTCAATCATCATTTCTTCATCTTGAATACGTTTCGGCTGTATCCCTTCTTGCCACAGTTGATAAAATGTTTCCGTCTTATGCGCTTTTTTATAAAATGCTAATTGATCGAGTATTGTTTTCGCATTTTGTTGTTGTAAATAGTGCAAAATTTCTTTAGCTGTGAATGATTTGAACTTTTGCATTGATTTGGAAATATCGTCACTACTTGCTATTAGATGAAGATGATTTTCCAAGATAACATACGCATAGATTTTTAAGTTATCACTCTTTTGTAGATAGTTGAGACTCTCTAATACGATTTGAACGGTTTCCATTCTAGTAAATATCGGTATCCAATGCAATATTGTACACGTAATAAAATGCGGGTGCATTGGTTCGACTATTTTATATCTGCTTCTACCCATTGGTTGTTATTGTCTCTTTGGTTTTAGTATGCATTCCCAAGCTGGAGCTTGGGAACGAGGGAAAGGGTTCACTGATTTTCTCCTGTATTAATTTTTTCATAACCATAAAAGATGTTATAGCGTTTTGCTAATTTATCTATATCTATATTTTTGAATCGCCAAAAATATTCTTTAACCAATTCTCTTTCAATAGCATTACGAGTGAAAATTGTTAAAACTTCATTCGTATTACTTTCAATAATAATTGCATCAAAAACTATATATCCATTAATGCTTTTGTTAATAACGAGATATCTTATAAATTTGGTCAATAATAATCCCATCTTCCATGCAATCACAAAAGGAAAAAGTATAAGTAAAACCATTTTATAAAAATCATTTAAATTCTGTGAAGAATGATAAAAATCATCAAAGGTTCTATGTATTTTTTCAATTGAATTTAAATCAATTTGAGTCACTTCATGTTCATCATGGCAATAGAGTAAGTGTTTATTTTTAAAAAAAATATTTCTATGATTTTTTGTATTTTTATATTCTCGGTACATTGGCAACAATGCGAAAGGAGTCATAAGTAACACTTTTGAAATCATGCTTCCTTTCTCAACACCAAATGGATTAAACAAAAATATTAGAATGAAAATTGGGAAAATAACATATATTGTTTCCCACCATCCAAATAGAGGGTTATAATCCTCTATTACAATCGGATCTTTATCATAATCCCTCAGTGTAGAGGTATTTTTTGATGTCGTATTCATTTAGGCTACCTTTCTTTCTCTCGTTCCCAAGCTCCAGCTTGGGAATGCAGATAGATTCTCATCGCTTCAATAATAGTATAACCATTTTTACGCATATTTATCTATTGTATTTGTTATTATAAAATGGCACTTGCTGTATGCATTCCCAAGCTGGAGCTTGGGAACGAGGTGGATCACCCAAACAATTGAGAATGTGATCCCATCCGAATAAGCTTAAGTATCTCGCCATCAATTCTATAAATTATCAGTAAATCACCACTAATATGAAATTCCAAAAAACCTTTCCATTCTCCCTCAAGCTCATGGTTGTGTGCTTCTGCGGGTAAAGATTTGTTTTGTATTAGTTTAGCCAAATAAATGACAAATTTTGAAAAATGCTTTTCGCTTAGTTTAACACTGGCACTATCTTTTATAAATTGCTTGTGTCGCTCAACGCTTAGCATGCTTCATACTTTCAAATTCAGCTTTCAGTACATCTATCGTAATAGATTCCATATTAATCCCACTTCGAGCCTCTTCCATCGCATTTGCCGTTACGTCATTAGGAATTTTGAGTTCAAAAGGTATTCCTTTCTCCCTTTTAACTTTAGCTAAAAACATATTAATCGCTTGAGAAGTAGAGATACCGAGTTCTTTAAATATTGCCTCTGCCGCATTCTTTAAATCTGCGTCACATCGAGCCCTAATCGTTGCTTCCATCGCCATAGTAACTCCTTTGTGTTTTTATAATTGTAGCACAAAATGGCTACAATTTTCTTTTTATTTTCTATTGCTATAGGGATTCATAAGTAGTCTTTAATAGTATAAAATTTTCTATTTTTGGGAGTTCATATCAGTTGGGGATCAAGGGGATAAACCCCTTGGCACTAATGAATTAGTGGTGCAAAAACGCACATAAGAAATAGCGTAAACATAATCTTATCCATAAAAGACCCCCTTCTTGTGTTCTTTGGAGGGCAAAAAAAAAGGTCAAGGGATGATCAAGTCCCTCAACCTTAGCTTTACCACTCCATTGAACACAAGAAGATTATGTTTACAATAAAATTGTAACCACTTAAAATCAACAAGTCAAGGAGCTATAAAAACACCCTCAAAACATCACCCCATAACACTACAAAGATATTTTCCAAACACAGTATCACTTAAAACAAATCCATCACTCTTTTTGAGAATTGTACCATCGAGTTCAAGGCTTTTTAGGATGGTATTAATATTTTGGCGTTGGGTTGTTTTGAGGGTGTAGGGATTTGTCCCATTGGCGATAATTAAAACGATTTCGAGAAAATATTTCCGTCGCTTAAGGGCAATAATCTCATTTTCAAATCCAAAGGCAGAGACTTCCAAGACTTTGGATTGTACCTCATTAATGATTTGTGGTGTACATTTAGATGGTTTCATCATCCATAAAAACATCATAGAAAGTGACAGATAATACGCCACACCGCCACAAAATGTATAAATATCTACGATAAACTCATCGTCACAGATCATTTTTTCTTTCTCAAATAGCATTCTGGCATACTCTAAAAAGCTCTTCTCATCAATCGCCCCCAACGTCAATACAGTAGCAAACTTGAAAAATGGCTCATTTTTATCGAGGAAGAGTGTATTCATAAGTGTCGGTTGAGAGCCTGCGAAAATATAAGCGGTGTGTTGCTGATGTTGAATAATAGAGCGAAGCTGTCCCATAATAGCAGTATCCGAAAATTTTGAAAGTTCAGCAAACTCATCCATAAAAAAAATAGCTTTTTTCCCCGTCGAGAGGGAAAATTTTTCAACAAATTCAAATGCGTAAAGAAGATATTCATCATCATTCATGGTATCCGTATGAAAAAATCTCTCTAGCCCTTCTAGTTCTAACACACCCATATTAATCTTGACCATAGATGCTAATTTTTTACTAAAACTCAACATCCCACTTTTCATTTGATGAATCGCTTTTTTCGTCCCTATGTTTTCATAACATTTGTCGATAATAGCATCTGCGATCTCTTTTTTACCCAAATAGCGCATTAGATCTATTTCAATAATAAGTTTGTCAGTGACACGGCTTAGATATTTTTTGACCAACGACGTTTTACCATATTTACGTGGGGCGATAATAACGATACTTTGATTGTTATTGAGAAAAAATGCCAACTGATCTAGCTCTTTTTCCCTTCCAAAAAACCGCTCATCCGATACAGGCTTTCCTATCTCGAAATATCCACTGCTCATAGCAAACCTTTGTCATTAAAATACTATGACAAGTATAGCATAGTTAATTTTTGTCATGATAAATATATATCATTAGGCGAGGTCATAGTTTCTGCAAAAACGGCTTCAAAACCTCAACACACAACCCCATCGCCGTACTCTCATACCCTCTCATTTCACGAATATAAGGTTTGCAAAATCCCTCTACCATACACGCTCCCGCTTTTCCACGCCACTCACCGCTGGCGATATAACGATCAATATCATCGGGATCAA